>ODAJ014745419.1_pt1 | contig 20881 bp, 17 predicted proteins | sample 1539241 | NCBI WGS metagenome assembly ODAJ01 (sample SAMN02144231, study PRJEB22623) | gut metagenome | biome: sheep rumen | host: Ovis aries | place: New Zealand | reverse complement strand
GCCAAAGGGCTGCCAGATTACGCACGCCAACATCGTATGCTTCTGCCATTGGTATCAGCGTTACTACTCACTGACCGACGACTGCCATGTAGCGGCTTATGCCAGCTATGGCTTCGATGCCTGCATGATGGATATGTATCCGGCACTCACATGTGGCGCCTCTGTGTATGTTATAGGTGACGATATACGTCTGAACCTGCCTGATTTGAACGAATACTTCGAAGCCAATGGCATCACTCACTCGTTCATCACCACACAGGTGGGCTATCAGTTTGCTACCAACGTAGATAACCACTCGATGAAGCACTTCTCCGTAGGTGGCGAGAAACTATCGGCACTCGAGCCGCCAAAGAATTATCAGATGCATAATGGCTATGGACCTACTGAGTGCACCATCTTCACAACAACCTACCGAATGGAACGCCTTGAGCAGGACATACCTATCGGCAAACCGCTTGACAATATGCGCCTGTATATTGTTGACAAACAGTTTAATCGCCTGCCTCCCGGTGCAGTGGGCGAGTTGTGGGTAAGCGGTCCGCAGGTGAGCCATGGCTACCTCAACCGCCCAGAAAAGACGGCAGAGGTCTTTATCAAGAACCCGTTCATAGGAGAAGTGTGCAATGGAGAAAAATACTCTCGCGTGTATCGCACCGGCGACATAGTGCGCTATCTGCCTGACGGCAATATACAGTTCGTGGGGCGCAAGGACGGACAGGTAAAGATTCGTGGCTTCCGCATCGAACTCAAGGAAGTGGAGGCTGTCATTCGCCAGTTCCCAGGCATCAAGGATGCTACCGTACAAGCTTTTGATTACGATAGCGGGGGCAAGTTTATTGCAGCTTACGTAGTCAGCGACGAGCGGGTGGACATCAAAAAACTGAATGCATTTATAGGCAAGCAGAAACCGTCCTATATGATTCCTGCGGCTACAATGCAGATAGACAGCATTCCGCTGAACCAGAACCAGAAAGTCAACAAGCGAGTCCTGCCTACTCCGGTCATCCAGACTGATGACCACGAATATGTGGAGCCTATAGGCGATACAGAGAAACTCTTCTGCAAAATATTCAGTGACGTCCTTTCTGTGAACAGAATCGGTGCTACCGACAATTTCTTTGAACTTGGCGGAACGTCTCTAATGGTTACCAAAGTTATTATCGAAGCTGATAAGGCAGGTCACCATGTGGCTTACGGTGACGTATTCTCCCATCCTACCCCGCGACTGCTGGCACAGTTCGTAACGGGTGAAATTCCTGTAGAAAAAACTGACCCTGAGATAACGGACTTTGATTATTCTGCCATCTCCGAACTCTTGCAGCATAACAATGTAGATACGTTTGTCAATGGCGAGCGCCAGCAGCTGGGTAACGTCCTGCTCACTGGTGCTACAGGCTATCTGGGCATCCATGTTCTGCGACAGCTCATCGACTCTGATGCGCCTACCATCACATGCCTCGTACGTGGAAAGAACAAGCAGGCGGCAGAAAATCGACTTAAAACTCTGTTGTTCTATTATTTCGACAAGCGATTTGAAGAGCTATTCGGCTCCCGCATCTTTGTCGTTAATGGCGACGTTACACAAGATTTCTCAACTTTCGACCTTCAACCATCAACTTTCGACTCCATTGACACCGTCTTCAACTGTGCGGCAAACGTGAAGCATTTCTCTAAAAAGTCAGACATCGAGGATGTGAATATCGGAGGTGCTCAGCGTTGCGTGGACTTCTGTCTGAAAACAGGAGCCAAGCTGGTTCACATTTCAACCACCTCCGTCGGCGATACATGGGTCGTTCGCAGTAATAGCGAAGAATTTCCTATTCTCGACGAACGCAAGCTCTGGTTCGGACAATTCCTTGACAACCGATATATCCATTCCAAGTTCCTTGCTGAGCGTCTGGTGCTCGATGCCGTTGCCCGTCATGGTCTCAGTGCCAAGGTGATGCGTGTGGGTAATCTGGCACCACGCAGCTACGATGGTGAGTTCCAGGTTAATTTCAATAGCAATAGCTATATGGGACGACTGAAGGTGTTCTACACTCTCGGGTGCTGCCCCTACGACAGCTATGACGACCCCACCGAGATGTCGCCTATTGACCAAACGGCAAAGGCGGTCGTACTCCTTGCCTCCACACCTAAGGAATGTACCCTTTTCCAGCCGTTCAATAATCATACCGGGTTACTCGGCGACGTGCTACAGCTGATGGGTAAGCTGGGCAGGGAAATACGCTTTGTAGAGAATGAAGAGTTTAAGAACGCTCTTGACCAAGCTGGGCAAGAGCCAGAGAAGGCAAAGCTGCTCTCGGCTATGATGGCTTATCAGGATATGGCTCACGGACAAAAGACGGTTATGATAAATCGCGACAACCGATACACCTGCACCATACTCCATCGCCTCAACTTCTATTGGAACAACACTGCCTGGGACTATGTAGAGCGCATGCTCAATGCCATCAGCGGATTTGGCTATTTTGAGTAAAAAAGGAATGGGGAATGCATAATTATCAATGGTCAATAGTCAATGGTCAATGTAAAAACAGTCATACTCTTAGCCTTCATCTTCCTTTGCAACATCATTGCGAAGGCAGATGATGACATCATCACCTATGAGGGAGACCACTACATCATCAATGTAGAGGCACTGCATCCTGACAGCGAGATGACATTGATGGATGTATTGCTGACATGTCCGGACTTCGTGACAACTGACGGCAGGAATATCCTCGGGAAATACGATGTCTGCGTAGATAACATCAGCCATGTTATGGACATCGAGAGTTTTACGCACAATGTCAAGGCATCAGAGCTGAAGGAAGTGCATGTATATAACTTCGGCTCTGTTTCACAAGGCAGTAACGGACTGTATGGAGTTATAGATGTGTATTATAATGAGCCTCAGCCTCATTCCACCAACGGAAAAGTAGCAGTGGAGGGCAGTACATACGGTAACGGAAAACTATATACCGACATCACGACAAGCAGCAAGAATCTCGTTATAAGGGGATATGCCCTTACCAGTCTGAAATATGGAACAAGAAATACAAACGAAGTGAAAGACTTCCGCTCCAGACGAGCGGTAGAAGATGTCCATCTCAACCTTGACTGGAATATCAGTCCCAAGGACAATCTGAAGATAAAGGCATATCAGAAGTTCTATGACTATAAGGAACGCTCACACCTCATTGAAGCCAATGAAGACTATACCTTTCCCAGATTGGAACGATATGGAGATTTCGTAGCCTCATATACAAGGATGATTGGCGACAATGGGGCTGAATTTATTGCAGAAGCCGGAGCGGATTATCTCAATCTGCACGAAGGAACACGTAAGATACGGGAAACTTTTCCTTATTGCTATGCAGAAGTGTCTTTTCCATGTTTTACAGAAGGGATGTCGTTAATGGCTGGATGGGAAATGGACTATGACAACCATTGGGTAGTAGGTTCGAATCGCCAACAGATTCTTGAAAATCAGTTTTACATGCAACTTAACTACAATCATGGTTCGTGGCTCATTACCCTCGGTGACCGCCTTGACCACGTAAACCATTGGAGCCATACATACAACCTGAAAGATGACGAATTCCGTACCTCCAACTCGAAAAACATCAACTGCTACCACGTCAGTGTAGGTTATAAAGCGAACAGGCATTTCGTACAGGGGTCGTTCAGTCATGACTTCTACCTTCCATCGGCAGATGAATTCTATGCAGACATCATTGAAATAGAACGGAGGCATTTTTATCCGAAGACCAATACTATTTGGCATACAGAGGCACGATATACCTATCAATATAAAAACATTGCAGCAACATCAAGTGCATACTACTCATGGCAAGATGACACATATCTGCCAAAAGAAGAGAAGGTAGGTTTCCGCACGTCACTGACATGGAACACAGGAAAATTCAGACTTACAGCGGGGGCAGACTACTATCATGTGAAAAAACATTTTGACATACAGGAAGGAGAGTACAGCCATAGCAACTGTATCAACCTGAAACTGGCTCCTACCCTGCTGTTAAGACATGGATTCAGGGTTTCATCAGTATTGCTTTACAACAATAAGCAGACTTACAATATAGTTCCAGCACATCTTTTTGCTTCGGTAAAGATAAACAAAGACTTCGGCAAGCATCTCAATGTATATGCCGACTTCCGTGACATTGCGGGAATGCCCTCCTATTCTTTCATCAATATAGATGAAAATTATTACAATCGGGCTCTTACCTTGGGTATGACATACCGATTCTGAGATAATAACAAACGAATACATAACACATATTTATGACAATCAATCAGATTCTTCGTTCATCATTTCTTGCTGGTGTCTGTATCGGCATTGCAGGCTTTGGGTACCTTGCCTCAAAAGATATCATAGGAGCTGTGCTCTTTGCCTTCGGACTTCTCACTGTTGTCCACTATGCCCTGAAACTATATACCGGCACAGCCGGATTTATTGTAAAGGGTGAAGTGGGACAGCTATTTCTTATCCTTTTAGGTAATCTGTTGGGATGTCTCTTTGTTGCACTCATTGCACGCTGTTCCCCCATGCCACTGCAGGAAACGGCGCAGGCTGTGCTATCAGGACGACTTGCCACCGGTCCAATAAAAGGAGGTGTTTTGGCTATAGGATGCGGATTTATCATGACGACAGCTGTAACCTTTGCCAGAAAACAACAAAATCTGCCACTGCTGTTCGGAGTTCCGCTCTTCATTACCTGCGGTTTCCCCCACTGTGTTGCTGATGCTTTCTACTATATGTGTGTACCAGTAGAATATCTGTCCGAACATGCTGCGGAGGTACTTACTTTCTATGTCAGCATTGTCATAGGAAATTTCATAGGTTGTAACCTTTATAGAGCAGTCATTAAAGAGTAACAAAAAAATCAGAGGATAGGAAAAAACCTATCCTCTTTCTTTTTACCCATAAGGTGTTCCCTAAAAAAATAAAACCTACTATATTTTACTTTTTGTTATCCTTTTTCCTATCTTTCTTTTTATCCTTATCAAAATCTCTTTTGTCTTTTCCGCCATCAGCCTTCTTAAATCCTTGCCCCATGTGGTGACTACGGAATCCGTGATGCATCATAGGATTGCGATGCTTTGACCACTGACCGCTTCTCTGTCCGTGCATCCTTTTGTGCATAGCACGATGCTGCTGCATATATACCTTTGCCTCAAGATACTGGATATATTTCTCATCACCAAGAGTCTGGCGAAGTTCCTTACGGAAATTCTCGTGATATTTCTTCCTCAACTCCATCACAGTCTTCATGGTTGCTGAGTCAATGCAACATTTCTGCTGACAGCAGCTTTCTTTGCAGCAGTTATCCTTGCAACAGTTATCTTTGCAACATTCCATTTTTCCACATGCCTGATTTTTAACCTGTGGTTGAGGCTGTGCCGATACCACCATACTCATTGTTAGGCACACAAATGCAATAATAGTCTTTTTCATTTTTACCTTATATTTTTATTAAACTCACTTATGTGACGTAACCAATATGAAAAAGGTTTATTCGGGAAATTCCTATCATAGGTAGGTATTTTCCCCAAAGGAGTAGGAAAAAATACTTTCGAGATTCATATTCTTGCCGTATCTTTGCAGCGTGAAAAAGAAACAATGATAACGTTTAACAATATAAATAATAGAAAGGAGATTCGTCATGAAAAAGATGTTATTTGGTCTGATTGTCATCTCAATATTGAGCACAGGCACCGCATTTGCACAGCGTCGCAGTAGTCACAGCGTTCAAGGTGGACGCCACGAGGTTGTTCGTACTGAGGCATGTAGGAATTATGGTGGCGGAGGATATCGGGAGACCTATGTAAGGGAATATAACTATGGTCACAGAAGTCCTGGGCATCACGGATATATGCATCATCGTCCTTACAGGTCCGCCTATCACTGCCCTCCTCCACGTCCTGTTTACCGAGAGAGAGTAATCGTAACGCCAGCTCCAGTAGCATATAGTTACCCTTGCCCTGCCCCAGCATACTCATATCCAGTACCAACTCCAGTACCTGTTCCCGCAACAACAGTAGTAGTTGAGACTGCACCCGTACATCCAGCAATATCAATAGGAGCCCTTGCCGGAGCACTCATAGGAGGCTCAATAGCCGCAGCTGCATGCAGATAAAAGTTCTACGTTTTTTATCTTTGTAAGGTTTCGCAAGTAAATATTTACCTGCGAAACTTTTCTTTTTACAAGCCAACTTATGAGACAAATAGCACAAATTTGCCCTTAAATATGATTTTTTTTTGTAAAAAATTTGTTATTTAAGAAAAAAACATTAATTTTGCACCCAAACGAACCTAATTTAAAAACTTTCAATTATTATAACCATTATGAGAAAGAACTTTTTCTCTCTAATTACCCTGCTGTCATTATTCCTTTTCAGCAGTACTATTTACGCCCAAACGGATTTAACAGGTGCTACAGTTACGCTATCGTCAACAGAATTTACCTATGACGGCACAGCCCACGAACCAACAGTTTCTGGTATAAGAAAGGGTTCGAAGAGATACAATGGTCTTGTAGCAGGCACAGATTACGACCTTACTTATTCAGACAACGTTCATGCAGGTACAGCGACTGCGACCCTGACATTCAAAGGTGATTACACAGGTGTTGCCACAAGAGCATTTACGATTGCCCCAAAAGATTTAAGCAGAGAAGTAGCTCTTGAGTTGAATATCTCTGAGGTAGATTATGACGGTACTGCAAAAGAACCCAGTGTATCGGATTTAAAATATGGTGAGATTACCTTAATAAGTGGTACTGACTATAACATTTCCTATATGAATAACATCAATCCAGGGTCGGCTACCGTAACAGCGACCTTCAAGGGTGATTATACAGGAACAACAAACAAAAAATTTACTATCATTGACAGCGGTACAGTGCCACCATCTTCACTTACCGTGAATTACTATGACAGGAATCTGGAAAACCCAGAGGTGGAGGTAGAAAAGACCTATGCAGAATTCCTAACATTATTAGAAACTTATCCAAACGCTATCGCAATAGCACCACGAGGTTTTGACGTATGGCCAATGGACAAGAAGCATATCGTTGTCAGGGGTGAAAACGAATGGACTAACACCTGTAATAGTTTTACTTTAACTGACAAGCAAGACTTCTATTCTTCCGTTTCTTTTACAGCTAAGACTGTTACATATACTCGCAATTTGGTAGAGGGATACAACACTATATGTTTACCATTCGGTATAGGGGAAGCCGACATACCTGAAAATTCAGGATTATATAATTTTTTCACTACTGACGAAGAAAACAACCAAATATATTTCTTAGCAACACAAGCTGTCAGCGCAGGATATCCTTGCTTACTGAAAACAGAGCAAGCAGATCCATGGACTTTAGAATTGTCTGACATAAGAATAGAAAATCGCCCAACAGGAATTGGAGGCGCTAATGAAGGTGCAAGTTTTGGAACCTACGTACTTACATCAGCATTTAAATACGACGAAAACAACCCATTCTATGGTTTGCGTAACTCAGACAACAAATTTGCACCTTTGGCAAATACGTTATCTCCATTCCGCGCATGTATCCAAATTCATGACATTAATGTTAGTACATCAAGATCAGCATACGGAATCGTTATTGCCGACTCAATTACAGATATAGAGAACGTTAAGGCACAAGCAAAAGATAGTAAAACATTACTTAACGGTAAATTTGTCAATAACGGACAAATTATTATTGTCAAAGACGGCAAGACATTCAATATTTCTGGCGCAGAACTAAAATAAAACAATAGATTAAGGAGAATCAAATTATGAAAAATATATTTCCTATTGTCAGCATAGCTTTGATGGCTATTGGATTGACAACAAGTTGCGGTAGCGATAACGACTCTGCTAACGATGATATCGTAGCAAATTCCTACGATGCGCGACATAATATTGAGAATGCTAACAAACTGGAGGAAAATGGTCTTATATCATATAGTGAAGATCTTACGTCTGCTACAGTACAATTTGCTGCCAACAACACAGCAAACATGAGATTAGCAATGGTTCTTGCCGGTTCTAATGGCAAAAAGATAGCCGAATATCCTGCTTTTTTTTCTGAAACTGACAATATGTATCATGTTAATCTGACAAACCTTTCCCCCGGAAATATATATTTCTATCATATCGTAGCCTATGATGCGGAAGGAAATTATGTCAGCCGTGCAAACGAAGGCTCATTCACTTTACCACAAATAGCTGGTCCCGAGGCTTTGACAGGGCTTATAGCACACGCCCCTACAGGAATAAGGGGAATAAACGTAGAAGATGGGAAAATAAAAGTTACAGAAACTACTGGCTATATCACAGGCGATGCCATCACTCCAGATGTTGAATATTCCATTAATGGTGGAGAAACATGGGAAAGCGCTACAGCAAATGGTATCATAGAAGGTCTTCCTATAGGAAAAGTACTTGTACGTATAGCAGCAACAACATCAAGGATGGCAGGAGCATCTGTTGAACTCACCATACCTGGCAATACTGATATCAATGGCGATGACGGTTATGCAGAAGGTGAGAATGCAAGACAATCCAGACTATCTATAGAATAAATAAAATTTTCAAATTACTCAATCCCCCAGCTAAACAAATGGTTGGGGGATATTTTTTATAATCTTAATTGAAGTTGGGCTTCTATAAGCGTTTTTGTCGTGGCAGCACTTTTTGAGTTCGCGGCAGTATGGGTGGTACTTATCTTACCGACTGCCGTGAGCCACTTTGTCAATTTACCCTTCAACATAAGCATAGCATGAACGCCCCTACCCCAATACGACGGATAACTAAGATTATACATCAAGCCAGGCTCATAGGCATACAGACGGCTGTCATAGCCATCGGTATTGAAGAATGCTCCCATGCCGCATATATTCCACCTGTCAGATATATTATAGCTGGCACTTTCAGAAACGATAATGCCATTACTACGTGCTGCGGTCTTTCCCACAAAAGAGCCCTCTACATTCGTTTTCAACTTCCACCTTATTCCTTCATAATTTGCTATTACACGTATTCTATGGGTGTCATTATCTTTGGTCTTAAATCTATAACGAGTGGATAAAGTCCACCCTTTTCCCATATTCACCGTTGCCTGCAAGCAGTTATCCCACGAATAGGTTCCTGGCGCACGCAGGTACCTGTACCATGCGAAATAAGCATAGTCAGTATATAGGTCTATCGTAAGATTTCGCAATGGCTCATAATGCAAACCGCCATATATGCCACTTTCATTTGTGACAGCAGAATTCTCACCAAAAGCACTGCCATAGAAGGCGTGATAGCGATATGAATAATATCGCTGTACCGCCATCAGAGTAATCTTACCACTTGTACGCCATACTAAACTATTAAGAGTAGCTATGGGTGTTCCACCACTCTTTAATTTACCATATCTCGAATCGTCTTCCCTTCCTGAATATGCTGTCTCTCCCGTCAACGTAAGAGTACGCCATCTTAGCCTGTAATCAATCCCAATATTATATGTACTATTGCCACTTGGATAATAATATCGGTAAAGTAGTGAAGCAGGAAGTGTAGTCTTCTTGGTGTATATCGGGTTAAGGAAATTGGAGAAGTGGGTATAAACAACAGACGCACCCACACTCCAATCTACGCCTTTTTCTGTTATCTTTCCATATTTTACATGCCCTCCTAACGTGAAAATACTTATATTATTTTTCCTTGCTATTTCAGACTTAGTCCTATGGTAGCCATTCGTCAGAACTGTAGAGATAGAGTTATCCGCATTCAGTGTCGCATCTGCATAACGATAGGATGCCAATGCTGCCACAGAAATACCACATGGCAGTTGGATTGCAACTGCAGCACCCTGAAGGTATTTCTCGTCAGAAGTTCCACTATAAGGACTGAAAACACTACTGAGACGTCCGACTGCAGACAACACGCCTTGCTTGCTGAGACGATAAGTATTGTTCAAAGTGAGTCCCATGCCGAATTTTCCTCGGAATGTTCCCAATATTATCTGTTTGAAAATGCCCAGCCGCCGTATGGACAAGTTATAGGTGTACGAATCATATCCCAGACGATTTGGGCGTGTAAAAAAATGTTCACCCACACTTTTACCTCCTGTAATATTAAACTTTACATTTTCGCCCATTCCAACGGAATATCTCAAGCTATGCTTTGTATTATCGCCTAAATATAAAGCATTTTTTTCATAAGTCGGAAAGCTACCCGTCAACAGAATCTGGTGATTTAAATGGCGAATACCATATTTCAAAGCCTCACGACTATACCATTTCCGAGGTTCTTTATCAGCTACATATAGGAAAGCAAATAAATAATCGCGCAATCTGTCATCGATGGAAGGAATAAGAGACAATTCATGTATATCCCTGAGATTACCGTATTTTTCCCGATATTCGATAATATCACTGATTTGATTGATACTCAATCCCGGAATCTGAAGCAGGTCTTCCGTTTCAGCAGTATTAACATCCAAAGGTTGAGATGCCAATTCTGTCAGCAGGTTATACGCCTCCTGAAAGGAAACGGCAGAATTCTCGCTGTTTTCGTATAAATATTCAAGATAAGTTTCCCACGACGCATTCTTTTGCGCCGCCATCGGTTCAATAAGAAATAATAAGACTAATAGAAACAGACTATTCCTCAATGTATTTCTTCAAAGCTTTTGCCACACCATTTGCCCATGTGTCTATACCGCCATCCATTTCCAAAGAGGATACCAGTTTTACGACACTCTCAAGTGGCATTCCATAACGCAAAATACCACTAATTAGTTTGGCATAATTCCAATATTCAGGATTAAACTTTTCAGACAGTCCTTCTACTGTCGTCTTGTAGCCACGCCTGTTTTCAAACTGAAAATCATAACGTTTGGTACCATCTTCATTTATATGACGAATGATTTTCCCTGCATTTACTGACTTAGGCAATATAATTCCCTCATCGTCATCTTGCAGACCAGTAAAAATCTCATAAGGTTTCCCCCCAAGCAAACCTACGAAAGCTACCCACTTGTCCTTTGCATTCTGGAAGCGAACGACATCACATTCTAATATCTCAGGGCGCTTACGATAGCTACCCACAAATTCATCTGCCATATTGATATATCTTGTTATTTTGGCAGCAAAGATACAAAAAAATGTCAATATTTACATGTTTTGAAGATTTTTTTTGTAACTTTGCCCGCAAAAAGTAAAATAAACATTTCATTCTAATGAAAGAATTAACACTTAAGTATGGCTGCAACCCTAATCAAAAGCCATCACGCATATTCATGGCAGAGGGAGCTGCCAATGGTGGAGAACTACCTATAGAGGTTCTTAACGGTCGTCCTGGCTACATCAATTTCTTGGACGCGTTAAACTCTTGGCAGTTAGTAAAAGAATTGAAGGAAGCGACAGGTCTTCCAGCAGCAGCATCTTTCAAGCATGTTTCCCCTGCAGGTGCTTCTGTAGGTCTTCCTTTGAGTGATACACTGAAGAAAATTTACTTTGTTGATGACATCAAACTACCTTTGAGTCCTATAGCTTGTGCTTATGCAAGAGCACGTGGAGCCGACAGAATGTCTTCTTATGGTGACTTCATTGCTCTAAGTGATGAGTGTGATGCTGTTACTGCTACACTTATAAAGCGCGAAGTCAGCGATGGCATCATAGCACCAAGCTTCAGCGAAGAGGCACTGCAGATACTCCGCGAAAAGCGTAAAGGAACATACAACGTCATAAAGATAGATCCTAACTACAAGCCAGCACCTGTAGAGACAAAGCAGTGCTTTGGCATCACATTTGAACAGGGGCGAAATGAAATAAAGCTCAACGACCCTGCCCTGTTTGAGAATATTCCTACAAAGCAGAAACATTTTACCGAAGAGGCAAAACGTGACCTTATGATTGCCCTCATAACATTGAAATACACCCAGAGTAATAGCGTTTGCTACGTAAAGGATGGTCAGGCTATAGGCATTGGAGCTGGTCAGCAAAGTCGAATTCACTGCACACGTCTTGCAGGAAACAAGGCTGATATATGGTGGTTACGCCAATCTCCAAAAGTAATGAACCTGCCTTTCAAACATGATATCCGTAGAGCTGACAGAGACAATACTATAGATGTTTATATTTCTGATGACTACGAAGACGTATTAGCTGATGGTACATGGCAGATGTTCTTCACAGAAAAGCCAGAACCAATGACCCGTGAAGAAAAAAAGGCATGGATAGCAAAGAACACAGACGTGGCGCTGGGTTCTGATGCTTTCTTCCCATTTGGTGACAATATTGAGAGAGCACATCGCAGCGGCGTAAAATATATTGCTCAGGCTGGTGGTTCCGTGCGTGACGACAATGTCATAGACACATGTGACAAATACGATATCACAATGGCATTTACAGGAGTAAGACTATTTCACCATTAATGGACGACTTTCAACTCATACTCGAAAATGGCATCAACTTCGGACGCGGAGGCGACAAACCCAAAAGGGAAGAAAAAATAAAGACCAAAGCGAAGAAGAAGAAATACATCACTGGTGCTCACGGTTCTGGTTCTGCAAAACAGAAAGCAAAGTACCGTGAGCAACGGGCCAACAGGCATAAATGAGGGGCATAAAGAAACTTGACATATTCATGGTGCGACAGTTTCTGTTGCTCTTCATTGGTACTTTCTGCATCAGTCTCTTCGTGCTGATGATGCAGTTTCTATGGCGCTATGTTGACGAACTGATTGGCAAGGGACTTTCACTGGAAGTATTAGGCAAGTTTTTCTGGTACATGGGGCTCATGCTGGTGCCACAGGCTTTGCCACTGGCTGTACTCCTTTCTTCCCTCATTACAATGGGGAACCTCGGTGAAAGCAGCGAGTTAACAGCTATCAAAGCTGCAGGAATCTCGCTGCTGAAGAGTCTCAGGGGACTAATAATATTTGTTGTGCTTATTGCCGTCGCGTCATTTTATTTTCAGAACGATATAGGTCCACGGTCGAACGTCAATCTGCGACAACTGCTATTGTCAATGAAACAAAAGAGCCCAGAATTGGAGATTCCTGAAGAAATCTTTTACTCTGGCATCCCAAACTGCAATCTGTACGTACAGAAGAAAAATCTGGACACCGGTATGCTTTACGGCATTATGATTTACAGAATGACGCAAAGTTTTGAAGATGCCGCCATAATACTTGCAGATTCCGGAAAGTTGCAGTCAACAGCAGAGAAACAACACCTGCTTCTCACCCTATATAACGGAGAATGGTTTGAGAACATGCGGTCCCAGGAATTAGCTGGCAACGCCAATGTCCCATATCGTCGTGAAAGTTTCTCTGAGAAGCAAATCGTGCTCGACTTCGATAATGGATTCAACTTAGCAGAAGCATCAGGCATATCACAATCAGCCACAGCTCAGAGTATAAAACAACTGCTTCACCATATTGACTCGCTGAAACTATACCAAGACAGCGTTGGCAAAGAGGTTCGCAAGGAACTTCGCACAATGGCATTCTTATCGCCACAAATCAAGAAACCAGACAGCATTGCTGCCATTAAATACGAGGAGAAAGGGAAAGCATCTGTTGACTCTATCTTTCAGAATTTGTCTCCAGAGAAGCAGCTCAACCTCATGCAACAGCTGAGAAGCCGAGTAAATAACGCTAATGTGCAAAGTGAATTTCGCAGTTTTGCCGCAGAAGTGAATTTCAAAATGATGCGTGAAGATTGGATAGAACTCGTGAACAAATTCACCCTTTCACTTATGGTGATTGTTTTCTTCTTCATCGGAGCCTCACTCGGTGCTATCATACGAAAAGGCGGTTTGGGAGTGCCTGTTATCATATCCGTCGTAGTGTTCATCCTATTCTACATTCTCGACAATACAGGTTTCCGCATGGCGAGACAGGCCTCATGGTCCATCGCTTTCGGAAAGGGACTGGCACCAGCAGTTCTGATACCACTGGCAACGTGGGTGACATATAAAGCAAATAAAGACTCCGTTGTTTTCAACATGGATGCTTACAGAATGTTCTTCATACGAGTATTCGGACTACGCATCAAGAGACACATCACCTCCAAAGAGGTTATCATTCACGATCCAAACTATTTTGATGATGTCAGGAAACTGTCTCTCCTTACCGACAGCGTCAGAAGGTACTCAAGAAAATACAAACTGAAATACCTCTTCAACTCTATCGCAGCCTCTATCAGGTATAAACCAGATCCAGAACTCGACAACATCATAGCTGATTTGGAAGCAATTGTGGATGATCTTAGCAATACCCGCGACCGCTTTATACTATCATACCTCAACAAATATCCTATAATAGCGGATAAGGGATTGGGACGTTTAAGATTATATCGGGAACTCAAACAAATACGTAAGGTCAATGACCTCATGATAACAAGAATAGAACAATTAACCAAAAATATATAAAAACAATGCATTTATCAAGTAGATTAAACAGATTAGCACCTTCTGCTACCCTCGCGATGTCGCAAAAGAGTAGCGAAATGAAGGCTGCAGGAATTGATGTCATTAACCTCAGTGTCGGAGAGCCCGATTTCAACACACCAGACCACATCAAGACTTCTGCAAAGAAAGCCATTGATGACAACTGGTCACGTTATTCTCCTGTCCCAGGTTATGCTGACCTCCGCGAGGCTATCGTTGCAAAACTAAAGAACGAAAACGGCTTAGATTACAAAACGAGCGAGATTCTTGTAAGCAATGGTGCAAAACAAGCTGTATGTAATGCTATCATGGCACTCGTTGATGATGGTGAGGAAGTAATAATCCCTACACCATATTGGGTTTCATATCCACAGATGGTACTCCTTGCTGGTGGTACACCTGTACACATCCCTGCTGGCTTTGACCAGAATTTCAAGATTACTCCAGCTCAGTTAGAAGCTGCTATCACACCAAAGACTCGTATGCTTATCCTTTGCTCCCCAAGCAACCCAACAGGCTCCGTATATAGCAAATCAGAGTTGCAGGCATTGGCAGAAGTAATCAAGAAGCATCCTGAGGTTTATGTACTTGCCGACGAAATTTACGAACATATCAACTATGTTGGCAAGCACGAAAGTATTGCCCAGTTCCCTGGCATGAAAGAACAGAGCATCATTATCAATGGTGTTTCAAAGGCTTATGCAATGACTGGATGGCGCATAGGATATATGGCTGCTCCTGAATGGATTATCAAAGGATGTAATAAACTACAAGGACAATACACTTCTGGTCCATGTTCTGTATCTCAGAAAGCAGCATTTGAAGCATACACCGCTTCTCAGGCTTGTGTAGAGGAAATGCGTCAGGCTTTCGAACGACGCAAGAATCTCATCGTGAGTCTCGTGAAAGAGATTCCTGGCTTAGAGGTGAATTCACCTGACGGAGCCTTCTATGTATTCCCAAAATGTAAAAGTTACCTTGGTAAGACAGACGGAGAACGCGTTATCAAGGATACCAACGATTTCGCTATGTATCTCTTGGAAGTAGGTCATGTAGCAACTGTAGGCGGTGATGCCTTCGGAGACCCTGAATGCTTCCGCATGAGTTATGCCACAAGTGATGAGAACATCGTAGAAGCAATGCGTCGTATCAAGGAATGCTGTGCAAAATTGCACTAAAGATAATATAAATCTAATTACAATAAAGGAGTCGCGCCTATGCGTGGCTCCTTTATTTTTTCACCACATAAATTTTATTACTGCAAATTTTGTAATAAAATGCGACAAATAGCGTTATTATTATAGAGAACATACTACAGAGGACACCACATAATGCCAGTTAAAGGCTACAAAAGACAGGGTTTTCATGTTAAAAGTTCTTAATTCTTGTCCGATGTCAAGAAAATTTAATACCTTTGCTCCGAAAATTGCAACCTAATCGTGCATTCAAGTAAACAAACTTATTATATCAATTTTAAATTTTTTATTAATCTAACTAAACAAAATTATGGCAGACGTTAAAAAACCAGCCGCTCAGAAGAAAGCCTCAGCAGGTTTTCAGGGAGTTCGTAATGCAATTTGGATTATTTGCGCAATGTTCGTCATTGCAGTATGTATCTACAAGTTCGTCCTCGGTGACCCAGCCAATTTCGTAGGTGGTGATCCTGATGGAGAAGTTCTTAATGGTAACATGCTCGGTACCATCTATAAAGGTGGTGTCGTTGTGCCTGTCCTGATTACTTTGATTCTCACTGTGCTTTGTCTTTCTATTGAGCGTATGCTCGCACAGCGCACAGCATTCGGTAAGATGGCTACAACAAAGTTCGTTGTCGCAATCAAGGAAGCCCTCAAGCAGAATGACTTCGCTAAGGCTCAGGATCTTTGCAAGAAGCAAAGCGGTACTATTGCAAACGTTGTTGGTGCTTCTCTGAAGATGTACGAAGAAATGGAAAAGGACAACAACCTCAAGAAGGCTCAGAAGATTGCCAAGATTCAGCAAGCTCACGAAGAGGCAGTACAGCTTGAAATGCCTACTCTGCAGATGAACATGCCGATGCTTGCTACTCTCGTAACGCTGGGTACCCTTACCGCTCTGTTCGGTACTGTAACGGGTATGATCAAGTCATTCGCAGCCCTCGCATCTGGTGGTGGTGGTGACTCTGTAGCACTTTCAACCGGTATCTCTGAGGCCCTCATCAATACCGCCCTCGGTATCTTGACATCATGGCTCGCTGTGATATCTTACAACTTCTTCTCTAACCGTATCGATAAGCTTACATACGCTCTTGATGAGGTAGGTTACACAATTGCTCAGACTTACGAGGCAAACCACGACGAAGCTTAATTTTTACTTATAACCCTTTAAAACTTTTATCGCTATGGGTAAAGTAAAACTTAAGAAACAAGACATCTGGATCGACATGACGCCTATGTCGGACGTGATGACGCTGCTTCTGTGCTTCTTCATGTTGACATCAACATTCGTGAAGCCTGAACCAGTGAAGGTGGTGACACCATCATCAGTGTCTGAGATTAAGGTGCCAGAGAAAGATGTTCTCAACATTCTTGTCGATAAAACAGGCAAGGTGTTCATGAGCATGGATAACCAGATTTACCTTGAGCAGGCAGTTCTTGAAGTGACCGGTAATTTCAATATTGATTTGAACGGTGCACAGCTTGCTGCCTTCAAAGCAGATCCAATGTTTGGTACTCCTCTGAACGTTCTTAAAGATTATCTTAATAAGGAAGAGTCAGAGCGTGCTAAAGCACTGAAGGAACTGGGTATCCCAACGGATAGTATAGATGGTGGTCTTTCTGAATTCCAAGAGTGGGTAAAAGCAGCACGTTCTGCCAATCCCGACTTGAAAGTTGCTTTAAAAGCAGATTCAGATACACCATATAAGACGATTAAAACTATTATGTCGGAGTTGCAGGATATTAACGAGAACCGTTATTATCTTATTACATCACTCAAAACATCGGAGGATTAAGAATGGCTAAACAGAAAAAAAGCAGACAGAAAAAGTCACAAACCAGGGTGGACTTCACACCTATGGTTGATATGATGATGCTTCTTATCACATTCTTCATGCTCTGTACCTCTTTGGCAAAGCCACAGACAATGGAATTGAGTATGCCGACTAATGATAAGAACTTGGAAGACCAGGACAAGTCTGTTACAAAAGCATCATACACTATCACTATTTATGTGACAGCAGACAACCAGATACATTACGTAGAAGGTATGCCTAAGTATGATGACCCTACGTGTCTGAAGAAGACTACATGGGGAAAAGACGGTATCCGCAAGGTCCTAATCACTCACGTAACCGAAGATAACACCCAGCCAATACAGCAGGTAATGCTGGCAAAGGCTAAGCTGGATCAAAAGAGACATGAAAATCCGAAGTTCACACAACAGATGTATGATGATGAGCTTCGTAAGATTAAAGCCGGTGAAATCGACGGAAATAAGATTCAGACAATGACAATCATCATCAAGGCTACAGACAATGCTTCTTACCTGAACGTTGTTGATGCACTGGATGAGATGCAGATTTGTTCTGTTGGTAAGTATGTCATCGACAAGATTACTCCAGATGATCTCAAGCTTCTTGAAGAGGCTGGGGTTAAGGAATAAGTCTATGCGCGTAACACTTTAACTTAAGAAAGGAAAAGAAAAATGGCACAAATAGATCTTATATCCAACGAATGGTCGGACATGATGTTCGAAAATCGTAACAAGGAATACGGTGCATACGTACTTCGCAGGCAAACAGGTCGTCGTAACGTTATATCAATGATCGCTGTATTGTTACTCTTTGCTGCAGTCATGGTCTTCATGATAGCAAAGAATGCCTATGAGGCATATCAGAAGGAACATGCAGTAATGGATCAGGTTACCGAGCTCTCTGCCCTGACACAGCAGAAGAAGAAGGAAGCTAAGGTAGAACGTAAGGAGATTCCTGTAAGACAAGAGCAGCAGCAAGTAGTAGAAAAGGTAAAGAGTTCTGTGAAGTTTACTGCTCCTGTCATCAAGAAGGACGATGAAGTAAAGCCTGAAGATGAATTGAAGTCACAGGATGAAATCATGAACTCAAAAGTTGCTGTCGGTGCTTTGAACGTTGTCGGTAATGATGAGAGTGGTGAAGTGCTGAAGGCTAAGGAAGTCATTGCTACAGAACCAGTAAAACCAAAGGAAGAAGAAAACAAGGTGTTCGACGTTGTAGAGCAAATGCCTTCTTATCCTGGTGGTATGGGTGCTCTGATGCAATACTTGTCTTCAAACATCAAGTATCCTGTAATTGCTGAAGAAAACGGCATTCAGGGACGTGTAATCTGTACCTTCGTCGTAGAACGCGATGGTTCTATCACAGACGTAAGAATAGCAAAGTCTGTTGATCCATCACTTGACAAGGAAGCTATGCGCGTCGTATCAAAGATGCCTAGGTGGATTCCTGGTAAGCAGAATGGTTCTGCAGTACGTGTAAAATATACATTGCCTGTAACATTCCGCCTACAGTAAAAAATAACCAATAATTCTCAAAGAGGCCAGAAGGGCATTCCTTTTGGCCTCTTTTTAAAAGACACACAATGAAGCACTTAACGTTCCTTATCGTTGCAATACTCGCATTAAGCATATCAACCTCATGCTCACGCAAGAAAGATCCTAATGCGCGTACTGACACGTACTCCAGCGGTTCTATTACATTTGGAGCTGACGAGAGTTTCGCACCCATTATCGAAGAAGAACTGGAGGTGTTCCATTCTATTTATGTACAAGCACATTGTACCCCAAAATACATGACAGAGTCAGAGGGTATGAACCTTTTGCTTGCCAATAAACTGCTGATGATGTTTACAGCGCGCGACTTCAAGAAGTCAGAGTATGACAATCTTATCGCACGCGAGCGCAAACCTTATACAGTACATGTTGGTTATGATGGTTTAGCCCTTATTACGAATGTTGCAAACACTGACTCCTGTATGTCCGTGAAAGATGTCAAGCGCATTCTTTCTGGTGAAGCAAAGACATGGAAGGAAGTTGGCACCCATAGCCGTTCCGGTGATATCATAGTATGTTTCGACAATGCCACTTCAAGTGCAGTACACTATGTAGAAGACTCCATCCTTAATGGAAAACCTATAACGGCAGAAAATGCCTTCGCTACAAAGAAAACAGCAGAGGTTGTTGATTATGTAGAGAAAACTCCAAATGCAATTGGAATAATCGGCAGCAACTGGTTAAATGACAAGCGTGATACCACAAACCTTACATGGAAGAAGAATATCAGGGTTCTTGCAATTTCACGCAGCGACGATGCTACACCTGCAAACTCTTACAAACCATATCAAGGATACATCTATAACGATTTCTATCCATTCATCCGCAAAATCTACGCACTTCTTAACGATGAACGCGGGAAATATGGTTTACCATGGGGCTTTGCACAATTTGTAGCAGCACCAAAAGGTCAAATGATAATATTCAAGGCAGGACTACTTCCTGCATATGGTAATATATCCGTTCGTGATGTAAAAATCTCAGATTAAACAAATAAAAGAAATCATATGAAACTAAGAAAAATTCTTTTCGGAGCACTGATGACATTTATCGTAGCTCCAGGTATGGCTCAGAACAATGACTCTGACCAGCTAATGAAACAAGTGTCTGAACTTATAAAGAAAGGTACGGAAGAGGCACAAGACCAGATAAAAGACATCGCTAAGGAAAACAAAAAAGACATCAATGGTCTTGTAAGTATCGGACGTGCATATCTGTCTGTTAAAGACTATGCCAACGCAAAGCTGTACGCTCAGAAAGCTATCGACCTTTTAAAGGGCAAGCCTGGCAATGCTACTCCTTATCTACTCATGGGTAATATCGCCGTTGGTGAGGATAATGGTGGCGAAGCAGCTATGAACTTCCAACAGGCAATGTATGCTGACCCAAAGAATCCTGACGGATATCGTCGTTATGCGCAGATAATGAGCAAAACAGCTCCTCAGGATGCAGTAAATGCTCTTGAGACACTGAAAAGAGAATGCCCAGGCTATCCTGTTGACCTCATTGCTGCAGAAATATATTCAAGTGCCGGTAACATGAAGAAGGCTATTGAATATTATAATAAGGTAAGCATCAATGACATGAAAGATTACCAGATATCTGACTATGCTACCAACGTATTCCTTTCTCAGGATTATCAGAAGTCACTGTCACTTGCTCAGCAGGGACATGCAAAATTCCCACGCAACGCATCATTCAATAGACTTATCATGTTCAACAATACAGAATTGAAGAACTACGATGCAGCCCTTAATGGTGCTAATGACCTTTTCAACAACTCCGACTCTCTCAAGGCATCCTCTTTCGACTATGGCTACTATGCACGTGCTCTCAAAGGAGCTGATAAATATGCTGAAGC
>ODAJ012137865.1_pt1 | contig 20897 bp, 18 predicted proteins | sample 1539241 | NCBI WGS metagenome assembly ODAJ01 (sample SAMN02144231, study PRJEB22623) | gut metagenome | biome: sheep rumen | host: Ovis aries | place: New Zealand | reverse complement strand
AGCCCAAAAGGTAAGCCAATATGCTCTGAATCATCCACCTAAGGGATATTCAAGGCGCCAGTCGTATGTGACAGATATCAACTCTATGATGAGTTTTGAATAACAATATGCTGATTTTCTGTCGTGAAGATGCGGAGAATTTGTGGATATCGATTCTGTTTTGAGAAAATATTCGTATCTTTGTAGCCGTGAAACCAAGGACTGCATCGAAACATGAAACAAGGAAATAAAAACCTGCTGCTGAGACTGCTACAGCAATATAAGGAACTGGGCATCGCAGAACAGATAGACTTCACGACTGAAAACATCGTGGACCACTTCGGATTTACCGCAACTACAGCCAAACGCTACCTTCGCCAACTGACGGAGTTTGGCTATCTGGAAGCCCATGGCGGCAACAAGAACAGGACCTACAGCAAAAGAGGGTAACTATTGTAGTCGTGAAACGAAATATATATGGATAAACTCACTCCACATCAACGGCACAAGAAGGCTGCGATTAAGCGAGAGCTGGACGATGCTTGCATCAGCCCTGCCGAGCGTGAGCAGGCTCGACGATCTGCCAACATGGCGGCAATCCGGTCGAAGGACACGAAGCCGGAGATGATTGTGCGCAAAGGGCTGTGGCGGAGGGGATTCCGGTACAGGCTGAACCATAAGCGGTTGCCAGGGCATCCGGACTTGGTGCTGAGGAAGTACAGGACGTGTATTTTCGTGAACGGGTGCTTCTGGCATGGACACCACGTTCATTTACCATTTGGCGATTTACCATTTACGATTGAAAATTCTGAGTGTTGCAAGATTCCGAAGACGAACAGGGACTTTTGGGTGGCGAAGATACGCAGGAACAAAGAGCGGGACCGAGAGGAACAGCGGCGGCTGGCTGAGATGGGGTGGCACTGCATCATAGTGTGGGAGTGCGAACTGAAACCATCGAAGCGCGAGGAGACGCTGGACGCTTTAGCGTTCACTCTGAACCATATATGGCTGCAAGACCACACGCTTCGAAGTAAGATGGATGATGGAAGAGGGAAGAAGGGGTATCAGCTAATCAGTGAGGAGGACGACCAGATACCGATGGCAGCGGAAAGAGCATACGATGATTAAAAAAGCACCTGGAGCAAATACTCCAGGTGCTTTCGATGTTGCCCTGACGGACTGCCGCCGAGCTTACACAATGCCCTGCGACATCATGGCAGAAGCAACCTTCATGAAGCCGGCCACGTTGGCACCCTTGACGTAGTTAATGTAGCCGTCGGGCTGCGTGCCGTACTTGACGCAGTTCTCGTGGATGTCGTTCATGATGCGCTTCAGGTAGTCGTCAACTTCCTTGGCCGTCCAAGAGAGACGCTCGGAGTTCTGCGACATTTCGAGACCGCTGACCGACACACCGCCGGCGTTAGAGGCCTTACCGGGAGCATAGAGAATCTTTGCATCCTGGAAAATCTTGATGGCCTCGGGCAGTGAGGGCATGTTGGCACCTTCTGCTACTGCGAATACGCCATTGTCAATGAGGGCTTGGGCTTCTTCGCCGTTTATCTCGTTCTGCGTAGCGCAGGGCAGTGCGATGTCTGCCTTCTCGTGCCAGGGACGCTCGCCTGCATGATAGACGGCGTTGGGGTATTCCTCGACGTACTCTCTGATGCGGCCGCGCTCAATGTTCTTCAGCTCCTTGACGTACTCGAGCTTTTCGGCATCGATGCCGTCGGGGTCGTAGATGTAACCGTCGGAGTCGGAGAGTGTCAAGGGGATGGCACCGAGCTGGATGCACTTCTCGGTAGCATACTGTGCTACGTTGCCGGCACCGGAAATGAGGACCTTCTTACCCTTGATGTCGATGCCGCGAGTGGCGAGCATGGAGGTGAGGAAATAGACGCAGCCGTAGCCGGTGGCCTCAGGACGAATGAGTGAGCCGCCGAAGGGGATGCCCTTGCCGGTCAAGACGCCCTGGAACTGGTGGGTGAGCTTCTTGTACTGGCCGAAGAGGTAGCCCACCTCGCGTCCGCCTACGCCGATGTCGCCTGCGGGCACGTCCTCGTCGGGACCAATGACGCGGTAGAGCTCGTTCATGAAGGCCTGACAGAAGCGCATAACCTCTGCGTCGCTCTTGCCACGGGGCGAGAAGTCGCTGCCGCCCTTGGCACCGCCCATGGGCAGCGTGGTGAGGGAGTTCTTGAATGTCTGCTCAAATGCGAGGAACTTCAGAATGCCGAGGTTCACCGACTTGTGGTAGCGCAGTCCGCCCTTGTACGGGCCAATGGCATTGTTGTGCTGGATACGATAGCCCATGTTGGTCTGTACCTTGCCCTGGTCATCGACCCACGTAATGCGGAACTCGAAGACTCGATCGGGTATGCAAAGGCGCTCAATGAGGTTGGCCTTCTCAAACTCAGGGTGCTTGTTGTACTCTTCCTCAATGGTGGGCAGCACTTGGCTGACGGCCTGGATGTACTCCGGCTCGTTGGGGAAACGCTGTTTCAGTTCTTCAACAATTTTTGCTGCATTCATAATCTTTTACCTTTTTAAAGTTGTTTGTTATTATATTGCTTTTTTGTGTTGTAACGTTCTTACGGTTTGCAAAGTTAAAGCAAAAACGCAAAATAGCAAACATTTTGTCAACTTTTTTCACGCAAACGATTACTTTTTGTTACTTAATTGACATAAATCAAGACAGACTGAGCTTCGTGGGGTTGAGCGTCGGGCGTAGAGCATTGAGGGTTGAACACTCAACGTTCAACCCTCATTGCTCTACTTATTTATAAAGATACCGCTTGATGCTCTTCTTGGGCGTCTTTTCAAACTCTTCGGTTTGGATTTCGATGTCGGTGAGTTTGGCGTAGGCGGGGAGGACGAGGTTAAGCTGGGTGCGGTTCTGCTCCATGACGTCGCAGATTTCCTGACGGGTGAAGCCCATCTTCTTGGCTTCGTCGTAGTCGGGATAGACCAGTGCGACGAGTTTTTCGCCTCGCTGTACAACGACGCTCTCTACGACGAGGGCCATGGAGTTGACCTTGTCCTCTATCTCTTCGGGGTAGATGTTCTGTCCGTTGGAGCCCAGGAGCATGTTCTTGGAGCGGCCCTTGATGAAGACGTTGCCGTGTTCATCCATAGTGCCGAGGTCGCCCGTGTGGTACCAGCCGTCAGCGTCGAGAGCCTGCCGGGTGGCTTCCTCGTTCTTGTAGTAGCCGAGCATGACGTTGAGTCCGCGCGTAAGAATCTCGCCGGGTACGAGCTTCGGGTTGGGGGAGTCTATCTTGACCTCCATGTGCAGGGCTGCGCGTCCGCAGGAGCCAGGGGCGAAGGTGTGCCAGTCGCTGTAGCAGATGATGGGGGCGCACTCGGTGGCGCCGTAGCCTACGGTGTAGGGGAAGTTGATGCGGTGCAGGAACTGCTCTACCTCCTGGTTGAAGGCTGCTCCGCCGATGATGACCTCGTAGAAGCGTCCGCCGAAGGCCTTGACGACTTGTTCGCAGATTTTCTCGTGTACCTTGATGTTGATGACGGGCATCTGCAGCAGCAGGCGCATGCGGTTGTTTTGTATCTTGGGGAATACCTTCTTGCGGATAATCTTCTCGATGACCAGCGGCACGGCGATGATGATGATGGGCTTGATGTTGGCGAAGGCTTCGGCTATGATGGCCGGCGAGGGTATGCGGCTCAGGTAATAGACGTGGCAGCCGTAGAGGAACTCGAAGATGAACTCGAAGGCCATGCCGTACATGTGGGCCATGGGCAGGATGCTGATGACGCGGTCGCCGGGCTTGATTTTCTTGCCCAGTACGTAGATGGCGAAGTCGTAGTTAGACCAGAGGGCGCGGAAGGGCACCATGACACCCTTGGAGAAACCGGTGGTTCCGCTGGTGTAGTTGATGAGTGCCAGGTCGTCGGGCGACTGGGTCGTGTCGTAGTTGACGTGCTCCTTCCGGAAGTACTTGGGAAACTTCTTTCCGTAGAGCTCGTTGAGGTGCTCGCGGGCGTAGGTGAGTTTCTCGGAGCGCGAGACGAAGAGTGAGTAGTCGGGGTTGTTGATGATGCCTTCGAGATGGGGCATCTCGTCGGGGTTGATGACGGTGACTACGTGGTCGCCTACGAAGAGGAGCTTGGCCTCTGAGTGGTTGACGATGTTGTGAATCTGCTCGGCGTTGAACTCGTGCAGGATGGGCACGGCTACGGCTCCATAGGTCAGCGTGGCGAGGAAGGCCACTGCCCACTGCGAGGAGTTGCGGCCGCAGAGGGCTATCTTGTCGCCCTTCTGGACGCCGCTGTTCTCGAAGAGGATGTGGAGCTTTTCTATCTTGCGTGCCACGTCGTGGTACTGCAGGGTAGCTCCTTTATAGTCAGTCAGGGCGTCCATGTCCCAATGGTCGATGATGCTCTGCTGAATGAGTGCGTTGAAATTGGGTATTTGTTGCATATACTTTGATTTGTTTTATTTACGTTTTTAGCTGTATATCACTGGTCAGTTATATAAGTATCGCTTGATGCTCTTCTTCGGAGTCTTCGCAAATTCCTCCTTATGCAGCCTAATGGCTGCCACATGGCTGTAGGCGGGCAGCTGCTTGTTGAGCTCTTGGCGGTTCTGCTCCATGATGTGTTCGAGGTCTTGGTCGGTGAAGCCCATGTTCTTGGCCTCGTCGTAGTCAGGGTGTACCAGTGCGACGAACTTGTCGTCCTTCTGTATGACGATGCTCTCGCTGACCATGGCCATGGAGTTGAGCTTGTCCTCTATCTCCTCGGGATAGACGTTCTGGCCGTTGGCACTGAGCAGCATGTTCTTGATGCGTCCGCGAATGAAGACGTGGCCGTCGGCACTCATGGTGCCGAGGTCGCCCGTGTGGTACCAGCCGTCAGGGTCGAGCACCTGGCGTGTGGCTTCCTCGTTCTTGTAGTAGCCGAGCATGACGTTCAGGCCCCGGGTGACGATTTCACCGGGCACGTGCTGCGGGTCGCGGCTCAGAATCTTGACCTCCATGTGGGCGACGGCAGTGCCGCAGGAGCCGGGCTGGAAGTCGTGCCAGTCGCTGAAGGTAATGAGCGGTGCACACTCGGTGGTGCCGTAACCCACGGTGATGGGGAAGTTGATGTTGTAGAGGAACTGCTCCACCTCCTGATTGAGGGCTGCTCCGCCCACGACGACCTCGTAGGCGTTGCCACCCATGGCCTTATAGACCTCCTGACAGATGCGCTCCTTGACCTTCCGGCTTACCACGGGCATCTGCAGCAGCAGTTTGATAACGTTGCTTTGGGTCTGGGGAAAGACGCGCTTGCGGATAATCTTCTCGATGATGAGCGGCACGGCAATGACCACGGCGGGCTTGACGTCGCTGAAGGCTTGGGCTATAATGGCAGGTGAGGGCAGGCGGTTGAGGAAGTACAAATGGCTTCCGAAGCAGAAGGGGAAGAGAAACTCAATGGCCATGCCGTACATGTGGGCCATGGGCAGGATGCTCAGTGTGTCGCAGTTCTTCCCCAGGTGAACGCCCAGGTGGGAGAAGCAGAAGTCAAGGTTGCCCCAGAGTGCCCGGTAGGGCAGCATGACACCCTTGGAGAAACCGGTGGTTCCGCTGGTGTAGTTGATGAGGGCCAGCTCTTCTGGCTGGTCCTTGTGCCAGTTGACATGCTCCTTAAGAAAGGCCTTGGGGTATTTTAGTCCGAACAATTCATTTAAATGTTCGCGCGCATACGTGAGACGTTCGGAGCGTGAGAGCGAGACGGAGAAGTCGGGCATATAGACGATGCCCTCAATGTCAGGCATGGCGTCGGCGTTGATTTGCGTGGCCACCACGTCGCCCACAAAGAGAAGCTTGGCCTCAGAGTGGTTGACGATGTTGTGAATCTGCTCGGCGTTGAACTCGTGGAGAATGGGCACCGCCACGGCACCGTAGGTCAGCGTGGCCAGGAAGGTGACGGCCCAGTGGGCAGAGTTGCGTCCGCACATGGCTATCTTGTCACCTTTCTTCACGCCGCTGTTCTCCAGCAGAATGTGAACTTTCTCAATCTTGCGTGCTACGTCGTGGTACTGTAGGGTGGTGCCTTTGTAGTCAGTTAGGGCGTCCAGATTCCAGTTCTCGGTGACGCTGCGTTCTATATATGAATTGAAACTACCAATAGTTGTCATTGCACAATTTCGAAAATTTTGTGCAAAGGTAATATGTTCTTTGCACATTTCCAAATTTTTTGTGCAATATTTTACTCGTAGCGCATAGATTTAGCCGGATGGATAAAAGAAATGAGGTAGCTGGGGGCTATGAGCACGATGACGCTGACCAGAAGCGTGGCTACGTTAAGGGCCAGAACGAGGGGTATGTTGAGTTCCATGGGAGCCTCGCGTACGTAGTAGGTGGCGGGGTCGAGCGTAATGAACCCGAAGTGCTGCTGAAGCAGTACGACGCCCACTCCGACCAGGTTGCCCCAGAGCAGGCCCTGACCGATGATGAAGGTGGCAAACCAGAGGAAGGTATGGCGGATGGTAGCGTTGCGGGCGCCCAAGGCCTTGAGGATGCCAATCATCTGTGTGCGTTCGAGGATGATGATGAGCAGTCCGCTAATCATGGTGAAGCCTGCCACGCAGACCATGAGCATAAGGATAATCCAGACGTTCAGGTCGAGCAGCTGTAGCCAGGTGAAGATTTGAGGGTAGGCCTCGTAGATGGTCTTGGCGCTCATGTTGTGCATGGGGGTCTGAACGTTGGCATTGATGATTTTCAGCTGCTGGGCCACGTCGTCTGCCACCGCGTTGATGAGCTCGACATTGCTGACGGCTACTTCGGCGCCGCTGTATATCTGGGTGCTGTCCCAGCCGTTGAGGCGGCGCGTGGTGTAGAGGTCAGTGAAGCAGAGCGACTCGTCAAACTTGGACATGTTGGTCTGGAAAATGCCCTCCACCTTGAAGCGGCGGGCCTTCACGCCGTCGGCCGTGATGAAGTAGGCAAACACCTTGTCGCCGGCTTGGAGCTGAAGCTTGTCGGCAGTGGTCTGCGAGAGGAGCAGCTGGTTGGTGGCTTTCCTTGAGCTGAAGGCGGGCAGCGCGCCCTGAACCATGTGCTGGCTCAGGAAGGTGGTGTCGTACTCCTCGCCGATGCCCTTGATGTTCATGCCCAGGAAGTCGGAGTCAGTCTTCAGAATGCCCTGCGAGAGGATGTAGCGCTGCACGTGGCTGACGCCCTCCATGCCTTGCAGCACGGCGAGCGAGGAGTCGGAAAGCTCTATCTCGGGTATGGTCGGGATGGTGTTGTCTATCTGCACGTGGCTGCCAAAGCCCATGACCTTGTCGCGGATGGTGTGCTGGAAGCCCAGCACGACGCTCACTGTGACTATCATGACTGCCAGACCGATGGCTACGCCCAGTGTGGCGATGCGCGTGGCGGGGCGGCTCACCTTCTTGTGGTCGTCACCTTCGCTGTAGATTTTTCTGGCTATGAATAACGGGAGGTTGAACATTGTCCGTTGGCTGTTGTTGCTCGGCAGGGAAACTGTCGAGTGCTGTTTATACCCTTCCTGGGTAGGCCTCGAGAGCCTTTGCGAGCACGACGAGGGCGCGCTCCAGGTCCTTCTTCTTCAGTACGTAGGCTATGCGCACTTGGTCGCGGCCGGCACCGGGCGTGGTGTAGAAGCCCGCAGCAGGAGCCATCATCACCGTCTCGCCCTCGTAGTTGAAGTCGGCCAGACACCAGCGGCAGAACTTCTCTGCATCGTCAACGGGCAGCTTGGCCACGGTGTAGAAGGCACCCATGGGAATGGGCGAATAGACACCGGGTATGCGGTTCAGCCCGTCGATGAGGCACTTACGGCGCTCTACATACTCGTCATAGACGTCGCGCAGATAGTCCTCGGGGGTGTCCAGCGAGGCCTCGGCCACGATTTGTCCGATGAGGGGAGGGGAGAGTCGGGCCTGACAGAACTTCATGACGGCCTTGCGTACCTCCTCGTTCTTCGTGATGAGTGCGCCGATGCGGATGCCGCACTCGGAGTAGCGCTTCGAGACGGAGTCGATGAGAATGACGTTCTGCTCGATGCCCTCGAGGTGGCAGGCCGAGATGTAGGGTGAACCGGTGTAGATGTACTCGCGATAGACCTCGTCAGAGAAGAGGTACAGGTCGTACTTCTTCACCAGGTCGCGTATCTGGTTCATCTCGCGGCGGGTGTAGAGGTAGCCCGTAGGGTTGTTCGGGTTGCAGATCATGATGGCCCGGGTGCGGTCGTTGATGAGCTCCTCAAACTTCTCTACCTTCGGCAACGAGAAGCCCTCGTCGATGGTGGTGGCTATGGTTCGAATCCTGGCTCCGGCCGATATGGCGAAGGCCATGTAGTTGGCGTAGGCCGGTTCGGGGACGATGATTTCATCGCCGGGGTTCAGGCACGAGAGGAAGGCAAAGAGCACCGCCTCTGAGCCGCCCGACGTGATGATGATGTCGTCGGCCGACACGTTGATGTTGTATTTCGCGTAGTAGCCCACCAGCTTCTCGCGGTAGCTCAGGTAGCCCTGCGAGGGTGAGTACTCCAGAATGTTGCGGTCGATGGTCTTCAGGGCGTCGAGTGCCACTTGTGGGGTGGGCAGGTCGGGCTGACCAATGTTCAGGTGATACACCTTTGTTCCGTTCTTCTTTGCTTTGGCGGCTAAGGGGGCGAGTTTCCTAATCGGCGACTCGGGCATCTCCAGTCCTCTTACTGATATTTCCGGCATCTTGTTTTATTTTCGATTTACTGATTTTCGATTTTCGATTTACTGATTTTCGATTTTCGATTTACTGATTTTCGATTTTCGATTTACTGATTTCCGATTCTCGATTTACTGATTTTCGATTTTCGATTTATTGATTTTCGATTTTCGATTTACTGATTCTCGATTTTCGATTTACTGATTTTCGATTTTCGATTTCGGCTGCAAAGGTACGAATAAACTCAAGAAAACCAAAATTTTTCGTTGGTTTTCTTGAGCTACCGTCTCTTCAGACTTCAACTTTCAAAACGGCACCGTCAGCCTCACAGCCAGGTTGCGGCCCATGTTGGCGTAGCCCGTGCGGCCGTTGGCAGCCTCATGCTCCAGGTACTTCAGGCGCGAGAGGTGGTTTTGGTACGTACGGTTAAAGACGTTCTGCAGCGTCAGGTTCAGCGTGCAGACGTGGCGCCCATTCCAGTGCAGGTCAGTGCCTGCCGAGAGGTCCCACAGGGCGTAGGCTGGCGTGCGGGTCTCCGTGTCATTGGCTCGGTAGAAATGGTCTTGCGCCAGGTTCAGCTCCATCTCCACGGCTACGTAGGTGTTGCACAGTTGGAGGCTCTTACGGCCATTCTCCTTCCTCGTGGCGTGGTGAGTCAGCTCGTACTTCAGTTCCGACGTCCAGCGCGGGGCCGGCGTCAGGGGCAGCCACCTCTGCTCTTCGGGCTGGTTCAGCTGGCGTGCGTTGACGTAAGAGAAGCTGTTCTCGAAGTGCAGCTGGTGTATGGGGTGCAAGTCGAGCGTGGCCTCGAAGCCCAGCAGCCGTGCGTCGCCCTGCGTGTACTGGAACATTTCGGAGCCCTCCATTCTTCCCAGGAAGATGTAGTTGCCGATGCGGTTGGCAAAGAGCGACAGTTGCGCCGAGAGATACTGGCCCGAGTAGTCCAGCCCCAAGTCAGCCTGCAGGCTGTGCTCGGCTTTCAGGTCGTGGTTGCCCAACTCGTAGCGCTCCGTGCCGTGGTGAATGCCGTTAGAGCCCAGTTCGCTGAGGTTCGGTGCGCGGAAACCGCGTGCCACGTTCAGCCTGACGTTCAGTCCCTCGGTGGCCTGCCATACGCCGCCCAGGCTGGCCGACACACCGTTGAAGTTGCGGTGGAAGTCGTCGAAGCAGTTCTCTAAGTAGTAGCTGTGCAGCATGCGGCGGTCCAGCCTTACGCCGCCCTCAAGATGGACGGGCCCCAGGTCGTGGGCAGCCGTCACGAAGGCACCAACGTCCCAGAGGCGGTAGGCCGGAATGAGCACCTCTTCGCCCAGGTTCTGAGAGCGCTGCCACATGCCGCCCACGCCGGCTGCCAGTTTCCAGCCCTTCAGGTCCTCCACGAGGTAGCGCACGTCGTAGGTCAGCGTGTGCAGCCGGAAGTAGAGGCTGTACTCATCGTCGCTCCACTCGTACTCCTTGCGCTGGTTCTGCTGGTAGCCGAGTGTGGCCTTCAGCCGGTTGTCGCCCAGCCAGAACGAGTTGTCCCAGACGGCCTTCCAGTGGCTGACGTGCTGGAAAGGCAGGGGCATGCCGTAGCTATAGTCGTCGGTGTAGGCCTCGTGCTCATGGTCGTGGTCTTCCTCGGCTTCTGCCTCGTGCTCATGCTCATGGTCGTGGTCTTCTTCGGCTTCGGCCTCGTGCTCATGGTCGTGGTCTTCCTCAAAGTCTGCCTCGTGGTCATGGTCGTGGTGGTGGTGGGCTGCGGTAATGCCGGGCTGCAGGTGGTAGTAGCTCAGCGTCAGGTGGCTGAAGCCCCACTGCTTGTTCAGTCCGAGCATGGTGTAGAGGGCCTGTTCGCGGAACTGCGTGCCCGGGACGTAGCCGTCCTCGTGGTTCTTGTACTGGTGGGCCAGTTTCTGGCTCCACCGTGCGTTCCACACAAAACCGCTGTGGTTGCCGCCGGCAGCTACCGAGTAGTCGAAGAGTCCGTTGTTCGTCTGGTAGCCGGTGGTGACGCTGCCCTTCACCGTACCCATGGGGGCAATGCGTGCGGGGTGCAGCAGCAGTACGCCGGCCATGGCGTCACTGCCGTACATGAGCGAGGCGGGACCCTTCAGAATCTCCACCTGGCTTACGGCCTGCGGGTCTATCTCAATGCCGTGCTCGTCGCCCCACTGCTGGCCTTCCTGACGTACGCCGTCGCTGACGGTGACGATGCGGTTGTAGCCCAGTCCACGGATGACGGGTTTGGAAATGCCGCTGCCCGTCGTTACCTGTGCCACGCCGGGTTGGCGTGCTATGGCGTCTATCAGGTTGGTGGCCGCCTCGGCGTGCAGCTCGCGCCCGCTGATGAGCGTCACCGGCGTGGGCGAGTGGCTCAGACGCGTCTCGCCCGTCAGGCCGGTTACCGTTACTTCGTTGAGTTCCAAATGCTGGTAGAAGACGTCAGTCGTGTCGCTGACGCCCTGAGCTGCTGCGCCTAAGCTCACCCAGAGCAGGCTCAGCAACCCGAAATATTTTCTTTTCATTGTTTCTTCTGTGGTTGTTGGGTTTATTATTTCTTCTTACTGTTGTGGTTCTCGGCGGGGAAACCGCCGGGTGCCGTATTGTTGTCAGAAGAAATAAGGCGGCCCTCTTGTAACCAGACTGGTTACGGCCTGAAGCGTACAGCCCTCGACTGTGGTGACCGTAACCAGGACGGGCAGTGCTGCCGCGAGAAGCACCACGCAGCAGGCGGTCTCTAAGTACTGAAGCGAGAAGAGCTGGCAGAGCACGCAGTCGGTCATGAGCTGTGTAGCAGCCGTCAGGTGACCACCGTGCGGCTGGTGGTTGGCGCACTCCACACACGTCTCGACAGCCCCACCGCTCACGTCGTGCGTGTGCAGTGCTGCCAGCAAAAGCATTGGCACCAAAATGGCCAACAGTGTCCATGCTGAGAAGCGTCGCTTTAGTTCCAGTCTCTTCATTTTCTGGGTGCAAAGTTAAGCATTTGCCAGCAAACGGCAAAATAATCATGCATTTTTCTTGCTTGCTTCACAAAGAAACCCTTCTGTTTTGTAAACGGCCAAATGCAAGAGAACCGGTAAATGCCTCTCAGACAAGTACCGGTTCTCTTGGAGAGAAGTGCCGTTTCTCTTGGAGAGAAGTGCCGTTTCTCTTGGAGAGAAGTACCGGTTCTCTCGGAGAGAAATACCTTGTAACTGCTACTCCGGCTGTTGCTTCCAGAAGGTGAAGAAGAAGAAGGTGATGGCCGCAAAGCAAAGAATGGTGATGCCTTGCGCCACGAGCGAGCAGAAATTCAGGAAGTTAAAGGGGAAGTAGCTCTCGAAGAGCAGTCGGAAAAAGAAGGTGATGAACCCCAGAATGTCCATGACGGTGATGAGTGCCGAGCCGGCAAGTGCGGCGAGAGCGGCTTTTTTTAATGAAATGTTCATGACGGTAATTATAAAAAGGTTAGTAAGTCTTATGTCGGGAGAGTTAAAAATGCATAGGCAGGCGTGCTGCCTATGCATTATTGAGTAGCGTAGATGATTAGAAATTGATGTTGGGTGACTGGTTCAGCCAGTCGCGCAGCTGCTGTTCGTAAACGTCGCAGGGCGTGGCATTCTTATTGTAGAGGGCCTTCCACTGCGGAGCCGGTTCCACGCCTCCGCCTTCTTCGACACCTTCACCTTCGCCCTCTCCTTCACCTTCGCCGGCACCTTCGCCTTCGCCGGTGTCAACAGGCTCGTTGAGGTAGGTGATGAGCTCCATGAGGAAGGCCTGAATGTCGAGTCCGGAGTCTTCCGACATCTCTGCCAGTTCCTCGATCGTAATGCCTTGCTGCTCGAGAACCGAAGAGATGATGGTAGCCAGGTCGGGAAGGGGAATTTCAGAACCCTCGCTATGAGAGGCTATGAACTCCTGCACCTTCTGAATGAAGCCACGGCAGTCGAAGCCCATAGCATCAAGCTGGCGCATAATGTCAACAGGATTGAGTTCGGCCGAGACCAGTGAAGCGTAAGCGGGGTTCAGCTGATTGTCGGTGTACATCTCCGGCCAAGCCTTGATGGCTGCCAGGGTCTGTACGAAATAGATAAGAGTAGCCGAGAGGTGACCCATGTTGCGTACGACGAAGTTGGTCTGGAAGTTGGTGCGGCCGGGGATGATGCTGGGCTTCAGACCCTTGCTCTTCAGGAACGAAATCATGGGGCGTGCGCTCTTGATGGGCACGTAGTCGTCGCCGCGAGAGTGGAACAGGTAGATACGCTGTGAGGGGTCGGGCGTCCAGCTGTCTTCGTTGTTCAGACTGAAGCTGGTAAAGAGATTCTGCATGACCATGCTCTCTGGCGACTCCAGGTCGCAGTAGGCCGGCATGAGGATTTCGTGGATGAGCTTTTCACGGCCAATCTCGTCGCAGACGGGCCATGAAGAGTAGTTCTTCGAGAGGATGAGCTCGTCAATACGGTTGCAGATGTAAGGCTGGAAGATGTCTGCATAATCGATGTTGAGGCGCTGAGTCTCGTTGGTGGTCACCATGAGCAGCAGCGGAACGGCGTTGTAGGCCGTGCGGTCCAGGATGACATACTGGCGATAGGCTTCGCACACGTCAGAGGGGCCGCCGCCCGAGAAGGTCTTGTCGAACGAGATGCGGTCAGCATACTCCATGTCGCGCAGCTTCTGGGCCGCCAGTGCGTCGAAACCGCCGCTGGAGTAACCGATGTTGAAGCAGAGCGGGCCGTAGTCGAAGCCCATCTCGTCGAGAATCTCCTTGGCAGCCAGCAGGCCGTCGAGCGAGGAGCGGGCATTGACGAGTCCCTGCAGGAAGGCCTGCGTGAAGCGCACCGTGGCTCCGAAGCCGTAGAAGTCGCTCTCCACGATGATGTAGTTAGGCTTCAGATGGTTGGCCAGCAGCATGCTTTCCAGTTCGCCATTGCTGATGGTGGGCGCCTCGTCGCGGTGGAACTTGGTGTAGTGGTTGACCATGAGGATGCCCTCGCACTTGTCCGTTCCGTCCCAGATGTTCTGGGGAATGAGTATGGTGCCGCTCAGCGAGATAGGCTCACCCCAGGGGTCGGTGCTGGTATAGACGTAGTTCATCTTCGTGATGTCACGATCAGAATGAAGGTCAACGGGAATGCCGTCGGCGTCAATGTTGAAGCTCAGCTGGTCGGGGTACGTCTTGGTGACGACGTTGTCGTAGCCAATGTCTATCGACTCGAAGTCGGCTTCAAGAGCGGGCAGTACCTGGTTGTCGTAAGTGGTGATGGTGAGCGTGCCGTCTTCATTGAAGTCGATGGCTGCGAGCTCGCTGCTGGTAAATACCTTGACGGTGCCGTCAGCCAGTGTAATCTTGATGACCTTAGCCTCGGTAGCCATGCAGGCCACCAGCATGATGAGGGAGAGTAAAATCTTCTTCATAGCCGTTACTTCTTAATGGTTTTCTTTACTCCGTTCTTCTCAACTACAATGTACACGCCTTTCTCGCGGGGTTCTCCCGGCAGGGCGCGTCCGTCATTGGTGTACCAGCGGCGCTGCGCTTTCGCTGTGGCAGTCTTGACAGTCTTCACGCTTGTCGTCTCGCCGCCTTTCTTAACAGTAGCTTCTTCCACTCCCTCTTCGGTAGTGCCGTCAGCATACTCAATGTTTACCGTCTCGCGGTCGAAGGTGATGCGTTTCACCTTGCGCCCGTCGGTGGTCGTTTGTGCTGTAGCTCCCAAGGCCATTGCCATACAGAGAGCCAGTACTGATAAAAACTTCATTTTCATCTTTTGTAATGTTAGGGTTTATTAATAATGATGCCAATTTCGGTGCAAAGGTAGAAAAAAAAACTGAATTATGGAACGAATTGCGAATTATTTTGTACTTTTGCAGCCGATAAAATCAAACATATCTCGTATTTATGGAAATTAACATTACTTTTCCCGACGGTTCTGTTCGCTCGTATGAGCAGGGCGTGACGGGTCTTGAAATTGCCGAGAGCATTTCGCCGGCTCTGGCACGCGACGTTCTGAGTTGCGCAGTTAATGGCGAAACAGTAGAGTTGAACCGACCCATTATGGACAATGCTCAGTTTGAGCTCTTCAAGTGGGACGATGCAGAAGGCAAACACACTTTCTGGCACACCAGTGCCCACCTCTTAGCCGAGGCATTGCAGGAGTTGTACCCTGGCGTGCAGTTCGGTTTCGGCCCGGCCGTAGAGAATGGCTTTTTCTACGACGTGCTGCTGAAGGACGGTGAGATGATCAAGGAGAGCGACTTCCCCAAGATTGAGGACAAGATGCGCGAACTGGCTCAGAAGAAGGAGCCCGTGGTGCGCCGTGAGGTCTCGAAGGCTGACGCCCTGAAGGAGTTTGCTGCCAACGGCCAGACCTACAAGTGCGAACACATTGAGCAGGACTTGGAGGACGGTACCATCACCACCTACACGCAGGGTTCCTTTACCGACCTTTGCCGTGGCCCGCACCTGGTGAACACGGGAGCCATCAAGGCCATTAAGCTGACCTCAGTGGCCGGTGCCTTCTGGCGTGGCGACGCCTCGAAGCAGCAGCTGCAGCGACTCTACGGCATTTCGTTCCCCAAGAAGAAGATGCTCGACGAGTACCTCGTCATGCTCGAAGAGGCCAAGAAGCGCGACCACCGCAAGATAGGCAAGGAGATGGAACTCTTCATGTTCTCAGAGAAGGTGGGCAAGGGCCTGCCCATCTGGCTGCCCAAGGGTACGGAGCTCCGCCTGCGCCTGCAGGACCACTTGCGTAAGGTGCAGAAGCGTTTTGGCTATCAGGAAGTTATCACTCCGCACATTGGCTCGAAGAATCTCTATATTACCTCTGGTCACTGGGACCACTACGGCAAGGACTCCTTCCAGCCCATCACCACTCCCGAGGAGGGCGAGGTCTATATGCTGAAGCCCATGAACTGCCCCCACCACTGCGAAATCTTCGCTTGGAAGCCCCGCTCTTACCGTGACCTGCCGCTGCGCATTGCAGAGTTTGGCACCGTCTATCGCTACGAGCAGAGTGGCGAGCTGCACGGCTTTACCCGCGTTCGCTCGTTCACGCAGGACGATGCACACATCTTCTGCCGCCCTGACCAGGTGAAGCAGGAGTTCCTCAACGTCATGGACATCATCGGCATCGTGCTGACGGCCTTCGGTTTCAACTTCGAAGCACAGATTAGCCTGCGCGACCCCAACGACCACGAGAAGTACGTAGGTACCGACGAGGACTGGGCGCTGGCCGAGAAAGCCATCGTTGAGGCCTGCAAGGAGAAGGGCCTGCCCGCAAAGGTGGAGTACGGCGAGGCTGCATTCTACGGTCCGAAGCTCGACTTCATGATTAAGGACGCCATTGGCCGTCGCTGGCAGCTGGGTACCATTCAGGTTGATTACAACCTGCCCAAGCGCTTCCAGCTGGAATATACCGACGAGGATAACCAGAAGAAGACTCCCGTCATGATTCACCGTGCACCGTTCGGAAGCCTGGAGCGCTTCACCGCCGTGCTCATCGAGCATACCAGCGGTCACTTCCCCCTGTGGCTTACGCCCGACCAAGTGGCCATTCTGCCGCTGTCGGAGAAGTTCAACGACTACGCTCATCAGGTCATGAAGCAGCTCGACTTGGCTGGCGTGCGCGCTCAGGTAGATGACCGCAACGAGAAGCTTGGCCGCAAGATTCGTGACAACGAGCTGAAGCGCATTCCCTACATGCTCATCGTCGGCGAGAAGGAAGCTGCCGAGGGCCTGGTATCCATGCGTCAGCAGGGTGGTGGCGAGCAGGCTACGATGACCGTTGCCGAGTTTGCCAAGAAAATTAACGACCAGGTGGCCGAAATGACCAAAGACTTCTAAAGTTGATAGGTTGAAAGCTGAAAGCAGAAAGTTGGAGGTCATACCATTCTTAGACAGAGCACAGTTGCTGTTGGGCGAGGACGCTATGAAGCGTGTCGCCCAACAGCGTGTTATCGTCTTCGGCTGTGGTGGCGTCGGCTCGTGGTGTATTGAAGCACTGGTCCGTTCTGGCGTCAGACACCTGACCCTTGTCGATTTTGACCGTGTCAACGCGTCCAACATTAACCGCCAGCTCATGGCGACCCAGCAGACCATAGGCGAAGTCAAGGTAGAGGCCATGCGCCGGCACCTGCTGACCATCAGCCCCGAGGCTGACATCACCGTCAGGAACGAAGTCTATAATCAGGATAGCGCCGTCAGTTTCCCGCTGGAGGAGTATGACTACATCGTCGATGCCATCGACTCGCTGCCTGACAAACAGCTACTCATCAGCCGAGCCACGCACACCCAGGGGACCGTGTTTTTCTCGTCGATGGGAGCCGCGCTGAAGCTGGACCCCACGCACGTTCAGGTGGCTGAGTTCTGGAAGGTCAAGGGCTGTCCGTTGGCCCGTGCGCTGAGACAGCGGTTCAAGAAGCAGGGTGAGCGTCCGGGGCGTAAGTTCCAGTGCGTGTTCAGCGACGAACAGCCGCCGAGGCAGGGCGGCCGCCGCGACGGAGTGAACGGCAGTCTGGTGCACATCACGGCCATCTTCGGCTTTACCCTGGCAGGACTCGTGCTGAGCGACATTCAGCAGAAAACTTTGCAAGAACATAATAATAAGGTATAATAATTATATGTATAGAACAAAGACTTGTGGTGAGCTACGGCTCGCCGATGCCGGAAGCGTGGTAACGCTGGCCGGTTGGGTACAGCGTTCGCGCAAGATGGGCGGCATGACATTTGTCGATTTGCGCGACCGTTACGGTATCACACAATTGGTGTTCAACGAGGCCGTCGATGCCCCACTTTGTGCTGAGGCTAACAAGCTGGGCCGCGAGTGGTGTATCCAGGTGAAGGGCACCGTCAACGAGCGTGAGAGCAAGAACAAGAACCTGCCCACGGGCGAGGTGGAGGTGATTGCCTCTGAGCTGAACGTGCTGAGCGAGAGCCTGACGCCGCCGTTTATCATAGAAGACAATACCGACGGCGGCGACGACCTGCGCATGAAGTACCGCTATCTGGACCTGCGTCGCAACTGCGTACGTAAGAACCTGGAGCTGCGCCACCGCATGACGATTCTTATTCGTAACTTCCTCGACAACAAAGACTTCATCGAGGTAGAGACCCCCATACTGATAGGTTCTACACCCGAGGGAGCACGCGACTTTGTGGTGCCCTCACGTATGAATCCCGGACAGTTCTACGCCCTGCCGCAGAGTCCGCAGACGCTGAAGCAGCTGTTGATGGTGTCGGGCTTTGACCGCTATTTCCAGATTGCCAAGTGTTTCCGTGACGAAGACCTGCGCGCCGACCGCCAGCCGGAGTTTACGCAGATAGACTGCGAGATGTCGTTTGCTGACCAGGAGGACGTGCTGGAAATCTTCGAAGACCTGGCTCGTCACCTGTTCCGTGAGGTGCGTGGCGTGGAGCTGCCCAAACTGCAGCGCATGACGTGGCACGAGGCCATGCGTCGGTTCGGCAGCGATAAGCCCGACCTGCGCTTCGGCATGGAGTTTGTGGAACTGATGGACGTGCTGAAGGGCACGGGCACGTTCCCCGTGTTCAACGAGGCCGAGTACATTGGTGGCATCGTGGTGCCCGGTTGTGCCGACTACACCCGCAAGCAGCTCGACCAGCTTACCGACTTCGTCAAGCGTCCCCAGGTGGGGGCCAAGGGGCTGGTGTATGTGAAGTTCAACCCGGATGGCACCGTGAAGTCGAGCATCGACAAGTTCTACGAGCCAGAGGTATGGCAGAAGCTGAAGCAGGTGACGGGGGCCAACGATGGTGACCTAGTGCTCATTCTGAGTGGCGACAAGGCCAACAAGACGCGTACGCAACTCTGCACGCTGCGTCTGGAAATGGGCGACCGTCTGGGGCTGAGAGACAAGAACCGCTTTGAGTGCCTCTGGATTGTTGATTTCCCGCTCTTCGAGTGGAGCGATGAGGAGCAACGCCTCATGGCTACCCACCATCCGTTCACGCTGCCTAACCCCGAGGATATTCCCCTGCTTGACACGGCGCCCGAGAAAGTACGTGCCGTGGCTTACGACTTCGTCTGCAACGGCATCGAGGTGGGTGGTGGCTCACTGCGTATCCACGACGGCAAGCTGCAGGAAAAGATGTTCCAGATTCTGGGCTTTACGCCCGAGCGGGCCATGGCTCAGTTCGGCTTCCTCATCAATGCTTTCAAGTATGGTGCGCCGCCTCATGCCGGACTGGCTTTCGGCTTAGACCGCTTTGTTAGCATAATGGCTGGACTGGACAGCATCCGCGACTGCATAGCGTTCCCGAAGAACAACTCTGGCCGCGACGTCATGCTGGATGCTCCAGGCGAACTTGACCCTAAACAGTTGGAAGAGTTGCAGTTGCGTGTTGATTTACATCAAGAATAACAGCTGGAAAAGAAAAAAGGCGCTGTTTGCGATAACAGCGTAACGGGAAATGTTCTAACTTTGCACTCGGAAATTTGAGAGATATTGATTCAACACAATTTCAGATAGTGTATTAATTTAAAGAACTATGGCAGAAAAGAAAACAACAACGAAGAAGGCTGCAACTGCTAAGGTTGCCGAGCCCAAGAAGGAAACCGTGAAGAAGGCTGCAGCTCCTAAGAAGGCAGCTATTGTACTGAATGCAGAAAATGCCGGCTTTAAGGCAGGTGATGTTTATCAGGCACTGGCAGCAGCAGGACAGGCACTGACCGTAAAGGAGATTGCCAAGGCTGCAAAGATTACAGAGGAGGAAACTCTGCTTGGTATGGGATGGCTCTTCAAGGAGGGCAAAATTGTTGAGGCAGAGTCTAAGATTACTTTGGCTTAATGATAAAGATTAGATAAAAAGGGCTGGTAAGCTGCTAAGGCATACCAGCCTTTTTTAATCGTCGAACGAGAAGCAGTACATGAGTTACGAACAGCAGATTCTAAGCGTCCTGACCGAAGCGGGAGAGCGTGGTATAAGCGTGCAGTCAATTGTACGTCACGTTTATAACATGAACCTGACGCTGTTCTATACACCTGACTTTAACGAGATACACTCTTTCGTGCGGAAGTACCTGCTGCGCAACAGCAAGTCGGCACAGTCGCTCGTTGAGACCACCGGGCGCAGAGGCTACTACCGGCTGAACACGAGGGGTTCGGCCGATGCCCGCCAGCTGATGCTTGACTTCTGCGTAGAACAAACAGAAACGGAGGCTCCCGCTCAGGAACCTCCGAAAGACTTGTCGTTGAGTTTGTTCGATTTCTAAAGTATTGTTTTTACCACCCGTGCCGGAACGCCCATGGCGAGCGAGTGGTCGGGGATGTCCTTTGTCACCACGGCTCCTGCAGCTATGACCACATGGCTGCCGATGGTGACACCAGGAAGAACGACGGCATTGGTGCCAATCCACACGTCGTCACCAATGGTGACAGGGCGGGTCGTGATGCCCTGCTCGTCGATGCGCCTGCCAGGCTCCCGAAAGTTATGGTTCAATGCCGTCACGGTGATGCCTTGTGCCAGGTTGACGTGGCTGCCTATTTGGACAGGCCCGATGATGGTGCAGTGAAGTCCTATGCGGCTGTAGTCGCCAATGATGACGTCGCCCACAGCGTTATTGATGCAGGCAAATGACTCCACGACGCTTCGTCGGCCAAGGTGGAAGCGACGGTAGGGTGGGGTGTCCATTCTTACGCTGTGGTATATCTTCGAGCCCTGTCCGCGCTGCTGGTAGAGCGGAGCCAGCAGCCTGACGTACCATCGTGGCCGGGCATCGCGCTGATTCATCATGAGGTAATCCAAAAACTTCTTTAGCTTCGGACTACCTTTCAGCCTTTCACGTATTTGTTCTTGTTCTTTCATTTACTGCTATTTAACCGCTGCAAAATTATAACATTTCTGTGAAATGAGCAATGTTTTCTTGCGCTTTCTTTACAAATAGTCACGAAAAAGAGCCTGTCGTTCAACTTTAATTCGTCTTATACTTGCGTATGTGGGGAGAAATTTGTATTTTTGCACGCGCTTGTCATATAAGAGAAGTAAAGATAGAAATAATCATTAAACAAGAATAACGATGAAAAAACTGCAATTTATTGTCAACATGTTGTTGGCGACTATGACAGCAATAGTATTCACTGCCTGTACAGATGACACGGACAAGCCTGCCACAGTCGATAACACCGTCACACCAGAGAATTATACAGAACCTACCACCGACCAGATGGAAGTGCGCGTGGAAGCCGACCTGACAGCCGCCGTGCTGGGACAGTTTGACGAGAACTCGACGGGTGCAGCCCTTGTGCGCCGTCTGCCAA
>ODAJ014773326.1_pt1 | contig 20912 bp, 15 predicted proteins | sample 1539241 | NCBI WGS metagenome assembly ODAJ01 (sample SAMN02144231, study PRJEB22623) | gut metagenome | biome: sheep rumen | host: Ovis aries | place: New Zealand | reverse complement strand
CGTGTGCAAAGATAAGATAAATATCGCGAAAACCAAAACGAAAACGAAGATTTTTTTATTTTTGCTTGTATTTTTCATTTTGGCATGAAGTCGCGTACAGTCCGCAGTATGTCAGCATGCCGTTGAGCATCAACAACTCGTAGCCCATGTGGTAGGTGGTGTAACGGCTGACGGCAAGGCTGATGACATAGCACAGCATCGGGGCTGCTATGCAGATAACTGGGGCATGGCGGCTCTGCCTGTTGCCGTGGAGCAGGGCAAAGGAGAAAAGCCCCAACAGCGGACCGTAGGTGTAGCCGACAAGGGTGTAGATGACATCGATGAGGGACGTGGTGTCGCTGAGGCTGAAGCAAAAGACGCACAGCGCCAGGAGCAACGCCATAGTGAGATGCGTCCTCTTGCGCAGACGCTCGTCGTCGGGACGCTCGCAGATGTCAATGCAAAAAGTGGTGGTAAGGGCTGTCAGCGAACTGTCAACGGTAGAAAACGACGTCGCCAGTATGCCGAGCAGGAAGATTAGCGGAGTATGCCCCAGGGCATAGCGTATTAGGAGGTCGTCGGGATTGGAGGGCAGGGGAGTGCCTTGCCGGTTAGAGAGAATTACGAGCAACGCCCCTAACAACAGGAAGAGCGCATTGACGGGCAGGAAGGCTACGCCGTAGGTGCACATGTCCTTCTGGGCATCGCGCAGGCTCTTGCAGGTGAGGTTCTTCTGCATCATGTCTTGGTCAAGCCCCGTCATGACGATGACGATAAACGCCCCCGAGAGAAAGGACAGCGCAAGGCTCAGGGGGGAGAAATTGCCTACAGGGCATATATGCCTCATATGGCTTATAAGCCCCATATTCCCTGTATATCCCCCAAGGCTTTGCCCTACCTGCCATATTATGATGATGAGCGTGACAAGCATGCAGAGCGTCTGCAGCGTGTCGGTCCATACGAGCGTCTTGATGCCGCCCCGGCGGGTGTAGAGCCACACGAGGGTGAACAGCATGAGGATGGTAAGGGATATGTGCCACCCTAACATGAGGCTGATGATATAGCAGGGCACGAAGAACTTCGCACCGGTGCCGAGCAGTTTTGACAAAAGGAAAAAGGACGCCCCGGTCTTGTAGGCAGCATTGCCGGCGGGCTTCAGGATGGTGTAGATGGACGTGACGCCGTGGCGGTAATAGTAGGGCAGGAGAACGTAGGCAACGATGACATACCCCAGGATAAAGCCGGCGCAGACCATGAGGTACGAGAAACCGGAATGTATCACCATGCCCGGGACGCTGACAAAGCTGACTCCCGAGATGCTCGCGCCAACCATGCCGAAAGCCACCATGTACCACGGCGACTTACGCTCGCCACGGAAGAAGACATTATTATTACTCCTTGAAGCAGCCAGACGGCTCACCCCAAGGAGTAAAAGGAAATAGGTTATTATGACAATGAGGGTCATTTAACCGTTATGAGGTAGTAATTCTTCTTACCCTTCTGTGCAAGGAGGTATTTGCCGCCGATGAGGTCGTCGGAAGTGAGGGGACGGTTCTGGTCGGTCAGCTTCTCCTTGTTTATAGATACGCCGCCGCCCTGTACCATCTTGCGCATCTCGCCCTTGGAAGGGAACACCTTCACGTCGTCGCGGGTCAGCAGCTCGATGGCTGGCTGTCCCAGCTGGTCCTTCGGAAGGGTGAAGGTCTCCACACCCTCAAAGACATCGAGGAAGGTCTGCTCGTCGAGCTTCTCAAGACCTTCCTTCGTAGATTTGCCGAACAGGATGCTTGAAGCTTCGATGGCGGTGTTGAGGTTTTCCTGTCCGTGGACAAGGACGGTAACCTCCTCGGCAAGACGCTTCTGGAGCACACGGCGACCAGGGTCCTGCTGATGCTCTGCAACGAGGGCGTCGATGGTCTCCTTGTCGAGGGAGGTGAATATCTTGATGTAGCGTTCTGCATCGTCGTCGGAAACGTTCAGCCAGAACTGGTAGAACTTGTATGGAGAGGTGCGGGCAGGGTCCAGCCAGATGTTGCCGCTCTCTGTCTTGCCGAACTTCTTGCCGTCTGCCTTGGTGATGAGCGGACAGGTGAGGGCGTATGCCTCGGTGTCATTGCCAAGGGTGCGGCGGATGAGCTCTGTGCCGGTGGTCATGTTGCCCCACTGGTCGTTGCCGCCTAACTGCATCTTGCAGCCTTTCGTCTGATAGAGATGCAGGAAGTCGTAGCCCTGGAGCAACTGGTAGGTGAACTCTGTGAAGGACAGGCCGTCGCGGGCTGTGCCGTTGAGACGCTGCTGCACAGAATCCTTTGCCATCATATAGTTTACGGTGATATGCTTGCCGACGGTACGTGCGAACTCAAGGAAGGTGAAGTCCTTCATCCAGTCGTAGTTGTTGACCATCTCGGCAGCATTAGGCTCGTTGGAATTGAAATCGAGGAATTTAGCCACCTGTGCCTTGATGCACTCCTGATTATGGTACAGGGTGTCGGCGTCAAGAAGGTTGCGCTCCTGTGACTTTCCTGAAGGGTCGCCAATCATGCCCGTCGCTCCTCCTACGAGGATGATAGGCTTGTGGCCACAATGCTGCAGATGACGCAGCATCATGATGCCGCAAAGGTGACCAATGTGGAGAGAGTCAGCCGTAGGGTCGGTACCCAGATAGGCTGTTACCATTTCCTTCTGAAGCAATTCTTCTGCTCCAGGCATAATCTGCGCGAGCATGCCGCGCCACTTTAGTTCTTCAATGAAGTTTTTCATCGTCTTTTTTATATTATAGGGCCTATATGCCTTATGGGGCTTATGGGGTTAATTCTTCACTCCCACCTCTCACCTCTCACCTCTCACCTGTCACCTCTCACGGCACCGGGTCATAGCCCGAGCCACCCCAGGGATGACATCTTAGCAGACGTCGTATCGCGAGATATAGTCCGCGAACGGGACCGTGTTTGATGATTGCTTCCTTAGCGTATTGTGAGCATGTTGGCGTAAACCGGCACGAGGGGGGCGTGAATGGCGATATGCACACTTGGTAGAATGTGATAGGTGCTATCAGGATTGCTGTGCCAATATTTCGGAGCCACGTTGCAATAGGTTGCATACTTTCTTAGTGATAACGCTGGTAGGATAGTGCTTGTTGTCAAGCCAAAGGAACGCTACGGAGAGTGGCTTGCTGCTCGTGAGAAGCTGCTTGTTCGTACGGTATGCCTCACGTATCTGCCGCTTTACACGATTGCGATCGACGGCATTATGGAAGAGACGTTTCGGGACGGAGATGAGCACCTGCGTACTGTCAGACTCTCTGAATACCATCCTCAGCGGATATGCCTGCAAACTCTTACCCTCTCCCGGCTCAAAAAGACGTTCGATGAGCAGATGACTGCATAGGTGCTCGCATTTGGGAAAACCGTTCTTCTTCATGTCTCAATCTCTTCCGTGCTGCTCTCCCTTGTCGTTCTCTATTCCTCAGCCTCTTGCAGATAGTGACGCAGGGCACTTGTCATGGAAGGATACTTCTCGGTAGGAGCTTCTATCTCCAGGGAAAGACCTGCGTTGCGTGCCGCCTGGGCAGTGGCAGGACCAAAGGTTCCAATCTTCAGGTCGCCGTCCTTCAGGTTTGGGAAGGTGTCTTTGAGGGCTTTTATGCCTGTAGGCGAGAAGAAAAGTGCCATGTCATAGTCGAAAGCCTTGAGCTCTTCTTTGGAGAATGTGTTGGTGACAGTGCGGTACATTACACACTCCGTATGGTTGAGACCATTCTTGTCGAGAAGCTCTGTGACACAGTTGCTGGCAACATCGCTGACAGGGACAAGGTACCTCTCATTCTTATGTTTTACCATAGATGGGATAAGGTCGTCTATCTTGCCAGAAGAGCCAAAGAATATCTTGCGCTTACGATACTGGGTGTATTTCTGAATATAAAGCGCTATCGTCTCTGTGACACAGAAATACTTCATCGTCTCTGGTACATTGAAACGCGCTTCCTTTGCCAATGCGAAATAGTTGTCTATAGCATGGCGGGAGGTGAAGATAACGGCGGTGTAATCGTTGAAATTGATATGCTGTTGACGAAACTCTTGTATCGTAACGCTTTCAACCTTTATGAAAGGTCGGAAAACTATTTCGACACCGAAATCCTCAGAAATGGTGTAATACAACGACTTATTACTGGTGGGTTGTGGTTGAGAAACTAAAATCTTTTTTACCATCGTGTTTATGTCAGAAGTGTTACTACTTTATGTGCCTTTTAATGTCTGTGCTACACATGTCAAAGTGCCAGCAAGTAAAGCCAACGGTACGGCTTCAAGGGTGCAAAGGTACAAAAAAAATGGGACATACAACTTTTTTTTCTTAAAAAAGATGCTCCATGCGTTATAAATTCTGATAAAAAGTGTGATTGTAATACCTGCTATTGCCAAAAAGAGTGTTGCCGTGGCGCTTAACCCTAAATATACATGTACTAATGCTACCGGTAAGAACCATAGTCCCTGCAATGCTGTTGAAAAGTGGAACAGGTGAAGCCATGCACGCCATTGCTGAATGTTGCAGTATATAGGGATTGTAATCATGTAAAGCAGTCGCTTCAGCAATATGAAGGCAAGGAAAATGCCTGCGTAGGCTGCCATTATAAGGTAATGGTTCTGGGCAAGCGACGCTCCGAAGTAATGCAATTCTGCAGAGTAACCCATTACTGACAGTGCCATTATTGACTGCGCGGTCAGGAACAACTCTACTCTTTCGTCACTTTTCGTATGGCGATAGTTGCTGAGATTTGTTGTGTGGATGAAAAGGGCGCGTATGCGTAATGGCAGTGTGTTTCTTGAGCGCATTACTATCATTATAGAAAGCAAAGAACACAAGAGCAGCACCAATGACAATGTGTTGTCTGCAGATATGGTGTAGGGAACTGATAGTCCTTCAACGCGCATTACAGGAATGCTTTTCTAAACTTTTCTACAAGGTCGAGTTTCTCCCATGTGAAGAGTTCCACCTCTATCTCTTTTGTCGGATGATAGGCTGATGTGAACACCTTCTTGACTGTATGAGGCTGACGTCCCATGTGTCCGTAAGCAGCTGTTTCAACATACATTGGCTGACGCAGTTTCAGGGTGCGCTCTATTGCCTTCGGGCGGAAATCAAACAGCTCTTTAAGCTTGGCTGCTATCTCGCCGTCTGTCATCTTGACATGGCTCTTGCCGTAGGTGTTGACATATACGGAAACAGGTTCCGCAACACCAATGGCATAGGATAATTGTACGAGAATCTCATCACTGACGCCTGCTGCTACAAGATTCTTTGCAACATAACGTGCTGCATAGGCGGCAGAGCGGTCAACCTTTGAAGAGTCCTTGCCAGAGAAAGCACCACCGCCATGGGCACCACGACCTCCGTATGTGTCAACGATGATTTTGCGTCCTGTAAGACCGGTATCTCCGTGAGGACCTCCGATGACGAACTTTCCTGTAGGATTTACGAGATACTTTATGTCATCATTAAACAGTGCCAGCATTTTGGGCTCGTTCAGCTGCGCCTTAACACGGGGAATAAGGATGTTGATGACATCGTCCTTAATCTTTGCGAGCATAGGTTCGTCAGCATCAAATTCGTCATGCTGTGTAGAAACAACGATAGTGTCAATGCGTTCTGGTACGCCGGCATCGCTGTATTGCACTGTTACTTGTGACTTGCTGTCCGGACGCAGATACGTCATCTGCTTACCCTCTTTGCGTATGTCTGCAAGGGTCTTCATGATGAGATGGGCGATGTCAAGAGTCACAGGTATGTAACGGTCTGTCTCATTGGTGGCATAGCCGAACATCATGCCTTGGTCACCAGCTCCCTGCTCTTCCTCTATAGCGCGTGAAACGCCCTGGTTTATATCCTGGCTCTGTTCATGAATGGCAGAAAGGATGCCGCACGAATTGCCGTCAAACTGATATTCTGACTTGGTGTAACCAATGCGATTTATGGTGTTGCGGGCAATGGTCTGAAGGTCTATGTAGGCTTCAGAAGAAACCTCGCCCATAAGAACTACCTGTCCGGTAGTTACGAATGATTCTATTGCACAATGTGCTGCGTCATCGTATGCCAGGAATTGATCGAGTAGGGCATCGCTAATCTGGTCGGCAACTTTGTCGGGATGACCCTCGGAAACGGATTCGGATGTGAAAAGATACATATTTTGAGCTGATGTGTAATGGTTTAGAGTAAAAAATCCCTCAAAAGCATTGCATGCTCATGAGGGATTATCTGATGGTCTTTGTAGTCTTATTTACGCAGGCCGAGTGCCTTCACGATAGCACGATAACGATTGATGTCGCGGTCGTAGAGGTAATCGAGCAGTGAACGGCGCTTACCTACGAGCTTTGTCAAAGAACGTGCAGTCTTGTAGTCCTTGTGGTTAGCCTTCAGGTGCTCTGTAAGGTGCTTGATACGATAGGTGAAGAGTGCTATCTGGCTCTCTGCAGAACCTGTATCAGTTGTTCCTTTACCATACTGTCCAAAAATCTCAGCCTTCTTTTCGTTGTCTAAATACATAGTAATTTGTAAAGGTGACTGTAGTGTGAGTAATTCTCATTACATCCTTCGAATGTTCATGAAGCCAGTCACAAAAACACTCATGGCATCGTCGAATGCAGCTTCGTTTTTACGAAAGCGGGTGCAAAGGTAGTGTTTTTTTTTGAAACCACCAAATTTTTTGACAACTATTCCCTATAATAGATGCGTTTTACCCTGTTTGAGATACCTGTAAGTAACTCATAAGGAATGGTGTCGAGGATGTCAGAAAGCACCGTGACAGGCAGGTTGTTGCCGAATATCTCTACGCTGTCTCCTTCTTTACAATCAATGCCTGTCACGTCTATCATACATACGTCCATGCAGACGTTGCCAACATATTCTGCCTTTTTGCCATTGACGAGACAATATGCATGGTGATTGCCCAGATGCCTGTTCAATCCATCTGCGTATCCTATGGGAATTGCTGCTATGAGGCTGTCCTTGTCAAGTATTGTACGACGCGAGTAGCCTATAGACTCTCCTGCTTTCACATGACGAATCTGCAGTATCGTTGTCTTTAGGGTTGCAACGTTGTTTATGATGCTATTGTTTCGAGGGTTAACACCATAAAGTCCTATGCCAAGTCGGCACATGTCCTCTTGATATTCGGGGAAGTGCTCTATTGCAGCACTATTGCAGATATGGCGCAGAATATGATGTGAGAACGCTGCCTGAACAGCATCGGCCCCCTTCGTGAACAGGGAGTATTGTAACTTTGAGAAATCATCGAAACCATCATCATCGCTACCAACGAAGTGAGAGAAGATAGAACGTGGTATTAGGGCATTCTGATGTGTCAGATATTCTACGAGACGTGGCATGTCATCAATGGGATGGAAACCGAGACGATGCATGCCAGTGTCTAATTTAATGTGTATTGGCCATCCTGTGATACCTTCTTTTGTAGCTGCGTGACATAGTGCCTCAAGCAAGCGGAAAGAATAGACTTCTGGTTCAAGATCATAATCGAACATCGTTTTAAAAGATGTCATCTCAGGATTCATTATCATGATATTGGCTGTAATGCCCGCTTTCCTAAGTGCTACTCCTTCATCTGCCACAGCTACTGCTAAGTAATCTACACAATGCTCCTGCAAGGTCTTTGCCACTTCTATGGCTCCAGTGCCATAACCATCAGCCTTAATCATGCATACAATCTTCTTTTCGCCCATAAGGTCACGATAATGATTGAGATTGTTTATCAGTGCAGAGAGATTAACCTCCAGGGTCGTCTCGTGCACTTTTTCGACTAAAAGGTCGGTTATGCGATCGAATCTATAGCGTCGTGCCCCTTTTATCAGAATGATTTCATTGCGTAATGTACCGAAAGTGCTGGAGATAAGGAAAGACTCAGTGTCTTCATAATTTGCAAACTGTATGTTTCCCGTTGCGGAAGTAATCTGTTTTCCTATTGTAATCAGCTTTGTTATTCCACGCCTTTGAATCATGTTGAGAACCTCGCGACTTATTTCCTCGTTATTCATTCCAGACTGCTCGATGTCGCTGAGTATAAGGGTCAGTTCTCGTCCCTGTCGATCCTGCCTGCGGTTCATGAAGTCGAGTGCTATGTCAAGAGAAGCAAGGTCACTATTGTAAGAATCGTTGATAAGAATACAGTTATGCTGTCCTTCCTTCACTTCCAGACGCATTGCTATCGGCTCTAATTGGCTCATGCGCTCGGAGAGGTCTTTTGGTGGAATTCCAAGGTGAAGTGCTGCCAATGCCGTAATGATAATGGAATCAATAGGGGACAGAAGGGTGGGGAAGTCGAAATGATTTTCTTCTCCCTCATAAATATAATGTACGCGCGTTAGATCCTCATGCGTCTCAACTTCCTTTACGAAGAAGGGTGCTTCTGGATTGGTGAAAGAGAATGCCAGTTTCTTTCCCTTGAATTCGCTCTTTTTCAGGGTGCGGAAGATAACATCATTGTCAGCAGGATATATCAAGGTCTTGCAATCCTTGAATAGTAGCATCTTTTCTGCACATTTCTCTTCCAAGGAATGGAAGTTTTCTTGGTGAGCCTGTCCGAGGTTAGTGAAGATGCCAATAGTAGGTTGTATGATGTCTGCTAACCGCATCATCTCATCAGGCTTGCTGATGCCTGCCTCAAAAAGACCTATCTCGCTGTTTTTGTCAAGTCGCCAAACGCTCAGTGGTACGCCAATCTGCGAATTGTAGGAACGTGGCGACCGCGTAACCCGCATTGACGGCATAAGAATCTGGTAAAGCCATTCCTTGACAACGGTCTTCCCATTACTGCCGGTAATGCCGACAATGGGGATGTTGAAGTTGTCACGATGCCTCTCAGCTAATCTTTGAAGAGCCTCAAGGGTGTCGTTGACAACTAAGAAGTTAGCTCCAGGTAAATCCTCGGTAGGTTGTTTAGTGACTACGAAATTACGTACACCGCGATTATAAAGCTCGTTAATATACTTGTGTCCGTCATTATGTTCGGAACGAAGTGCAAAGAATAATGTCTCTTCGGGAAATGCCAATGACCTGCTATCGGTCAGCAGGAAAGAAATGTTCTTGTCTGCCGTGCCACAGCGGTGGGCACCAATGAGTGTTGTAATTTGATTGATTGAATACATTTATTTTGTTATAAGCTTAATTTTTGCAGATTTTAATCCGTTACATGTAGCAGTTACGGTTACTGTCCCTGCATTTATGTCAGAACGGAGTATTGCGAGTACGCTGCCATTGTATAGTTGACGATGATCTACGACGTTTAGTTCATCGCTGACCTGACTGCCACTACTCATAGCAGCCAATGTAGCAGCTGTTCCGTCTATTGTAATCTTTACATCACCTGTTGCTGTTTGTACTCTGCGTCCCTTTGAATCGATTGCATAGATACGCAGATGTTGCAAATCTACTCCATCAGCTTTCCAAGCATTGTTATCGCTTTCTATCTTCAGGGCAACAGGCTTTCCTGTAGTCTCTATCCTGTGGCGAGCTACGATTTTCCCATTGGTCTTAGCAATAGCCTCGCAGTAGCCAGGCTGATATACTACATCTTTCCAACGAATCTGATTGCGCATCTTTGCAGACTTCTTGTCGTTTTGCTTTGTGCCGTAACTTTTTCCGTTTACAATCAGTTCCACTTCGTCTGCATTGGTGTAAGTGGTAATATCAAGTTTTGTTCCTGCCACACGATTCCAATGGTCGCTCTGTCCCTCGTTGCCTGTTTGGACTCCATTCCACATCATGCTGCCCTTTGAATCTGTGACAGCTATATGCACCGTTGGCTCGTCCTTGAAGAAAGAACGCATATAGTATGCTTTCGGTTTTGGCTCAAGAGAAATGTCAAAGACTCCTTGAGTCCATCCTTTGTTAGGCCATCCTTGACTTTCTCCCAAATAGTCTATACTACCCCAGTATGCAAGGCCTATAACTTTGTCGAGGTCCATTCCGAAGTAATTCTCTCCCATTGCAGAAACGCTTGCCTCGCTTTGGTAGAATGTCATCCATGGGAATCTTTTTCCGTCACCAGGGAAATACATATATCTGTAGTTATAAGACTGGAAATCTGTCACCATTGCAAGGTCGCATGGTAAAGAGTCAGTTTCCCAATTACGATATCGTGGATGCATGGCAACAGTTACCTTTCTGGTGTTGTCATAACGTTGTATCAGGGTTTTCATGAGCTTGAACTGTGTAACTCCAAAGTCATTGTATGGCTGGTCATTGTATGACTGCAGTTCATTGCCCAGAGACCATGCTATAATGCAAGGATGATTTCTGTCGCGAGTGATGAATTCTGGTACATGGCTTTGCCACAAATCTTTAAACTCAGCTCGTCCGGCTCCTACATATTGATTGTTCCATTTGTCATATAGTTCGTCAACCACGAGGATACCATGTTTGTCGCACATATCAAGGAAAGACTCAGAATATGGATTGTGAGAACAACGGATATGGTTCATACCAAAATCTTTCAACAAAATCAAACGTTTCTCTATTGCACGTGGATAAGCGGCAGCGCCAAGGGCACCATTTGTGTGGTGGTTGGCATTACCTTTTAACAAGACTTTCTTGCCATTGAGCAATAATCCTTTGTTGGGGATAATCTCTATGGTGCGAATTCCGAATGTAGAGCATGTCTCATCTGCGATGCTGCCATCTTCTTTATAGAGAGTTATTTTTGCAGTATAAAGGTTCGGATTTTCGCAATCCCAAAGCATCGCGTTGTCAATTGTGATGGTTGGTAGTTTTACCTCTTCGCCATAGCGATAGTTGTGGTTGCGACTGATGGTCTGTTTCTCCTGCTTTATAGTGTTGCCATTAGGGTCAATGATTGTAACTTGCATTGTGTAGTCCTTCTGCTTCGTGTTGCACTGTATGTTAGCGGAGATATTGACTACTTTGTTGTCTGTCGTGGTTATATATAAAGGATGACGTTTGAAATACAATTGTGCATCCATAATATACAAATCCACATCGCGGAACAAACCACCGCCAGTGTACCAACGAGAACTCTTTGGCGAACCCTGACTACATACCACCTTTATTTCGTTTTCCTGACCATATTTCAGCTTATTGGTAATATCTATTTCGAATCCTATATACCCATAGTCAGTCTTACCTATCTGCTTACCATTCAAGAAAACATCAGCAACATACATGATACCTTGGAAGTCAAGAACAATTCTCTTTCCTTTCCATGCATCTTCGGCCAGGATTGTCTTTGTGTAAGTGCCACTTTCCAGTTCTTTGAATCCACGTGCAGATAAACGACTCTTGATATTTGCTCCTGCATCACTGTTGTCTGCCTTCTCGTCGGCTGCAGGAGCTATCCATGGCTGTTCTATAAGGTAGTCATGGGGCACGTTGATTGTCTTACTCTTCCCGTCTGCAGAGGTGAATGTCCAATTCCTGTTTAGGGAAACTTTTTCGCTTGCATTTGCTGTGATGCCACAAAGCATCAAAGTCAAAAATAATAGGTTAGTTTTCATAGTTATTTTGTAGTTTTATAATATTCAGTAATTCCCAATAGAAAACATCCAAGTCCATAATCATCAAAGTCCGGCTCTCTGACGTATGTACATGGTTGTGAAGAAGCAGGTCTGTCGCCAGAGCCCTGCACATATCCAAGAAATCCATCATTGTGTACACAAGAGGCGCATGCTTTCCAAGCTTTGTCAATAAGGGCTTGGTATTTACTACGTTTTAGTAGTCCGTTATTTACTCCCCATGACAAGCCGTAAAGGAATAATGCTGTGCCGCTAAGTTCTGGACCTGCATAATCTTGTGAGGCGAGACTGGCATTCCAGAATCCGTCCTCTCTTTGCAACTTTTCTAAGGCGGCAGTCATTGCCAAATAATCTTTTTTTAGGAGCTTATAATATTTGTCCTTCTTGTCCAATGTGTTCATCGTGCGACACAAAGCGGCATACACCCAGCCGTTTCCCCTGCTCCAATAGCAGTTCTGCCCGTCGCTCTCCTTGTATGGTGGTACAAAATTCTTGTCTCGCCACCACAATCCTTCTTTGATATTAAAAAGTCCTCCTCCACAACTGTCTCGTGTCCAAAGATAGGATTTTATGGCATATTCAAGATATTTTCTGTCTTTGGTAATACTTGATAACATTGCGTATGCTGGCATTGCCATTTGTATAGCATCTATCCATGTCCAGCAATGGGTATCTCCTTGTGCTATCTGATGGTCAAAATTCTTTTGTATTGAAGTGTATTTTTCGCTTCCTCCTACCATGTTGAAGCGGGCAAAATATGTTTGTGCACAACATTGGTGGTCGGCATCTGTGGTAGTGCTTTTACCCCCATACACATTCCATTTATGGAAATTCCCCCATTTATCGGTGTATTCCATGTATCTGTCTTCTGGCGCTACCTCGTTAAGTGCCATCAGTCCTTCATAATATACCCCTCTCGTCCATAGATTACTGGGACGGTGTTTCTTAAAGTTAGTAGGAGTAGTAGGGTCACTCCATTTTGCCATGAAATAGTTGTTGGCACGCTGTGCCAGTTCTATCGGATTCTGTGCATAGGCTCCGATAGTAATACAAAGTGTTGTAGTAATAGTTAGTAGCTTGCTGTACATGGGATATTCAGTTTAATTAGTCGTTCGCATATCTTATCCAATACTTCTGGCTCTGCTTTCTTCAGTCCTTTAGTTGGCGTTTCTCTGTCAATGGTGTAAATCATCACCTGCTCGGGGGCTATCTCCTTTATAGCTTCTATCCAAGGGGCGACATATTCTTCTCCGGTATTGTCAACATCCCCTCCTCGCATAAAAATGGTTTGTATTATTACCTTTCCATTATAATTTTTCAACTGTTCAATTACCTTCTTTACATCATAGGATGGAGAACAGGGCCTGTCCACCTTCATAATGTATGCCATATCTATGGTGTCAAGTTTCTGTATGTTGTTGTCCACCTTTTTCAGCGCCTCAAAGACATCAGGCTTGTGTAACATTGTGGCATTGCTCAATACCGAAACCTTGGCAGATGGGAAGTATCTGTCCCTTACAGCGATAGTGTCATCAATGATTCCAGGGAAATCTGGATGACCTGTAGGTTCTCCGTTCCCAGCAAATGTTATGACGTCAAGGGGCTCGCCTTTTTCATGGCGTTCATGTAGTACTGCTGCCAGTCCTTCGCGAACCTCTTCTCGGGTAGGTCTTCTGCTCTTCGTGTGATGGTCTCCGTTGAGCCCGCATTCGCAATAAATGCAGTCGAAAGAACATATCTTGCCATCTGCGGGCATCAGGTTTACACCAAGTGAAACGCCAAGACGTCTTGAGTGAACAGGACCGAAAATAGGACTATCAAACAATATTGTCATTTATCAGTTTTTTTATGAATGTAATTTATGTTTTGTTTTGCGGTTAAAACGTAATTCTATGCGGAAAGTGGTTCCTTTGCCTTTTTCTGAAGATAGTACGTAAATCTTGCCATTGTGATATTCTTCCACGATGCGTTTTGCCAGTGAGAGCCCCAATCCCCACCCACGTTTTTTTGTAGTATATCCAGGGGTGAAGACGTCTTGCAGATTCTTGCTTGTTATTCCCTTGCCGGTATCTGTTACGTCGATTATGGTCAGATGTTCGTCTGCGTTTGCGGAGATATGTATCGCCCCTTTCCCTTCCATAGCATCAACGGCATTTTTACAAAGGTTCTCGAATACCCATTCGAAGAGTTGTGGGTTTACCTGCACTATAATTTCTGGGGTAGAGTATGTTATCTCGACCTTTTGTGAAGTGCGGCGATTCATGTATTCTACCACATGTTGCAGAAGTTCTCCCAACTTCACATCCTGAATTTCTGGTGCAGAACCTATTTTTGAGAATCTGTCAGCAATAAGTTGCAGGCGTTTTACGTCTTTGTCCATTTCAGGAATCAAATCGTCATCAGGGTAGTTTTCGCGTAGTATTTCCGTCCATGCCATCAGCGAAGATATGGGAGTTCCCAACTGGTGTGCTGTTTCTTTCGATAGCCCCACCCATACTTTGTTTTGCTCGGCGCGTTTGGAAGTAAGCAGGGCAAAAATGGCAATGATGATGAAGAGCATCACAACTGCGAGCTGTATGTAAGGATAGTACTCCAACCTCGTCAGTAGCAAAGAGTCATCATAGCAGACCTTTAGGAATTCTCCCTCGCCAATCTGTATTTTTATCACCCTATGTTGTGCCTCCATTTCAGCAGCCATTTTCTTCAGCATTGCAATGCTGTCGCTGTCTTCTGTTGTTGGGGTGATTTCTATATTTCTTGAAATCTGTACTGTGCCTTTGGCATCTGTCACGATGACTGGTATGTTGTGGTTTTGTTCCAATACCTTCAATACCAGATTTAGGTCTGCATTTTCGTCAGCAGTATTCAAGGTATGCATTGCTTCTGCCCATATCTCCATTCTTGCACGCTCTTCGTCTTCCAAGTCGCGTACCAGATAGTGGCTTACCACCAGCGATGCAGCTGCAATGGCTACTGCTGCAATAATCAGAGCTATTTTTAGTTGCCTTTTCACTTTTTAAGTAAAAACACCTGCTATGCTGATGTCATAGCAGGTGAATAAATACAGATCGATTGTATTGTCGGGATGACCGGACTCGAACCGGCGACCACACGCCCCCCAGACGTGTACGCTAACCAACTGCGCTACATCCCGAAAAACTATGCAGCATGGTTTGTATTTTCACGTGCAAAATTACTAAAAAATAACGATGCTCACAAGTGTGTATTGCTATTTTTTCGTGAAAAAGTGTGAAAAAGGTTGCTTTTTCTGTTGAATGTTTGTGTAACACGGATAAAAAACATAACTTTGCAGTATGCAAGTTTCTATATCAGCTCCAAAATATACAGAATCAGAAATCACTCTTCCAGCCTCGAAGAGTATCAGTAACAGGGCATTGATAGTCAATGCTCTGGCAGGTGGTAATGTTGTTCCTGAGAACCTCAGTTGCTGTGATGATACCGATGTTATGGTAGCAGCTCTGCAAGATATGCCTTATGAAATAGATATCAAGGCGTGTGGCACAGCAATGCGTTTTTTGACGGCTTATTTGTCGTCAACACCTTGTGGTGAACATGTTATCACAGGTACAGAACGTATGAAGCATCGCCCTATAGGTTTGCTTGTTGATGCTATGCGAACTTTGGGAGCAGACATCACATATCTTGAGGAGGAGGGCTTTCCTCCATTGAAGATTGTTGGACGCCATCTTGAGGGAGGACATATCTCTGTACCAGGACATATTTCGTCGCAGTTTATCTCAGCATTACTGATGGTGGGACCTGTAATGACAAATGGGCTCACGATACATCTCATAAGTGAGGTGATATCGCGTCCATACATAGACCTGACTATCTGTACCATGCAGGAATTTGGGGCAGAGGTGGAATGGGTTGATGCTGCTACTATCGACATTAAGCCCACACCATACAAGGCAGTTCCCTTCGTCATTGAGAATGATTGGAGTGCGGCATCTTATTGGTATGAGATACTTGCCTTGCAAGGGAGGTTTGCGGATGCAGAATCAGAGGGAAAAGGGAAAATCGTATTGCCTGGACTCCTGGATGGTTCTCGGCAAGGAGATTCCTCGATACGATTTATCTTCAGTATGCTTGGGGTTAAGACCCACTTTGAAGGTAATGGTGCAATATTGACTCCGCATAAGAGGATGTTGCCTCGTTTGGATATAGATTTTGTTAATCATCCTGATTTGGCACAGACAGTCGTCGTGGCAACAGCATTGATGAATATACCATTCCGCTTTACAGGTCTCAAGAGCCTTCGTATAAAGGAGACAGATCGTATAGCTGCCTTGAAGACTGAGATTGCAAAACTTGGGTATGTGCTTGATGACTCCCAAGAGGGAGTCCTCTCTTGGGATGGTACAATGTGCGAACCAATGGCGGATCCTGTGATAGATACTTATGAGGACCATCGTATGGCGATGGCGTTCGCCCCAGCTTGCATTATGTTTCCTGGGTTGAAGATTGATAATCCAGGAGTGGTGAGCAAAAGCTATCCAAACTTTTGGAATGATTTGAAAAGAGTAGGCTTCCAGATTGAAGAGATTAGTTAAATATATCGCCATTTTTTGTCTGGTACTGCTGACGATTGTCTCTTGTTCTACGAAAAAGAATACGAGTATTACGCGCCAGTGGCACGCTTTTACAGGTCGTTATAACACTTATTATAATGGTACTGTGGCATATATTGATGCTTCGCTTGAGAAGGAAAAAGGCAATAAGGATAACTTTACCGAAAGATTGCCTCTATATACTGTTGGCAATAAAGCTTCTCGGGATTTGGGTAAGGCGAATTATGATGTCGCTATTACCAAGTCGCAGAAGACAATTCAGCTTCATAGTATCAAGGCAAAACCTGAATGGAACAAGAATCGTCGCAAGACCCAAAAAGACATCGAGTGGCTTTCCAGAAAAGAATATAATCCATTTATCTGGCGTGCCTGGATGCTGATGGGGCGTTCGCAGTTCTATAAAGGTGAGTTTGAAGAAGCAGCAGCCACTTTTGCTTATATGTCCCGACTCTATAAAGGTCAGCCGGCTATCTATGGTAAGGCAAGGGCTTGGTTGGCAAAATGCTTCATTGAGAACAATTTCCTATATGATGCAGAAGATGTGATTCGCAACATGCAACGCGACAGCATCAACTGGAGGGCGCAGAAGGAATGGGATTATACCTTGTGTGACTACTATCTTCATACAGAAGAACTTGACAAAGCAGCAGAATATCTTCGCAAAGTCATAAAGCATGAAATGCGAAGCAAGCAACGAGCTCGCGAATACTACCTTCTGGGACAGATAGAAGGAAGTATGGGAAACAAACAGCAAGCCTATGAGGCATTCAAGAAAGTGCTTCGCCAACATCCGCCATACGAACTTGCCTTCAATGCTCGTATTTCTATGACGGAGGTGATGGCGCAAGGGCAGGCAAAGAAGATGATTTCTCGCCTTAAGCGAATGGCTCGCAATAGGAATAACAGCGAATACCTCGATCAGGTGTATTATGCTATAGGAAATATATACCTTGCAGAAAAAGATACGGCAAATGCTATATCTGCTTATGAAACAGGCAATGAGAAAGCTACTCGGGCAGGTATAGAGAAAGGTGTGCTGTTGCTCCATCTCGGAGACCTCTATTGGACAAAGGAAAAGTATGGAGATGCTCGCCGATGCTATGGTGAGGCGATAGGATTGTTGGATAAGGACCGTCCTGATTACGAGCAGTTGTCAAACCGTTCTAAGGTGTTGGATGAGTTGGTGCCATATACTGATGCTATAGAGTTGCAGGATTCGCTTCTCGAACTTTCTGTTATGGATGAAGATTCTCGAAATGCTGCTATTGACAGAGTGATAGAAGAACTTCGCAAAAAAGAGAAAGAACAAGAGGCAACGGAGGCAGAGGAAAAGGTCGCTCAGCTGCAACAGAAATATTCCAACAACAGTAACCTTAACAAGAATACCACTCCTACGATGCCTGTTATGAACAGGGGTGGCTCTACAACATGGTATTTCTATAATCCGCAAGCAGTTTTGCAGGGTAAGCAGAGTTTCCAACGCTTGTGGGGAAAACGTGAGAATGTCGATGACTGGCGCCGCTATAATAAGACTGTTGTAGAAGATGTTTTTGAGACAGACAGCCTCGAAATGATGACAGACGAACAACGCGACTCCGTTGCAGCAGTAGAAGAAGCTCAGCAGAAGGAAGAAGAACGCTTGGATTCTGCTGTCAATGATCCTCATAAGAGAGAGTACTATCTGGCTCAGATACCATTCTCGGATGAGGCAAAGGCGGCAGCGCATGAGGTGATAAAGGAGGGATTGTATAATTCTGGCATCATCTTCAAGGATAAACTGGATAATCTGCCCCTTAGTCAGAAGCAGTTTGACAGGCTCATGAGAGACTATCCGGATTATTCTCCAAAGGATGAGTTGTACTATCATCTCTTCCTGCTCTATTCGCGAGAGGGCAATCCAGTCACTGCCCAAAGCTATGTGGACAGTTTGAGTCAGTATTATCCTGATTCGAAGTGGACCACTCTGCTGACAGACCCTTATTTCGCTGATAATGCACGATTTGGAAAAGAATTGGAGGACTCCCTTTATGGTGCCACTTATGATGCTTTCCGAGGTGAGCGTTTCAAGGAAGTATATGATAATGCAGAAGTTTCTGGAAAGCGTTTCCCTCTTGGCGATAATCGGGATCGCTTTATATTTATAGAAGGTCTGACAAAACTTAATGATGGAAATCCTGACGGCTGTCTGGAGGCTATGCAGTTAGTTGTGAAGGAGTATCCGCAAAGTAAGGTCAGCGAGATGGCTGGAATGATAATAAATGGTGTGAAGGCTGGTCGCCAACTGAGAAGTGCTGGCTTTGATCTCGCCAATATGTGGGACAGGCGAAATATTACCCTCAATGAAGGTGATAGCATAGCAGAGGCAGGATTGTCGAAAGACAGAGATACGGAATTCGCTTTTCTCTTTGCCTATGCTCCTGATTCGCTTGACGAAAACCGTCTGCTCTTCCAAATGGCAAGATATAACTTCACCAATTTCCTCGTTCGTAATTTCAATATCAGCATCGAGGACTCTTATGGTATGCACCATATGATTGTCGATGGATTCAGGAATTTTGATGAGGCTCGCCAGTATTCTCGTCTGCTCTTGCAACAGGAGAGTATTAAGCGGGCATCGCAAAAGGCTCGTCCGATAGTCATCAGTCATGAAAATCTGCTTCTCATAAATGGCAGGTATTCATATAATGATTATGATTCGTTCTATGTTGCCAATTTCGCACCTCTGCCACCAGTCAATGCAGAAAAGCTCTATGAGCCATTGCCTGTAGAGGTGAAGGAAAAAAAGTCAGATGCTCCAGTTGATGAACGCGAGGCGGAGCGTAATGCGATGAAGGAGGAAGAGAAGGATCCTGTGAAGCCAATGCTTCCAACAGAAGATGTAGCTCCAGGTTTGGCATTGCCTGTAGAACCAAAGAAGGAAGATGAACTGGATGAGAATGATGCCAACACAATTATAGCTCCAGCAGAAACAGAAATAGCGATTCCTACAGAAGAAGCTCCTGCAACTCCTGCCACAGAGCAGATGGAGGTAACAGTTCCTGCGGAAAATACTGCTCCAGTAACTCCTGCCACAGAACAAATGGAGGTAACAGTTCCTGCGGAAAATACTGCTCCTGTAACTCCTGCTACAGAGCAGATGGAGATAACAGTTCCAACAGAAACAACTCCAACAACTCCTGCCACAGAACAGATGGAGATAGCTGTTCCAACAGAAACAACTCCAACAACTCCTGCCACAGAGCAGATGGAGATAGCTGTTCCAACAGAAACAACTCCAACAACTCCTGCCACAGAACAGATGGAGATAGCTGTTCCAACAGAAGCTACTCCAACAACTCCTGCTACAGAAGAGATGGAGATAACAGTTCCGACAGAAGCAACTCCAACAACTCCTGAAACTCAGGATGAGTTTATCATAGAAGATAATGGAACTCAGACACAGCCAACAGAAGATGTCGAAACAATAGAGATTGTCGATACTCCAGCGGAAACTCCTGTTCAAGAGGAGGAAGGGTTCATTATAGAAGATGATAATGATGACAAAAAGAAGAAATCTACCCGAGACCTCGAAGACGAATACTTCGAACTCGATGGTTTCTAAGACATAATGACATACTCAGATTATTAACTTTAAAACATTAAAATTATGGAAGTAAAAATCACAAGTGAAAACTTCGAAGAACTGAAGAAAGGTCAGTTGCCTCTCGTAGTTGATTTCTGGGCAGAATGGTGTGGACCTTGCAAGATGATAGGTCCTGTTATCTCTCAGTTGGCAGAAGAGTATGACGGCAAGATGGTTGTTGGCAAGTGTAATGTAGAAGATTGCGAAGACATCGCAATGGAATTGGGTATTCGCAACATTCCTACACTCATATTCTTCAAGAATGGTGAGATTGTTGACAAATTCGTTGGTGCTGGCAACAAGGCTACCCTTCAGGCAAAATTCGAGGCAAATTTGTAAAAGCAAACACATCCCACACATGAAACCGATGTGTGGGATGCTTTTTTATAGGGATAAGGAATTCTTGGCGGCTTAACCTTTCTTGTCCTTTTTTATCCAAACCTTGTGGGAATGGCTGCCTTGAGCGGCAATGGGCGAATCGGGAGAGGCAACAATCTTCTTCAAGTCATTTGATGCACCACTGCGACTTTGCTTTGTGGCAAATGTGTAGTCGGTCAGAGTCATGAAGCCTTTCTCCTTTATAATGTCCAAAGCTATTGCGATTCTGTCCTTAAGGTTATACACTTCTTTGTTAGGAACTATAACCTCAGGTGTAGCACGCTCGAAGTTGGAATTTTTGTTCATATCTGCTATCAACTTTGCGTCTGGCTTGAAGTTTATCTTCTTTATTCTTACATGTCGATGACTGGTCTTTTGCTCATCTTTAGCAGCACCTTTCTTCTGCTGCTTTGCTATCTCGTTCTCTGACGGAGTGCTGGTATCAAATTCCAAAGAAAGAGAGAATACTCCCAGCCCGTCAATCTTCATAGAATGTCCTTCTGGCAGCCAGGTCGTCATCATTTTTGCAAGAGCGGCCAAAACACTTCGTATGGTACCTTCGCGTAATGAGCTGTCCTGGTTGCTTATCTCTTCCAGGACTTTATCGTACTCAAGCATGTTGTAGCTGTCCATTTTAGGGAAGACAACCTTCTTTCCGTCCGACATTCCCTTTGGGAGTTCTTTTAAAATGTAGTTTGCCATAGTTCTTGATATATTTTTCTTTAGTTATATTTTTTCTTTTTCTCCCTTATGAAATTTCTCTTGCCCCTCGGCAGATTTTATGTTCAAAGCCCTTGGACAGGTGTT
>ODAJ014757845.1_pt1 | contig 20921 bp, 17 predicted proteins | sample 1539241 | NCBI WGS metagenome assembly ODAJ01 (sample SAMN02144231, study PRJEB22623) | gut metagenome | biome: sheep rumen | host: Ovis aries | place: New Zealand | reverse complement strand
CATATGCGAAGGCAATGTCGTGGGCGGCTATAGTCAAGTCTTTTGGTACTATCTCTTTGCCTTCTATATCCATTGTGGGCAGTGCTAGAATCTTGTTCGCCTTTCCCACAGCCAGGTCTATTGTCCGCAACAGGGCCGAGTAGTTGCCGCCTGCTTCAAGCGATGTGAACAGCATAAACGAGCAGATGAGCATTATGGAGCAGTGTGCTACCGTCATCTCTCCGCTGAGGTACAGGCCGATAGACATTGTCATTATGCCTACGCCTGTCAGTTTGGCTATGAGCGACTGTATTGCCGATATAGGTATACAGCGGAGTTCCATTTCCGCGTTCACCTTCCGGCATTCGTCAATCACTTGGTTCAACTCTTTGCTCCGGCTTCCCGTCAGGTTGTAGGCCTTTACTTCCGCTATTCCCTGTATAAATTCCAGCACGTCCGATACTTGGGCGGTGTCTACCTCGTGTTTCCTGTCCGATATGCCACGGACCGAAAGTCGCATCAGTACGTTTACGAGTTGGAACAGTACGAAGCCCGCCAAGGCGGTCAATGCCACCTTCCAGTTGAAGAAGACTATCATTACGATGATGAGCAGCGAGTCGAGCAGGCCTTGCAGCACCATCATTACCGCCCGGGTTGCTATGTCGCCCAGCAGTTCCATGGTATTGGTGGTAACGGTGGTTATTTCGCCCAGGCTGTTCGTGTTGAAGTATCCCATGGGCAGGTAGCGGAGGTGTTCGGCTATCTCGATGCGTTTGCGGGCGCTGGTGCGGTAGCCGCCTTCGGTCTGCCACATGGTTACGTACTTCTTGGTGACGATGCCGCCCGCTATGCTTGCCAGCATGATGAGAACCGATTGCACTATGGCGGCTGTGTCAAAGGCAGTTCCTTGTGTGGTGGCCTCTATCACGCTCTGCAGCATTACCGATACGGCTACAATTTTCAGGACGATGAAAAACGAGTTTACAACGCCCAGAATTATGGCGTAGTAGAATTTCTTGCGGTTCTCTTTGTCGCAAAACAAGAAAAAGCGTCTTAGTGTATCGAACATTTACAATTCCTCCTTATCTGTATCTTTTGCGCTGATGTGCGCATTCCACATATTCCAGTAAAGCCCTTCTTCGGCTAATAGTTCCTCGTGGGTTCCCGACGACTCGATGGTGCCGTCCTGTATGACGTATATTTTGTCGGCGTCTTTTATGGTCGACAGCCGGTGGGCTATGACGATGAGTGTTTTCCCTTTTACAAGTTGTGCCACACTTTCCTGTATTGTGGCTTCGCTTTCGGGGTCGGTGTACGATGTTGCTTCGTCCAGTATGACGATGGGGGCGTCCTTCATCATGGCTCTCGCTATGGCTATGCGTTGCCGTTCGCCGCCGCTCAGGTGTGTCCCGCTTCCACCGACTATGGTGTCAAATCCGTTCTCTAGGCCCATTATGAAGTCGTAGCAGCCTGCTTTTTTTGCTATTTCTGTTACCTCATCGTCGGTGGCTTCTGGTTTGGCCAGCCTGATGTTTTCGCGGATGCTTAGGTCGAACAGGAAGTTGTCTTGGTTCACGAAGGCCACAGTGTTGTTGTAGTCTGTCAGCGACAGGTCTCTGAGGTCTACACCGCCTATCTCTATCTTGCCGGTGTTGACGTCCCACAGCGAGGCTATCAGGCGGGCTATGGTCGATTTGCCGCTACCGCTCGGTCCCACGAATGCCGTGAACGAGCCTTGGGGCAGGTACATGCTGATGCCGTGGAGTACTTCTTTGGCTGGGGTTTCTGCTCCGTCGGTCTGGTAGCTGAAGTGTACGTCGCTGAGCCTGATAGAGTAGTCTTCTGGCGTTGTTAGCGACTGGGCCGGACGGTTCAGCTCTTTCTTTTCCAACACGCTTCCAACCTCTTCGAATATGACGGTTGCCTTGGCAATGTCGTCGTGGTAGGAATAGACGGTCAGTATGGGCTGGATGAGGCTCATCGAGAGGATTATTATCGTAATGAAGTCGGTGGCGGACAGTGTGCCGTTCCAGAAAAAGTAGCCGCCCAACGGAAGTACGGGCAAGAGGGTCGATGTGGCAAATACGATGGCTATGGTGAACGGCCATATACAGTCGCGCATCCACTCTACGTAACAGGCCGAACCTTCTTCTGCGGCTATAACGAACTTGTCGTACGACGATTTCGATTTCCCGAACGCCTTTATGACTTCTATGCCGTTGATGTATTCTACGGCGGTGTCGTTCAGCACTTTTGTTTTCTCAATGGCGTAGGCAAACCGTTCTTGTGCGTCTTTCATAACAAACACCAGGCACACCATGGCTATGGGCAGCGTGGCCAGTGAGGCCAATCCCAACCGCCAGTCTATGCTGAACAGATAGCCGAACAGTACGAGCGGTAGCAGCAGGTTCGAGGTGTATTCTGGCACTATGTGCGCCAGGGTCGTTTCCATGCTGTCTATCCGTTCTACCAGTATGTTCTTGAGGGCGCCCGACGGCATGTTCAGCACTGTGCCGAGGGGTAGCCGGGCCAGCTTGTCGCAGAGCGTTTTCCTGATGCTTGCCAGCAGACTGAAAGTGGCCATGTGGCTTATGGCTGTCGAAATCATGTGGAAGAGAGAGTTTCCCAGCCAGAAGAGGGCGGTGAGGGCGCACCTCTCCAAATAAAAGTCCCATTCACGTGTGCCTGCTAACAGGTGGTTGACAATGTCGGCTATAACAAAGTAGGGGGCTATTGCGAAGGCTACACTTATTATTGCGAAAATGACACTTAGTAGATACAGTTTTTTCTTTTTTCCTGCAAATGTGTAAATCCAGGATAGTAGCGATTTTTGTTGGGTCATCTCTTCATTTTTTTGTAAGGCAAAGTTACCGACAACTATTTCTGGCGGAAATACCAATATTTGATGATTTTTGGCGGTGAAATCCTTATTTTTGGTGCTTCTCGGGGGCTCTGCCACACAAAAAAAGAGGATGTACCGTATTCTGCGGTACATCCTCCTTGGGGCTAGGGTGCTGGTGCCCCCTATTTCTTTTAGGCTTTACTTGCCGTTTTTAAAGTAGTTGCACTTTCTGCCTTTTACGCCGGGCTTTACGACAAACAGTTTGCCGGCGTTGGGGTAGTTCTTCTCTTCGCCTTCGGGCATCCAGAGGGCGGCGGTCGTGATGTAGAGTTCGTCCAGATTCTCACCGCCGAATGCGACGGCGGTAACGTTGAGGGCCGGAACGCTTATCTTTTGCAACAATTCGCCGGTATTCGGATTCCAGCGGGTGACGCAGGCCGCGCCCCAGTTGGCAACCCACAGCATACCTTCTTCATCGATGGTGTTCCCGTCGGGTGTGCCCAGTTCCTCGGGTAGCTGTATCACCTCTTTGCGGTTGCTTATCTCACCCTTCTCCTCGTCGAAGTCAAACTGGCTGACGCACCGGGTTGGGGTGTCTTGGTAGTACATTTTGGTGCCGTCGGGCGACCAGGCCACTCCGTTCGAGATGGTGACGCTGTCTAGCACTTTGCGGCTGTCTGTTCCGTCGTAAACGAAGAAGTTCGCCTTCTTTGGCGCGCAGTTGTTGTCCATGGTGCCAATCCAAAGGCGTCCGCTGGCGTCGCACTTGCCGTCGTTGTATTTGTTGCCTTCTATGCCGCCTTCTGGCGCGGCCATAAAGGTGAGGCGTTCGGTTTTAAGGTCTAGTTTGTAGATGCCGTCTTGCAGGCCTACAATAACGGTGTCTTTGGTGTAGGGAACCACGGTGCCGACCATTTTGCCGACTTTTATTTCCCTTTCAACTGTGTAGGGCACTTCCGTCTCGCCCTTCCCGCCTTCTTTCTGCTTCTTCATAAAGCCGGTCTCGTAAATGTATACGCTTCCCTGTGTGTCTATCCAAAGCAGTCTGTTGTACTTGTAGTCCCAAATAGGGCCTTCGCCTACCTGGGCCTTAAAGGTTTTTACTTCTTTTACTTCCATTTTTTCTGGGGTTGTTGGTGTAGGGTTGCAGGCTGTTGTCGCTACCATGGTTAGCAACAGGGGCAACACTGCTTTTGTTTTAAGTGTGTAAAGCATAGTATTAAATGACTCGTTTTTGTAAATATACGGATTTTTAGCGCTACCTTCGTAACCGGTTTTAAATAATTTCAATATGGACCAGTTTATTGCGCATTCCGAGCAGTTGCTCGACTTTATACATAAAAGCCCCTCTTGTTTCCATGTGGTTGAAAATATGGTGCAAGCGTTGTTAGGGGCGGGTTTCCAAGAGTTGGTGCTGACCGATGTCTGGACGCTCAGAACGCCGGGAAAGTATTTCGTCCGTCAAAACGGTTCCGCGCTGTTCGCCTTTACTTTGGGCGGTGAAGAGTTGCCGGAAACAGGTTTCCGCTTCATTACCGCACACTCCGATTCTCCGACCTTCCGCATTAAGCCAAACCCCGAAATGCTGGCGGCTGGTTTGCTCCGCTTGAACACGGAGGTGTATGGCGGTGCCATCCTGATGTCGTGGCTCGACCGTCCGCTTTCCGTTGCCGGTAGGGTGGTGTTGAAGACCGATGATCCGCTTAACCCCAAACAGGTTTTGGTCGATTTGGAACGTCCTGTTGGTGTTATACCTAGTCTGGCTATCCATATGAACCGGCAGGTGAATGCGGGTGTGGAGTTGAACCCGCAAACCGATATGCCGCTGTTTGTGGCTACCGTCGACCAGACTTTTGTGAAAGAGGGCGCCCTTTTGCGGGCTGTTGCAGCTAAACTGGGGGTGGCTGCCGACGATATTGTCGATTGCGACCTGTTCCTCTACGATGTGCAGAAAGGCTGTGTGTTGGGCTTGGACAATAATCTGTTGCTCTCGCCTAAACTCGACGACCTGGCTATGGCTTACGCTGGCTTGCAGGCGTTGCTGAATGCGGCCGATGCAGGGAAGAACAACATGTTGTGCGTTTTCGATAACGAGGAGGTCGGTTCTGGCACTAAGCAGGGGGCGGCCGCTCCAACGCTCCGACACATTCTTGAACGGATATGCGACAAGCTCGCTTTATCGACCGAAGACTTCCAACGGATGGTCTATCGTTCGTTTATGATCTCGGCCGACCAGGCGCACGCGCTCCATCCCAACGCCGTGGGTAAGCACGACCCAGTGCTGCATCCGGTTTTAAATGGTGGTCCTGTAGTGAAGTATAATGCGAGTCAGAAATATATGACCGATGCCGATGGCGCCTCTGTCTTTATCTCCTTATGCCGGCAGGCTGGTGTTCCTTGCCAGTTCTTTGCCAACAGAAGCGATATGGCAGGTGGTTCCACCCTGGGCAATATCTTAACCCGCCAACTCGATATTCGTGGTGTTGATGTGGGTAACCCTATGTTGGGTATGCACGCTTCCCGCGAAACGGGTGGTGTGCTCGACCAGTGGTATGCGACACAAGTGTTTACCACCTTCTTTAGCGTGTGATTTTTCCCCCGGAATTTGGCTGGGGGGACAGTCATTTCATAGTTTATGCGGCCTGTTAGGCTGTTAGAGGCGCAAGCACATTCGTTTGCGCCTCGTTTGCCTAAAGGTTGTTTGTTTTATTTGTCTGCCTTTTGGACTTTCCTTCTTTTGCGGATAAAGTAGAAGACAACGCCGGCTACAATCCAGAACGGCCATAGCTTTATCAGCAGGTAGACGGTGTTTTTAGCCAGTTGCCATCCGGCTTTGAACGAGTCGGCAATAGAGTCGTCGTCCTCCGACGAAGTTCTTTTTTCGTTTGTTTCAATGCAGACCTTTATGGTGCTGTACGCAACAGCGTCGTCTATCGAAAGCATTCTCTTGGCTTCTGCTTCCGCATCTTCCTGAATTTTGTCTAAACGGCTCTGAACCCGGAGTATGTCGTCAATGCTGTGGCATTGTTTGAGCAGTGCGCGGTAGCGCTCGGCAATAGCGTCTTTTGTCTTTTTCCGCGATTCGGCGTCCAGATAGGCGCTGGTATGGTCGGTCGATTCAATAATCTTCTGGGTCAGCGTATACCCCGTCCCGTCTACAGCGTTCATAAACAGGTCGAAGTTCTGGCTGGGTATACGTATGGTCAGATTATACTCGGTGCCCCACGACCATTTTCTGTAGTCTTCCCTCGAGTAGACGCCGTTCATCTTCTTGGTAAGGCTGTCAATTCCCTTCTTTATAGCCAGTATATCTTCACCCTTAATGGTAAGGTCGCCAGTCTTTACAATCTTCTTTGCGGTGTTAGCGGCTGGCTCGTTGGCCGTATTGCTTCCTGCACTTCTGACCGTGTTTCCGGCCAATCCCGACGCACTTATGGTGTCGCTGCAGTAGACCGACTCTACGTCGTCACTCTCGAGGAGTGCTAGTGCATCGTTCTTGTCCGACGAGCACCCCGTTAGTAGAAGAGTTGCTGCCAGAAATGGGGTAAGAATACTTTTTCTCATTTAGAATTCGCTTGAGAAGTGGAACTTTATATGTGGGAAGTCGCTTTGTGCCATTTGTAGAATGTAGCCCGAGTCGGCAAGGAACACGTCGCGGCCGTCTTTATCGGTTGCCATGTATTGGAATTTGCGTTTCTTAAAGTCCGCTAGCTGGGCTTTGTCGTCGCTTTCTATCCAGCAGGCTTTATACAGGCTGATGGGCTCCCAGCGGCACTGGGCGTTATATTCGTGCTCTAGGCGGTATTGGATGACCTCGAACTGCAGTTGGCCTACTGTACCCACAATGCGGCGGCCGTTGAACTGGTTGGTGAAGAGCTGTGCCACACCTTCGTCCATCAACTGCTCAATACCCTTGGTCAGTTGTTTTGCCTTCATTGGGTCGGCGTTCTCGATGTATTTGAACATTTCTGGCGAGAAGCTAGGTATTCCCTTGAAGTGGATGTCTTCGCCGCTGCTCAGGGTGTCGCCAATTTTGAAGGTGCTGTTGCTGTCGGGCAGACCTACAATATCGCCCGGATAGGCCTCGTCGACCGTCTCCTTCTTCTGGGCCATAAAGGCCGTTGGGCTGCTGAACTTCATCATCTTGCCCTGGCGGACGTGCTTGTAGTTCACGTTTCGCTCGAACTTACCCGAGCAGACTTTCACAAAGGCGATACAGCTGCGGTGGTTGGGGTCCATATTGGCGTGGATTTTAAAGACAAAGCCCGAAAATCCGTTCTCTTCTGGTTTGATTTCCCGCTCAACGGTCTGGGTTGGCTGCGGACATGGCGCTATTTCGCAGAAACAGTCTAGCAACTCTTTGATACCGAAGTTGTTCAACGCTGAACCGAAGAATACAGGCGCTACATCGCCCGACAAATAGGTGTTGACGTCAAATTCCGGATATACGCCCTCTATTAGCTCAATGTCTGTCCGAAGTTGCTCGGCGTCTTCCTCTCCGATGTAGTTCTCCAACTCCGGATTGTTCACATCGTCGAACTCAACGCATTCCGAAATGGTCTGCTTGCTTGGCGTGAACAGGTTCAATTGCTTTTTGTAGATGTTGTATACGCCCTTGAATTTCTCGCCTTGGTTGATTGGCCACGACAACGGACGTACTTTTATCTGGAGTTCTTTCTCTACTTCGTCGCACAAGTCGAACGCGTTGTTACCGTTACGGTCCATCTTGTTGATGAACACAATCACCGGGGTCTTACGCATACGGCACACTTCCATCAGTTTTCGGGTCTGTGCCTCTACACCCTTGGCGCAGTCAATTACAATAATTACACTGTCTACAGCCGTAAGTGTTCGGAAGGTGTCTTCCTGGAAGTCTTGGTGACCTGGGGTATCAAGAATGTTAATCTTGTAGCCGTTGTAGTCGAATGCCATAACCGAGGTCGCAACCGAAATTCCACGTTGCTTTTCTATTTCCATCCAGTCGCTGGTGGCGGTCTTCTTTATCTTGTTGCTCTTTACGGCTCCGGCAATGTGGATGGCGCCTCCGAACAACAACAATTTCTCGGTAAGTGTGGTTTTACCCGCATCGGGGTGACTGACTACTGCAAAGGTGCGTCTTCGCTTTATTTCTTCTATGAAACCCATAGTCTACGTGGATTGTTCTTGTTTATAATTTTTTGCAAAATTACGAAATATTGAACTATTCTAAAAATTTAGAATGTTTCTGTGTTTTGAAAATATGAATTTAATATAATGTTGTCCCTTTTCGTGAACTTGTGCTTCGTTTGTGGAAAAGCCATCCACATGGACGCCAATTCCCCTTATAGGCGCAGAAAGACCTCCCTAACCAGTTCGAAGTCTTCAAGGTCGCAGCCGAGAACATGCAGAAAGAGGTGCAGGCACGCACACAGAAGGCACAGGAGAAGGCTGGCGAAGCCCCAGAACAGTCTGTATCGAAGAAGGTGTCGCAAGACGTCAAGCAGGAGAGCAAACACGACAAGGGATTCATCAAGGCTCCAGCAGGACGCAGCCGAAACCAAGCAGGGCAAGAGTCAGAAACCTTGGTAAACAGACTTTCCATGCCATACTTGAAAGGGTAGGAGAGACTTCCTATCGTCATCATTCCTGCCCTTTCTCCCGGTATCTCCACAGCGTAAGTCAAAGACCGGTATAAGACTATAAACACTTGCTAAGGCACCTGGGCAGCCTTCAAATGCTTTAACTGCCACCACACCCTTTTTTCGCGAAGTTTCAAAGAGGTGGTCACCTTAGCAAATTTTGTTCTTTGAAATCATGTCAGGAAATTCTGTAAATCTCAATATTTATAGATTTCGTAGTTTATCTTGTAGCTTATTCAGATTTTCAAGAATCGTCGAGAACTCCGGTTTATTACCATAAATGAAATAGTCTTTCATATTCTGGTAATCGTTTTCCCAGTTCTTTAGGTTTTCTCCTTGCGGTACGAATTCGATTCGTCCAGGATATAGGGTGTCATAGTCCACATATTTAAGGACATAGTAATGTCGTCTGTGTTCGATGATTTTCTCTATCAGTTCCCTGTCGGCCAATGCGGATTCTGCAAAACGGCTGTTCATCAGTGCGTTCAAGTCATACAGGTGTCTCGACATCCTCATTGTTCTTGGCTTGTCCTTTTGAAGCTCTTCTGCAAGAAGGAAAATCTTTTCAAGGAATGTCCGTGTTGGCAGCACTGTGCGGATTTTGCAGTCTATAGTGTCTTCCTCTGGAAAACTCTCCGCTATCAGGCTTTTGATGTTTCTCTCCTCAGACGGTTCATCCATTGAAAGGCAGCTGATCTCTATCTTAACCCTTTGTGGAAGATAGACGATTGTTGTCGGTAGTATGCTGCTGTAATTAACTAGCAAGACGGCCGGATCCTTATCTGAGTCAATAGCCCTACGCTCACCGTCGATCCCCTCTATATGGGTCACTTTTTCAATGGTATAGCCACTTACTCCCAGTTGCCGTAGGTTGCTGTCTAATTGTAAGGCGAGTTCTTCTAGAATATACTTTCTTGAGGCTTTTCTCAGTTTTTCACGTTGGCTTTTGGTCGTGCTGTTGATTCCGAAATAGGTATGGCTGATTGCCAGGTCTATGTCTTCTGAAAATCGTTCGATGAGAGACCACCCTTTGCTTAGGGATGTTCCTCCCTTAAACAACAGGTAGTCTGCGCAATCACTCATAAACAGCGCTTTCAGGCAAATGGTTACCCACCAGTCTTTTTCTATTGCGTTGATGTTGATGTTATGGTGTCCTGTCTCGGTCTGTTGAAGCATCGCAAGACGGTCGTTGACTGGATTATTCAACCATATCTTTCTTTCTGTCATATCATCACGTTTTTATAGATTGGTAACAAGAGTCTTCTCATCCAGATTGGAGTTGCGTTGATGTCTTCTTTCAAAAGATCCTTCTGCTTTTCTTCTCTGAATAGTGATTGTATCTGTTGAATCTGCTCTCCATCGACGTTGTCTTCACCGATTGACTTGAGGGCTTGAACCAGCAAGGAGACAAGTTTTGTCTTATAAGAGAAGTTTCTAGGAACGGCTCTTTTAAAGATAATCTGTTTATTGGAGATGTCTATTGTCCGTGCGCTTCCACTTGTAAGGTAAGTGTAACTCATCGGAACCTGGGTACTCAATCCTAGGGCTAATTCGGCTGTTGCGCCACATGGCAGTATCTGGCACTTGTCCCTATTGGCAATGCTGGCGACTATCTCGTCAATAGTAGGGTAGATGTTTCCAAATCTACTATGCTTGGGCTTCATGTATATTCCATGCGACAGTTTGATTATGACATTCTCTTTAACAAGTTCGGCCAACATGTTGCCCACGCTCTCCACATTATACATAGGAAAGTCGGAGCGAAACATAATGGTTCCCTCCTGCATATTGTTGACCTGTTGTCTGATGCTTACTCCTGTCATGATTATATCAATATATTGGAAGTTTTTGCAAAATTTCCAATGTTTTCAATACAAAGATGCACTTAATTTATCATTTCGCCAAATGTTATCTAATGAATCTGACAATAAAGGATTTCTTGAATTTTATTCCTGTCCTGCCTTTTAGGCACAATTCGTTGCACTTCTTAGTGCTTGCAAAGCAGGACAGTCAATCTGGAGACAGTCAATCTGGATAGGGCGGCTAGAGTCACAGTCGAAGATTGGAACAGGACTTAAAACAGTTGCCAGGGCTTCACTTGATGTGTAATCTTTCAGTTCCAAGTTTCAGAGCGCGCGTCAGGGGACATTTAAGTATGCCACCTATCTGTCAAAGCAATGGTCCCTACACATTTAAGGACGCCTACAAAAATGCAGAAACCACCTTTTCAGGCACTATTCGCTGCGCTTCATGGTGCCCGAAAAGATAGACAATATGTTTATCGGTGAGTCCGAACTCGACTGTATGGCCCACTTCCAGCTGAAGCAGGACCCGAACACGCTCTATGTCTCCCACCAGGGCTACCTGATGGACTCGCAGGTCGATGTCATTTTTGATTATCTGAAACAAAACAAAGACAGACTCTCACCCGACTTCAAGCTAATGCTTGGCGGTGATAACGATATGATGGGCTCCAAATACGATTTGAAGTTCATAATAGCGTCAGCCCAAAAGTTTGATGACAGTGTGGAACGCAAGTGCTCCATACATGACAAGGATGTGCCGTGCGACCTGCCCGACCACCACACGGTAGCCGTTACCGCCCGTACCGACCTTTACGAAGACTTCCGCACCCATGCCTTCAACTATGTCGTGCAGAACATCCCCAACCTTGACCTACGTTTCGACGACGCCAACAAGACCGTCTTTGCAAACCTGCCCAACAACGACAAGTTTGCCGATGACGCCTTGTCAGACCTTCTCATTAACAGCAAATTGCTGTCGCACGAAGTCGTCCGTTAAAAAGCCATCGAGAAGGACTGGTACGACGACGTGAAGAAACTCCATGAAATCAATTATAAGATCCAGACAACCCTCAACCTGAAAAAGGAACTCGACTATACGACGTTCCGTGAGTTATACCCGCATGAAAAGCCAAGGAATTTCTCGAAAACGTGGTCAAAACCATTGCAGACCAGCTTCCAGAATCTTCACGCCTAATCGCCAACGCGGAGCAGGAAGTCCAACAGGAAGCGGACAACCGGAAGAAAACGCACCCGAAGTTCAGATGACTCTCTGTCATGTTGTGTATGGTGTTTTCGGTAACGGAGTGCACACATAATTGTTTTCACGCTTAATATCAAATCATGATTTTCTTCTTTACATCTTAGTTTTTGTTTTCATAAATTCGAAATAAATGCTTTATGAGAGTTGCTTTTCTTTTGACTTTAATTAGGAAACGAATAAAGAAAAGTATTATTGTATGAAGTTCCGAATTGCCACAATTTGGAAACAGCAAACCAACTGATAATCGGCATTTCTGCTGACAATCAGTGGGCTGCTTATTTAGTTGTCAATCTTGATAGGATGAATAGCTACTTTAACTCACGCAGTTCTTTCCTCTTCGGGATTGGTTCAGTTGCTATAACCTTATTGCCTTTTAGACGGACTTTAAGAAGTGTGTATTCATCAGAGCCATTGACAAGATTAGTGCTGAACTCCAGAGTCTCGATGCCATTCTCTATCGTTTTGGATTCAGGGTTGCCCAATTCACGAATAACTTCTTGCTTATCCATGCCCACTTGGATTAACCCATTTTCATTTGAAGGCATAGGTTTTACCACCCTACAACTTGAAAGTGATAAGGCAAGTAAAATTGATAGCAGAAGTTTAGTATGGTTCATATCTGATAGTGTTGTCAATCTTGATAAGATGAATTCCAATCATGATATAATTGTTTTATTTTAATTCCTTATACAGATTTAGCAATAGCACTATGTATGGCATCATTTTTCTTCATGAATTATATAGTTTACAAATTATTCTTTAATGGTCCAAGTCGTGCAGTTCAAAAGACCACCTTCAACTGCAACTTCATTGTAATCGACAGTTTCAATGATTCGGTCAGGGAATATCTTCCTGAAGATTTCTATTGTTTCTTCGTCTCGATTGCCTTTTACACCGAACCTTGGTAGTACTATCAAATTATTGACTTCCAGATAATTTACATAGATACCTATGGCATTCATTTCATGATTCTTATCCTTTTCAGGAATGAAATAAGGGACGTCAATATACTTTAGACCTGCTGCTTGACACATTTTGTTTATTCCCTTCTTGATGTAATCATAGTCTTCTGTTAAGTCGTTGCCGAGAATCGTATATTCATCGACAAATCTAACCATTCCGTCTGCGTGTCCTGTTACATCCTCATTGATTGAGTAGGCAGGTATGATTAGAACTTTTGTTTTAAGAAGACGCTCAATCTCAGAAACCAAAGCGTCTTTGTCATACTCTGGATTTTCACTGAAGATTCTATTTGTTAGGATAGCTTTGTCTCCAAACATTACAACATTACCGCCATCAATCTTTATGTCGGTATAAATTGGCTTAATCCCATTGGCTTCACACACTTCATGAACATCACTTCTTGAATCTTCCCAAACCTTTTCGCCTTTCAAGTATGAAGGATCATAATTGAACTGAATAAGCTCTCCCTGGCTGTTCTGTACCGGCATATAGTCACGACACCAAATATCCTTGGTATTAGTGAGTTCTTTGACAGTTACCTTATGCTTCCTTAAAACAGAGAAGAGTTCTTCCGCAGCATGAGGGAATTTTTCTTTTAAGATACCTGAAACATAAACCGTATTCGGTTTCATTGCATTCGCTTGTTTGTTTTCTGAAGACTCTTGTTTTTGAGTAGCTTCTATCTCAGTCTTATCTTCAGTCGTTTTTATCGCTTGTAGGTAATCATTTCTTAGTGCTGGAGAATTATAATCCAAGAAGGCTTTACAAATATCGGGAGTTGGTTCTATCATATTTGCAAGGCACATGTCAAGCAAGATGGCTGTCTTCGTATTGCTCTTTGGAGAGAATGTATCAATGTAATCTGAAGACAAACTCTTTCCATAGATTTTTAGTTTGCGGTTTATCTTTCGAAGAATCGCTTTTTGTCCTCTCGGTGAAAGGCTTGTTGATGTAAGCTGATTCAAAAGATCTTTCATGCTTGGTTTGAAGTAACTCTTTATTTGTTCCTTACTACAGATCCAAGTTAATATCAAACCTGCAACACCAATTATGGTGCCTATTATAAATTCGTAATTCATATTTTCAAGTTGTCAATTATTTTTTACCATTTAATAATTCTCTTGGGGCAATATCCAATATCTCTGCAGTTCTATCTAGTGTTGATAGGGTCGGTTGAGTTGTATTTGAACACCATTTACTTACTGTTACATAGGAGACACCTAATTCTTGAGCAAGCCAAGTCCCAGTTCTCTTTTTTTCAGCAAGAACGACGACTTTTAGGCGATTTAAATCTTTAACTTCCATGTTTAAAACTTTAACTTTATGGGTATAAAAGTGATAAATTTCTATGATATAAATGACTTTTCCCTAATGAAACTTGTAAAAACACCTACATTTTCATTGAATTTATTATAAAATGGCATTCTAAACGACTACTTTTCGCAAATTATTCACCAACTATTGCAACAAGAGGAACCTGATTGTTGAAACAACAAGGAGGCTGATTTCCTCTCATTTTTCACCATCCGAAACACACTACCAAATGACAGAAAATGAAAATTTCCGTTCATATCCGTATTAACAGATGTTAAGCAGATGTTTTCATTTTGGGGTTTTTGAAATTATTGTTCCCAATTTGTTCCTTTTGCCGTTTTTGTCTTCTAAATACATCTGTGTATCATTTACTTACGAATAATCAACAGGTTTTCAAGAAGAGTATCATGAGCCTCACCAACAAAGTTGTTTCGACGTCCGATTTCGCACCTTAACCGTTATCTTCTGTTTATTCCTACATAACACAATCAGAAACTCTGTCAAAAATCATAAGGCAGCCTCTTGCCCATTTCATTACACGAAGGGCCACATCGTTCCGATGCCGCTGTCCGTGTAATTCATTTGTCGGCGACACTGCCCTGACCTTAACACTTTCAGGGAGCGATAACGGGCTAAAATCTTGTGCAGAGCACGTATCTCGACTCGTTATTGCCACCTAAACCTCTATCCGTAACCTACTGACGCTATCGCGGGCAGTCTGGCAATAATTTGTGAGGATAATGTTTTTTATATTGGACAAAATATAGTATCTCTTGTATCAGATATTAAACATTATTGTATGAAAAGAGAACTTTTACCCTCTCAGATTCGTATTCTGCAAACGCTAGGCGAGCAAATAAGGTACGCAAGGTTGAGAAGAGACCTCACTACTGTGCAGATTGCAGAAAGGGCTGGGATAAGCAGATCTACGCTAGTAAGAATAGAGAAGGGTGACGAAGGCGTTGCTTTAGGGCAATATTTCCGGGTCCTCATAGCATTAGGTCTTGCTTCTGACATTACCTTATCGGCAAAGGATGACGAATTGGGAAGAAAACTCCAAGACGCTAAATTGGAGGTAAGGGAACGAGCTTCAAAGAAATAGGTTATATGGGTAAAGATAGGATGCGAGAAATAATCAGATGTGCACCAAAAGAGGCGAGAAGGGAGGGGAAACAAAATGAAACAGGTGTAATCCTTCATCTGCGATGCAGAGCATTAATGTCCCTGGCATGCTGAAGAGAGATTGTCTCTATGAACGAAAAAACGCAATACCTTTTGAGTATTGCGTTTCTATAAAAGTTATGTGTTTTGCTTACTTGATTGTTATCTTCCAGATGACACCGCTGTGGGCTGGAATGCTGATGGCAACCGGACTGTCTGGCGAAAGTGTCATAGGCCGGGTTTCGCCATTGATGAGTTCTTTTGCCGCATATTCTTTCCACTTCCCGATACCGAGGTAGTCGAACGCGTGTTCGGCAATGTTCACGGTTATGTTCACATCTTTATCTTCGAAATTGCTGACTATAAGCAGCAGGTCTTTGTCTTTCTTGCGTAAGAATACGTATTGTTTGGTCGAGTCGAAATCGGGATTTTCGTAGTTGCAGTACATCAAATCGAAAAATTCGCCTTCTGCTATGGCTTTCTCTTTGTTGCAGATGTTCAACAGCTTGGCGTAGCGTTTCTGGAGCGCTTTTTGTTCGGCGGTCAGCTTTTTCCCGTCCATTTTCCCACCGTTGACCCAGTTTCTGATGCTCTCAACGCTCCAATAGTCGAAAATGGTGGTGCGTCCGTCGCGTCCGCTGAAACCTTCCTCGTCCATGCCGGCTTCTCCGAGCTCTTGTCCGCAGTACACCATAACCGGGCCTTTTGTCAGGGTTGCGCTGATCAGCATGGCTGGCATGGCTTTCACAGGGTCTCCCGCAAAGAAGTCCGATGCTATTCGCTGTTCGTCGTGGTTCTCTAGGAAGTTGAGCAGGCGGTCTTCCAGGTCGGGATGGCTTTGCCAGCAGAAGGTAATGTTGCTGGTTGGCTGTTCGCCCCTGATGACCCCTTTCAGTGTGTCGTACAGCCCGACTTTGTCATACAGGTAGTCGAAATGTCCGTCGTAAAGGTACATACCGTATTGGTTCGGGTCGTAAGTCTCGGCTATGAAAATGAGTCCGGGGTGTTCGTTCTTTACTTGCGGAATGACCCATTGCCAGAATTCCACTGGCACCATTTCGGCCATGTCGCAACGGAAACCGTCCACTCCCTTGGCTGACCAGTAGAGTAGTATGTCGCGCATTTTCTGCCAGGTGTTCGGGGTCGGGAAGAAGTCTTTGCAACGGTTGTTGTTGTAGTCTACGCCGTAGTTCAGTTTTACGGTCTCGTACCAGTCGTTGACCGAAGGCGCGTTCCAAAAACAGTCGTTGCCCGTTACTTTGGCTGGATATTCCACATATTCCGCTTCGCCGTCTTTCAGCGGTTCGCACGGAATAAATTTTTGGTCGGGCAGGTAATAGAAATTGTTGTCACGGTTATACGATACCGATGTTACGTCGTCTTCCCCCAGGTCGCGCGTGCCTGCTGGCTTTGCGTCGCTATGGTATTGGCGTGCCACATGGTTGGGAACAAAGTCCATTATGACTTTCAATCCGGCTTCGTGGCTCCTTTTGACCAGCGCCTCAAACTCCTTTATCCTGTTTTTTACGGTGGTTGCAAGGTCGGGGTCTATGTCGTAGTAGTCTTTAATGGCATAAGGCGAACCTGCCTGGCCCTTCACAACTATCGGATTGTCTTTTCTTATTTTGTTGCGGCTGTAGTCGGTCTGGGTGGCATGCTCTATCACCCCTGTGTACCAGATGTGTGTGGCACCCAGTTTCTTTATGGCGCTAAGCGCTTTTTCGCTAAAGTCGGCAAACTTGCCGCATCCGTTTTGTAGCAGTGTCCCGTTTTTAATGTTTTCCGTGCATTGGTTGCCGAATAGTCTAGGTAGTACTTGGTAAATGACAATCTTTTCCATCAAATTCTAATTTAAGAGTGTTTCCTATTTCTTTGGCTTCCCCCGAAAGCTAATAGGAAGTGTATTGAGTATAAGAAATATAAAAAATCGTATATCTGCAAATTTATACATTAAATTGTTTTTTGTCAACTTTTCAAGGCGGTTTTATGGGCAACCTTCCGTTTGTTTCGTATTTTTGAAAAAAAAGTTATGGATACTCTGAAAAAAATAAGGGCGATTATCGTTTTCTATATGTTTGCGCTTGTTGCTGCGGGCATTACTGCTTTCCCTGTACAATGGGAGTTAGAGACGCTGTTCGCATTCTGTGGCATCGACAGCAGTTCGCTTGTGGAAATGGAGGGCGAGGCGCTTCAGCCCGTCATTTCTTGGCTGTATGGCGTGAAGGTGGGCCTGACCGAGACCAATGATAAATATCCTTACCTCGCTTATGGTTACGACTGGCTGGCTTTTGCGCATATTGTGATTGCTCTGTTGTTCGTCGGACCGTTGCGCGACCCGGTGAAGAACAAATGGATAATTTATTGGGCGATGTGCGCGTGTGTCGCTATATTCCCTTTAGCTTTCATTTGCGGCCCTATACGCCAAATTCCTTTTGTTTGGACACTTATTGACTGTTCGTTTGGCTTTTTTGGCATTATGCCGCTAATTTTGTGTGCCCGTCTCATTAAACAATACGAGGTTGAACTAGGCATAAAAGAATGAAGATGTTCCTGAAGAATGATGCAATATGGCTGAGAGCCCTTGAACCGACCGATGTGCCGTTTCTCTACGCAATGGAAAACGACGCTTCGGTTTGGAATGCGGGCAGCAACATCCAACCTTTTTCGGCTGCTTCGTTGCGGAATTACGTGGAAAACCAGCAAGGCGACCTTTTTGCCGACAAACAGCTGAGGCTGGTGGTCTGCCTTGCCGGTGCCGACACTCCCGTTGGTTTGGTCGACTTGTACGATTTCTCGCCGCGACACCTGCACGCCTGGGTGGCTGTTTTAGTGGCGCCAAGCCTGCGGGGAAAGGGTATTGCCAAAATGGCGTTAGACTTGTTGGCCGACTATGTGTTCCATTTCCTGCACCTGAGGTTGCTGATGGCTATGGTGGCTGCCGATAATGTGGCTTCGCTCAGGCTGTTCGAGGCCGCTGGCTATAAGCAGTGCGGCTTGTTCCCCAAATTCTATGTTCGTGACGTGGGTACGGCCGATGCCGTCTGCCTGCAGTTGTCCGCTCTCTAATTATCCCTTCCCTTACCTATTGTTGGCTATGTGCTGCTGCTTTTCTGTGTAAATCTGTTTCTAGTTAAAATTTGTCGCTGCCGTTTTGCCCATAGTTTGTCTTATACATTTTTACATTGCTTTCATCAGTTGTGTGTAGGCAACGTTGAGTTCCGCCATCTTCCGGACGCATTCCATGTGCCGGTCGGCATTTTTCGGAAGGTCGGGGTGATATTCCATGGCCAGCTTGTGATAGGCCTGTTGCACTTCGTCTTTTGTCGCTTCTGGCGAAAGTCCGAATAGGGCGAAGTACTGGCTGTAACGGCTGTAAACGGAACCTGCTGCCGACTTGTTGTGCTGCTGTTCTGCTTGCTGGGTGTGAGCATTTGAATAGTAGTCGTATTCACTCCTTATTGAACTGTAACGGGCTGTCATATAGTCGCAATGCCTTTTGTTTAAGCCCAATTTAGGCATTATGCTCTGTATAAGCGCCCATTCGTCGTTTTTTATACCGTCGTCTTCTGCCGCCAGTTTGAATAGAAGGTGGACAAAGTCGCGCCGGATTTTGAACTTGATTTTTTTGTTAAATGCATGGTATTCTTCTGGACTGATGGTGATGTTGTCTGTTTCCAGATTCGAGGTCGCTAAACTATATACATCGTTTGGGTTGATTCCTATTGTGAAATTCTTCATTAGTTCCCGTTTTCTAATGGTGAGCTCTGGGTTGAGTCTCAGTGTTTTAGCTAGGATTCTTTTTGCGATTTCTCGAGATTTCTTATCAGTTCCAGAATGAAATAAACAATATACAAAAATAATGATAAAGAAGGTTGTAGCTATCTTCTTTAAAGAAGTGGTATTGCTGATTTTGCTTTTCTCTTTTTCCTTTGCATTGACGTCTGTCCATAACGTAATAGTTGTGGAGTCAGGAAATACTCTAGTTGTTGTACTTGAACATTTGATATCTGTTTCGTAACAAAATTGGCTGTCGCTGCTATGGTAAAAGATGACTTCCCCGTTTTTGTTTGTCTTGAATTGATAGGCCTTGCCTTTATTAACATCCGTAAGGTAGAGGGTTGTGTTTATAAACGGATTCCCGCTGGAGTCACGCACGCTTACCACATGCTTGACAAGTCTCGCTCCTTTATTTAACTTGGGCTCGTAAATGGTCCATAGCCCCCAAAACGTATCTTTTTCTGTGGTGTATGTCCCGTTTCTAAGTGGCACTGCGTCTTTCATTTCCCATGAACCGGTCTTCTCATTTTTCCACCAAAAGTGGGCACTGTCAGGGGTGGTGTATTGGTCTGATTCTGTATAAGTGAGGCTTATTTTACTTATAGGGTTGATAGCTTTTAGCCGCCTATCTCCACATGCTTTTCTCCTTACAATGTTTTTTATAGTAATAGTTTCATGGTTGTCGTTAACTGTACAGTTTGTGAGTCCTCCGTCAACAGCCATATTGACATCAAATGGCCTTTTTATGAAATCAGCATAAAAACAATATGTGTAACCATCTGGCACCCTTATGTTTGCAATTAAAGGGAAGGTGTCGAAGTTGGTCGAACTTACGCATTTCCGGTTTACCGTTATGCCAAAGTCAAAACCATGTATCGATGGAAAGTGTAACGTGTCGCCAGATTTTAAATTGTCATTTGTCATTTTCCCGATGGCGTTCAGGTTCACGAGAAGTGCCAACAGGGTAATTATGCAGTATTTTAGGTGTTGTTTTTTGCGAAAGGGTGTCATTATTGAGAGATTGTTTGAACTTAGAAATCGTTTAATTTTAATTCAAAACTAATTTGAGAGACCTGGAACAATCTCTCTATGATTCATTAAATATTGATTAAAAGTTTTAAAAATGGGAGATTTTTTAGGACTTTAAAGACGCCTGTCAATAAAGGAATAAACAATTATCCAACAAATCTCACCGACAATGCGAGTGAAATTATAGATTATTTTTTAGATGTGCAAGTACGAAAGCGCAAGTACTCTGACTAATCTTTATCTAGCATTCTGGTCAAAACTATGTAGATAACGGCTTCGGTGATATCGTCCGTTTTGTGTAACTTTGCAGAAACAAATTATTTCTAAATGATTTCTGTAAGCCAGTTGTCCGTCTCGTTTGGCGGATCTTTCCTTTTTGAAGATGTTTCTTTCGTGGTTTCCGAACACGATAAAATCGCCCTGGTGGGTAAAAATGGGGCCGGTAAGTCTACTATGCTGAAGATTTTTGCCGGACTACAGCAACCTTCTGGGGGCGGGGTCTCTATTCCCAAAGATTTCAAAATCGGTTACCTGCCGCAAACGATGCTGCACCAAGATGGTAAAACCGTCTTAGACGAGGCGAAGGAGGCGTTCGATTTCCTTTTCGAGTTGCAGGACAAAATCAACAAGATGGGGGAGCAACTGGCTGCTCGTACCGATTACGAGAGTGACGACTACCACAAGCTAATCGACGACCTGACACATGCCAACGAACAACTCGACATACTCGGCATTAACTCTTACCAGGGCGATATTGAAAAGACCCTTCTGGGTTTGGGGTTTGAGCGTGACGATTTTAGCCGACAGACGAGCGAGTTTTCGGGCGGTTGGCGTATGCGTATCGAACTGGCCAAAATTTTGTTGCGCAAACCCGATATGCTCCTGCTCGACGAGCCGACCAACCACCTCGACATTGAGTCTATCCAGTGGCTGGAGAACTTCCTGAAACAGAACGGATGTGCGGTGCTGCTGGTTTCTCACGACCGTGCCTTCCTCGACAGTGTTACCAACCGGACCATTGAAATTTCGTGCGGACACATCTACGACTACAAGGTGCCTTACACCAAGTTTATGGAGCTGCGCAAAGAGCGTAGGGAACAGCAGATGCGTGCTTTCGAAAACCAGCAGAAGGCCATTGCCGATACCGAGGAGTTTATTGAGCGTTTCCGCTA
>ODAJ014783286.1_pt1 | contig 20937 bp, 18 predicted proteins | sample 1539241 | NCBI WGS metagenome assembly ODAJ01 (sample SAMN02144231, study PRJEB22623) | gut metagenome | biome: sheep rumen | host: Ovis aries | place: New Zealand | reverse complement strand
GAACAATGGTACGAGATAGACGATGTGCAGGATTTGGATATAGCGGAATCTATCTTTACGGATAGGCAGTACGACTTGCTTTGCTCACGCTACGGCGGTTATTGGAGGTATCCGCACATGTTGGATTTCTGCTACTTGGTCAATCCTTATTTTCCGAACCAGCGCCTGAAAGATGAATTGGCTTCCAGTTTCCAAAGGCTCTTGACTGAGTATCCCTCTGGACAGCGAGTGAATGACTTGCTGGCTGCCAAGAACTTCAACGTAGAGCAGCAATATATCGCAGTCGGCAACGGAGCGGCAGAGTTGATCAATGCCTTAATGAATACTCTGCAAGGCAACGTGGGAGTAGTCCGTCCGACTTTTGAGGAATATTCGAACCGTTTGCCGCAAGAAAGAGTAGTAGTTTACCAAACAAAAGCACCTGATTACGGTTATTCGGCAGATGATTTAATGAGTTATTTTGCAGGCAAAGAGATAGCAAATTTAGTTCTTATCAATCCAGATAATCCTTCCGGTAACTATATCCCTTATGCGGATTGTATCCGTTTGGCGGAGTGGTGTCAATCGAAACAAATCAAGTTGATTCTTGACGAGAGTTTTATTGATTTCTCTACGGAGCACCCGACGTACATTGCAAATGAGGTGCTTGAGGCGCACCGTAATCTTATTGTCATGAAGAGTATCTCCAAATCTTACGGCGTGCCGGGATTGCGATTGGGAGTGATGGCTTCATCCGATATGAAACTGATGTCTGCCGTTCGCTCCAAACTCAGTATATGGAACATTAACTCTTTTGGCGAGTTCTTCATGCAGATATTGGGCAAATATGAGAAACCCTATAAGCAAGCAATGGATGGGTTCCGGACAGAACGAAGCCGCTTTGTGGCAGAGTTACAGACAATACCATATTTGCGTGTCCTTCCATCCGAAGCAAACTACGTACTTTGTGAGGTGAAATCCGCACATACTCCGCGTGAATTAGCAGTCAAACTCTTACGCGAGCACATGATATTAATCAAGGATTGCACAAGCAAATGCGGTGCGCCGTTCATCCGCCTTGCCGTCCGTGATACGAAAGATAATAACCGATTGATAGAGGCTCTAAAGCAATTATGAAAACTATTTGTATCTGTGGCGGAGGGTCTTTAGGTCATGTGATAGCGGCTGTTTTAGGCAGCCAAGAAGATATAAAGATAAATATTTTAACAGGCCATCCGGAAGCTTGGAATGAGTCTATATGCGCTACAGATACAGTAGGAAAAAAATATTCTGCAGTGGTAAACAAAGCAACCGCCAACGCCTCAGATGTTATACCTGAGAGCGATATAATATTGTTTTGTTTGCCGGGCTATTTGATTAGAGAGACACTCTTGAAAATACATCCATACGCACAAGGAAAACCCGTTGGAAGTGTGGTCTCAAGTACCGGATTCTTCCAAAATGCCGAAGAGATATTAGGTTCCAAGGCTTCTTTGTATGGCTTTCAAAGAGTTCCTTTTATAGCAAGAGTACGCGAGTATGGCAAATCAGCGGATTTATTGGGCTATAAGAAAGAGCTTTTAATGGCAGCGGAGAATATAGAGGATGATTTTATCGGGTTATGGTCAAGTTGGTTAATGACGCCCGTCCATAAACTTAATAATAAGTGGGAGGCGATTCTTTCGAACAGCAATCCGTTGTTGCACACCTCTCGCTTATATTCTCTTTGGCATCATTACGAAACGGAGATATATGCCGAGCCGATATTGTTTTACGAGCAATGGGATGATGAATCGTCAGAGTTATATGTGGCGATGGATAGTGAGTTTCAGCAATTATGCAAACGGTATGAAGCCCATATTCCGGATGTGCTGACTTATTACGAAAGCAACAATCCGCAAGAGTTGACGCGAAAATTAAAATCCATTGCTGCATTTAAAGGAATTCCGGCTCCGATGAAACAAACTGAAAAAGGCTGGACGCCGGACTTTACCAGCCGCTATTTCACGGAAGATTTTCCGTATGGCTTGCAGTTAATAAAAGATTTAGCTATCAAAAATAATTTATCAACCCCCACGATAGACATGGTGCTACAATGGGGTAGAGGCAAAATATATGAGAGACTTAGTCGTTAAAATATTAGCGCGTTTGGGACTTTACAAGCCAATTGTCGAGTTAATCAATAAAGCGAAGTTTGAGGTTCAGGCTCGACGGATGCGCAAAGACGGCTTAAAGATGCTGAAGGAAGCGGATGATGCTTTTTCGCAAATGGGTGTGCGGGCTTTCCTAACATACGGCTGTCTATTAGGTGCCTATCGGGAGCATGGTTTTATTTCTTATGACCCGGATATTGATTTAGGGGTGTTGGAAGACGAGTTGCCAGCAGACTTGCATGAGCGAATGGAGAAGGCGGGCTTTCATTTGCTTCGTCAGAATTATATAGGCTCTACGGGACAAGTAGTGGAAGAAACATACGAATACCATAAATTGCATTTGGATATATTTATCTATATCCGTGAGGGTAATGATCTCTATTCCGTCATTCAACGCAAACACGAAACGAAAGAATGGAAAGAGGCAAATGCAACAGACGGTTTCCCTTGCGACAGAAGTTATGTGCCGGCTTGTGACTTTGAGCGTCGCGAATTTCTCGGACTCAAGGTGTTTATGCCCACAGATACGGATGGATGGCTTCGTGACATTTATTCGGATTCGTATATGACCCCGATTAAAAACTGGACGGCCAAAGATTATAAAACGCGAATTGTTCACACGGAAGAACGCTCTTATAGAAAATTATATTGATATAAATTAATAAAAAAGATATTAGAACTTGCAGATATCAGAAAAAAGCAGTACCTTTATGGCGTGAAATATAAATGGCGGTTTATATAAATACAGATTTATATTATGAAAATCTACGACCGAAAAAATGAATTGGCAGTACTGCAGGAGATTGAAAAAAAGGAGAGAGAGATATAGACGTTGTGGCACTCAACGAATTTGACCATACGGGACTGATTGCCGAGGTGAAACGCAATGAACATAAACTGAACATAAGCAAGTTGGAGGAAAAGGTCAGGATTCTACCACAAGCACAGTTCGGAAAATATACATTTGAACTAAAAGGTTTATCCTTGAAGGACATGTAAGGGGATGTTATTTCATTTATCAGAATAATGCGAAGGCTAAAAACGTCTTCTTTATACATCCTGATAATATAAAAAATATGATTGCAGCCGGAGAGGCCATCCGTATAAATGCCCGACGCGGCAAACAGATTATAAACGAACTACGGGAAATAATCACATCTGAGAACATATGCTAACGGCTATTATATGTACATATAACCGGGCGAGGTATGTAGGCAAACTCCTGGAGAGTATTGCTGCCAATGATTTGGCTAAGACGGAGTATGAGCTACTTCTGGTAGATAACAACTGCACGGATAATACGCGTGAAGTATGCGAGGCTTTTGCTGCGGCGCATCCCGATGTGCTATTCCGATACACCACAGAGTCTGAGCAAGGTCTCTCTGCCGCCAAGAACCGCGGTATCAAAGAGGCAAAGGGAGATATTATCGTCTATATCGACGATGATGCACTGGTGGATCCGTGGTATCTGCGGACTTATGCGGAGTGGTTTGCCACGCACCCGGAGACGATGGCCTGCGGCGGTCCCATCGAACCGCTTTACGAGACCTCCGAACCGGACTGGATGACACCATACACGAAAGCTCTTCTGACCGCTTGGATGAATTACGGAGAGAAAGTGCGTGAGTATCCTCGCGGCCGCTATCCGGGCGGCGGTAATGCCGCTTACCGCAAAGAGGTGTTTGAGCAGGTAGGAGGATTCAACACCGCTCTCGGACGCAAAGGCGGTAATTTGATGGGATCGGAGGAGAAGGATATCTTCGACAAGATGCACACGCTCAACATGCAGATACTCTATCTGCCGGAACCGGTACTCCACCATTGTATTCCGCAAGCCAAACTGGAGAAGCCGTATTTCGACCGTCTGACGCTCCAGATGGGTATCAGCGAAAGGCAACGGACTCTCGCCATCAGCAAGTTCAAATATATCAAGCGTCTCTTCTCGGAGGCTGTCAAATGGGGCGGTACGATCGTTTTGCTATGCCTATATACAATCAGTTTCCACCCCGTGAAAGGATGGAAACTGGTAGCATTCCGAAAAAATGTGACGAAAGGATTACTCGGTTTTACTTCTGCCGTTTAATCCAAGTCTTCCACAAAGGATAGGTAATTCCGCACAGCGCTATTATCATCAAGAGAACAGCTACGGCTGTACACCATTTGTCAAGCTGCACCGCTGCCGGGGTGAACTCCATGCGGAGGGAATGTTCCCCTGCCGGGATGACTGCTGCGCGCAGTATGTAGTTTACACGGGCAACAGGTACTTCTACATCATCCACATAGAGATGCCATCCGTCAGGATAGTAAACCTCGGAGAAGACCGCCACGCGATCGTGCTTGACGCGGGCTTGATACTCCAGTTTGTCCGGTGCATAAGTGAGAAGCGAGACAGCATCGGCAGAATCGGGTTGTGCCTTACAAGTGAGAACTTCGCGGAATTGCTCGTCAGCCACTGCCGTATGATGCAGATCTATGGTATTGAGTGCTGCGCTCTCGTCATCCGCCGTCGGGACAAACAGCACATTATCCACAAACCAGGCATTGCCCATCGCATAGGGGTTCTGAACCGGCTGAGAAGATCCGTCTTGCAGCCCCACTACCGCATAGCGCATATTGAGCATATTGAGCACCGGATAGTCCGCACCGTTCTTCTCGTCGGGCAGAGCAAAACCATTCGTGCGGAAGATGGTCTGGTAAAGCGGATTCATCTCCGGCATAATATGCGCCTCAATCAGATCCTGGTAGCGACGCAGTTTCGCTGCATGATAGCCACCAATAGAATGGAGACGATAGCTGGTGCGGGAGTCGTTGAAAGTGCTGGTAGTAAGATTAAGGACACGGAAATAGAGGGTTGTGTCCTGCAGGATCTGTTCCTCATAAGGTTGGATCGTGAAATAACTATCGGCTTCACGCTTGGGCACAAATGCCTCAGCACAGAAGAAACGACGGTTAACCGGAACCATGTCCGCCAGAACAAGAAGGGTCAACGCTATATAGAAGACGGTATTAACGCCCGGTTTGGCATTGTTGTCCTTATGGGAATAGGCGAACCAATATGTGAGCACAAATCCCAAGACGACAAAAAGGAGACTTCTCCAAGCATCGGCTTTCACCATTGCGACACGCTCATCCATGATGGCATCCACCAGCCATCCGGGCATCTTGGAAGTCCATTGTTCGTCATAGGAGCTATGCATATCAAACGAACCGGCGAACAATGCCGCATAGAGGCATAATCCGGCCGTGACGGCTCCAGCAACCATGAGACCAAGACGGAGTTTTTTCCACTCGACTTTGCCTTCGGCAATACGCTGAATGCCCATGAATGCCAAGAGCGGCATGGTGATTTCCGCGACAATAAGGATAGACTCTACGGCGCGGAACTTATTATACATTGGGAAGTAATTGAAGAACCACTCTGTGAGCCACATCATGTTCTTTCCCCACGCGAGGAAAATGGACATCAGCGTAGCGAACAGCAGCGCCCATTTATAGGGTCCCGGAACGATGATTAACGCCAAGAGAAAGAGGAAGCATATGACAGCCCCGACATAGACCGCTCCGCTGGTAAAGGCTTTCTCGCCATGATAGGTAGGCACTTGTTTGCAGAACTGCTCGGCATCGTGCTTTGGGACACCTTGGCGGCGAAGTGTTTTGCAGAGTTGCGAATCCTTGCCGACATTATATCCGCTGGCACCACCTTCCCAATTGGGGATAAGGAGCGTCATAGTCTCCGCCTTGCCATAGCTCCAATCGGTAGCATAGGTGAGATCCAGTCCCTCTTTGGAGGTGGAAGTGGTATCATTGACCGAGAGTTCGGAGTGTCCTCCACGCATGGTTTCCTTGACATACGACTGATTGAGTTCCCACCACGAGAGTTTGGTGAGGAAAATCGCCCCCAAGCAAAGTGCTATCACCCCCACGGCAATACCAAGTGCTTTCCACTCCTTATTATATATATGCATGCATAACTCGGCAATACACATCACTCCTATGAGCATAAAGAGATAATAGGTCATCTGGGGGTGCATCACAATGGCATAACTGCCAAAGACCAGCAAAACCGGAACACCCAGCCAATAGCGTTTTCTAAAAACAGCATATATTGCTCCTATGACGGGAGCCAAGCCACCGATAGCATATGCCTTGGACATGTGTCCGGCGGGAATAATGATAAAGAAATAGGAAGACAATCCCAACGCAAAAGCCCCAGCCAAAGAGAGCCACGGATTGATACCAAAGCAAAGAAGCATGATATAGAACCCAATGAAATAGAGCAGGATTGCCGTAACGGGTTCGCCCCAGAGGTTCACCATGAAATTCCTGACGAACGAAGTGGTCATACCAGTGGAATTACGATAGGTGATCTGATAAGCCGGCATACCGCTGAACATAGAGTTGGTCCAGCCGGTTGGTTCGCCGTTCTGCTCATAATAAGCGAGGGCTTCCTGGGCGCCTCCCTTCCAATTGTTGATATCTCCCTGAAGGAGAACTTTGCCGTGGAACTGAGGTGAACAATACAGCATTGCGAAACCCACAAAGAGTATCAACGCCACCACATACGGCGCAATTTTTTTCCAATCAAATGATTTCATATTATATATAAGATCTAATTTCAACTAATTCCTGACGAAGACGCAACAGTGCTTCGGTAGCACGGATACGCATATCGACTTGGCGGGAGTCGTTTTTGAGTTCGCGCCGGATAGCATCTATCCGTGTGATTTTGAGTTCATCCCGGATATACTTGACCCGTTTGATGAACTCGATATTTTCCTTGGTGTAATAGCGATTATTATGTCCGTCTTTCCGCGGGACAAGCTGTTCGAACTGCTCCTCCCAATAGCGAAGAGTAGAGAATGGCAGGTTTGTCATCTCCGAGACTTCTTTGATAGAATAATATATTTTAGAATCAGGCATGGTGTTATTCATCTTCTTCTGTTTCATCTATATTTTCCTGTGCTTTAGGCGAACGGAACTTAGCCGCCTTGCCGGCAGGGAGACAAATGATATTATCTCTTCCGGCAGGAGTGACGCCCTGCAAGTACTGCGGGTTGAGGAGGCGGACGGTCTCTACCGGTGTGCCGGTGATACGTGATATCTGCTGCATTGTATATCGCCGTGTCGTATGCACAGTATCCGACTCGACAGGCATATTGGAGATCGTGGCAACAGGAATGTTATACTCGTCCGCATACTCCAACACATAATTATACGCCACAAAAATAGGCATATAGACTCTTGTCTGCTTGGGAAGATATGGATAGATCGCCCAGAAATTCTTCTTGCCTCCGGCAGCCTTGATAGCGCCACGGATAGTACCCGAACCGCAGTTATAGGCGGCAATCACTATTGCCCAATCGCCGTACATGCCATAGAGCCGTTTCAAGAGTTTGCAGGCAGCTTCAGTAGATCGGTAGGTATCCAGCCGATCGTCCACATAAGCCGTCCGCTGCATACCAAAAGCCTTACCGGAAGCCGGCATGAACTGCCATAATCCGGCAGCGCCACGCGGGGAGACGACTTTCGGATTGAGTTTGGACTCCACCAAAGTAAGGTACTTGAGTTCTTGAGGGATTCCGTTTTTCTCCAAAATCTTCTCAATAATCGGGAAGTAGTATTGAGCCCGCCCGCGTACGTCGCTTATCATTCCGGGGGCTTTGAGATACCGGCTGATGTACTTCTGGACCTCCTGATTGTACTCCATAGGCACCTCTTTCTGCATTGCTTTGATGCGTTGCTTCACCAGTTCATCCGCCCCCAAGTTCAGGGAGCAAAGAGCCAGTACAATTATATATAGGAGTCGTTTCATTAGAACGTGATAGCCAATTTTAGTTCTGTAGTTCGTTGCGTATAGGTATCAAAATACACTTGCGGCTGAATATTGATTGATAATTCTTCGGAGATGTCAAAATCAAACAACTGCGCATCCACATATGCATCAATGAGAGTAAGCGCATAGACAGCCACGGTAGCGACCACCGACAAATCCCGATAGCGGCGGTAATTACTCTGCCGGTTCTTGAGGGTGTTGATATACGTTGAGACGCCTCCCATCCGGGCGATGGTATAGCCTTCGGGCAGCAGTCGGACATAAGACTTGGCAGGATCCGCCTCATTCACGGTGCCAGCCACATCGTCCAGATAAAGATCTTTGTATGCCGTCTTGTAGTCCGAGTAGCGTCCTTGCATTTTCCCCACCGCGTAGCCGCAGCCCATCAAAGCGCCATAGACGATCGGCAACTTCCAGTACGAGCGGTTGTATATCTGCCCTGCTCCCGGAAGAATGGCTCCCAACCATACCGCCTTGATAGCGTCCGGTTTGCGTTTCAGGTCTATCATATACCGATACTGTTCCTGCTGCACAGAATCGGGGATGAAGTGAATGGTGTCATTCTTCACTTCCCCCGCCATCATGAGTAGCGGAAACAGCACAGATAATATGAGCAGGAGTTTTTTCAACTGATACGACTTAACAGCTGAGCGAGGTCATCCTCGTTCTCAAAAGGAATAACTATTTTCGAATCCTGTATTCTGACACGCCGGTTGAGGAGCATAGAGAGAGCTTTCTGCTGTTCCGGATAAGGCGCAGTCTTACGTGGTGCGGCAGCCGGTTTGGATTGCGAGTCTTCCTGTACCAGTTCTTCCACCTTGCGTACCGAAAGTCCCTCCTTGAGGATACGCTGATAGAGTTGCAGCTGTTGCTCAGCGGATTTAGAGCCCAAGATGGCACGCGCATGTCCCATGTCGATCCTTTTCTCCTTGATGCCGATCTGAATCTCCGCCGGCAGTTTGAGCAGACGCAGGTAGTTAGCGACGGTAGCCCGTTTCTTGCCGACGCGTTCCGCCATGCGTTCCTGTGTGAGCGAATAGTCATCCATCAGGCGCTGATAAGCCAAGGCAATCTCGATGGCATCCAAGTCCTCCCGCTGGATATTCTCGATGAGCGCCCACTCCATGACCTGCTCATCCTTGGCGGTACGGACATACGCCGGAATAGAGTTCAACCCCGCCAGTTTGGATGCGCGGAAACGACGTTCACCGGCAATGATCATATAGGTGCCATCATCATTTCTACGGAGAGTGATGGGCGAAATGACGCCATGTTCGCGGATAGAATCAGCCAACTCAGCGAGTGCCTCTTCATCAAAATTGCGACGCGGCTGATCGGGGTTAGCCACAATCCGGCTCAACTCGACCTCCGAGATGGAGCTGCCGCCTCTTGTTTCAACATGCGTTGTGTCTATCAGGGCATCCAAACCGCGCCCCAGTCCTGTCATTTTTTTCATACTCATTTACTTCTTTTAATAAGTTCTTTTGCCAGTGCCAAATAGTTTTGCGCACCCCTACTCTGCGCATCATAATCGAGCACACTCTTTCCGTGCGAGGGGGCTTCGCTCAGACGCACATTGCGCGAGATGACGGAATTGAAGACCAGATCCCCGAAATGGCGTTTGACTTCCTCGTACACCTGATTGCTCAGGCGCAGGCGATTATCATACATTGTGAGAAGAAATCCCTCGATCTGCAGAGCCGGGTTGAGTTGGGATTTGATAATCTTGATGGTATTGAGCAGTTTGGCAATTCCTTCCAAAGCAAAGAACTCGCACTGAACAGGAATAATCACACTATCGCTTGCTGTCAGGGCATTGACGGTAAGCAATCCCAGTGACGGAGAGCAATCAATCAAGATATAATCATACTCATTGCGCACCTGCGAGAGGATGCGGCGCATGATAGTCTCGCGATTATCAATATTAAGCATCTCTATCTCAGCACCCACCAGATCAATATGGCTGGGGATGATGCTCAGGTTCTTTCGCTCTGTTTTAATGATGGCTGTATGGGGATCGATACCGTTGATCAGGCACTCGTAGATAGTGCTGTCCAGATCTCTCACCTCGACACCCAATCCTGAAGAAGCATTGGCTTGCGGGTCTGCATCGATCAGGAGCACTTTCTTGCCCTCGTGCGCCAGGGAAGCCGCTAAATTGATAGAGGTAGTTGTCTTCCCCACTCCTCCTTTCTGATTGGCTAATGAAATGATTTTACTCATAAATATGTTCTACTATTTGTTTTGACGTTATTTGCTTGCAAGCATAGTTGAAAAAGCGGCAGTGGTTGGTGCCGTGTATGGTACACGGTCTGCATGCCAATTCGCTATGCTGAATTATATCTTCCGGGTTCTGTTTCCACCCCATAAATCCGATTTTAGGGTGTGTGCCGCACCATATACTGACTGCGCGCAACCCTACCAACGAACTGAGATGCTGATTTGCCGAATCCATACAAACCATCCACTCCAGCCGCCGCATCAGTTCCAGTTCTTCCGACAGTTTCAATCTGCCTGCCACACTCTCCACCTGTTTGTGCAACCCCGCCCACTGGCTAAGCATCTCCGACTCCACGGCTCCCGCTCCGAAAAGGAACACTCTGGTATTGGGTTTCTCCGCCAATTTCCGGATCAACTGTTTGGTTACTTTATAGGGCAACATATTGGACTTGGATTTGGCAAAAGGCGCCACTCCCACCCAGTGACCTTTTTTCTCGCCGAAAAGCGAAGTCACCGAAGCTTGTGCCTCCTTGTTCTCAGGAATAGAGAGGAACGCATCATCCGTCTCCAGTCCCGCGCGCTGAAAAGCAGCCCTGTAGCGATCGAACTCCGTCATCAACGCCTTGCGTCTCTTGGCACCGACAAGGGTCATCCAGCGCTTGCTCCAACGCCCATAGCGAACCGAATACACTTTCACGCCAGAGAGCCTGAGGAAAGCACAAATGAGCCGTGTGGAAAACCTGTCCTGCAGATCAAACACCGCATCCGCATGAATCGCTTCAAGTTGCGAAAGGAGTCGGATCTTCTCTTTTGAGCGCCTCCACTTCGCCTCTAAAAACTCCACATTAGGCAGGCCATAAAACATAGCGCCCAAATTCTTTTTCGCCACTACCACAAACCTATCCTGCGGATATCGCCTCGACAAAGACGAGATCACCGGAACCGTCATGGCTACATTGCCCAAGGTTTCCAATCGTATGATCAGAAAAGTGCGCATCGATTATTTCAAATCGGTTATGAGGCTGAAATCCTGGTCTCCATAATCAAGGTTTTCGCCTCCCATTCCCCAGATGAAAGTATAGTTATGGGTAGCGGCAGCAGAATGGATCGACCACTCCGGCGAAAGCACCGCCTGATTTCCTTTCATCCAAATATGGCGTGTTTCCTCGACCTCTCCCATAAAATGGCAAACAGCCTGATCTTCGGGCACCTCGAAATAGAAATAAGCCTCCATCCGGCGGCTGTGCACATGTGCCGGCATGGTGTTCCAGACACTACCGGTAGCCAGTTCTGTCATACCCATCTGCAGTTGGCAGGTAGGAAGAACCTGATTGACAATCATCTTGTTGATATCGCGCTCATTGCTCATCTCCAGCGAACCCATATGCGCTACCACAGCGTTTTCTTTAGTAACCTTCTTGTTCGGATACGCGCAGTGAGCCGTAGTGGAGTTGAAATAGAACAATGCCGGACGAGCAGCATCCAGGCTCTCGAATTTCACCTCCCGGTCGCCTCTGCCGAGATACAGAGCCTCCTTGTAATCCAAGTCAAAGACCTCATCCCCGGCTATCACTCTACCCTTGCCACCGACATTGAATATTCCCATCTCGCGACGGGTGAGGAAATAGGGGGCCTTCAGCGGATCTATCGCCTCAAGAAGCAGGCTCTCCTTCTTCGGCATAGCACCGCCGACAATCATGCGGTCGTACATCGAGTACACCATATGTACCTCGTCAGCCACAAAAAGTGTCGGGATCAAAAAGTCGTTGCGCAGACGCGCTGTGTCATAGTTTTTGGCATCTACAGGATTAGATGCATAGCGAATTTCATAAAATGTTTTCATATTCAGTATTTATTTTAATTTGCGATTTAACGGGAACAACCATGCCAAGTTCACACTCACATCAAGCGGGTTGGCATTGCTGTAATAGTCCACCGCTCTGGTGCCAAAGACACCTCCCAAGCTATAGTTACCGCGGATCTCTATCTGGTACACTCCTGCCTTGGCATTGCGATAGTACATCCCCACTCCCAGAGCCACTCCCCAATCAAACGCCTTATCAACAGGCTGATACTGATGATCGGTAGCCTCTCCTAAGATTGTTCCGCTGCTCTTATCCGCCACACAATAGCCTATCTGGGGTCCGAGATTAAAGAATCCACGTACCGATTTCTTGCCAAAATAAAGATGCGTCAGAAAGGGTATCTCCAAATAGTGCAGATGCCGTTCATACGTAGCCTCTTCCGAATGCTCACGCCACCCGCGATGCATATAATTCAACTCCACCTGAAACCCGCACACCTTATGCCCGGCATAGCGGAATACCAAGCCTCCGTTTCCGCCCAATACCACGCCATTGGTAAAAGGGGAAGACATATGGCTTACAGAGGGCGAGAAAAGCATCGTGGAGGCACTCACACCTCCGTGCAGACCGAGGTACATCTCCGGCGCATGCAAACGGGGCTGTGCCGCCATCCGTCCGAGGCCTGCTATGAGCAACAGGCATGCCAGAATCCAACGTATATGTCTCCTATTCCCTGTCACTCCGAACGTAAGATTTCAACATGTCCATTGATCTGAGCACCACCCTCACAATACGGCTCAAAATAGATATCCGACTGCAGTCCGGGATAGGTCTTACCCCACAACTGCCCTAAAATATAGCGGGTCAGATCATATCCCAGCAGGTCATAGCGAGGATAAGACACTGCATGGCGGATATTGAAGTATTTTTGCCAGATTTCATCGTATTGCGTCATATCCGGTTCCTGCTCCGTGGTGAATGTGGAGGTATAGATCAGGGGCAGGTTGATCTGCTCCTTCAGCCAGGAGAATACGCCATAGGCTACCAGACTATGAGCGTTTTTCAGCACCTCCGCCTTCCCGATCAGTGCCTTGTTCCGGCGGAATTTATCCGTAGGGAAAAACAAGATATTCTCTGCTTTGGGACGCAGAGCATACACCAGTGAGTCATGCAGGACAGCACTTGTCTGGATTGATGTGCGAGGTATATTATTCCTCACAATGGCATCCCTTAGTCTCCGGTTGTCAGGATCTATGACAGAATCCTGGATAAAGACACAGTTGATTTTCCGGTCGGAAGACAACAAATAGTCTATCAGCGCTTTCTCCTCCTGCTCGATGGTACTATTAAAATACATAAGATAAGGATTCTTACGCATCAGACTCAAATCAGACGACACCGGCAGAATGGTAGGGATCTTATTCTCCTTGATCCAATCGCTCATGAGGCGCACCTGCTCCTCATGAAAAGGACCGATAAGCGCATCTGTGCCATAGAATGCGCTATCCCGCATCAATTGGGCGATCCGGGATGTGTCTGATCCGCTGTTATGCACAAAGAGCTCTATATGCTTGTCCGCATCCTGACGGACATCATAGAGTGCCATCACGACGCCACGATAGAACTCAATCAGTCTTTCCTCCTGAGCCGAAGGAGGCTCATTGCCATCATGGAACGGCATCACCAGATCTATCCGGTAATGCGGAATCATGCTATCCAAGGCGAATGTATCAGAATCCTGTTCCAGTTTAGTTACCTCGCGAGGTACACCTGCCACCGGAATATACAAGACCTCATCCACTTGCGGGCCGCGCTCATTCAGCTGCGGATTAAAACGGACAAGTTCCTCCTCCGTTACATTGAAATTCTTACAGATGCGATATATTCCGATACTTTTCTCTACCGGATATTTGTACACCAAATACCCATCTATCCGCTCCGTAGGATAGTTTACAGTCTGCGCCCATAAGGTCATCGACGCAAGACACACCATCAATGTCACTAATTTTAGTTTCATCTTTATGATTGTTTATCGTGTATATTTCCGTTTTCTCACCACCCACACGCCCAGTGCTATAACAGCCAGGACAGCCAGCGGTATTATCGTACTTGCCAACTGGATGGAGGTTCGTTTTTCGTAAGCGCGTTTGGTATTGAGCAGATGCAGATCCACCTGTTTCTGCCTAAGCCCTATAAGCCCTTCATCATCCGAGAGATAAAGCACTGCATTGACCAGAAAATCCCGGTTTCCGAACTGCATCCCCGAGTATCGGTCATAGCCCACCGGCAAGACCTCACCTTTCTCCACCTCATTCCGGATAATACTGCCGGAAGACACCACTATCTGCTTTGTCTCAACACTCACAGAACGAATCGGAAGATCCGTTTGAATGCTGTCCGGTTTCATACGATGAGCAAAAATCGAACCAAACTTCCCTTGTAATGCCACAGCGACCGGCAGATATTGGTACTTAAAAGTTGATATATCCGGATTCAGATCCCCCAAATCCACTTCCGCCGGAGTAGGAATAATCCGACTTGAAGTCGAAGTAGCCAGCAGCACCTCCTTGCGGATGCCGTCTTCGCCTCCTACCGGTTCGAGAGGCGAAGCAAAAGAGCAGGACACCTGAGTCACATTTCGTGTGACAGGTGACTGCTGCGATGTAAGCAGCAAGGGGGCATAATGCCAAGGTACCGGCTGAAAATTGGGGACTTCTTTATCCGTCGAGACATCCACCGGTATAGGCAGACACTGCACATCTTGCACCAAAGCCGGCTCCACCCGTACACCATACCTGAACAGCATATCCGCGATATTGAGATCCAGCGGAAGAACAGGGGTAAAGCCGCTGTTAGCCAGCACTTCTCCTGAGAATTGCACACCATTCAGCACCCACAAGATCCGTCCTCCCTGCATCAGATACTGGTCAAGACAATATTTGTCCTCTTCGCTGAACGCTTGCTGCGGGTCGGCTATAACAAGCACCTTGTACGGGAACAACTCCTCCGGCCGCCTTCCCATCGCACCTCTGTCCACCTGAAAATAGTTTCCCAGTGCAGCGGTGACATCTGCCACATGCGCCTCCGGCAACTCCTGATGGCCTTCGATGAAAGCAATCTTCGGGACATCCTTCCGGCGTAATCCATGTATTGCTTCGGCGAAAGTGTATTCCAGATTTTCAATACTGATATTAAGGTTCTCCTCGCCGGAAAGTGTGCGATTGTTATTCAGCAGAGAAACCACCACATATCTGCCCGCACACGCCACCTTGGCATACGGATAAACAGGTGTCTGGGCGGTCTTGCCATCCTTTTGACGCTCATGCACCAAGATCGGATGCAGATCTTTGGGCAATTTATCTTTGGTCTCATCATATGCATGCCACTTCACCGGCGCCACCACTCCGAACTCATCCAGCATTTCCTGTGTTGCGGAACGGAGCCTTCGGAAACTCGAGTTAAGATCCCCTGACAGATACAACGTGACCTCAACAGGCTCTTCCAATTCAGACAACAGGTGTTTTGTCGGGGCTCCTAACGTGTAGTGCTTATCATCCGTAAGGTCGATACGCACCACGCGCCAATGCACTATCAAACCGGCAACCAGCACCAGAACGACAGCGAGGGCAGATATGATGAAATCTTTACGCTTCATTTATTTCTTCAGCGACTCCAGCACCTCTTGGTTGATTTTCACCTCGTATTTCTTACGAAGCGACTCAATCCAAAGTTTCTCCAAGTAGTCCTGATAGGCGGTGGTCACTTTGCCGCGCTCGTCAGAATAGACCTCCGGCTGTTTGATCACCTTGCCCTTAACGCAGAATACTACCGGGAAATTCTCCTGTGGGGTGTAGTCCGTTTTCTTGTCCTTGAATCCGTACTTGTCAACAGCAGCGTTCTGTCCCTTGGTCCACAAACCGTAATTGTACTTGGCATAAGTCTCACCGTCGATATTGACACGCTTCTGCATATAGCTGTCAATCGAATCAGGATGCGAACTGCGGATAATCGACTTCATCGCACGGGCAGAGTTCTTATCCCGGCAATAAACGACATAACCTTTGTATCGGGGTTCTTTCCAAGTGAAATCACCGCGGTGCTCCTCAAAATACTTCTCCAGACCTGCGGTATCCTTGCTCGCCTTATCCCATACCTCGCGCAGCGAAACCTCAAACAGCAAGATACCGTCATGATACTCGCGCACCAAGTTAGCAAACTCAGGATACTTCTCCTCCAGATGAGCGTCGGCATAAGCCTTCACCTCCTCATGGCTCATGCTGTCTGGCAGGGCATACTCGCGACGCATCTTGCGCACGAACGCCTTATCCGTCTCGCCCATTCGCTCATCGCGCTGCACGCTGCGCTCCACTTGCGGACGAATACTATCCAACGGCAGGATACCACGGCGATCATACAGCATGATAATATGCCATCCGAAATCGGTAGCGACAGGTTCACTCATCTCGCCCGGTTTCATCGCGAAAGCCTGCTGCTCAAAGGGTTTAACCATCATACCCAGGCCGAACCAGCCCAGGTCGCCACCGCGCATAGCCGACCCCTTGTCGTCCGACAGAGCCTTTGCCGTCTCTTGGAAATCTGCACCGTTCTGCAACAAGGTATAAATCGAATCGATCTGAGTTTTCATCACCGCCTTGAGCGAATCATTGCCACGCGGTACCATTTTCATGATATGCGCTGCGTGTACCTCCTCGTGCGGACGCTCCTCCTCTACCAAGGCTATATGAAATCCGTAAGCCGTACGGAAAACAGGAGTCACCTGTCCTACCGGAGTGCTGTAAACAGCCTCCTCAAAACTATATACATAACGGAAAGGGGTAATCCAACCCAGTTCTCCGCCATTATCACCTACACTCGGATCGGTTGAGATATTGCGTGCCTCTTTCTCAAAAGCCGCTTTCTTGTCTCCCTTCACTTTCATAAGACGCTTGCGAGCCTGCTCAATGGTCTTACGCGCCGCATTCTCTGCCGAATCGCCGGCATTGAGCGGACATTGAATAGCTATATGGGCAGCACGACGGTCAAAGCGCATGTGCGCATAGCTCAGCTGTACCATACTATCGAGCGCCTCGGCGTCCTGCATGTACTTGGGCGTAGCTTGCGCGCGATAACCTGCCAGTTCTTTGAGAAAAGATGCAGTAGTATCAATACCCTGCGCCTTTGCCTCTGCCACCTTCAGTTTGAAGTTCACAAAGAGGTCCACATACTCGTCGACCGTTTTCTTGTCGAGCGTGCTTTCCTGATTATTCTTCTGGTAAATGTACATAAACTCAGATGCCATCACAGGCTCGCCATTGATGGTCATCAACACTTTGTCTTCCTGCGCCATCATAGCGCCGACACTAAGCAAAACTGCTACTAATGTAAATACTCGTTTCATTGCAAAACTTTGTTTATATAATAAAAAGCGTGCAAAATTACTATTTTTTTTTGATATATGCAATTTTTTTTGTACTTTTGCAGCAAATTTTACGAAATAATATGCTTTCTAACTACTTTAATACCGCTGACGTGGAGGCCGTAAGGCAACTGATCTCCGCTGCGCAACACATTGTTATCATCACCCATATGTCGCCCGACGGAGACGCCATGGGTTCTTCTTTAGGCATGCGTCATTATCTCCGGCACATAGGCAAAACGGAAGTTACAAACATTGTGCCGAACAGTTTCCCGAACTTTTATGACTGGATGCCGGACGCAAACCAAGTATTCGCCTATGACTCAAAACAAGCAGAAGCCGACATCCGTCTGGCACAATGCGACTTACTGATTTGTACCGATTTCAACGAGCCAAAACGCATCGGGGCATTGGGTGAAAAAATACAGTTTTTAAGTTGTCCGAAGATATTGATTGACCATCATTTGCATCCTTCCGACTTTGCAGATGTCACTCTTTCGTATCCCGGTTCGCCTTCTGCAAGCGAGATTATCTTCAGACTTATCTATGCTTTAGAAACCTCGGTTTCATCGGACAAATCCATTCAGTCGATCTTCCCCGTAGAGGCTGCCGAATGCCTCTACACAGGAATGATGACCGACACCGGAAACTTCTCCTTCAACAGCAATCACCCGGAGATGTACGAGATAGTCGCCCAACTGGTATCTCTCGGCGTGGACAAGGATGCGATATATAACGCTGTTTTCAACGCCTATTCCGCCGACCGGATGAGGCTTATGGGTTACTGTTTGTACCAGAAAATGCGTATCTTCCCAGATTGCCACATTGCGCTCATCTACCTGAGCCGAAAAGAGTTATACCGCTTCAACTTCAAGTCCGGTGACGCCGAAGGGATTGTCAATCTACCGCTCCAGATACGCGACATCTACTATTCCGTCTTCATGCGCGAAGACAAAATCGAGCCGCATGAGCGCGAGAAGGCCAACGGGGCGAAAAGCAAAATCAAACTCAGTTTCCGTTCACAAGGAGACAGGCCTGTGAACATCTTCGCCTCAGAGGTCTTCAACGGAGGCGGACACGCCAATGCTGCGGGTGGAGAATACTACGGGACGCTCCCGGACGCTGTGCAACAATTTCTGGACAACTATCACCGTTATTGTAAAAACGCATAAAAATTAGGTGTCTAACAGCAAAAAAACGCACAAAAATTTGCACATGTGCGTTTTTTTATGTACCTTTGTGCGCTATTTTAGGAAAAACACACAAATATCTTATATAATAATCAAAAAATTAACATTTTTATGTGGTTAAAAGATTCATCTATCGGCCGTAAGTTCGTCATGGCTCTGAGTGGTGCAGCCTTGGTGCTGTTTCTGCTCTTCCATGGTTGCATGAACCTTGCGCTGGTTTTCAGCGAAGAGGCCTACAACACGATCTGCCGTTTGCTCGGCGCTAACTGGTATGCCGTTATCGGCTCGCTGGGTATTGCTTTCCTGGTTCTGGTACACTTCTGCTATGGTTTGTACCTCACTGCCCAGAATCGCAAAGCCCGCGGTAACGACCGCTACGAGGTACGCGGTAAAAAAGAGGGAGTCACCTGGGAGAGTGAGAACATGCTTGTTCTGGGATTCGTTATTCTCGGATTCATCTGTCTGCACCTGTACAACTTCTGGTTCAAAATGCAGTTTGCGGAGCTGACCGGTATCGAGACCGGCGCGTTTGACCCGCAGAACGGTGCTGCGTACGTAAAAGAGCTGTTCACCACTCCGATCTGGGGTCAGGTGTACTGCGTACTCTATCTGCTGTGGCTCGTAGTGCTGTGGCTCCACCTGAATCACGGTGTAGGTTCGGCTATGACATCCATGGGACTGAACAACCTGAAATGGCAGAAGCGCGTAGAGGTGATCAGCACGGTTGTGGCAACGCTGGTAGTGCTGCCGTTCACCGTAGTAGTGCTGTACTATCTGGGCATGGGAATTGGCATGCTTTGCGCATGAGAATTTGAAAATTTGACGATTTGAAAATTTGAAGATTATGGCAAAGAAAGAAGAGATATTGGACGCTGCCAAGAAAGCAGCCGAAGTAATCAAAGAGAAAGTAGAAGCAGTAGCCGAGCGCGCTGAGGTGAAAGAGGCTGTTGAGGCTGTAGCAGAGGCTGCCAAGAAAGCCGGCAAAGCCGCTGTAGCAGCAGCTGAAGAGATAGCTGCTCCTGTAGCAAAAGAGGCTCCGAAGGCTGCCAAGGCCGAAACCAAGGTCATTACTCCGAAGGACGCTAAGATTCCTGAGGGACCGCTGGAGTTTAAATGGACGAATTACAAGAACCACCAGAAACTGGTGAACCCCGCTAACAAACGTCGTCTGGACGTGATTGTGGTAGGTACGGGTCTCGCCGGTGCATCCGCAGCTGCGTCCCTCGCAGAGATGGGCTTCAACGTGCTGAACTTCTGTATTCAGGACAGTCCGCGCCGTGCGCACTCAATTGCCGCACAGGGCGGTATCAACGCTGCGAAGAACTACCAGAACGACGGCGATAGTGTTTATCGTCTGTACTACGACACCATCAAGGGCGGCGACTATCGTGCCCGTGAGGCGAACGTGTATCGTCTGGCAGAGGTGAGCAACAATATTATCGACCAGTGCGTAGCACAAGGCGTTCCTTTCGCACGCGAGTACGGAGGTCTGCTTGACAACCGTTCGTTCGGTGGTGCACAGGTAAGCCGTACGTTCTATGCCAAGGGTCAGACAGGACAGCAGTTGCTGTTAGGTGCTTACAGCGCACTGAGCCGCCAGATCGGCAAAGGCAAAGTGAAGATGTACACCCGCTATGAGATGTTAGACATCGTCATGATCGCTGACGAGAACGGCGAGAAGCGTGCACGCGGTATTATTGCAAGAAACCTTGTTACGGGTCGCATTGAGCGTTTCTTCGCTCACGCGGTAGTAGTAGGTTCGGGTGGTTACGGCAACACGTTCTTCCTGAGCACGAACGCTATGGCAAGTAACGGTTCGGCCGCTATGCAGATGTACCGCCACGGCGCCTATTTCGCTAACCCCTGCTACGCACAGATCCACCCGACCTGTATTCCGAAGCATGGTGATTTCCAGAGTAAGCTGACGCTGATGTCGGAGTCGCTCCGTAACGACGGACGTATTTGGGTGCCGAAGAAACTGGAAGACGCAAAGCGTCTGCAAGCCGGTGAGATCAAGGGACGCGATATCCCTGAAGAGGATCGCGATTACTATTTGGAGCGCCGCTATCCGGCATTCGGAAACCTCGTTCCGCGTGACGTGGCTTCGCGTGCCGCCAAAGAGCGTTGTGACAAGGGCTACGGCGTGAACAACACCGGTCTGGCTGTCTTCCTCGATTTCAGTGAGGCTATCCAGCGTCTGGGCAAAGACGTAGTGGCTCAGAAATACGGCAACCTCTTCCAGATGTATGAGAAGATCGTGGACGAGAACCCGTACGAGAACCCGATGATGATTTTCCCGGCTATCCACTATACGATGGGTGGTATCTGGGTGGACTACGAG
>ODAJ012132753.1_pt1 | contig 20938 bp, 22 predicted proteins | sample 1539241 | NCBI WGS metagenome assembly ODAJ01 (sample SAMN02144231, study PRJEB22623) | gut metagenome | biome: sheep rumen | host: Ovis aries | place: New Zealand | reverse complement strand
GTCGAGCATCTTCTGGGCTTCGTATGCGCTTCTCGGCTCCAGCTTGTAATGATGCGATACCATTTGGCCTTCGTCGAAACTGGACATCGTGTAGAACCAGTTTGTCGTCTCGTCGGCATACTCGGCATCGTCCCTCTCGGGCCATTCCTCGATATGGACATACCCTGTCGGTTCGAGGTTGTCGTAGATTCCCCTCTTCGCTTCGCCGGCAGTCTCGACCTCCTTGTATTCCCTGGTAAGGCTGAACCTCTTGCTTTCTACAATCGCGGTCAGCGGGTTGAAGTGCGACTCCATCTGTCCGCCCTTCTTCGTCTCGAACGAATCGTCCTGCGAGTAGATTGAATTGGCGGTTGCCTTCGTGAAGGAAGCCTTGCTCGCTATGATTCCTGGTGCAACGAGGTCCATCGTGCTTTCGTCGAACTCGAACGGGTCGGTCAGAACGCTTCCGAGATAGTTCAGTTTGCAGAAGATGACGTTGCCGGATACAACCTCGTTCGCGGCGTTCTTCTTGACAAGCCACGCCTTGCACCAGTATACGCCGGTGTGGTTCAGGTTTCCGTCTATGATTTCCCAAAGCGAAACGCTCTCCAACGAATGGGATATTCCGTCCGAATCCGCTCCCAACTGCATTTCCTTGCGTTCCGTTTCGCACATCTTCAACGCATCGCGGAGGGTTGCGAACTCCTGTTCCTTCGTGAACCCGGAAAACTCCTTGTTCTTGTCGAAGAACTTCCCCGACTTGAACCAGGAGTGCCGCAGAACGAACGGATAGCTGTCGGGCGGCAACGGAGGATTGTCGTCGGAAGCCAGTTCGTATGCTTCCAGCAGGGCGTTGTGGAGCGGAGTGAGATATGCTCCGACGACCCACATGTCGGTATCGGGTTCGCTGTGCATCGAAAGGCTTGCGTTCGGGAACCGGTCCAACGCCTGAAGTGACTTCAATGCGAAGAACGACTCGGCGGCGTTCGTCCTGAAATCGGGAAGCTTCTCCTTGATTCTGGAAACGGCGTCGTTCATCGTGCATACGCGGCCGTAATTCCCTACGTCGTCTCCCCTGAGCGTCGGCTGAACCTCGACGATTACGTTCCCGACGGCCTTTGCGTCGCAGAGCCGGTAGTCGTAGCGGTGCTGGACGGACTGCTGGACGGAATCCACGTTGTCCAGAATCTTGCCTTTGAGGTCGGCCATCACGGAAGGATTGTCCACGCAGTCTATGATTGGGCCGACGACGAGCGAATCGAACTGTTGGGGAATCTCGTCCTTCATCGTTCCAATCACGCCGGCCTTGACGTAATCGGAGCCCTTGTCGTTGATGCAGTCGGTTGCCGCCTTTACAATGGAACGCCGTGAATCGTTCGCAACCTTGATTGCACTGCAAACGAAAAGCGACTTGTCGTCCTCCCTTGCCGCAACCGACCTTCTTGCCGGAATGCCAAGAACGGTAAGAGGATTCGTTCCTCCGCCGCCGCCCTGCGACGAGCCTCCGCTTGAATCGCCACCGTCGGGGTTGGTGTTCGGATTGGTTCCGCCGCCGTTCCCGCCGCTGCCGCCATTGCCTGCGTCACCGCCGCCATTGTCTCCGCCTCCTTGGTTTCCCCCGCCGTTTCCTCCGTCTCCGTTCGTATTGGGGTTGTTCCCTCCATTCCCTCCGTTATCACCACCGTCTCCACCGTCGTTGCCGCCGTTGTTTCCTCCGTTGTTGCCACCATTGTTGCCATTGCCGCCGTTGTCTCCACCTCCGTTGTTTCCACCTTCGCCGGAGCCTCCCTGCCCGCCACTATCGGGATTGGCGTTCAGCAGACCCTGGATATTTGCAACAGTAGCCGCTATTGCGGCGGCATCGTCCATTGCGGGAGAGGCAACGGCCGCAGCTTCCCATGGATTCGGCTGGTCGCTTCCACCTCCGCCACCTTCATCAGGTCCGGGGCCTTCACCACCGCCACCTTGGTCGTCGCCGCCTCCTCCTTGGTCGTCTCCGCCACCTTGGTCGCCGCCTTGTCCGTCTCCGCCCTGACCTTCGTCGGGCTTGATTTCGTCTGGGTTTTCAGGAGGAACCGGAGGAGGGGGTTCCGGACCGGTCGCATCTGCCGCACCGGGCTCCTTGTTCCTCTCCTGATCGTTCGCGTCGTTCTGGGCGGCATCCGCTTCCTGCTGTGCCTGGTTCACGTCCTCTTCGGCGTTCTTCACATCCTCGTCGGTAGGGGCCGGGCCGTTCTCCGGAACCGCATCGGGGATTTCCTGCGTCCCAGGAGGAACTGGGCCCGCTCCAGTAGCCGAGTATCCCTCCGGCGTAGCGGAAATTGTCTCGCTCTCGTCCCTGAGCTTCTTCAACTTGGAATCACCGTTTATGTCCACGATAACGAGGTCGCAGACCATCGTCAGGGTTCTGGTGATGCTGCTTCTGCTCTCCGCATTGATTTCGGGAATCGTGTAGCTCTTCGGCCTTGCACCGATGTATTGATATACGTATGGAGTAAGCTGCTTCTGCTCCTGCGTTCCCCCCGGTTCAGGAGCCCACCTCATCGGCGTGGAAATCTCCACCGTGCAGATTGGATACGGAGTGCTGTGCCCCTCGAACGCATTGTTCGGGTCGTACCACCTCGGAGAACCAATCATCTTCAACCACGGATAGAAGATTGCATCCAGAATGGAATACTGCGTGTCGATGACGGTGAGCTGGATTTCCTGTCCGCCGTCAGAAGTGTATGGCGAATAAGACCCGACCTGCATATTTCCCAAAAGCGTATCGACCTTTGTTTCGGCGGTCGTTCCTATGTTCGGGAGGGTGATTGACTGCACGAACGGAGTCAGGTCGAAGCAGAGGTCGCCGAGCTCGATTCCCTCCCCGTCGTTCGCGTCGCTCAACTGCAATCCGCGATGGGAATGCTCTTTCAGTTCGTAGTTGCGGGTGAAGTTGCCGAACTCGTTTTCGTTCAGGACGAGAAACGGATTCGGGAAGATGTTGCCAATTCCATTGTGAAACCACATTCTGACGCTGTATTTGAGGTCAGCATTGATGTTGTATGACGGAGTGTTCGGAAGGGACATCTTCCAAAGGAAGTATTCAAGCCCCTGATGGAGCTTGGTTCCCATCACGTCGCCGTCTGTTATCTTGTCAACTTCTACCATGCCGCTAATGTCCGTGCGTCGTTCAATAACTGTATTTACCACAGTTTGAAGCCATTACCGGTCAAGATTGTCGGTAAATACAGTTATCATGGCAGAAGACCTCACAGGCGAACTGAATTTACTACCGACGCTTTCGACAACGCTTGCGTTGCTGAACGAGAGTCCCCCAATCACCAACTGCCAATTCGAGATATGGTACAGCGAATGGCCGAGGTTGAAGTGGTTGGCGCAGGGAATCCGCGTCCCCGGACTGGAATCGAAAACATTGCCGGTCCACTTCTCCGGCTTCCAGGTCCCGGTTATAATCAACACGACCTACGAGGGGGACATGTCGTTGCAGATGGACATCCTTGCGGACGAATACGGACAGTATTACGCCCATTGGAGAAACCACACGATTTTCTACTCGATGGACCCGCAGAAGGGAAAGCCGATTCTCGGCGGGAAGCTGAACGAGGTCCTTGGAGTATACCAGGGACGGAGATACCTCGTCGTGAAGCTGGTCAACAGCGACAAGAGTCCTTTGCAGCATTGCTGGCGTTTCCACAACTTCAAGGTCACGGGAGTCGGAGAGGTTGAGATGTCCCAGAGCGGCGGGGATTTAGTGACGTTCCCCGTGACGGGGATATACACCCACATCAGCTACACCCAGAGCAGGAACAACGAGGTGATTCTAGGCGGAGTGGCGAGCGGATTCGACCTCGCAGCGCCGGAGAACCCGACGATACCCGCCCCGGCCGGACCGGACAACGAACAACCTCCGGCAGAACCTCCCGTTCCTCCCGAGGAAGCGCCGATTGTACTTCCTGACGAGCCGGAGGAAGCGCCTGCGAGCTATCCGCTGTTCCCGGCCGGGGCAATGATGCATGCGCACAAGAACCACATTCCAGACCCATATGAAAGCCTCGACTTCCTCCATACAGACGATGAGAAGAAAAAGAGAATACAGGACTTAAAGGACATCGACAAGGACCAGAAGGACAAGCTCCAGGAATTGCTCGGCGCGCCTCCGAAGGACAACCAGTATCTCGTAGGAGACTGCATAATGACGATGGGGAACGACGGAATCGAAGTGCTCAACACGAAAACCGGAGAGAAGGCGGTCGCCCCGCCGAACATAGAACCGTCGCTGGACACCGATATGAACTCCGCGCTCAAGAAGGCGGGGGTCGACGATCTGTTCAAGCAGGAAGGCATGATGGATGAACTGGAATATCTGCGTGCGGCCAGAATAGCGGCCAACGGCGGTGCAGACGTACAGACGGTACAGGGGCTGTACCAAGGGTCGAAGCTGGAGGAGGCGGCTGCGGCCGTGACCCCGGCGATGACGAAGGCCGCTACGGACGAACTGGCGTCACTTCAGGACGATCTTGGACTCGACGCCACAATCCCGGAGGATGCCGAATCGCTGAAATCATCCATATCCGGAATGCTTGCCCAGAAAGGTGTAAGCGAGGATGTTGCAAAGCAGGCGGCGAAACAGGCCGTCGAGCAGGCCGTATACGACGCAACACACCCGGCCGATCAGGGTTCGGACGAACAGCCTGCGGCATCGGACGACCAGGGAGGCTCGGACAACCAGCAGCCGGCAACACCGCAGGTAGTCTCCGAACCATAGATTCCGCGTTCAAGCCGAAGCACTAAAACAAAACACCCGGCCTTTCGGTCGGGTGTCTTTGTTTGCAACGGGAGTCGTTTAGCCGAAGACCGTATCGACGTCGCCGAGACCGGTCATCGCGGCGCTCTCGTAGTCGGCTCCGTGTGGCTGCGGGCTTTCCGTATCCACCTCGCCGTAGACCTCCATGATTGCGTTGTCGCTTGGAACCTGCGTGTCGATTTCCCAGTAGACGGACTTGAAGCCGACCTGGAAGGTGGCAACGCCGCCATCGGTATTGGACAGGGCCAGGGAACCGACGGAAGACACACGAACGCCGTAGATGCGGACAATCATTTCGGAAGTCTTCATATCGGGGGCGAGGAGGAACAGGCGGAGACCGCTTGCACCAACACCGGCCGTAGGACGACGGTCCGCCGCAAAGGACTCGGTTTGGAGAGTGATGCGCGGGTCGATTGCACGTGCCTGCCAGTTGAGGAAGCCGCGGCGCAGCTTCTGGTGAACATCGCAGTTGAGGGTGATGTTGTGGTCCTGTCCCATCTTCAGGGTTGTCGGAACCGGTATCGGATAGGCACGGTAGTTGACTTCTGCCATGTCATTCGTGCGTTCCGGAAGCTCGAAGCCCTGTCCGTAAATCTGCATGTGTTCCAAGTCAGGTTCTTTCGTATTGACCGCTTCGATGTAATACATCGTCTGGGTCATTACCTGGTCGCCGTTGTAGGCGGCCAATGCCTGAGAAAGTGTGTAGTTTGGAGCGATTCCTTGTCCCATGGTGTATCTTTCTTGTTAAGGTGTTGTGTCGGCCATTTGTCCGTTGCTTACATTTATTTACCAGTTTTGAAGAAGTATGTCCGCTCGGAGTCAACGACCGGTTTGAGTCATTCAAATGTATTTACAGACGGGAAAGGACTTTGCTGCCGAAAATCGGGTAAATAATTCATAAGGAAGCTAAAACCATGAGAATCGCATGCGAACGGGACGAACGGAAAGCGCTGGGGCTGACGAGGCCGCAGCAGCAGAAGTGGGACTACATCGTGAACAAGAAGGGTGCGGACTATCTGCTTACTGCCGTTGCCCACGCATTCAAGTCGAACGACGAAAAGAGGTTCGACCGGTTCCTCCAAGACCTGTTCATCAAACTGTCTGACGACTACAAATCTGCGGAGAGGATGCGCAAGACAGACGACGAGGACGACGAGTTCGAAGTGACCGACTAGAAACACACGAGCGCCGACACACCCGTGCCGACGCCCATGCTTTTGCCCAATACACCAGCAAAAGATGTCCTATCGCATCCCCGGATGCATCGCCTGCGGCATTGCCGCGGGCTCCGGGGGCGGCGTGAAGGTCGCTCCCGCCAAGGTGAGCAGCGAACCGCCGCCCGACGTTGCGTTCGTGATTGCCGCGATGATTGCCGCGGCAGAGTCAATCACGCCGTCGTTGACCAGGTCGCCCATTTCATCATTCGCTCCGTTGTAGCCGTAGCGCCAGGGCTTGAGAGTTTCGTCCTTGGCGTGCTGCTCCTGATTGGCGGCAATGATTCCCCCGATGTGGGTGATTCCGGCAACCTTGTCGCTCGGCATTGCGTTGTTGATGATTTCAAGGGTCGGTGCCGTAAGTGCGTTGACGAACACCCCGAATCCGAGCGTAGCATCGGCATCCAGCTCGTCTGGATTGTCCGCGGCCCACTTGGAAAGGGCGGCCTGCAGGCAGAGGAAGGTAACACCGCCGCCGGGGACCACGCCATCTTCCAGGGCGCTCTTGACCGAACTGAAGGCATCGTCCACCAGGTCCTTCTTCTCGTGAATCTCCGCTTCGGTTGCACCGCCGACGCTGACGATTCCGATACCGCCAGTAAGCCTTGCCTTGCGGGTGCGGGCGATGTTCTTGTCGTGGTCGTTCTTGTCGGGGTCGTCGATTTCGGATTGAAGAAGTGCGATGCGCTCCTTCAGCCTGGGATTGTTCTCCGGGTTCATGTCAACGTCCGGCGCAGACACGATGGAGGTCGATTCGGAAGTGACCACGACCTGCTTGGCGTGGCCGAGAACGCCCGGCTGGATGACGGCATCGTCGAGGGTAAGACCGGTAGTAGGACTGATGACCTTGCCGTCGCAAACGACCGCGATGTCCTCCATCATCCCAGTTTTCCAATCTCCCCAAGAAGGTGCCTCAACAGCGCACACCGGAAGGCCGTGCAGCTTGTTGAGCACAAGAGTGTTGATGATGTCCTGCTCATATCCGTCGGCAATGACGAGAATCGGGCGATTCATCTTCATGAGCGCCTCGAAGGGCTTGATGAGTTCCCCGATGACGTTCAACTTCTTGTTGACGATGAGGACCACGGGATTGTCAAGCACCGCCTCCCTGTGTTCGTTGGTTGCGAAGTAGGGGGACACCATGCCGCGCTGGAAGGTCATGCCCTGAACGATCTTGCTCGTCGTGCTGGTTCCGTTGGAGAGCTCGACGCGGGCGTATCCGTCCTTGCCAATCTGGTTGAAGAGGTCTGCGAGGATTGTTGCGATTTCCTCGCTGCCGTTGCTGGAAATTCGGGCAACGCGCTTCAAGTCCTCATTGTCCTTGACCGGGGTGGCAAGGTTCTCCTTGATGAACTTGATTGAGAGGTCGGCCGCCTTGTTGATTCCCTGCCGGAGGGAGTTGCCGTTGATTCCGCTGGCCAACAGAGGAAAGCCCTGCTGGAAGATCTCGTTGGCGAGGATTGCGGTGGCCGTTGTTCCGTCTCCCGCGACCTTGTTGGTCTGCTCGGACGTTCCGCGAAGAACGGCAATTGCGGTCTTTTCGGCGGCAGTCTCGACATCGGTGATGCTGCGAAGAACCGAGATGCCGTCCTTGGTGAGGTGGCACTGGTTGTTTGCGATGAGCATCACGTTGTGGCCCTTGGGACCGGCGGTCTTTGCGACGAGGGCCGCATACTTCGCGCACGCCTTGCGGACATCCTGAAGGAATCCGTCCGCATCGTTGTAAATCTGAGTGTATTTTGCCATTGTGTATCGGTGTTGTTAGATTGACTTTATTATAGGTTGCCGTCCTGCGAATCCTTCGGAGGATTGACCTTGACGTTCGGCATGGTCAGGAATGCAAGCAGGGTGAAGATGGACCCGGGCCACACTTGATGGTCGAGGAACATGAACACGGCCGCCGCGGTGAAGCCCAGGACGGGGAGGGACATTGCGAAGATTATGCAGGCGTATTGCAAGCCCCATCTGTTCTTCTTGTCGCTCATCGGGTTCCTTTGACTCCCTTGTAGACCCTGCCGGTGTGCTCGTTTATCCATTTCCTGGACTTGATCTGCTCCCTGCGGTCGCGGATGATTTCGTCGATTGCCGTGTTCGCGGAAACCCTCTGCTCGATGCTGCACCTGTGGTTCGTGGCGCGACGGTAGAAGCGCTGGTAGGTGCGCTTGTAGAGGCGGTTGGCCTCATACCACTTCTTGTCGTATGCACGACGGAAAGCGGGGCGTTCTGTAGGGGTTTTAGAGTTCATTTCTGCTTGTCCTCCTTGTCCGCCGTATAGGTGGAAATGCCGGAGCCCGCGAAGGCGAAGAACGTGAGAACCGCGAAGTAAACCGCCATCGCGTTGTGCTGGAGAATGGTGAGTGCGATTGTAGCCCCGGTGAAAACGGTCATCGGGATGTGGACTGTCCACGAAGGTTTGTTTTGCTTGGTGTTGTTCATACCCTTTATTATAGGAAGAACGGCGGGGATTTCTCCCCGCCGCCCTCCTGCGGACTCGAATCCGTCGGACCTAGACGAGAACCTGCGCGAGCAGTTCGAGAAGGGCGTCGACGAAGTGGACGCTGTATCGGTCGTGGATGACCTTGACGCGGGCGTTCGGCGTGTAGTTCCGCGTGTAGGACTCGTTGTCCCCGTCGGTGACGATGACCGTGTTCTGGTTGTTGAACGCCTTGCGGAGGACCGGAAGGTAGCGCTCCCGCTCGTTGCGGCAGAACCCGCTGAACATGTCGCCGTCCCACACGACCACGTTGTAGTTGTTGCAACCGGCCTTGCGGGTCTTGCGGATGCACTCCTCGACTCCGGGGCCGAAGCCGTTGCACCCGCCGGAGGTCAGCTCGGTCTTGGTGGAGACGACGCGGTTCTTCATCGTCATCTGCACGACGTCGAAGGAGAACTCGCGGCCGATGCGGCGGGCGAGCTCGTTCAGTTCGTGGACGACGGAATTGATGCGGCCGATTTCATCGTAGAACGAACCGGAGCAGTCCACCCAGAGCGTGAAGTGGGTGCTGCCATACATGTTCTCCCCGCCGCCTCCCTTGCGGGTGAACCAGCGGTAGTCGTGGCGGACGGCAACGTCCTTGTAGCCGACCTTGCCCGTGTAGCCGCGGCTCATCGGGGTGCGAAGCATGCGCTTCTTGTTGTGCTGGATGATGAGACGCTCCAGGACACGGCCGACCTTCTCGTCGTGGAACTTGCCGAGGATGCGCTTGACGTCGAGGGCGATGGACTCGCGGGTGATTCCGTCGATGTCGTCACCGTTGCCCTGCTCTACGCTCTCGCCAATCTCCTTGGCATCGAAGTCCTCTTCCTTCTCGGAGCCGGAGGCACCATCGGATTCGGCGTCCTCGTCGGAGGAATCGTCGAGTCCGGACCGACCGTTCTGCTCCTTTGCGGTCCCGCCGTTGCGGTCGCGGGTCGGCTTGCCGTGGGCGGGCTTGCCGTTCTCGGTTTCGTCGCCGCCGTCCTGACCATCCTTCACCTCGGAATCACCATCGGAATCACCGTCGGAGCCGTTCTGGTTTCCGTCCTGGTCGCCGTCCTCCCCCTCGCCGGAGTTGCCGCCGTTGGACGAATCCTCTCCGTCCTCGCCGTCCTGACCGCCGTTGGAGTTGCCCCCGCCGTTGTTCTGGCCATCCTGCTCGTCGCCGTCGGAACCGCCATCGGAGCCGTTGCCGGAATCCTTGCCGTCCTTCTTCTCGTCTCCGTCCTTGCCGGCTCCGCCGTCGTTCTTGTCCTTGCCGTCGGAGGACTCGTTCTGCTTGTCCTTGCCTCCCTTGCCGCCGTTGGCGTTCTTCCCGCCCTTGTCGTTCTGCTTGCCGTCCTTGCCGGACTGACCGCCGCCCTGCTGCTGATCGTTCTGCTCGCCGGACTGGCCATTGGAGCCGCCCTGCTGACCCTGCTGGCCGTTCTGGTTCTGCTTGTCCTGCTTCTGCTGCTGCTCGCGCTGATTGCGCTCGTCGTTGCGCTGCTCCTGCTCGTCCTGACGCTGCTGCTTGTTCTGGCTCCAGTCGTTCTTGACATCGTTCCAGAACCGCATGATGTCGTCGCGGTAGTCCTCGGCGCGGTATTCGTTCGCATCGGCGCGGAGGGACTTCCACTTGTGGATGAGCTCGGCGACCCGCCTGACGAACTTCGCGGGACCCTGACGGAAGCGGCAGATGCCATAGAAATACGTGCGGGCGTCCGTGGGCTTCCAGTCCTTGGTCCACCCGTTTAGGGCAAGGCACATCTTCTTGAAGTTGACCCCCAAGTAATACTTGAAAAGGAGCGTCTCGATGCGCTCGTCCTCGAAGATGTTGACGATGTGCTCCGAATCGTTCTTGAGCGTCTTCGGAGTCATGATGATGTGGCTGAGTTCGTGATAGAGAATCGCACGGATGGCGTTCTCGAACTCATAGGGGTCGGTGTCCGCCGGAAGGTGCGCCAGACCGAGCATGACCGTCTCACCCGAAACGTGGATGGTGCCGTCCATCAGGTTGGCGTAGGAGTCGCCGGATTCCTCATAGACGACCGGGGTGCGGTCCCCGAGGTAGAGCCCGATGGGGAGGGTCTTGAGGATTTCGGAAATCTGCGTGTGGCTTGCGGTAATCATCTGTTGGGTATCTCCTGTCTGGCAGGGGGTCGGCAACCGTTGCCGTATCTCCCCTTCAACGCCGCCTATTATAGTTGAATCTCCCCCTGAGTTCAAGGGGAAAATTCAACAATTTTTTCGATTGACAACCCTCTGCAAAGAGGGGACTTGTCAGACGTTGACGTAGTTGATTGCAATGAGTCCTCTGGTCGCGGACCACACGAAGAACTGGTGGCAGCGCTGGTTCCCGATGAACCTCTTGTTGTAGTGCCAGTCGTCGGCGGCGCACGGAGAGGGGATGCGGCGCGTAATCATGCCGCCCATTTCCGTGATGGTCGCACCCTCCTTGTGAAGGTGTCCGAGGTGCAGTTCGCGGAACTTCGTCCTGCCCCATTCCTCGGGGAACTCCGACGGAATCGATGCGATGGTGCGCTTCTCGTTCTCGTCGCCGTGAGTGAAGAAGATGCCGCAATCGCCGAACACGTATGCCTGCGTGGTGCGGTAGTTGTCGGAGAACCCGACGTTGCTCGCGTTCCTGAAATACTGGGACAGACTGTGGTAGAGATAGAATTCGGCGGACTGCGCGTGGTTGCCCTGGCAGAGACGGACATCGATGTGGTCGAATATCGGAATCAATCTCTCGATGGCGTTCGTGTACAGCTCCATTCCCTTGATGAAAAGCTTCTTGTATCGTCCGTCGTTCTGCTGCGGGGTGCCGTTCGTCGTCTGGTTGTTGAACTCGGCGTTGAAGAAGTCGTTGCCGATGACGAGAAGACAGTTGCCGGTCATGTTGACATCCTGTGCATAGCGGATGATTGTATCCATGATTTCGTTGAAGCAACGCTCGGCATCCTTGATGTCGTAGTTCTCCGGCGCATCCGTGATATGAGCGCGCTTGCCAAGGTGGAGCTCGATTGCCGGAATCTCGATGAGATAGTCGTTCTGGCGCAACGGAGTGCGGCGGAGCATCTTCGGGACGGCCGCGGTCCTTGCGTCGAGCTTGTGCTTGGAGAAGAACTCCTTTGCCGCGTTGAAGTAGTCGACGTCACGCATGTCGGTGAGGGTCTTCGGGCGAATCCTTCCGCTGATGGAGTAGCAGGACTTCTCCGTCGTGGTCGAAGGAACATCCCATTCGCTGACGCGCCACGAGACGATGGACCACTTGTTCGGGTCGTAGCCGAGCGTGGTCAGGATTTCGTCCGGGTCCTTGGAGACTTCTCCGTCGAGAAACACCTTCTTGGTGAAGCTGACGTCGCCGTTGGAGAAATGCTCTTCCTCGTTCTTCACGGACTTGTCGGGGGTGACGAGATAGCCGGTGCGGTTCTTGCGTTTCGAATACCGGAAGCACGCCTTGCGGATCTTCTCTCCGTCTCCGGGGTTGTTCGGGGACATGTCGTTCCACCTGACCCCGTTCGCCCTCTTCTGGAGGCAGGACTCCAGGAACTCGTCCGTATATGCAGCAGTGTTGTTGTTCATGCTCTATTCCTTGTTTGTATTAGATTGATTGCCGGGCTATTCGTCGTCCCTTCTGCTCCGTCTTGTCGATTCGCGCAGACGGGAGGGGTTCTTCGCATTGGACTCCCTGAGCGTTTTCAGTTCCTTCTCCCTGCGCTCGCGGACGAAACGGTCGTATTCGTCCTCTATGTCCTTCGTGAACAGAATGGCGTGCTTCGACGGATTGTTGCCCATTACTTGCCGATGCTCCTATTGCGGTTGGGACGGACGGAAGCGAAACGGAAACCGCGCGGAATCTGGAATCCCGCCGATTCGGATGCTTCACTTATCGCCGTCATGTCTCTTATTATATGGCTCCTTCCAGACGGTTTCGGATTCGTGGAACAAGCACGAATCTTCAAGCATCCCGATGATTGGAAGGGAAACGACCACCGCTACGGCGAATGCGACCACAATCCTGCCGACGGCCGTGCAGACCGCAAGGAACAGAATGGAGAACGCCAGCCCGACTATGAGAAGTTCGGCAAGCCCGATTGCGATATACGATAGTTTCGTCGGTCTATGTTCCGCTTCCATTCCGGGCATCCTACCTTGAAGCGCTGCATGCTATGGATATGATTGCTATGATGGAAACGACCCATACCGCAATCGACTGTACGGCTTCCACGATTTCCGAAATGCAACTGTTGCAACCATGCGCGTTCATAGATTGATTATTATAGCAGCGGCTCGGCGAAGTTTAAGAACTCGGTGGTCAAGCTCTCTTGGGTTTCGGAATCGCTGAGCATGAAAACCGTCCACCTCTTGGCGGCGTCGGACCCAGCCTCCTGCTGTCGCAGACAAGCCTGAAGCAGGGCATCGAAACAGTGCTGCTTGGAAGGGGCTTCGAAGGAAATGGAATCCTTCCCTTTGACCTTCCCGTTCCCATCCTCGAGATACACGGTCAAGGAATACTCCTTCCACTTGTCCTTCAAGTCCATCGGCCCGTCATTGGCATCCCGATTGGGGAAGGTGCGGTTGAACGCCTCGGCCAGGACCTTGCCCATGACCCTCTCCGAAGGGCTGGATGACTTGGTCAACTTTCCAATCCAGTCAAAGAGCTGGATCATCTCGTCCGCAAAGGTGGAGCAGTTGGTGAAAGAGGTGGACACTTCCTCAATCAGCTGCCTGCAAATTGTTTTCCAAATGTCCTTGAAGTCCAACCCGGCAGGAGGGATGACCTCCCAGCCGGTCAGGGCATCATTGGTGAAGTACCAGTTGGGAAAAATCGACATCCTTCCCAGAATCTTCAGCATGCGGTGCCGCCATTGAAGATCCTCGTAGGTATATTCTGGTCTATCCATCTTCGTCCTTCTCCCTCTTGCGATACAGAATGGCATCCTGCACAGCTCCGGCCACAGGAAGCGAGACGACGATGGCGAGAGCGAGAGAAACGATGCACCGCCCGACAAGCGTTGCCATTACAGCCTGGAACAGTCCGAAGAAGATTGCGACGAGCACGACCGCGAAGATTGCGGTCAATACGTATGCCAGATTGGACGGGTTTCCTTCATTTAGGTCCATGACGTTGTTCCTTGGCTTCCTTGGTTCGAATAGTGGGTTTCTTGAATGTAGTTTGGAGTCTCGATGAAATCAAGTTGACTCGGGATGGTCCAATCGTCCGGGATGTGGACCGGAATGGCGAAGGCGTTGCCGACGAGGGGGTCTGCGAACTGAATGAAGTCGAACAGATAGGATTCCTCGTCGGTCAAATCGGGCTTCACCAACGACACGTCCGAAATCATCCACGACTGCTCCGGCTTGCAGTCCTCCGATTCCAGATACGCCTGGACGATGCGGTTGTATGCGGCTTCCTTCGTCGGCTCGTTGAACGTGACGACGTTCGTCTTGTTGCTGCTCGGAATGTATGCGGTCAGCTTCCACAACGGCCACTTTTTCAGGTCGAGGATGCTCCCCTGACCCGGAAAAGCATACTCGAACGCGAGTCGCATCAAATCGGCCTTGATGTGGGAGATTCCGTTCTTGTCGTTGTCCGCGTATTCCAGAAGCCTCCAATACTCCCCCATCGCCGTGCTGAAAACGCCCGCCCCAATCCTAACGATGTCCTTCTCCAACTGGTTGATTGCATCATGCGCATACGCCAGCTCGGACTGCATGAGGGGAACCGCTCCGCTCCTCTTCCACTGGTAGTCGGAGAGCAGATTGCCCGAACCGATGTAGTTCAGAATCCGCTGATGCCACATCAGGGACTGGAAGGTGTAGGTGTAGGAATACAGCGGCACGATATGCACCGGATTGATTGAGAATACTGATTTCATTTCAACAGCTCCCCTCCGTATTCGAACAGCTTCCCGGTGCAGTCCATCGGGGAGTCATGCAGCGAAATCAGAGCATTCGGCTTCCATTCGTCGCCCAATCCCCTTTCCAGATAGGCGTCCACGACCATGCTGTACGCCATCTCGGCGCATTCCGCATAGAAATTGACCCCGTCGTTCGGGGCGACGGTGCGTAGGACGAACTCCGTGTAGGTCTGTGGCTGGGTCATGTCCTTCGCATTCGGGAACACGCGCTCGAAGGCCAGTCTCATCACCAGGCTTGCCGAATCGTCCCTCTTCGTGCATTTGCCGACACGATTCAGATAGGCGTGCCAGTACAGCTTCATTCCGTCCTTGAAGCCGTGCTTCTGAGCCAACTCGTAGATTGCTTCCTCGAACTCGACGAACATCCTCTTGGCAATCATTTCGCTCGGGGGAAGAAGCGAGTCCTGACGGGTTGCCCACATTTCCGTGTAGTCGTGGACAAGACCCGTCGTTATGTAATGGAGCATCGCCCGCGGCCAAAGCAGCAGCTTGAAGCTGTGGTCGCAGGGGAGGAAGTTCCTGAATCCGTAGAAGGAAGCAGCCACCGCCTAGTCCCCCTGGAACTCCATTTCCCTGCCGGGATACGCCGCAAGGCACGCCTCGGCGATTGCCTTGAGATTCCTCAGCGCCTTGCAGGCGTTGCCGGGGGTAGCCTTCCAGTAGTCCGGGTCAGGCGGCTCGTCCCCGAGCTTGTCCACGATTGCCAAAACCGTGTCGTCGATGAGGGCGACCGCATCCTTCAACGGCTTTCCGTAGATTGCCCGGATGCCCTTGTCCTCGTCCATGAACTCGTAGAAGAAGTCGCCGTAGTTGTAGGTGACGTTCAACCAGGCTTCGTCCGTGCCGCCCATTGCGAAGGTGCCTCCAGCGAGGTTGTGCTTTTCGGGAAGGACGACCGTCTCGCAGGTGTCCTTGTCGCAGACTCGAATGTCGTAGCTCATTGATGTTGCTCCTTTGTGTTGGTGTTTAGAAAAGACTCAGCGGGTTCTCCACAATCGGATATGCGTGGTTCCAGAACTCCTGCGTTATCTCAATCTTCCTGTTCGGATTTCCGCGCGGACAATGGTAGAGACGGTGGACTCCCCACTTGAACTCGTCCAGAATCTCGTCCTCCTGGTCCAGAACAGCCTGCAAGAGCCAGTCGAATGCGTGCCCGTTGTCCTCTGCCGTGAAGAACACCCTGTCCGGATTGCCGTCCTTGACCCTGACCAACTCCAGAATGTATGTTTTCCACCTCGGAATCATGCAGCGGTGCTTCACCCCGGCAAAAGCGGAATCGAGCGCCATGTTGAGAAGAAGGCTCTTGGCGCTCGCCTCCTGCCGCTGGGTCGCGGACACGGCTTTCAGATTGCGGAAGCAGGTGTTCTCAAGCTCCCGAAGATTCCGGTAGGCGCTGTCGGAGTTCGGCGACCAGAACGCCGTGTCGAGCTCCTTGTCCAGCTCCGCCTTTACCGCGCTGGCGTTGACCTGTGCGATTGCCGAATCGTAAATCTTGTCCACGTCGATGAGACTGAGGCAGCGCCTGATGCGACGGCGCCAGGGAAGGGCGTTGTAGCTGTAATCAAAAATTGGAATCGGTTGGTGCATCGCAGAATCTCCTTTCGGGGAAATATCCCGTGTTGTCGTTTCAATGCCGTTGATTATGGCATAAACTGCGTTTGAAGTCAAGGGGAATTTTATAAGGAAGCGGGTTGAAGAGCTCGCCTTGACTTGCAGAACTCATTTCAGTTGCTTCACAAGAAGGTCGTCTGCGATGTCCCCGAGGTAGTTTCTGAACTCTCGGAGCTTGTTTCCGCGCGCGGCGCAACGGATGTCCTTGACCTGCCAGGGACGCTTGGAGTGGTTCTCGTTCAGCCACGCCTGGAAGATCATGCTGAACGCATCCTCGTCGGTCGGGGCCTGCATCGAGACGACGGTCTGGAGGGGTTCCACGGCGAGCGAAGCGCGGAGCTGGGAGCTGTAAACGACGTTTACAAGATACTCCCGGCACTGGTCGAGCGTATCGGCGTTGTAGGAATCGAAAATCACGTGGAATAGGTCGTATAGAACGCCGGATTCCCGCATATCGGGCTTGCTCGTGTAAATCTCGTCGAGCAGCCAGTCTCGGACGCCGAGGAAGCCGCGGTTGTTCGCCTGTTCCAGAAACCGACGCTTCAAGCGCCGCCACATCGCCCGATTGTTGCAGTCGGTCCGTTCCCCATTGTCGAGGAACTTGTAGGCGGCAGAGGACCAGTCCAGATTGTCGAAGGTGTATTTCTCTCCATTGTCACCCCGCTCGAGGGCGGCAACTGCCCTGATTGCTTCAATCTCCTTTTCCGTTCTGCCGTCGTTGAACATCGTCGAATCTCCTTTCCAATCGAATCCTAGCCGGCCCGTCGTTCGGGGTCGTTCAGCGACCCGATGCGGAACACCGTGCTGATTGACCCGTCCTCCGAATACGCGCAGGTGGTCACAGGCTGGCTGTCAACCGCCTTGCCGATTTCCTTGACAAGCTTCTCGAACTCCTTTACGGAGCGGAGGTAGTAGGACGACCTCGTGCAATCGAGGATGAAGCTCTCCCGTTCTGGCGAAATGCACCGAACCGACCATCCTTCCGGGATGGCGGCTTTCAGCTTTTCCGCAATATGCTCTTCTGTCATCGTATTCATATGGAGGGTTCTCCTTCCTTGCCTTGCGCGTTCGGCCGCAGATGCGCGCCCCCTGCCTGCTCGGTTGGCCGCCTAGAAAGCGAGCGCCGCAACCATTTCCGGGTCCATCTCGAACCGCTTGATGACCTCGGCGCGGTCGACGAGGGCGGGAGGAAGCGGGAACACCATGTCCCCGACGTTGAGGTTCATCGTGCCGACGACCTTGAAGCCGTCCTTGATGGCGATGGTGTCATTGTTGATGGTGACGCTCGTCTTGGCATCGGTGACCGCCTGGAGCGCGCGGCGGCAGTCCTCGTTGAGCAGGTTGATCTCGTCCAGGATGACGACCTTGCCCTGCTCCATGGCCTCGCGGAGCGCGCAGCCCTTGAACACGGGGTGGGAGCCCGTGACGTTGCCGTCCTTGTCCTTCTCCTCCTCGAAGTCGAACCCGCGGAAGAGCTCGTCCGGCGTCATGGAGGCGTGGCAGAGAACCACCTTCGCGTCGGGGTGGTTGCAGATGGCCGTGGTCGTCTTTCCGCCGCCGGGCTCGCCGTAGTAGACCTCCAGGCGGTTGTTGATGCGGCGGTCGGTCTTGACCGTGAGCGTGTCCGCGACGAGCTCGGCGAACTCGCGGGACTTGACCTTCTCCGCGACGTCCATCGCATAGCTGTTGTTGGTGAGCTCGAAGTAGCCCACGACATACTCCTGGATTCCCGCCGCCGAGCCAGCGTGCGCCATGGTGTTCATGAAGCGGGGCTGCGGCTTGAAGTGGAACTCCGAGAAGAAGTCGAACCACTTCTTGACGAGAGCCTTGAGGTTGACCTTCGGGGCCGGCTTCTCGCCGGGGACGGCGTGGGCCGCGTTCATCGCCGGGGAGGGGGAAGCCTTCGCCCCGTTCGCCTGGTAGACCTCCGCGACCACGTTCGGGTCCATCGCGGAGATTTCGCTCCAGATGCTGTCCGTGAGGACCGCATCCGATGTCCTGTTCGCACGCAGGTCGGCGATGCGCTTCAGCAGCTTGGCGTCCTTGATGCGCCACCAGGTGCGGTTGCCTCCGAACACGTCCGTGAGGACGATGCCGCCGTTCTTGAAGAACACGCTGGCGCGGCGGGAGGGTTCGTTGTTGACGCTGATGTTGAGCAGAGGCATGGCTTATCTCCTTGTGGGTTCTCTTGGCGGGGAGGGGAGCACCGCGCTCCCCAGTTGTCCCGTCAACGCCGCCTAGTATAGCCGAAACGCCGTTTCAGTTCAAGCGAAAAATCAGAAAATTTTTTCAGACTGCAAACTACTGGCAATTCAACGAATTGCAGAACCTGCAATCGTCCGCTCCGACCTTCTTCTTCAAGTCGGAGACAATCTCATGCTGCAGGTCCGTAGGGATTTCGCTGAACGCAATGAGCTTGCGGTTGCGGTTGAACGCGACCTTCGCCTCCGGGTTCTGCTCGAAGAGTTCTTGCAGGTTCTTCTTTCCGTCTCCTTCGGTGAGCAGCTTGTATGCGGTGCAGGGACCGAGACGCTGCTTGATGCCGGGGATGTTGTCGGACTTGTCCCCGGTGATGATTTTGAGCATCATCGCAAGGTCGGCGCTGATTGGAACGGCGACCTTCTGCCCCTTCGACGTATGCTTGTATTGGCACAGAACCTCGTCTCCGTCCATCGTGAACTGGCGCAGGTGGTTCTCCGGACGGTGCAACTGGCAGAAGTCGTGGTCGGACGAGATTAGGATGACCCACCGATACCTGCTGCGGACGAAGTCGCTCTGAATGAGGCTGGCGATAACGTCGTCGCCCTCCGCTTGCGGGTTCATTATCGTATAGGTGCAGTCGCGTGGAAGAAGCTGCGGATACACCGTGGAATACATATGCTCGAAGATTTTCCAGTGGTTGAAGTCGTTGTTGGCTTCGCGGTTCGTCTTTCTCTGCATCTTGTATTCGGGGAAAATGACGTTGCGGAAGTTCTTCCCTCTGGAATCCCTTGCAATCACGGTATCGACCCGATTCACGCCGGCATTGGCAACGGAATACACATGCCCAGTGATTTCAAGCAAAAGTCTGGATATGACGGAAACCTTCTCTATTGCCGTTTCTTCGAGAACCTTTTTGAAATAGAAGGTGTCGTTCACCAAATCCGGAAGCTCGTCGTATGGAACGCTGCCGGGTTCTGGCAGTTCGATTGTCTCCAACGATGTTCCGTAATACTGCTTCTTCCACCGGCTCACGGCGGAAAGGCAGATGTAGTAGGTCACGTAGCTGATGTCCAGAATCAGGAGGACGTCGTTGTCTTTTTTGGATGCGGTCATTGCACTATTATTATACGGGGGATTGCGGAAATTCGGTAAATACAGTTATTGAAGGCCAGAACCGATGCAAATCCGCAATTTCAACAGTGAACTGATGTTCGCATCAATCTTGTTCGCAAGGTTGTTCCGCAACATCACCATACTCCGTCCGCTCGACAAGCAGAACACGAAGCACCGGACGGTCGAAGTGAACTGCGTCATAGGCAACCGAAGTCGCATCTTCAAGCACCTGGACGGCACGCAGAAGAAGGGGCTCACGCTGCCCATGATTGTGGTCACCCGCACCGGAATCAGCATCAACTCGGACCGCAACACGAACCTGCACAACGAGGTCAAGCAGCAGACCACCAAGGACCGAATCAATTACAACCTGCTCACCCCGGTTCCGATAGACATTGAGTTCACGGTGACACTGGTTTCCAGGTGGCCCTCCGACATAGACATGATGCTCTCCAATATCATCCCCTTCTTCAACCAGGACCTCTATGTTGCGTGCAGGCACCCGAAGTATTACAATGTGCAGTATTTCAGCCAGGTGGTCATGGGTGGGAGCATCCAGCAGGATGCAGTCACCGAAATCAGCACAGATCAGGACGACATTGTGACCGCGACCCTGACCTTCACATTCAAGACATACATCTTCGGCGGCAACGACCAGATTGAGATGACCACAACGGGTGGCTTCGTCGCACCCATCACCAAGATTTCCCCGGAGATGCACGCAATCGATGCGGAAACCGCACAGCTCACCCAGGAAACGGACCCGGTTGGCATGCACGATCAGGGAAGGCGTTGGAGGAACGAGTGGGATGTCACGGACTTCAACAACGACAATGGAACGACCGTGGATTGGGACAACTATTTTCAGCAGGTCAACGACGGAAGCCTGCCTTATCCGGCGGTGGACACCATGCGGTGGGTCATCGGCATCGACGAGGACGGCGGCGTGATTGTCGACCCTAACATCGCCTATGGATACAAGATAGGCAAGGGGGATGGACTTGCCGAGGTGCCGCTACCCGAGCGCCCATACGCGATGATGAACGACACCACGCATGACAACTATGACCTGCTTGGCATTCAGAATCACCAAAGGATGCCCTATGCAAGCCGCGTGGTCCGCCCATACACGCAGGAGGAAATCGATGCCGCGAACGGCGTGCAGCCCGACGAACCCGACGTTCCGTTCGACCCAGACAATCCGGACGGCGGTCCCGTTGGTCCCGGCGGACCCGGGGATGGCCCTCACCCGGATGTCAACCCGTTCGGCCCGAGCGAACCCGACAAGCATCAGGAGCCCGGCGTGCCAAGCGACTGGGAGGAAGGCATCCCCGACAGCAACAGGTCAATGGCGCCCGAGGAAATGGAAGTGTACAGCCCCAAGGGTAGAACGGAAAAGAAGCAAACCAAGGATAAGTAATGGGTTCAACGGAGTCAGATTTCACGACGGAACAGCTTGTCGGCATCGCCGGCGAGCTTCTGTACGCCGTTGCCGACCTGATTGACAACTTCGACGACGAGCACAACCACATACTGAACGAAACGCTCGTCAAGCACCTGGAAGAACACCCGGAACTGTTCGACGAAAAATCAAGGAATCTCATAGAGAAGTCGGTCGAGCTGGAAGCCG
>ODAJ014767072.1_pt1 | contig 20945 bp, 18 predicted proteins | sample 1539241 | NCBI WGS metagenome assembly ODAJ01 (sample SAMN02144231, study PRJEB22623) | gut metagenome | biome: sheep rumen | host: Ovis aries | place: New Zealand | reverse complement strand
GCGGAGAAACAGATACCAGGCCTGCGCGAGGCAACAGACCGCATATACACCAGCACGCCACTGACCTACAGAGACTACACCGGCACACGCGACGGAAGCGCCTATGGTTTGCGTAAAGACGCCAACAACACCCTGCTGACCTTTCTACCACCCAAAACGCCAGTAGAAAACCTGTTGCTTACCGGGCAGAATTTGAACCTGCACGGGATTTTAGGAGTAAGCATGACCTCGTTCGTAACGTGCAGCGCACTGATAGGCATGGAAGCCGCGACAGACGGACTTAAGACCAAGTGAAGAGCTCAAAAAAAACAAAAACAATTAAGTAGAAACAAGCTGAAAATTGCGTAATTTTGTGACGCCTTTAGGCAGTCAGCACCCCAAGTGCAGATTTTAAAAGGGAATCCCGTGAAAGTCGGGAACAGTACCCGCTGCTGTAAGTTCCACAAAAAACAGAAAGGCATCCGCCAAAAAGGAGGAAACCGCCACTACCCGACGGGTGGGAAGGCCGCCAGAACTGGGAACAAGTCAGAAGACCTACCTAAAAGCATACTTCTAAAGCTCTCGGGATTAAGAGAATAGGAAAAACATAGCAAAAGAGTTCTGGGAAAAAGAACCGGAGGACTCATTATGTATATATTCCCCCCAAGACTTTTAGGAAATTGAGGTAAAGAACAATTAATCACTAAAAGTACCCATCATGTTAAAAAACAAATTCAAATTCGTGTATCTGCTCCTCATCGGTGCAGTAAGTTTCGGTATGCAATCGTGTAGTGACGATGATGACGAAGACGAAAACATGCCCATAACCACGCAAACAACAATCGATTTTGAAGATCTGGAAGTAGACAGCAAAGGATATTGGAAAGGCGACACCACCGGTGTAGCAAGCGAAGGACAATGGGGAGCTACCGACTACAAAGGCAGTTTCACCACAAAGACAACAACATTCGGAAACACCCTAAGCGTTAGCAGCTATGGACAGAGTTGGATGGGTTTCGGTTATTCGACACTTGCAGACAGCACAGTGGATGGCGTATACACGAACGAGATGTACGTTTACGGGACCAGCGGCGCTAACGGTTCAAAGACCTTCGCCATTGCCTATGCCGACAGCGCAACCATCACCTTCGACAAAGCAACCGACCTGAAGAGCGTAATGGTGAACAACAGCACCTACGCCTACAAAGTAATCCGCGACGGCAACGATTTTTCGACAAAATTCTCAAAAGGAGCATGGTTTGCGGTAAACTTCACCGGTTTCGACGCCAACGGCAAGAAAGTTGGAGAGACCACTTACTACTTGGCAGACTTCAGAAACAAAAAGACCTATATCTGCGGCGAGTGGACAAAAGTTGACCTCAGCGCCCTGAAAGGAGTGAAAAAGGTAGTACTGACCTACGACGGCAGTGACAAGGGAAGCTACGGCTTGAACACCCCAACCTACGTCTGCCTCGACAATATCGTTTTCTAAAAGCAAACAACGTTAAACACTATACTTGCGCCATGTATGCGGGAAGACACCCACACGCATGGCGCTTTTTTATGGATAAGCCTATTTTTTCTGCAAAAAATGAACTAACTTTGTAAAAATTTTTTGAAAGGAAGATGATAAACAGAATTTTGCTCCGTATTAAGGTGATTCAGATTCTCTACGCCTACTACAAAGGAGAAGACCAAAACCTGGGAAAGGCAGAAGGAGAACTGAAAGACAGCATTGAGAAGACATACGACCTGTATATCTACCTATTGCTACTGATTCCAGCCATCACCGAATATGCTGAAAACCGTTTGAAAAAGAAGGGTACAGAAGCCGGAGATGGTTTAAGAATGCCGAGCAAAAAATTCATTGCCAACAAATTTGCAAAGCAAGTTGCCGAAACAGAGGAACTGATGCAGTATGCAGAAGAACACGAGTTGAGTTGGTCGGCAAAGAAGAACACAGTTATCAAATCGCTGCTGGAGGCCATTATGGCGTTTGACCTTTACGAAAAGTACAACAACGAAGGTCTCGACAGCACCTACGATGAAGACAAAGAGTTGTGGAAGAAAATCTTCCGTCAGGTTATAGCAAGCAGCGAACTGCTAGGCAAGGATTTGGAAGACACCTCTATTTACTGGAACGCAGACTTGGAAATCGTCCACAGTTTCGTCGTAAAAACCATTAAAGCCTACAAAGAGGAAAACGGCACCAAACAAGAACTGTTGCCAATGCTGAAAGACGAAGAAGACCAAGAATACGTCAGCACCTTGTTGAGAACGGCTATTGCCAACGAGAAAGAGTACAACGAGATGATTGACAGCCACATCGACACAAAAAAGTGGGACACTGACCGTATTGCGTTTATGGACCGCATCATTATGCAGACTGCGCTTGCCGAGCTCATCAGTTTCCCAACCATACCTGTCAATGTAACCCTCAACGAGTATATTGAAATAGCTAAGGAATACAGCACAAGCAAGAGCAACACCTTCATTAATGGCGTGCTCGACGCCCTTGTTGAGGACCTTAGAAAAGAGAACAAGCTGATGAAGGTGGCCTTCTACAGCAACAAACAGTAAACAAAACACAAAAAAGAAAAGAAATATGACAAACTTAGTTTTACTTCAGGCACAAGGCGGAGCTAGTGCAATGGGCTCTATATTTATGATGGTTGCCATTTTCGCCATTATGTACTTCTTTATGATCCGCCCACAGCAGAAGAAACAGAAGGAAATCCAGCAGTTCAGAGCTTCGCTTGGTGTTGGCAGCAAGGTCGTAACTGGTGGCGGCATACACGGCGTTATTAAGGAGATTAACGACGTTTACGCAATGATTGAAATTGCACAAGGCGTAAAAGTTAAGGTAGACTTGAATTCAGTCTTCCCATCAGTAGACTCTGGCGTCAAGCAGATTTAAAAATAAAAGCGAGTAGGATGAGTAGGAAGGAAGAACCATTCCTTTTAAAGTATCTGAAACACGAAGGGAAAGAGATTAGAAAGTTCCTAACCAGTAGGGACCTTCTAATCTTTGTTTTTTTCTTAATCGTGTCAACAGGCTTGTGGGCCCTACAGGCAATGAGAAAGGAATACGAGACAATCATACAGATACCTATCACATACGAAAAGGCTCCAGAAGGACTGGTACAGCAAGCCGAGCTTCCCCAACGCCTGCTAATAACCGTTACCGACGACGGAACTTCGCTGGTAAGATACCGCTGGATGCACAGCTACAATCCTATTGCCATCGACATCAGCGCTTACACCGACGGAACCTACAGCCTACCAACAGCAGAGTTTGAGAGCCAGATACAAAAACAGTTAAACCCATCGACCAAGATTCTAAGGATATCGCCCTCAAGCATAGACCTGGAATTTAAGGAACTGACCAAGAAAGAAGTTCCCGTTGTTTTTAACGGAACCGTTAGAATGGCACAGCAATACATCCAGCAAGGCGACCTGGAAATAAAACCGAGCCATATCACCATTTTCGGAATAAAATCGGTAATTGACTCGATAGACCATATAGAAACTGAATATGCGGAACTTACCGACATAAGTGGAACGCGAAACCAACGCGTAAAACTAATCGACGCTCCAAACGTTTCTTTCTCACAAGACAGCGTAAACTGCATACAGCACTCGGAACGCTACACCGAGAAGGTATTGGAAGTTCCTGTCAGGACAAAAAAAGCAAACAAGGGATTTAAAATAAGGACGTTCCCCGTTATGGTAAAAGTAAAATTCCACGTTGGGCTTAGCAACTACGACAAAGTAACAGCCGACAAGCTGACCGTGTTTGCAAACCCAGAAGACGCGGTCGGTTCGAGAATACCATTACGAATAACTGGAGCAGAAGACATGATAAACTCGGTAGAGATTATGCCTTCTTCGGTAGACTACGTAACAGAGAAAAATGATTAAACTTGGCATTACAGGCGGCATAGGCAGCGGCAAGAGCGTTATTTCAGCGCTTCTGCGCATAGCGGACGTACCCGTATACGACAGCGACAGTCGGGCAAAGGACCTGCAAACCTCTGACCAAGACTTACGACGACAATTGATTGAAGTGCTGGGAGCGGAATGCTATTTGGCTGACGGACAACTCAACAAACCCTTCATCGCCAACAAGATTTTCAACGACAAGCAACTACTCTCTGCGATAAATAACATCGTACACCCAGCAGTCTGGAAAGATTTTGAGCAATGGGCTGCACAACAAGCCGATAAAGGACACCAGATTGTGGGATTCGAATCGGCCATCTTGTTCCAATCGCATTTAAATGAGCGATTCGACTATATATGGACCGTTGAGGCGCCTACTGACGTCTGTATAGAACGCGCCTGCAAACGAGACAACAAACAACGCGAGCTAATTGAAGCCCGGATAAAGAACCAACAACCAGTCAACGGACTTGGTGATACCAGCATAAACAACGACGGCAGACACAGCCTTATCGAACAAGTGATGGACGGCATTGCCAAGCTCAGGCTCCAAGCACAATTGGATTTGTAGATTAAAGTTCCTGTAGCAGGAAACGCAAAAGCGTCGAGAAACACCATAAAAACAGGAGTGGCGGACAAGCAACTTGTCCGCCACTCCTGTTTTACATCACTACCCTATATATTAGGATTTCAGCAGTTCATCAGCAAAAGTTTTCCGCAGTCCGTCGGCATCCATACCCAGAATAGCATAGAGTTCATCTTGAGAACCGTGTTCAATAAAATGGTCTGGGATACCAATACGGTGGACAGGGATAGAGAGTCCCGCATCGGCCAGACACTCTAATACGGCAGAACCAAATCCACCTGCGAGAGCCCCTTCTTCAATTGTAACGATGCGTTTATAACGCTTGGCAACCGCCAGAACCAAATCAGAATCGAGAGGCTTGGCGAAAACCATATTGTAAACACCAATACCATCTTGCGAAACTGCATCCATCAGTTCCAAAGCCTTTAAAGCCACATTACCACGCGGTCCGAGAGACAACACAGCAACCTTGGCATCGGCACCGGCATCGTGAATACAGCACCCCTTACCAACAGGCAAAACATGCATAGGCAAATGCCAGTCAGCCACATAACCACGTCCACGCGGATAACGGATAATGAAAGGTCCCATATTTGGCTGGCTAGCGGTAAACATCAGGTTACGGAGTTCAATCTCGTTGAGAGGAGAAGCAACCGTAAGGTTAGGAACCGCACGGAAACAAGCCAAGTCGAACACCCCATGGTGAGTCGCGCCGTCGGCGCCAACAAGTCCGGCCCGGTCAAGACAAATAACCATATTGAGGTTTTGCAAGGCCACATCGTGAATTACATTGTCGTAAGCCCGCTGCATAAAGGAAGAATAAATGTTACAAAACGGCAGTTTACCCTCCTTCGCCAAACCCGCCGAGAAAGTAACGGCATGCCCTTCGGCAATACCGACATCGAACGTGCGGTTAGGCATTTCATTCATCATATAAGTCATAGAGCAACCCGTAGCCATAGCAGGAGTAACACCAACAATTTGGTCATTATCGCGCGCCAACTCCAAAAGAGTGTGTCCGAAAACATCTTGGAACAGCGGAGGCTGGTCGTTCTTAATTTCAGGAACAATACGTTTACCCGTATTCTTATCAAACCTACCAGGCGCATGCCATTCGGTAGCACACTCCTCAGCCGGTTTAAAGCCCTTACCTTTTTTTGTACGGATATGAATGATCTTCGGACCATTAAAGTCCTTAACATCTTGCAGAATCTTCACCAAATTCACCACATCGTGTCCATCAACAGGTCCGAAATAACGGACACTAAGTCCTTCGAAAAGGGTATGTTGGTTTGTGATAAACGCTTTAAGGGAATTGTTTCGCTGGGTATATTTTCCAAACTCGTCCTCCTTAATCCAACCCATTTTCCGGAACAGCCTGTAAACCTTGGTGCGGAACGAGTTGTAACGCTTAGAAGTGTTGATGCGGACCAAATAGTTACTAAGTCCACCGACCACATGGTCAATAGCCATATGGTTATCGTTGAGGATGATGGTAAGATTATTGCGGCAAGAAGACGCATTGTTCAAGCCCTCAAAAGCCAGACCACCAGTCATAGCGCCATCGCCAATAACAGCAACAGCCCGCTTGGCCGACTTGTCGAGCGTCTGTCCAACAGAAATACCCAAAGCGGCAGAGATAGAGTTAGACGCATGCCCCGCAATAAAGGCATCGTATTCGCTCTCTTTCGGATTAGGGAAGCCACAAATGCCATGCAGTTTACGGTTTGTAGCGAACTTGTTTCTCCGGCCCGTCAGAATTTTATGGGCATAGGCCTGATGCCCCACATCCCAAACAATGGAATCGTCGGGTGTATTGTACACATAGTGCAATGCAACTGTTAGTTCAACGACACCAAGACTAGCACCAAAATGTCCAGGATTAGCCGAGAGTTCATCAATAATGAACTGGCGCAGTTCAGCACATAATTGTGGAAGCTGGTCTATAGACAGTTTCTTGAGATCAGCAGGCGTATTTATTTGAGACAAAAGCGCCCCAACAGATTCGGTCATGTATTCAATTAAAATATAAATCCCACTAAGGGGGAATCGAACAAAAAACGTTTTTACGATGCCTGACAGTCCTAAAAAAACGGGGAGCCAGTCACCAAGAATCCATATAGTACAAAGGTAACACATTATTATTATTAAAGCAAGATTAGAACAATAGAGAGGAAGCCATAAAAAATGACTATATTTGAGAAGAAATCGCACAAAATAAGGATGAAGATAAGCGCACACATAGGAAAGGCCATAATAGGCTTGGGCACCGCACTGACAGCAACACTGAACGTACAGGCACAAGAGGGGAATGGCTATACGCCAGACACACAGCGGCTTGCGGCTCTTTTCGAGACCCTTAGAAACAGCGACAGCGACAGTTTGAGCAACGTTGTGAGCCAGCAAATAGGCCAAGAACTAGGGCTGCTACTGCAAAATGACAGCACTTTTGACTACCGTTTCGAAGAACTAGCCAACATGGGCAAATGCTACAGCGACGACAAAGAACTTCGCATCTACACCTGGAACTATCCGTTAAGCGACAAGACATACGGCTACGGAGGCTTCCTTCAACTAAAGCCCAACAAGAAAAGAACCAAGCAGAAGGTCAAACCCATTCCATTGAAAATAAAAGGGAATTCGTACACACCAGGCACCGGTAGCCGTATTGGCACCGACAACTGGTACGGAGCCCTCTACTACAACGCAATAAAGGCCAAAAAAGACGGCAACGAGTATTACATTCTGCTCGGCTGGGGGGGCGGAGACGCCCTGACCGACTTTAAAGTGGCAGAGACCCTGAAGTTGTCTAAAAACGAGAAAACAGCCACATTCGGCAGCGTGTCGCCATTCAAAGGTGCGGGCAAAACCAGCAACCGCATTGTGCTGCAATACAACAACGAGGCCCGTGTGGCCTTGAACTACGACAAAGACAACAAACGGATAGTGATGGACCATTTGTCGCCATCGGAGCCCTTCTACAAAGGCTTGTACTCGTATTACGGACCCGACTTCACCTACGACGCCTACCAGTTCGACAAAAAGAGCAAGGGGCAGTGGATTCTGATAGAGAACATAGACGCAAAAAACAGCGAATAGCCAATCACATAATACAACAATGAAATCAATAAAGACAAAATTTATAGGCATTATGACAGCTTTGACAACAGCCGGATGCAGCAGCGTTTCGACAAACAACGACGCAACCACGTTTGACTACCACGTAGACCGGTTCTACGACCTACAGATATTACGCTACCAAGTGCCAGGGTTCGACACCCTGCCACTACAGCAGAAAAAACTGATTTACTATCTGACAGAAGCGGCCCTTCAGGGAAGAGACATCCTTTTTGACCAGAACTGCAAATACAACCTGGCCATCCGCGACGTTCTAGAAGCCATTTACCAACACTATCCGAAAGAGAAAGACGCCAAACAGTTTGAACAATTAGAAAACTACCTGAAACGTGTTTGGTTCTCGAACGGCATACATCACCATTACGGTATGGACAAATTCCTGCCTGAATTCAGCCAGACTTACTTTGAGACAGCAGTCCGGAGCATCGACAGCAAATACCTTCCACTCTACGCCTACAACAACAACGTAGACGAGTTATTGAAAGAGTTGGTTCCTGTCATGTTCGATCCGTCGGTTTGCGCAAAAAGGGTTAACCAGGCAAAAGGTGAAGACCTGATTGCCACATCGGCAAACAACTACTACGAAGGTGTCAGCCAAAAAGAGGTGGAGAAATTCTATGGTGCCCAGAAAGACCCTAAAGACGCCACCCCAATCAGCTATGGTTTGAACAGCAAACTGGTGAAAGAGGGCGGAAAACTGGTTGAAAAGACCTGGAAGATTGGCGGTATGTACTCGCCAGCCATCGAAAAAATAGTCTATTGGTTGAACAAAGCAATGGAAGTGACCGACAGCGATCCGCAGAAGCAGACCATTGCAAAACTCATCAGTTTCTACCAGACCGGAGACCTGAAAACATTTGACGACTACAGCATCACCTGGGTAAAGGACACCACCAACCACATCGACTTCTTGAACGGTTTTATTGAAACCTACGGTGACCCTCTGGGAATGAAGGCCAGCTGGGAAGCGATTGTGAACTATAAGAACCTGGAAGCAACCAAGCGAACAGAAATTCTTAGCGATAACGCACAGTGGTTTGAAGACCACTCGCCTGTTGACCAACGCTTCAAGAAATCGAAAGTCAAGGGTGTATCAGCAAAGGTGATCAATGTTGCCATTCTGGCGGGCGACTGCTACCCTGCCACCCCTATCGGCATCAACCTGCCCAACAGCAACTGGATAAGGCAAGAGCACGGTTCAAAAAGCGTGACAATAGAAAACATAACCAGCGCATACGACGAGGCAGCCAAAGGGAACGGATTTAAGGAAGAGTTCGTATACAGCCAGACAGAACGCGACCTTTTAGAAAAATATGGCTTTATAACAGACAACATCCATACCGACCTCCACGAATGTCTGGGCCATGGTTCCGGACAGTTGTTGCCAGGCGTGGACCAGGATGCCTTGAAAGCCTACGGAGCCACTATAGAGGAAGCCCGTGCCGACTTGTTCGGCCTCTACTACGAGGCAGATCCAAAATTGGTAGAGCTTGGCCTACTGCCTAACACAGAAGCCTACAAAGCCGAATACTACAGCTATATGAACAACGGACTGATGACCCAGCTAATGCGTATTGAAGATGGCAAAGATATAGAAGAAGCGCACATGCGCAACCGCCAACTCATAGCTCGTTGGATTTACGAGCACGGCAAAAAAGACAATGTGGTCGAGTTCGTCAACAAAGACGGGAAAACCTTTGTCCGCATCAACGATTATGAAAAGATGCGCACACTCGTCGGACAACTCTTGGCAGAGATTCAGCGAGTAAAGAGCGAGGGAGACTTCGAAGGAGCAAAGCATCTGGTAGAGGAATACGGCGTAAAGGTAGACCAAAAGCTACACAAAGAGGTGAAAGAACGCTATGCGAAACTCAACATAGCCCCTTATAAAGGTTTCGTAAACCCAGTATACGAAGCCGTCACCAACGACAAAGGCGAGATAACCGACATCAAGATACGCTATAACGAAGGCTACACCGAACAAATGCTCCGCTATAGCAAGGACTACCACACTTTGAAAGTAAAGAATTAAGAGTCCTGCACGAAAAACAATGTTGAACAGCATAAAAGGCTGGTTTTTACAGATTTATTTGTAAAAACCAGCCTTTTTACTTGTATTAATCAAATAAAATATGCTATATTGCAATAAGAAAAACACTGCTTAATTATTAACAATTTAAATCAGAAGAGCCATGGAAACTAAGAAAGCTTTTGATGCCGATTTGGAAAATGAAAAGTCGAGCATGTTCCTGATGGGACTACTAATCGCCCTATGCGCATCTTTCATTGTGTTGGAATGGTCGAATAAAGACGCAAAGCATTTTACCATTAAAGACATGATGCCAACTGCAATAATAGAAACCGACCCTGTTCCAATTATAATAAGTACGCCGCCACCGCCACCACCTGTTATAGAAGAACCCCAAATTACGGATCCTGTATTCAAAAAAGATGAAAAGGCCGATACAAAAACCACACCTATAACAGGAGAGTTGGACCCAACAAAAGAGACCCCCGACGCCTCTATACTGACAAAACCGATTGAAATAGTAAAAGAAACAGATCCAGATGACAACATCATCTGGGACTACAAAAAGGTAGACAAAACCGCAAAATACAACGGAAATCTGAGAGCTGATCTCTCAAAGAACCTCGTGTATCCGAAAGCAGCACTAGAAGCAGGTATCACAGGAACTGTATTAATAAGATTTACCGTCAATAAAGACGGCACAATTGAAGACATTACGGTTATACGCGAAATAGACCCGATTTTGTCCAGAGAAGCCGTCAGAGTGGTTAAATTACTAAACAATTGGGAACCAGCCGAGAAAGGAGGAAAGAAAGTACGTTCGGTCTTCCAGCTGCCCGTCAATTTTAGTTTAAACAGATAAACCCAGAGAAAAAAGGCTTGTGGAAACACAAGTCTTTTTTGTTTTGGAATCGGAATTTAAAACAGAGGAGACAAGCAAAAAAAAGAAAGATAGTCCATAACAAAAGTGGAAAATAAATTCGTAATAATGAATTTTTGATTAAATTTGCGTAACTGATGTAAAAAACGAAAAACAAAAACATAATAAACAAATGGAGATCAAAAAATCGTACGAAGCCGATTTGGAAAACGAAAAATCGAACTTCATTCTGATGGGTCTTCTTATCGCAGTCTGTGCAGTGTTCATTGCATTTGAATGGAGCCAGCGCGATTTGAAACCTGTCACAAAAGACGAAGGCATCCAGATGGAGGAAATCGAGGAGGAAAGTGCTCCAATTACCGAGCAGAACACTCCACCGCCACCGCCACCACCAGCACCAGAAGTAATTCCTGAGCAGATGCCAACCGAATTCAAGAAAGATGAAAAGGCTGAAACTAAAAAGCTCGATTTAAATACTGAAGATACTGGTGCCGAAGTTAAAGACGCGAAGCCAATTCTTGACGAACCAGTTCAGATACAAGAAGAAGAGGATAACGATAACCAGATATACATCAAGGTTCAGAAAAAGGCTGAATACCCTGGCGGTATGAACGGTTTAAGAAGCTACCTCTCAAAGAACCTTGTATATCCAAAGGCTGCTCTTGAAACCGGAACACAGGGAACTGTTATCGTACAGTTTACAGTTGAGAAGAACGGTACAGTAACAGACGTTGAGGTTGTTCGTTCAATTGACCCAGCACTTGACAAGGAAGCTGTTCGAGTTGTTAAGATGATGAAGGGTTGGGCTCCTGCCCAGAACGGTACCAAGAACGTACGTTCTAAGTTCAAACTTCCTGTAGCATTCAAAATTGGCTAATAGCTGACCAAACAATAAAAAAGACTTGCGATACCGCAAGTCTTTTTTTTGACACCTGAAACAAATAAGAGACATGTTAGACCAACTGATAGCAACAGACAAGAGCCTGATGGTAACACTGAACCTGAGTGGCCAACATAACGCATTTGGCGATACCACCATGTGGCTGGCATCGCAGATGCTGATGTGGACACCTTTCTATCTGGCCCTGCTCTACGTTGTGGTAAAAGACAAAAAGAAGGAAAGCATAGCGTTAATACTTTGCGCAGCGCTAACCATATTGCTCTGCGACCAAATCACATCAGGACTACTGAAACCGCTTGTGGCACGCCCCAGACCGAGCCACGACCCCAGCATAATGGACAGCCTGAGCTACGTATGCGGATTCAGAGCCGGTCCATACGGATTTCCATCGAGCCACGCGTCGAACTGCTTCGGTTTGGCACTTCTGTTCGCCCTACTGTTGAAACACAAGGCGGCGACAGTCTGCTTGTTCACATGGGCGGCAATCTGTGCCTACTCGCGTATTTATCTGGGTGTCCACTATCCCCTCGACATTTTCGTCGGCACCATTATTGGATTAACCTGCGGATATGGTTGCTATAGGCTATACATAGCCATTCGCAAGAAGACATGGATGGATAAGATAACGACAGAAGGCGATTTCAAGCCCACCAGCGGCAGAATTGTAGCCATATCGATAATTGGCACCATTTTCTGCATATTCTTCGCAGGGTGTCAAGCAATGCGTCTTGTTGCAGGCTGACAGTTTGTAAGAAGAAGATAAGAAGGATTACCACATTGGGAAACATTTCCCCCACTTGACGGACAACTATAAAACAGTATTTGCATTTATTTAATTCCAGAACATCTATCTTTGACCGTTTATGAGAACAACGAAGTACCTATTATCATTACTCCTATTCTTAACATTCACAACCACAAAAGCGGGAGACCAAGTTATGGGGTACAAATACAATCCTTGCGCCAAAATAAGAGTAGAAAGTGGAGCGATTGGTAACGAGTTCTATGCCTGGTTTTATAGCGACTGGGAGATAAAAGATTTATTGGAAAAAAATGGGCGAGTCGACAAACAAGACACAGATACAGTCGAACAGCAGGAATTAGAGCCTGCTACAGGCGACATAAAAGAAAACAGGCCAGGCATCGACAACAATAGTTCTTTTGTCTTTAATGCAGGAAAGGACTCTATTGATTTCTTCAGACTCAGTTGGAACAAAGTTTATCACACAACAACAGGAAAACTGTCAGTTGACTTAAATTGTTATGAATTAGATAAAAGAATAGCAGTTTACTTCCCCGAAACCGGCAAAATATACGTTAGCCAATTCGTTGATTTAAAGCAAGAAACTATCAATTTCTACAAAATTACAGGAGATGTAGAGCATCCATTCAAGATAACCACAGTCCCAATGAAATGGATTTTAGCGCTTTTCGTAGGGTTATTATTTATCTCTTTAATGACGATATTTTCTATTTACACGTTAAAATCCCTTGGTTATGAACCTGACAAACGGAGCAAGTTTTCAATAGTAATAATCAGTTTACTTTTTTGGCTGCTATTCAGCAACGTAATAGTATATACCGACTTTATTGGAGCTATACTAACCTTTCCATTCTTTGCACTACCAACGCTCACACTTGTATTCATCACACAACTGCATCTGAGGATAGAGGGTAAAAGGAAAATCAAGCGGCTATTGGCGTATACCATTATGCAAAATGTATGGATTATGCTTTTCACATTACTCTATTATATTTACGTTCACCAGTATTGGGGTTAAACCCTGCACACCATTTCAACGCCATACCAAATCTCACCACCGATAGAATACGCCTCTTGACCCACAGTAACAAAACCTACAGCCTGGTAACAACGCTTTGCAGAAGGATTGTTTAAGAACACGCCAAGGGAAACCGATTCGGCATTCAAAAAGTTTTTCGCATAATCGAGCACACACCCCACCAATTCGCGCCCATAGCCTTTACCGCGCAACGCAGGATGGAGAATGACAAATCCCATACGGAACTGGCGAGGTTTGTCTGGATTGGGAACACGCAGAATAAAGTGTCCGACAACATCTCCAGCATTATTTACAGCAGTAAAGGGATAAACAGAACCCGACGAATAGATAGCCACCATATCGGCTGGAGAAGGAGGATAAGACGGGTAACGGTCGGCACTCCATTTACGGAACTCCAACTCGTCAGCAATCCAACCAAGAATTATCGGGGCATCGTCCTTACAAAAAGTTCTAAGTTTCATAAAGCAATAAACTAAAAAAGGGAACCGGTTACGGTTCCCTTTTTTATTTAGTTAGAACAACTTAAGCGTTCTTAACCTTGTCGATGATAGCCTTGAAAGCCTCAGGGTTGTTCATAGCGAGGTCAGCAAGGACCTTACGGTTGATTTCAACACCAGACTTGTGAACAAAGCCCATAAGCTTAGAATAAGAGAAGCCTTCGAGACGGGCAGCAGCGTTGATACGCTGAATCCACAAAGCACGGAAGGTACGCTTCTTATTCTTGCGGTCGCGGTAAGCATAAGTCAAACCTTTTTCCCAAGTGTTCTTGGCAACGGTCCAAACATTCTTACGAGCGCCATAGTAACCGCGGGTAAGCTTAAGAATCTTCTTTCTTTTTGCACGTGAAGCTACGTGATTGACTGATCTTGGCATAATTTAGAAATTTGTGAGCGTTAGCGTCCCAAATAATGAGAACTTAGAGAGCTAGACGATCGGTTAATAAAATCAAAAATTAATAATAATTTAAGAGAGAAACAACTTAACGGAGACCGAGAAGTTCGCGAACAGCAGGCATGTTAGCGTGCTGAACAAGGCCCCAGTGAGTAAGGCTGAGTTTCTGCTTCTTGCTCTTCTTAGTCAAGATGTGACGTTTGAAAGCGTGCTTTCTCTTAATTTTTCCTGATCCGGTAAGAAGGAATCTTTTTGCGGCACCGGAATTAGTCTTTAATTTTGGCATTTTACTTAAAATTTTAATAATTATATAGAAAAATCTATAATCTTAATTACTTAGCCTTTTTAGGCGAGAGCATAATAGAGAGTCTCTTACCCTCGAGCAAAGGCTGCTGGTCTACCTTAGCCAGTTCTTCAAGGTCGGCCATAAAGCGTCCGAGGATTTCCTCGCCCTGATCCTTGAAAAGGATAGATCTACCTTTGAAGAAAACATAGGCTTTCACCTTATTGCCTTCTTTAAGGAACTCTTCGGCGTGCTTCAGTTTGAAGGCGTAGTCGTTATCGCCAGTCTGCGGACCGAAACGAATTTCCTTAACCTCGACCTTTTTCTGTTTGGCCTTCTGTTCCTTTTCACGTTTTTTCTGTTGGTAAAGGAACTTCTGGTAGTCAGCAATTCTACAAACAGGAGGAACAGCAGTTGGAGATATTTCGATGAGGTCAAGTTCCTGCTCATCAGCTATCTGCTTAGCCTTTTCGATAGGATAGACACCCTGTTCAACATTTTCACCAACAAGACGAACCTCAGGAACACGAATTTGGTCGTTAGTCCTGTAAAAAGGCTGGTCGTTCTTCTTTGCGGCGCGGTTGCGGTCGACGCCATTATTAGCGCCTTGATTGTTTTCAGCAGTATTTCCAGCGCCTACTCGAGGTCCTGCAACACCAGTGCCGGCAGGTCTCTTTTGAAAAGGTTTTTGCGGTGCGATAATCGTATCCTCCTATAAATTTGTTTGTACTAAATTAGAACTTGAAGCTAGGAGCATTTGAGTCAGCCTTCCATGCGTTGAGCTGTTCATCAACCTCTTTGCACAAATTGTCTGCAAAATTAGTAATTTTTATTGAACCTTGGTCAGTTCCGCCCTGTTTTCTTACAGAAACTTCTTCATTTTCTTGCTCTTTTTCACCTACAATGAGCATATAAGGGATTCTCTTGAGCTCATTGTCGCGAATTTTACGGCCAATCTTCTCGTTTCTGTCGTCAACAATAGCGCGTATATCGCGCGTATCGAGGTATTGAGCAATTTTCTGAGCGTAATCGTTGAATTTTTCTGAGATAGGGAGGACTGCAACCTGGTCTGGGGTGAGCCAGAGAGGGAAGTGACCGGCGGTGTGTTCGATAAGCACGGCGGTGAAACGCTCGAGTGAGCCGAACGGAGCGCGGTGCAACATAACCGGACGGTGTTTCTGGTTGTCTTCACCAGTATACTCCAACTTGAAGCGTTCTGGCAAGTTATAGTCAACCTGGATTGTACCCAACTGCCAACGGCGGCCAAGGGCATCTTTCACCATAAAGTCGAGCTTAGGACCATAGAAGGCAGCCTCGCCATATTCTACCTTGGCGTTCAAGCCCTTCTCTTGGCAAGCTTCAATAATTGCCTGCTCGGCCTTTTCCCATACGTCATCGGCACCAATATACTTTTCATGGTCGTTTTTGTCGCGCAAAGAAATCTGAGCCTCGTAGTTTTCGAAGTTCAACGACTTGAAAATGATGTTGATGATGTCCATTACACGCAGGAACTCGCCCTTCACCTGGTCAGGACGGCAGAAGATGTGCGCGTCGTCCTGGGTAAATGAACGTACACGGGTAAAGCCGTGAAGCTCACCACTCTGCTCATAACGGTAAACCGTACCGAATTCCGCACAACGGAAAGGAAGGTCCTTATAAGAACGAGGTTTGCTAGCAAAAATTTCGCAGTGGTGAGGGCAGTTCATTGGCTTGAGCATATACTCTTCACCTTCTTCTGGGGTGTGGATTGGCTGGAAAGAATCCTTACCATAGTGGTCCCAGTGACCAGAAGTTACATAAAGCTGCTTGCTACCAATGTGCGGAGTGATAACCTGCTGGTAGCCGAACTTCTTCTGGATGCGTTTCAAGAAGTCCTCGAGGCGGAGACGGAGGGCAGTACCCTTTGGCAACCAGATAGGCAGACCCTTACCAACACGGTCAGAGAACATGAACAATTCCATCTCCTTACCAATCTTACGGTGGTCACGCTTCTTAGCCTCTTCCAACAAAGCCAAATACTCATCGAGGAGTTTCTTCTTAGGGAAGGTGATACCATAGACACGGGTCAACTGTGTGCGTTTCTCATCGCCACGCCAGTATGCGCCTGCAATAGCTGTCAGTTTAACCGCCTTGATAGGGCAAACATCAGGAAGGTGTGGACCACGGCAGAGGTCGGTAAAAGAGCCCTGCTCGTAAAGAGTGATTGTGCCGTCTTCCAATTCCGAGATAAGCTCGGTCTTATAGTTTTCGCCACGATCCTCAAACATCTTCATCGCATCTGCCTTGGTAATGTCGACACGGGTGAGCGCCTGCTTGGAAGCGACGATTTCCATCATTTTCTTTTCAATGGCAGGAAGGTCTGCATCCTTCAACACGTAGCCATTAAGGTCGATATCGTAGTAGAAACCATTTTCAATGGCCGGACCGATACCGAATTTAACATTAGGGTAAATCATTTGAACAGCCTGAGCGAACAAGTGCGCAGACGTGTGCCAGAAGGTCTTCTTTCCCTCAGGATCCTCCCATTTGAAGAGCTTTACAGAACAGTCTTCATTAATTGGGCGGTTGAGATCGCGGATTTCGCCATTGACACCAATAGAAAGTACATCTTGCGCCAAACGCTGGCTGATGCTTTCTGCAATTTGCATACCCGTAGTTCCGTTTTCATACTCACGAACGGAACCGTCTGGAAAAGTAACTTTAATCATAAAAACTATTTGTTAAGGGAGACTTACAAGCGCCCCCTGAATTTATTCATTTGAATAAGGGTAAAAACCGTTGCAAAAATAGCAGTTTGGACCGAAATAGCGAAAAATAGAACAAGAAAAAAGGCATTGCCGATTAAAAAATCGGCAATGCCCGTATTATTTTCATCTGTCAGCCTGTTTACCAAATAGAGACGCGCTTTTCAGGCGCCACATACATAGGGCTGGTTGAATCGATGCCAAAAGCGTCGTACCAAGCCTGCACCTGAGGCAGTGCGCCATTCACACGCCAACGGCCGAGCGCATGCGGGTCAGTCTTTGTTCGGCGCAGAATCTCTTCAGGGGTGATGTTGGCAGCCCAAACACCGGCATAGGCCAGGAAGAAGCGCTGGTCGGCAGTCAGTCCATTAACCACAGGGAGTTTCTTTCCCGCTGTAGCCATCTTATAGGCCTGGAAGGAAATCTGCAAGCCTCCATGGTCGGCAAGGTTTTCGCCAAGGGTGAAGTCACCATTGGCATGCACGCCAGGAGCCACCTCAATAGCGTTAAAGAACTCGGCCATAACACGCGCCTTCTTACTGAAGTTCTCGCCATCAGTCTTTGTCCACCAGTCGTGGAGATTTCCGAACTTGTCGAACTGGCGGCCCTGGTCGTCAAATCCGTGAGTCATTTCGTGTCCGATAACCACACCAATAGCGCCATAGTTGAACGCATCGTCGGCAGACATATCAAAGAAAGGCGGCTGCAAAATGCCAGCAGGGAAGCAAACCTCGTTGGTGCTTGGGTTATAATAAGCATTAACTGTTTGTGGAGTCATGTGCCACTCTTCCTTGTCGACAGGTTTACCAGCTTTCGAGACTGCATAGTCGTTATTGAAGCGAGACACCGCCTTGCGGAGTTCCCACAAATTAGCGCCCGAGACATCGAGTTTCGAATAATCGCGCCATTTGTCAGGGTAACCAATCTTAACATGGAAAGAAGACAACTTGTCGATAGCGAGAGCCTTAGTAGTGTCGCCCATCCAAGCCAGCGACTGCATACGTTCGCCAAGAGCCGTCTGCAAGTTCTTCACCAGCTGGACCATACGTTTTTTATTAGCCTCTGGGAAGTATTTTTTCACGTACATCTGTCCAACGGCTTCGCCTAAAGAGCCGCTCACCTGACTAACCGCACGCTTCCAACGTGGTTGAGGTTCCTTTGTGCCAGAAAGCACACGGCCAAAGAATTCAAAGTTCTGGTTGAAGAGCGTGTCGCCGAGCGAAGTTGCCGCGCGGTCGATAAGTGCCCACAACATATAGTTCTTCTGTTTTGCAAGCGGAACAGTGGTCATAATGTCCACCGCCTCGCGGATTGGTTCTGGCTGAGAAAGATTGATAGAATCCAATTCAGGCAGACCCACGCCCTTAAAGAAAGCACCAAAATCGAAGCCAGCAAATTCCTTTTGGAAATCGGTCATAGCCATCTTATGATAGTTCGCCTGAGGATCGCGCAACTGCACCTTTGAGTAATGCGACTTTGCGAGACGGTTTTCAATCTCCATCACATCGGCAACAGCAGCCTCGGCCACCTTGGTAGAATAGCCACAAAGTTCAAACATACGTTTGATGTGCTTTTTATACTCGTCGCGGATGTGCTTCATATTATCATCCTGCTCGAGGTAATAATCACGTTCACCCAATCCAAGACCGCTCTGATAAGTATGTACAATGTTCATATCGCTATTTTTGTCATCAGCGCCCACATAGAGGGAGAAGTAGACATCGACATCGTATGATTGGAGTTCAGCCAAAAGAGCTGGGAGTTCCTTAACATCTTTCAAAGCCTCGACCTTAGCCAAATCGCCCTTCAAAGGCTCCACACCAAGTTGGTTTTGCTTGACGCTGTCCATAACGGCATTATACAAAGTAGCAATCTGGTACCCCACGGTACCCTCTTTCTGAGGTTTGTCTGCCAACTCTTTAATTATGCCATTAATCTGTTCACGGTTGTTTTCCGCCAACTGGTCGAAAGTGCCGAAACGAGAATAGTCGGAAGGGAGCGGATTGTTTTTCATCCAGCCACCGCACGCATACTGGAAAAAGTCGTCAGAAGGTTTGACGGTAGTATCAAGATTTGACATTTCGATACCCGACGACAATTTTTCATGATTAGAGCAAGAAGTCATGGTCAAAAAAGAAGCTGCCAAAGCAGCTTCTATAAGTTTAACATTCATATTTATATATTAGTTTATGCGAACAAAAGTCTACATTTTCAAGACACCGGCACTTAATCCTGCCAACGGAACGTAGCCAGAATTTCATCGGCCTTTTCCCAGAAAACAGTAGAAGTAGCAGGGCCCTGCACACGGATACGATAGGCATGTTTGTTATTTGGATTGAACAAATAGTAGCTTATGAATTTAAAGCCCTCGTAATTGTAAGTGATAGCTGTAGCATTTATACTCTGCTCACCCAAAAGAGTGTCATACATCGCAACACCGTCCAACTGGCTAGTTGCATCATAAATCAAGTACTCCTCGTTAGCCTGGTCTTCAACCATATCTTCGTTAACCTCATCAGCAGATTTGTAAAACAAGATATAGCAGGTAGTGTCGGCCTTATATTTGGTCACATTGACAATCTTGTCATAGTTGTAAACGACAGAAACTTTTTTAGAAGACTCATCCAAATCGGAATGGTAGTGGTTGAAAGAACCGAAATCGTATCTGGCATGAAAACCATCTACATTAAGGTCCATCTTAGTTGGAATATAAATCGGATCATCCTCTTCATCCTTACACGAAGTTGAGATAACAGCAACAAAAGCCACCAAAAAAGCTAAAAATTTTGAAACCTTCATAAATAGAAAAATTTAGAATAAGATTTAAACTAATTAATCAGTCTGCTAATATTATAAATATACCAAATACAAAGGTATAAAAATAAGGCAGAAAAACAAAAAACGCTGCAATAAATTATTGCAGCGTTTTTAAGTGCGGAAGATGAGACTCGAACTCACATGTCCTTAAGGACACTACCCCCTCAAAGTAGCGCGTCTACCATTTCGCCACCTCCGCATGGAGTACAACTTGAAGTTGTTAAGAGCGGAAAACGAGGCTCGAACTCGCGACCCCCACCTTGGCAAGGTGGTGCTCTACCACTGAGCTAATTCCGCATTATTTACTGGAGAAGACGTTGTCAATTCCCCGATTGCGATGCAAAATTAGCACTAATTTCGACGTTCGCAAAACATTTTCACAAGTTTTTTAGAGTTTTTTTTCAAAGCGCTGATTTTTAAACGCATAATTTTTGTCTCTACCCCATCTGTAGAAAGGCCATATACTCGTCATAGCTGATAAAGCGGGCTCCCATCGACGCCAGATGTTTGCTTTCGACTTGGCAGTCGATCAGCGATCCGCCCTCACTAGCCATTTTTCTGGCGAAGGAAATAAGTGCCAGTTTCGACGCATTGGGGACATAAGAGAACATACTCTCCCCGAAGAAACAGCGTCCTCTCTGCACGCCATAAAAGCCACCTACAAGCCGGTCTCCGTCCCACACTTCCACACTCGACGCCATACCCGCATCGTGTAGGCGGGTGTAAGCCGTTATCATTTCCGGACCCAGCCAAGCCCCCTCTTCCCTATTCCGTCCGTTAACCGCCGAACACGCACCAATAACCGCCTCAAAATCTCTATTAAAAGTAACGGTATACGTTCCGCTGTTCATCAGCGAGCGCATGGAATGCGACACATGAACCTCGTTAGGGAATAAGACGAAACGCTGTTTGGGACACCACCACAGAATTTCAGACTGTTTAAAGGAGAACCA
>ODAJ012158229.1_pt1 | contig 20960 bp, 27 predicted proteins | sample 1539241 | NCBI WGS metagenome assembly ODAJ01 (sample SAMN02144231, study PRJEB22623) | gut metagenome | biome: sheep rumen | host: Ovis aries | place: New Zealand | reverse complement strand
TGATATGCGTTATTTATTGCTGTATCTGCTCCCTGTTTTGCAGTTTCAACAGACTTAAAAGCAGCAATAATTTCATCTGTAGGTGGCTCTGAATCCTGAACAGTAATATTGATAACAGTAAGACCAATATTTCTTCTTTCAAGTTCAGCAATCATTGCGTCCTTAATATCAGCCTGAATTTGACCCTTTGCAGTAGTCATTGCTTCATCTACAGTATAATTAGAAACAACTGTACGAATATTAGCAAGAGCAATGTTTGAAAGAGTTGCTTCAGGGTTAGCTGAATTATACACATAAGCTACAGGGTCTGATACTCTGTATTCAAGATAAAAATCAATATTCAAAAGGTTAAAATCTGAGGTAATCATAATACCGTTATCTGTATCAGTAAGATTCTGTCCATCTTCTGAAACAATATAACCAATACCAGTACCATGAGTTGTCATATCAACCTTCTGAACTGACTGCCAAGGTAGTTTGAAATAAAAACCTGCAGTGTCTACTTTAACTACAGTTCCAAACTGAGTAACAATGGCATTTTCCTGTTCACTTACAGAATAGAAACATCTGAAAAGACATATAATTAGAAGTAGTCCACCAAGTGACAATAGAACAATATTTCTAATTTTCTTAGATGTTTTTAATGTTTCCTTTTCGTACTCAGACATTTCAGGTTCAACTTGAGAATTAGATTCGTTTTTGCTCATTTGCTTTTTTCTTCTCCTTATCATTTATTTTAATGTTAATTATACAACAAACTAATGATACTTGTAAATAGTTTCAGAGCTCTGTATAAAGAGTTCTTCTATAATGACACCAACTTCCTGCACATTCATTACAAAATTTTTCTGAACCATCAGATACAAAATCACAAATTCCACAATCAGGCTCTTCATCATCTGCAGTAAAATATTGTGCTAATATCACATGAACATCTAAATTATTTTCTCTAGCAAGGTTAATCATGTGAGTTGTGCCTTTTGACTGTCCGTCCCAAAATGCAAATAATACACCATTAGATTCTTTAGCATATTTTGCCATTTCTGCATTACGTCTATATCCAGCAGACTTACCGTATTTATCCCAATCAGCTGGAAATTTTGTTAGTTTACAGTTCTTTTTAATGGCAAATTGTTCTCCAAGTTGGTCTGCTCCACGAGCTGTTCCACTTATAATTTCAACATCTTGATGATGTAACTTTTTTGATTTAAAAAACTTTAATAAAGTAGATTCTACTAAATTATAGTTCTGGATAGTCCTCGAGCCAGCGACGATAACTCTCATCATCATGAATTCCTTCTTCTCCTTCTAACTTTATGACTAAACAAACAGTTAATATAAAAATACATAACATACAAAGTGCTAAAAAAGACATTACGTAAATCATTTTTAATCTCCTTAAAATAAAGTAAGATGTAGGTGAGGAATTGCACCTCACATTCTTAATTATTAAGAATATAACTCTATTCGTTAACTACATCTGTTAGTCTACCAACTAACGTAACAATCTACTGTACCATAGGCACAGCCACAATCATAAATTTTTCCCTCTCTACCAAATGGTGTTGCAATTACAGAGCCTCTTGCAATATAACTTGGGTCTGCAGCTAAACAAATATATCCATTTTCATCACAGACAAAACCATATTCATCTACATGACGACCTGGAATATTAAGTCCACCACCAGGTAATACTTTTTCACTATAATATGTCCATTTTGAGCCGTTCCAATTGATTACACCCATCCAAGCGAAATCGGCTGGACTATAGTCTCCTGAATATGTTTCTACTGGAACTTCTGTTTCTTCAGGAGTTTCCTCAGTATTATTTTCTACTGTTTCAGATTCAATAGATTCTACAACCTGTTCAGTAGGTTCAGCTAAATAAGTCTCATTTTCAACGACAACTGTTTCAGTTTCTTCTATATTTGCTTTTGCTATAGCTTCATAAACTGAGTATGGAGCACCTGCAATATAGTCAATTTCTATTCCATCAACAATTACTTTTTTAGGCTGTTCCTTTGGACCATAAAGTTCCTTATAATAATCATAAGACCTTGCGTAATTATCTGCAAGTGTCTCATCTATAATAGGTTCTTCAGTTGTATCTTTGGAAATTTCTGCACCAGCTGCATGTACAACTTGTGCTGCTAGAATTTTATTAGAAGTATTGTTTGATGCTGATTTTACGTCTTGACTATCTGCTTGAGAATGTATTGCAAGAGTAAATATAAATGTAAATGCTACTAAAAGTGGAATCGCTAAAATAGATTTTTTAGCTGTGATAAGTTCTAAATATTTGTTCATTTTTTGTCCCTTTATGTTCTTATTTCGGGCTATTCTCTACTGTTGTAGTTCAGCTTTGAATAGCCCGTTTTTATCTCCATATTAGGCCATAAGTACCATATTATATGCCTGGTCAACAAGCGTACTGCCGTTGGCTACGTGCATAAATCTGTTGATATTTGCTGTAGTTGTTTTACGACCTTCTACATGGTCAACGTAGTCAGCGACTGCAGAAATAAATCTATAACCTGTGGTACCAAAATCAGTAAGGTCTTCTTTCATATAAAATACATCGGTAAGCTGATTCCGACGGGTTATTTGATTTTCTTTCTGTTTGTCAGTCATTTTATCTTCATCAATAGGAAAGAGCCTGTTAATGAACTGACTTACTTGGGTGTCTGTAAGTCTGACCGACTGGAGAACCTCGCATTCTCTCTGAAGGGCTGACATATATGAAGAACCTGCAAGAAGTACATCACGTGCCTCATCAATTTTCTTCATAGGGTCACCAGAGTGAACACATCTCCAATGGCGAGACTGTTCTCTCAAAGGAATATTAAGAGCATTAGAACATGCAATTCTGTTAGGTACAATCATACACCTTACAGAACCTGTACCATCATGAGTATTCATAAAGATAAGGTAGCAATCTACATCGTCACCGAGAATAGAATACTGTCCAGTAACTCTGGCCTCAAGCCATGTAGCTGAACCACCTTTATATGAACCACCTCTGATAAACTCAATTTCCTTTGACAAAAAGATTGATTCAGTAAATGCAAAAGCATCTGCATTATTAACAATCTTGTACTTTTCGGAAACAATACCAAGCGGCTTCTCATCCTCATTACGAACAACAACATTCGTACCAGGAATAGCAATCTGCTTACCATTGATTTCTGTGTAAGCCGGATGAGTATCGACCGTCCAGTTAAGTCCAGTCTGTACCAAGACATCATTATAAGACTTTGCGTCAATTACTTTCTCACCAAAACCAGTGTGAAGTTTTTCTTTCTGTAAAAATGTTAAATCAGCCATAATGTATACCTCCATAAATTTTTGTAATTTGTTTATCAATTTATGTTTGTATTATATCATGGCCAAATTGACTTGTAAACAGTTTCAGATAACAATATTTAATTTTTAGAAAAGAATACTACAATGTTTTTGTCATTTAGACCTTCATAGTAAAATGCCCTATTTACTAATGGTACGTTGAAGACTAAACAAATAATACCTTACCTTACTTAATTTCTGCATTTAGAAACTGTTCTTGGGTCATATCATTGATGTCTTTGCAGTTACCATAACTTTCATAAGCAACTTCTCTTATAAATTTATTAGTAACATGCTGACGAAAACGTTCTCTTGCTCTTCTACCAGCATCATCATTATCTGTTGCCAAAATCAGTAATCTTAAATCGGACTTTTTGATAATATCATACTGGTGGCTGGAGCCGGTTCCGTTTAATGCAACTGCGTACTTTCCAAAACTCCATATAGCAAGTGCATCTAACATAGATTCACATACATATACTTCTGTAATTTTAGTACCATGTTGCATTTCTCTATAGATTTCATACAATCCATAAACAGGTTTATCTACACCTTGCGGGTAGTGAAAGAATTTATTTGATATGTTACGAGTTGCAATAAATAAAATATTACCATTAATGTCTTTATTTGGAAAAGTAATACAATTATTGTCAGCATCATAGCCAATATCAAATTTCCGGATAGTATCTAAGTTTAATTTTCTTTCAAACATGTATGGATGTGTAAACCTATACTTTGCTAAAATCTTCTTGTCTACATATTTTTCTTGTTTATCTTCATTCTGTTTAATATTGAAGGAAATCGTACGAGATGCTTCAACATCACCACCAAAATTATCTAATAACCAAGATTTTCCATTTTCATTTAGACAATAAGATATTACATCTGGTAAGGAATGTGTTTCCTTACAGCCAAAACAATAGAATAGGCCATCAGTAGCCCTAAACTGTGCTGATGGCTTTTTCTCTTGTCCTAATTTATGATAAGGACACTGGACCATATAATATCCATTTATATCCTTATAACCTTTTTGAAAATAATTTAAACCCTTACGCTTTACATCTAAGAAAAGTCTATCAAGAATAGATTTCATATCTGAATTGATATTAAGATTTTTGTCTACTCTCATAACTTAATTCTCCTTAAAATGTTTCTGTTTTATCATTATAAATTGCGTTAGGGTCTACAGCATTTGCATTATTTGTAATATCTGGCGAAATTCCATCTTTTGGATTAGCCGTATATGTAAATGTACCAGTGTTAATATCATACTGATAATATAAATGCTGTCCTCTTTCACCATATCTATTCTTACTCAGATACAGCTTAACTACGTCTTTAGCTTTATATACTGAAATTGCTCTTGACGCATTATGTGAAATACCATCAGAACCACGAATTGTATCAAGTTCAGGAGATTCAGTATTTACATCACCATCTTTATCTCTTGCACCTTCTCTGTTTGCCTGCATTACTGCTACAACAGGAATACTTAATTCAATACTAAGGGTCATTAAATCTTCTGCAATATCAGTAAGATTCTCTGTGGTATTTTTACTCTTATTAGAACGCTCATTTGTTAAATAAGCAAGTCCATCAATTACTATCATTTTCAAATCAAGAGCTTTAATCCATCTTCTAAGTTCAGAAACGGTAACTCTTTTATCTGGAAAGTCAAGTGGTGTAACTACACTGAAAACAGGTCTGTTTTTACTTGAAAGTGTATTTACATATTTCTTATAATTATCACTATTATAATTGCCATCAGCTCCGGTAATACCATGATTATCAAAGTTCTTAAATAAAGTATCGAAACGATAGCCAATTTCTGTTGGACTCATCTCAGGTGAAAAGAATCCTACATTTTCTTTCTGTTCCCATACAGAAACAGCAAGTTTTTCAGCAATCCAAGTCTTTGCATTATTTGTACGAGCATAAATAACTAAAAATTCTTCACCACGTCTAAGTCCGCCATTCAAAAGAATATCTAATTCATCCAAACCAGTGCTAAACTTATAGCTATCAGGATTATTTAATTTATCAAGTAAAATATCATATCTGCTCTGAGCAGTCTTTATAATATCAACACCAAGGCTACGCTGGGGAGGTTGTACTCCTTGCAATTTAGTTAAGAGTTCATTTTTAGCCTTTACAGCATCTGTAGCAAATAATGCCTGTAATTTCTGGTCATTGATAATTTCAGCTGTTTCATTTGCCATCCATTCTTCTGAAAGTCTATCACCAAGATACTGAACAGATTCTTTTACAGTAAGTGGTGTAAAATCAGGAAAAGTACCAACAATCGTATTTATATCAGGTACTTGCTTGTACTTCTGTACATGCTTTACAATAAAATCATATTCATTTTCATAGTTGAAATAAAATCTTTTATCATACAAACTAAGAAAAGAAGTATCATTGCTAGCAATAATATAATTTAATGCTTGTAATTGTATCATAATTTTCCTCCAGCTCTAAAATCATCTGACTTAAATTCAATCACTGTTGACCCGTTAAAAATACGACTTGCCAAACGACCACCAACAGATGATTTAAGCGTTTCATAGTCTGTAATATTACTTGTATAAATATTACTCTTATTATTGGCTATTCTATAGTCTATAAACTGGAGTAATTGTTCATGTTCATAATCTGTTAATCGCCCAAAAGCAAGGTCGTCCCAGATAACAAGGTCTGCGTCCTTGATTCTATCAATATACTCCGGACGATTATTAAAGTTCTTTATATCAATAAGAAGAGTTGGTACATTTACAAATAGACCTCTTGTAACATCATAACTATTCTGCCAAGTATTATTAAAATACTTAAGCATTAGCTTTGCAGACCAAGTAGTCTTTGCATTTCCACAAGTTTTAGAACAAATATAAAGGTTTTCACCTTTCTGTACAAACTCATTTATTCTATTTTTAATCTGGTCCAATTTCTGATATACGTCCATATCTTCATCGACACCATAAATTTTGATAGGTTTCCAATACATAGCAGGAAGATTGCTTAGTTCAAGCAGTCTTGAGAACTGAATGTATCTCATACAAACAGTCCATGTTGCATCAGGCCCACCACAATTAGCATAATAAGAGCAGTCTTTTGGACAATCTTTTCTTTTCATTATTAAAATGTTCCTTTCTTACCTGCTGCTTCAAGTGCTTCAGCCTTTTCTTTAATTTTCTCAATATCTTCTTTTGTATATGAGCCACTAGATAAACTAGTCTTATCAAAAGTAGCAAACGATGATGTACTTCCAGTAGGCTTAGGCTGTGAGCCCTGTCTCTGGTCTACAAATTTACGCCACTGTCTATCTGTACTTGTCATAATACAAGAAATCATATCTTCATCACTCATGTGAAAACTTACAAGAGTGTTAATATTAGCACGGGCGATAGGTCCATGAAGAGGTTCACCCTCTCCAAACCTACCTTCACCATTAAGCCATTTTGTAAAATATGTTTTAAGACAGTTTTCGACCTTAGGGTCAAATTTATAGCTTTCTATCATACCCATAAGTTTTTCAAAAGCATTGAGTACCTTAGGCTGTTCCTGAACAGTATTCTTAAAGGTATCAACAGCTTCTTTGTCTAACTTACGTGCTACTGTTTTCTCCTGTTGTGGTTTAATTACAAATTCTGCCCCACCCTTTTTATCAAGAGCTATATATCCCACGGAAGTTAATTCGTCGAAATATTTATCCAGCTCATCTTTTTTAGTAGTAGATAAACTTTCTAATTCTTCCAATGAAGATATACCGGCAGAACTATAATAAAGCTGTGCATATAATCCCTTAGCACCGATTGAAAGTCTTTCATCTTCGAAAATCAGTGCAGGCAATACCATAAAATCTTTACTTTTTGGTCTTTTAATAAAGTCTTTTTTTGGCATAGTTAGTTACTCCATTTCTTTAATTCACTGGTTAACTTTGATTTTTCACAGTCGGTTGGAGAAATATTTTCATTTCTCAAATTATGAATTATCGTTCTATTTCCGGTTACAAAGAATGTGTCATTACGATAAGAATTGCTGTACTTTAAGGCATTTTTGTAATATAAGATAAAATTATTATTTTTCTCATAATCAAAATCATCAACTACATTACAGAATACTGTATATCTTTCATTGATGTCCTTAATAGTGCTAAAACCAACAAATTTTACCTGCTGCCACACATACATAATATCCCCGATTGAAAGAGCCTCTATAATATGCTGTTGGTCATTTGGTACTTTTTTCATACTAATTAAGCTCCTTTATCAAGTAAACAATACAACCTTGAATAATAATCCAAGATTGTATTGTCTGTTTTTATAAATTTAATTATCTCTGTGCTAAAATATTGACTGCACCATTCTTCTTCTCAACAAGATAGAAATCTGCGCATTTCAAGAAATATGTCATCTTTCTCATTTCTACCCATTCAAAGCCTGATACATTTTCAATTTCAGGTGGCTCTTCTGTGCCAATGAGTGTAATAGAACCATTATCATCAAATTCCATCTCACCGAAGTCAAGGAAATTGTAAACAGTTCTAAAGTCATTCATCTCCAGAATCTCGTCAATATACTTCTGGTCCGCATCAATAAGTTTTGCTAAATGCTTTCCTTCAAGTTTAGAAAACTTAGTAGTAATTCTTCTACTCATACCGTCAGCGACCATAGTTAACCATAGGTGTGGCGGAATAGTATGAGATGTATTATCAGGGTCTCCTACAATAGTCATATAAGCTGGTACTCTCTCAGAGCAAAGTCTGAATAAGCCCAACTTCATAGGAATAATAGGAAGATTTACTGCCATCTTACTACCAAATTCTTTAGGTGAAATTACGATAGTTACATAGTCATTATTGAACTTGCCTTCGCCTTCACCATTAACAATGTACTCTCTATAATCCAGACCATTTCCAGCTGCTACTGCACTTGCTTTTGCAGCCTGTAAAGCAGAATAAGAACGAATCTTATTAGTTCCGTTTCCTTTTCCAGCATTCCAGTTTACTAACAAAGCAAAGAATAAATCATTTGCTGTAACATCAGCAGAAGTGTTAGTTATAGAAAGAATTGCATCCCAACAAGTGAGCAAAGTGGTAATACGTCTGAACTGGTCATCTGAAATATCACCATTAAAAATAGACTGTACTGTAATACTTACAGCGTCCTTTACAAGAAACTGGTCTAACTGCTTTTTAGCTTTATCTCTATTTCCGGAGAAATATGAATAAAAGGCTTTATTATCAGTGTCACCAGATTGCACATGGGTAAACTCCACCTGCTCAATGTCATAATTGTACTTTTTTCTAGGCATAATTGTATTCTCCTTTCAACCTATTTGAACGGAGCTTTAATTATACCTCCGAATGATTATTAGAAACCAAGCGCACTAAGCAGCTGTGCACGGTCTTCCTTTTCCTCTTCGGTAAGGGCTCCGCTTTCGACACGATGCTGGTACTGAGCGAGGGCTACATCGGCCTGAAATGCCTTAACCTCATCAGATACCTCATTAGTATTAGTGTTCTTAATTTCCTCTCTAAGTTCTGCCATAATTTTAATCTCCTTTTCTTAATTATTGACTTTGTTCTTAGTTGCCTGTAAAACACTCTTTGTAGATTTCATTTAAGATTTCTGCAGCAGATGTGTTTCGTTCTTTGTAATTCGACTCATAATCTACATCATAAATCGAATCCGCACCAAGAGTCCATTTAGATTTAGGAGTAAACATATTACAATTAAGTGCAGTCACTCTATTAAAAATAAATAGCTCTTCGTTGTGCATATATATTATTCTGTCGTAAAAGTTGTTCGGCAGGAATAATTTCGCTGTTACAGTTTCTTTTATAAGGTCTGTAAGTTCCTTAGGATTAATTATCAAATGGTCTGCATGATAACCTTCAATATTAAGTATATGATACTTTTTACCCTTATCGTTATCTCCAATTATGTACACATGTATCTGTTTTGAAATAATAACCAAAAACTTAGGGTCAAAAAAATACTTCAAAAACGGATATTCCGGGTGAGCTTTTGGCCCATATCGTCTTTCTTCTGAAATAACATGAGCTGCTCGAAATAAGGGCTCTACTGAAGGATTTATGCTTAAAATAGCCTCAGTAACGTCTTGAGCAGTCATAATTCTAAGCTCCTTTTCGATAATTATACTTATTATAGCATATAAGTATTTTGTTGTAAATAGTTTTAATCATCAATTTTGTGAATCACTATATCTTTTGCATTTCCGTTGCCTACAAATACCGGTGCAACCCACTTAACTTTGAGCTGTGTACGACCTTTTCCAACCCAAAATTTATGCCAATGAGCACATCTGAAATGTGGAATAGGCGATTTTCTCTTAGTAGAAGTAGTTTCATCATCATTTTCAGCCTCATTTTCATCAGATTCTACCTTATTAGAAATATATACTTTTCTAAAATTATTACCATATCTGACTCCAACATCTTGAATTCTCACTTCAGACCATTTATTTCTGACTTTTGAACTCAAAGACATTGGTTTATAGGTGTTTTTAGTAAAATCTGATTCTGTAAGCTGTGGTTCATCAATAGATAAATAAGCAATCAACTGTAAAGCAAAAGCATACACTTCTGTCCTATTTACCTGTGTATCAATCTGCATATCTTGAATAACAGAATCTGTTCTAAATAAACTTGGTACATAAGTATCATATTGTGCTCCAGTACTTTGTAATTGGTCTAAATCTACAATAGAACAGTCATTTTCATCAAATCCAATACCCAAATAGAATGAAAAATAAGTCAAATTATGAGTAATTGAATATAAATTGATGCAAGCAATATCTCCATATCGTTTTATATAAGCAAATACACCGTCAATAGGAGCAAAAATAGGAATATCTGATAAATCAATGTAAAATAAATTATATGGCAAATGGTCTACCATATTTTTTGTAATACAGAATTTCTCAGTATATAATAATGCTTCTGCAAAATCAGGGTCTGGCTTGAATACTTGCTTTGATTTAGTCCATTCCTGTAATAAAACAGGATATAAAAATACATCTTTTATTTCAGTGGATAAATTAAAAGATTTTGATTCAATACCCTTAACAAAGTCTGGGTCATTTTCGGACATTGTTGTATAGAATAATGTATATAGATATTCTTTAATTACTGGATAAACAGGATTATGAAAATCATCAGTCATCATATCAATAAAACTCTGAACTGTTAGTTTATCCGCACTTTTAATTCTTGCATTACAAACATGACGTTTTATTGTACTAAAATCATTTTCAGTATTTTGTTTTACCAGTCTTATAGGTGTATAATTATTTTGGTCCATAAATTATTCCTCACCAATATAAATTAAATCATCTAAATAAGCCCTATTTTCTCCTTTTAAGATTGGCATTTCATGGTCAACATACCAGCCTTTTTCTCCTCTTAAACAAGCACTACCACGCTTTTGTTCTGTAGGAAAATCATTCCAATTTACATTGAATTTTTCATGTAGCATATCCTGCATTTCAGATGTATTCTTCTTATTTAACTCTTTCTGAGTAAAATAACATCTTGCTACCATCTGAACGCTATTTTTAGCTGCATCTTGCTGTCTCCAATATACAAGATTAGTTACTTCTTCTTTAGGAATATTAAAGGCTCTACAATCAAACATAGCACCCATTGCCATTGCTTTTTCTAGAGTATTCATATACTTCTTTTCATCATCAGAAATATTCCAGGCTTCCATAGTGTTATCAATATAATTATTTGCCATTCTGGTAAATTCTTTATTGAAAACCATAGTTGCCATAGAAGATGCAATACTACACATTTTCTGTACTTCATAATCAAACCAAGCTGATGTAGTTAAAGTCTGATAATCAAGTAAAATAAGTGTAATTTCATCAGATTGAGTATATCCGAATACACAACCTTGAATATTAGCACAAAGGTATCTCATAGTATTTTGCATAGCAGAAATAAGAATGCTATCAAACGGCTTTTTGAAACCCCTTGTAAATGTATGAAAAGCCTTACCATCAATCCGTAAGGCTACTGGTGTTCTTCTTAATAACTTTGTTTTAGATACATTCTCATAATATTCTTTCATTCTTGTATCTAATGCACCGAACTTCATTTTAATTAACCCTCGTTTTTCTCTTTTTCATCTAACAGCTCTTTCATTTCAAGAAATGTCTGTTCGTCCAAAATATAATAATTCTTACTATTAGGACCAAAACTAAATACAACAGCAGAATGTTTTTTCTTCATAAAAATTGACTCTTCAAGGTTTTTAATAAACCATGCTTTTTTAACTGAAAAGCTCTCTTGGTCCTTAACTGTTGTTTTACATTCCAAAAGCCAATTATCATCATTTACGTCACCTTTATTGAATGGTGTTGCACCACTATTGGCAACAGTCTTGCCACCAATAGCAGAAGCAACAGCATTTTCTTGGTTTTTAGAAAAATATCGAGTAGGTTTTGGTTCACCTGTATCTTTATGTTGTCTAAATTTCATTATTTACTCCTCTGTAGTTTCAGTAGTAGATTCATTTGTATCTGTTACTGTTGCATCTGTTGGAGTAGCGTCTGTATCAGTTGAAGTCTCTTCAATCTTAGTTGCATCTGGCGATACAATATAACATACATAATAGTCTCTATACATGCCACCCCAACTATATCTCTGAACTTCTACTCTATTATTATCATAATCAACAGAGAATAAGCAATCTACCGTTTCTTCTTTACCATCTTTATTTATTGTAGCTGTCCAATTATCGTAATCATAACTTACTATATCATAAGTTTCCAGTACCTTGTAATCAGTATTCTTTGACGGATTCATTTTTGCATAAGGTACTGTAGAAATAATAGCACTAATTACAGCACAAATAACAATAGTAATTACATAAATAGCAAGAGTTTTACCAGATTTACTCTTTTCTTTGAATATCTTTTCTCTGAAAAGTAGTAGTGTTACACAACCAGCAATCAATAAAACACTAATTATAATTGGTATAAAAACACTAAAACTCTGGTTACAAACTCCGTATGAATGTGGTATCATTTTTTACTTTCTCCTTATTTTGAAATATGTGATAGGTAAGGATTTGAACCTTACATACACTTACCGACTGTATACAATCAGCAGATTTCTCGCCACTCGTAAACGAACAACGTGCGACTACCTATTTAGTCACTATCACACTTTATATATGAGATTAAAATTATCTTACTGATTCAAGATAAATCCATAATCATCATCTGAAGAATCATCTCCATCATCAGTACCAGCAGACTCAGTTGTTGTTCCTGTAGTAGATTCAACTACAGGTTCTGTCTCAGTTTTTGTAGGATTTCCATCTTCATTTACATCTTTTACCTTAGTTGAAGGAGCTTCATCAGCAAACTCTTCTGATGGAGCCTTATTGATAGACTCTTCAACACCCTTTTCAGCTTCAAGAATAGCCTTAAGGTCATCTTCATCAATAAGAGAAATATCTCTCTTTGTATGGTTAATATATGCAGAAACTGCCTTCTCATATTCAGCTCTAAAATCATCATGTTCCTTAATATAATCAATCATCTTCTGCTTACCGGTAAATGTAAGTTCATTTCCTTCAGCGTCAACATAAGGCTGACCATTAAGAGGATTTACGAGCTGCCAAGATACACTTGAGAGTTTCTTAGCAATTTCATGCTTTGTAATAATTTCAATAAGGTCAGTAGTTGTGTCCAAACCAGTTTCAAATCTGAAAATAATCTTAGCACCGTTTCTATTAAGAGCACCAAGTCTATTCTTTGTAACTGAGAATGTAGCACAAAGACCATCAATATCAGCATCTGCCTGAGAAGCTGCAATATCGAGCTTATCTCCCTTAGTAAACTTACGAGCTGCAAATCTAACCTTAATACAAGGGTAGAAATTAAGTGCATATCCACAAGGCTCAGAATAAATCTTTGCACCTGTAAATGTAGTACCTGCAATTCTAGTATGGTTGATAATAAGAAGAGTATTACCAGCCTTTGCAATAGCAGGAACCATAAACTTAAGGAATTTACCCATTGATTTAGCAATGGAAGCTCTCTGACCATTATCTTTAGTAATATCATTATCAATATCTGCCTGTGACAAAAGCATAGGAGCGGAATCAATAATAATCATACCAATATTATCAGCTTCCTGAAGTTTAATAATATCTGAGAAAATTTCTTCTGCAGACTTACCTGAGCAGTCATATCTCATAAATTTGGCAGGGTCAAGGTCAAGACCTGTCATCTTAACAAACCAATCAATCTGACCGACAAGTGTTTCCTCAGCATCTACATAGATACACGTTTTTTCTGGGTGCTCCTTCTGATACTGAGCCATTGCAAGACAAGCAAGAAGAGATTTACAAGAACCAGATTCGCCAGCGTACACTACAAGTTTGCCTTCAGGAAGACCTCCATAAAGTGCATAATCGGCTGACATAGTTCCCATTGAAAATCGCTTACATTCAGGAATAACGTCTCCAGATGTAAGAACTTCATTCTTCCATGCCTTGTTAATGGATTTTGCGATGTCTAAAACACTACTCATTTTTCTGTTTCCTTTCTGTTAAACTTATATCTTACAATTTATTTATCCAATCCCAAAATTAGAGGATTTAGATAGCTCAATAGGGGTATCGATACGAACGAATTTTTCAGTGTTCTTATCCCATTTATAGACTGTACGGTCTAAATCAGGCACTAAAAGGCCGGATTCCATCTTTTCAATGATAGCATAATCATACATGTCTTCATGAATATCACTAAAATTATTCTCGACTGCATTATTAGCTTCATCGAAATTATCGAACCAGCCTACACATCTTCGTTCGCCGAATGAAGGAAAATACTTTGACGGATTATTAACTAATGGCTCACGGTCTATCTTCTGAAACACCGTCACGGTATATATTACTTTCATCGTCCTTAACTCCTTTCAGTTTATTTTCAGCATTTTTGCTAATAAGGACGTTGGAAAGAACATTAACCATACGATGTGCCTCGTCTAATTTAGATTTCATACAGTTAGCTACTGCGTTCTGCAACATTACAACTACTTGCTTATCCATTGAGTCAATAATTGCCTGATTACTACGGACAGACTGTGTTCCTACCGTGCTGTTAAATATATCAGCTTGTGCTCCCTTAGATACGGCGATGGCACATTCTTGCATTAGGATAGACAGGTCCTTAGATTGTGCAAAATAATAGGTCTCAATAGATAATTGCAGCATATAGTCTTGCAATTCCTTATTAGACAAATTAGTGAGATTTTTTCGTATCTTATCGATAATTGCATCGATTTCCTTAGCATGCTTACCTACTATTTCCTTAACAATAGGCTGCAATGACTTATAGGTTTCAGATACTTCTGCCTTTGCATTAGTAATGTTTACCATTTTTAGATAGCTCCTTTTCTTCCGCAAGTCACCTGACTGCCATTTTTAAAATCTACTTTGACTACATTATCTCTTACATGTTTTCTTTTACGTGCTAAACGAGCTCGTTCTTCACGTCTCTCTTCTCTTTGAGCTTCTAAGTAGTCCTTATATTCATTATAATTTTCAATAGACTTAAGTCCATAAAAATTAAAATCAAAAATAGTATGGATTCTTTCATTATCTTTAAGTAAGCAAGCAATAACAAACATTTCATTAAGCATACTGAAAAATACTAAACCTAATGAAACTATCATTGCTTTTATACAAAAATCTCCAACAGCTCCCTCACTATCAATGCACATAGCAAAAAAGAGAGCACCAAGAATCCCAGTAATAAAAGTAATGTACTTAATCAGATTAAGTGTCATTACCAAATTTCTCCTAAATTTTTCTGTTAAAATGATTTTCATATTGTAGAAACCTCCTTAATATTTAATAAATTCATTATAGCAAGAAGGTTTCTACTTGTAAGCACTTTTACCAACAAATTTAGTATGAAATTTTATTCTTCATTAGAATCAGATTCATTTACGCTTTCTTCGTATTCTGTATTATTTTCTGATTCTGTATTATCTTCATACTCTGTATCGTCTTCATTATATGTAGTAGATGACATCTTGTTAACCATATAATCTGTATAGTTACCTTCTTCAGCATTAAGAATATCTTCATCAAATTCCCAGGCAGAAAGTTCAATAGTTACAAGCATATACATATTAGTTGATTCATCTTTACCAGTTACACCATCAAAAAGATAGTCTTGACCGTCCTTATGGAAAAGATAGGTTGCTTCAACTCCATCTGCATCTGTAAAGGTAGCAGTAATATAATTAAGACCATTGATAGTTGTTTTACCAATTACAGTATCAGCAGGTAAAACTTCTTCAGAAATATCCTGAAGGGTACTATTTGCTGTTAACTGCATATCTTCAGTATACGCATCCTTATACCAATTACCATCAGTTTCATTATAATAATAAACTGTTGTATCATCTACTACCCAGCACTCAGTGTAACCAGCCATATAAGCATAATACTTATTATCTTTTGTTTTAGACATTCTCATATAAAGAGAACTATCTGGAAATTCTGTACTATCTTCTCCAAGATAGCCTGTCATAGTAAATTCTGCCTTTTCAGCGTCTAAATCACTAAACTGTTTCTGAATTGCAGCATTTAATGTTTCATACGTAAGTTCATTTGTTTTAGCGGCATCAGTAGATGTAACCTCTGAAGTTTTAGTAGCATCAGAAGGTGTTGCAGTGTTAGTTTTATTACCACAACCAACTAAACAAGAACAAATAACTGCACAAGTAAGTAATACACCTAAAAATTTCTTTTTCATAAAATCTCCTTTTCTCTTATAACTCTGTGTTGTTTTTTGGAAAGAAAAAATTACTGTTACATCCAATAACAGTAATCTTTTCAAATCCGTATTTATATTTTAGGAGTCAGCCTTATTATTAGGCTTTACAGAAGCTTTCTTTGGGGTATTAGAAGTCTTCTTAGAGCTCTCCTTAATATCAGTCTTTTTTGTTTCCTTAGTTTCTACACGTGGAAACTGCTGCATAATGGCCTTCATATCTTCCTGATAAACCTTCTTGCCAAAAACATACTTAAGAGCAGCAATAGCAAGACCCTTTTCATAATCAAACTTATCATCAGGACCACATTTAGCAGTAGTCTTAGTACCATCTTTCCAGAAGATAACAACAGCAGAATCCTGACAAATCACGTTATCAATAAAGTCTACTAGCTTTGGCTCATAATTCTTTGTTTTACGACAAGTAGAACATTCTCTTGCACATTCAGTAGCCTTTCTAGCAGTTTTTCTAGCCGCATTAACTGCCTTCTTAGTTGTATTAAGTCCTACCTCTGCAAGTACAACAGGAGCACCAAAAAGCAGACTCATTACATCTTCTACCATTTCTCTTTCATGTCTATCCATGTTATTACCTCTTTTCTTAGTATAGATTATTCAAATCCTATATTATTAAATAGCCCTTTAATAGCTATAATTATTAACCCCTTTGAAGTGAAGTGTTGTACACCACTTATCACTTCTCCGTTCCCGCGTGATTCAAACTCTTTTGATACAGGAAATTTATAGTTGGCCTTACGATAAATTCCTAACGAGGTGGTTTTGGCTACCATACACGGTGTCAAGCGTCTTGGGTTATTTCCCTCTGAACCTCATAACTGGGCTGGCCGGATTCGAACCGGCGAATGCAGGAGTCAAAGTCCTGTGCCTTACCGCTTGGCGACAGCCCATTATTTAATTTTAATCATTATCTTTATTCTATAAAAGGCATCATATATGTATGTACCCTTAAAATTAGTTACATCTAATGATGTCATTATATCAGCTGGATTAGTATCTCTGCTATATGAATGTAACCTAGACAGACTTACTTTATATCCAAACATAAGTAAAGTTTTTTTTATAGCGTCTGGAGGATTTTTACCAATACCAATTACAGTAGTATGACCTATTTTATTTGCAAGTTCATCACTAAATGTAATAACGTATGATTTATCATCCATAATTATAATCTCCTTAAAATGAGTAATTTCGCTATACCGTCTTGTACTTCGGCAATATAGCCACTAAGTTATTTGGCATTACTCTATCCATGTTTATTCATGGTACCAAACCATCTCTCTCGCCGTTTTCAATAGGTAGGCACCGCAGGAAACCACTCGCATCCTATATTACTGCCTATTCAGTTTACTATTAAAGGGTAGCAAATCCTTCATTACATAGTAAAAAAGATGATTGCAGAATCGAACTGCCTCGCGTCCATGCTTCAATATAAAAGGTTACGAATCTTTTATATTTCTATGGTCTCGAACCACTTTCAACGCTTTCTCCGTCGATACTCACGTTCCTCACCATTAAGGAATCATCTTCATAAATGACTCGGACGGGAATCGAACCCGTGTTACTGCCGTGAAAGGGCAATGTCTTAACCGCTTGACCACCGAGCCATAACAATTATGTATTTTAACATAATTGATTTTGTTTGTAAACAGTTTTATACTGTTAATTCATAGAATTCTTTTGCTCTCTTATAGCAACCTGTAAGTAAATCATCTAATACATACTTATTTATATTTTCTGGTGCATGATTAACAATATAACTCTGCATAACTCTATATGCGATTACTACTGGTATTACTCCAAATAATATGCAAGCTCCAAAGTAACCAAAAATAGTTTTAATTGTTTCTGATACATTAAATAGAGTAGTATAATTCAGAATATAAGTAAGTATTCCAGTAGTTAAAAACAAAATAATATAGGTAGTAAACATTACAGTTATTGCTTTTGAAACCTTATAAAGTTTTTCCATAAAAGCCTCCTATATAATTTTTGATGGGGATATTGAGGATTCGAACACTCGAAGTCTGAAGAATACATAATTTGTCATTAGTTCTGCAGTAACTAATCTAGAACTGGGAAATGTTCTTATGTCTCCTTTTTGACACGTGATTTACCTTCACGTCACTTTGTCCACTTGTATATCACCCCAAGTAAAGCAGTCTCACCAGGAGTCGAACCTAGGACCTTTGTAGCGTTGTACCCCATCCGGTAACCTCTCTTGCGGAAAGGTCTGCATACACTTAGTTTAGGGTACCGGGCCTGCATTACTCTACTTGCAGTGTCAGTTAGCTAGACTGTCTTTCAAGTATTTCACTGCCCTTCATCAAGACCATATTAGTTAGTATAGGCTGTTCATCAAACTCCATTTAACAATTCAAACCCAACTTAGACTTACCGGCTAAGAGCGCTTCTGGCTTGCAATGGAAGATTTTCACTCCGCGTCTTAACTCCACATTCAGCAGTATCTAAGAATTACAGTTTGCACCTAAGAGTCAACGGTGGGGTTCGAACCCACGCCCTTACGGGTATACGGTTTTGCAGACCGCTGCCTTAACCAACTTGGCTACGTTGACATAGGTTCACCAGCTAATTGCTTAGCTGATGAAATTTATATTTAGTTCTTTTTAATTGTATCTCTCATTTCAGCAAGTCTCATTGACTTATGAGTATTCTTATGAAAGTCATTAGAAACCTTTTCAGTCTTAGAATCATTCTTTGCTGACTGTCTCTTTTCTTCCTTGGCCTGAATTAGAGTACCTTTCTTATTATGTTCTTTAGCCTTAGAAAATTCCTTAGAATTTTTACCAGACACTTCTTCATACTCTACAGTTTCTGCAGAATCTGAAGTAGTAGTTGCAATGGTAGTATTACTACAAGCTACCATTGAAAAAAACCATTGCAGTTGCCATTAGTGTTACCAAAATTTTTCTCTTCATCTTTTTTGTACCTCTTTTCATTATTTGTTATTCAGGCCTACCAGAATCGAACTAGTATTAACGCCACAAGCCTGTTACGATTAGTCATTAAGGTACAATAACAGCCAGGAGAGGAATCGAACCCCCAGCTCTTGAGTCAGAGTCAAGCGTGTTACCATTACACTACCCGGCTATTTAAGCCTTATTTTTAGCTTTTAATTGTTCTTTTAAGGCTGCAATTTCTTTATCTTTTTCAGCCAATTCATCTTCATAAATGTTAATAATAGTTTCTGTACATTCAGTTAAACTAACAATTTTAGCTTTAAGAATTGTAAAACCATCACTTAATTCAGGGTAATTTGCTTTACCATAAGTGGTAAGCGGATAAATCCAATTTCTTGTTTCTTGAACATATTTATGAAGTTTTTCAGGTTTCATAACATATAAATCTTCTACATTATGAGACCTATCAGCAAGTTTAATTAAAATAGCAAGTCTATTGCGCTTAATCTGATTAAAATAATCATTTAATTCTTCTTCTGTTGCACCAGAGCGTTTACTTACTAATTTAACAGCCTCATACACTTTTTGAGAAAAATGATACTCACTTACAAGTTCACTGCCACCTTTTGGAAAATACTGCTCACAATCTTCAATAGAATCATGCAGTAATGCAGCTGCTAATAAATTATCAAGTTCATCTGTTCTAATAGGTAATCTTAAAGAAATAAGTGTTGAACAGACTTTAAGTACATGAAGTACATAAGGTAATCTATATGACTGTCCGTCAATGATTACTTCACCTTTACGATATTGTCCATTATGAAATTTACGTGCTAACGGCAATGCTCTTAAGGTCTGTGTTAACTTCAAAGCAGTAGCATAGCCTTTAATAAATAGATAAGTTTTGTCATATAAAAAAGCTTCATCAACATTAAAAGATTCTACTATTTTTTGCATATCTGTTATCCTCCATTTCTTTAAAAATAGGAACCGTCACTGCTGGCTCTCACTCCTACGACGGTGCACCTAACAGGAGATGCAGCATTTACTGGCTGTTAGTTTTTCCTGGCCGATAACCATGCACCCAAACTAACACTAGGCGGCTAGGTGCAAAATGAAACACAGAATTGTGTTACAGAAACAGTATGGCATATATGTTTCTGAGTGGAGATGACGGGAGTCGAACCCGTGTCCAAAATACTCACTCGGAGCTTTCTACACGTTTATCTTGCTTTCAATAAGTTATTCAACTATCTAAACAAGCGAACTAGTTGATAACTAACCATTGTAGTCTTAAGTATGAATACTATAGTCGTCCTTTTCATACTGCAACGAACTTCTTTGAACCATACAGAATACGTTCGTAATATCTGCTATGGCTTAACACTCTAAAGAGTGGTTGCTGCGATTAGGCAGCTGCTAAAACAGGTCTAGCGTTTATTGTTTGATGTCGGATTTAAGAGGTGTCCATCATCCTCTACGTGCTTTTCTCGTTGCTTGTACCCTGTCGAAGCCTTTACATCCCCAGGTTACTATTAAAACTGCAACTGTTTTAATATTATAACTTATAATTTTTATTTTGTAAACAGTTTCATGCTTCAACTATAAAATCTTTAATCAATTCACAAACATTATTAAATTCATCTTCATCATCTGTATATAATGATAATTTCATAGAATGTATTAAATCAAGACTAAAAATTCCCATAATAGATTTTGCATCAACAACATAACGGTCGTGAGATAAATCCATATTCATATCAATATGATTTACAATATTACTGAATTTCTTAACTTTATCAATAGAGTTAAGATTTACCATGACAAATTTCATTTCACTAATTCCTCCAAAATTAA
>ODAJ011941155.1_pt1 | contig 20976 bp, 22 predicted proteins | sample 1539241 | NCBI WGS metagenome assembly ODAJ01 (sample SAMN02144231, study PRJEB22623) | gut metagenome | biome: sheep rumen | host: Ovis aries | place: New Zealand | reverse complement strand
CCTCCTTCTCAACAGGAAGAAACCATCTCCTCAGGAACAGATAACTTACCCCTCAAGAAGAGAAAACCAGGTTCTCAAAACATGATTACTTAAACCTCAAATAAAGGTTACTTTTTCCTCCATTTTCAATAATCGATTTCCCAAATTTCGTTTTCCTTTTTTCGCCAACGGGCACATATTTTTTTCCAGGCAGGGAAAAATTATTCTCCTCCTGGAGAAGAAAATCCCCCCTACCGAGGAGCAAAAATTCTCCAACTAAAGTCCTGAAAAGAAAAACAATAACTGAAGATTTTTCAGCCATTTAGCTCCCCCATTTCTTCCATTAAGACCGGATATCGTTACTATGATTACGGGCAAAAACAGACATCGGCTCCCCTACCCCCTCAGTTTAGGGAAAAAGGCGGAAAGGTTACTTTCTCCGCAATTCAGAAGTTACCTTCTCCTCAACTCAAAAGTAACCAAGACCTCAATTTGAAATATATATTCTGCTGATAGAAATACTTTAATGCAAAACAAGAGCAAATATTCCACAAATAATTGTATTACAAAAGAATAAGATTGCAAAAAAGTTGAAATTTTCCCTAAAAAACGGAATATTAATAATGAGTTGTCTTAAAGCAAACGTTTAAATAAAAGCACCAGAAAACGCTAAAAATGCCTATAAGGTTACCTTCTCCTCAACAAAAAGTTACTTTCTCCGCAAAAAAAGGTTCCATTTTTCTCATTTTAAAGTTGGTTTTTCCTCAAAAGAAGATTACCTTCTCCGCAATTCGTTTTTTGGAAAACACTGGGTTTCAATAAGTTAGGGCTAACACATATATTAATATGCCTAATATGTTATATTAATAAAAGAAGTAATTTTATTAGGGATATTAACTATATTATCTATATTAGGGATTTGTATGTTGTTGAAAAACAACGTTTTGCGCAGGTTTCTTGTGGAGAACGTAACCTTAAATTGAGGAGAAGGTTACCTTGGATTGCAATAAACCCCGCCTTTTGTTGAGGAGAAGGTTACTTTCCCCCACTTTATTGAGGAGAAAGTAACCTTTATGGGTATTATAAATGTGTATCGCGTACATATTGTCTGATTAGCTCAGCTCCTTCTGGCAAGATCTGCTCACCAGCCATATATCGTTTCAGAAATTCGTTCAGGGCTGTGCGTACCACATCCTGCCTGTCAACCTTACATTGCCAGTGTATTTCCTCCACAGCTCTGTTGTGTCGCTCCTCGAAGAAGATAAGCTTACCGTTCTGTCGAGGGATGATACTGTTGTCTTTCTTGCGTCCAGGTTTCTTGTATGTGGGCGCTGCGACTTCAGATGTTACATTCTCCGCAATTGGAGCAGGCGGAGTGCTGGTTGGAACCTTTTCGTACAGTTCTTCTGTTTTTGTTTTCATTCCGTCAGCGATAGCGCTGATGGGTGTTAGTTGTTTGATCTTTGGCATAGTGCTACCCTCCCCTATTCTTTTTCTTGTTCATTTATGAATGATAAATATGCTTCGCTTGCTTTCTTGTACCATGCAGCGGGTGTCCACTTCTTGTTGCGTGTACCCTTACCTGTTATCTGCTCGGCCAGACGCATATAGTCGTCTGCAGCTGTGCAGCTTGGAGCGTACTCGAACAGACTCATCTGTTCCTTGGGTGCCTCGTTGCATTTTGCACACTTACGGATGGGTACAGGGAACACTGGTGTGTTGGGCTGTGAGCGGAAGAACTCCTGCACTTCCTTACCCATCTTCGTTTTCTCGAACTGAGTCAGCAGATAGCCCATCAGCTCGATATTCTTTCCCATCATCTTGTTTACTTCCTCCACGATGGTCCTTACGGCGTCTTTTCCTTGTACTGAGTACAGGTCTGTTCTTACAGGCACGATAACACCGTCAGAGGCTGCAATGGCATTCTTGTTCAGGATGCTGTTACAGCCAGGTGCACAATCTATAAGAATGTAGTCGTACATGTCTTTCAGAGCGTTCAGTCTGATCGTCAGATAATTCTCGCGATAAACCTTGTCTGCCAGCCATGTATTCAGCTCGTCTATGCGAATGCTGCTTGGAATGTAATCCATGCCCTTGTAGCGCTCGTATACAGGCGGAGCAATGGTGTCGTCCTTCAGCCAGTCGTACAACGTGGCCACGCCTACTGTGTAGCTCGACCGGTCTATCGTTATGGTCATGTTACATTGTTTATCTGTGTCCACCAGCAGAACGCGCTTTCCCAGCAGCCAAAGGGCTGTTCCCAGGTTGATGGTGGTGGTGGTTTTTGCTACCCCACCCTTGTCGTTGATAATAGAAATTACTTTAGCCATTGCTTACATACATTTATTTGCTGCAAATTTACAAATTTGTTTTCATCCGGCAATGGTATTTTTCAAATATTTTGTATATTCTGCTATATAACATATTCAATATATTCTTCTATATACATATTTCGTATAATAAAATATAGGGAATATACATATAATCAATATATCTATATAAAGGAAATACACATATATCCCATATATAAAGATATGTTATATATCCTATATATCCCAACTATATAAACTATTCCAACTATACAACTATATTAACTATATAACTATATCACATATATAAACTATACAACTATTCAAACTATACAACTATATAAACTATATTATATATACGAAATACATGAATACAAAGTGGGGTAGGGGAGTGTTTACGTGATGTTAAAGAAATGGTTCAAGTCTTAAACTTGGTTTAAACAAATGGTTAAACTTTGGTGGAATAAAAAATAATGTATACTTTTGCGCAAAATTTGTTATATGAGGTTTTTTCTAAAGTTCAAGTGGATTTTCTTGTTCATTGGTTTCAGGGTAGCAGGTGGTAGGGGAGCCTTCTGGGGTTTCCTGCTGGGCAGTTTGATAGACAGCATGATTTCTCCGCCAACAATCAAGTTCCGTGTTTACACCAATTATTCCGATGCCAATCAGCAGCAGTGGGGTAGGGGAGCAGGTTCTGCCAATCCTTATCCTTACTTCGACTCGCAGTTGGACGAAGCCTACCGAACCTTAGGTATAACAGAGTCAGCTACCGACGACGAGGTACGCCAGGCGTATCGTCAGATGGCCTTGAAGTATCACCCAGATCGTCTTGCTTCTCAAGGCGAGGAGGCGCGTCAGGCAGCCGAAAAGGCATTTCAGCAGATTAATCAGGCCAAAGAAAGAATATTCAAAGCACGTGGGCTGAAATAGGCAAATAAAATGATATAAGGGTAAGTATTTCAAAACAACAGGTTTTAAATAGCCTGAATATTTGGTATATACAAAATATATGAAAAAGGAGTTTCGTGTTGCATTATTTGATTTGGATGGCACACTAATCAATACAGAAAGCCAATATACTCAGTTTTGGGAGAGGGTAGGGGAAGAGCTGAATCTCGGCATTCCCAATCTTGCCCAAATAATCAAGGGGCGGACTCTTTCTTCTATTTTCAGTACTTTTATTCCATCAAAGGAGTTGCAGAAAGAGATTTCCCTCAGACTTGACGTGTTTGAGAGGCAGATGCAGTTTCCCTTTTATCCTGGCGTGCTAGATTTTTTGGGAGATGTAAGGAAGAATGGAGTAAAATGTGCGGTTGTAACCAGTTCTAATAAAGCAAAGATGAGTGCCGTTAAGCGTAAGATTCCTTATTTTGAGAATCTGTTTGACAAGGTTCTAACTGCCGAGGATTTTTCTGCTTCCAAACCTGATCCTGCTTGTTATTTATATGGTGCACAGGTTTTTTCTGCCCAGAAGAATCAGTGTGTGGTATTTGAGGATGCTGTCAACGGTCTTCAGGCGGGTACGTCAGCGGGTATGTTTACCATAGGTTTTGCAACAACCAATCCGAGGAGTGTCATTGCGCCATTATGCCATCATGTTCAGGATGATTTTCTTCATCTTACCTATGCTGACGTTGAGAAATTACTTTCAGATTATTGGAGGAATAGAGGTTAGCGGAACTGCTTTTGTTCCTCCATGTATTCGAAGCCAAATTGGCTTAGGTAGTCCTTAATTTCGTTGATATCCTTGCCGAAATCGTCGCATAATGCTTCCAGCGAATCGTACTCATTGTCACGCAGAAGCATATTTATGCTTGAGAACAACATAAACGGGTCTTGTGGTAGTTTATCCATCTCTATTTTTGAGTGTTTGTTGAAAAATTGGTGCAAAGATACAAAATATATGGGTAAATGTCCCTGTATGTTTTGTCTCTTCTGTTTCTTTTTCGTAAATTTGCTCGCTCTAGACTATAATTTACATTTAAATAGGAATCATGATAGTAGGATTAATCACAGGAATCCTTGCCGGCTTTGTTGCCAGCAAGTTGTTCGACGGAAAGGGTAAGGGATGTGTTGTAAACCTTGTTTTGGGCATCATTGGCGGTGCCTTAGGAGGCTGGGTTTTCAGTCTTTTTGGTTTGCAGGCATACAGTTGGATGGGCGAGTTGGTAGTCGCTGTTATTGGCGCTATGCTGTTCTTGGCTATCTGGAACAAGCTTTTGAAGTAACACCTCTCTGTATTCTCCACATTTTGTGAAAACAAATTAACCATATATGAAGATCAAATATTTTAGACATTATTTGTTGTGGCTACTGCTGATTGTCTGTAGCCATATCCATGCGCAGGACCAGCTGAACCCTGTTGCCGATCCCGCGGCAGTGGTCGAGAGCGGCAATGCCCGTTTCACGGTCCTCACCAGCAAGATGATTCGTATCGAGTACAGCAGCACCAGGCAGTTCGAGGACCGCGCCACCTTTGCTATCGTTAACCGCAGGTTGCCCGTTCCCTCTTTTTCTACCGAGGAGTCGGATGGCTATCTGTATATCCGCACGGCCGATGTAACATTGCGTTATAAGATTGGTTCCGAGATTAAGGCCTCCGACAAGAAGCCTGATAATCTGCAGGTTACCTTCCTCCTTAATGGTATTACCTGCACCTGGTATCCAGGCAAGGACGATGCCCTGAACCTCTTGGGCACCAACAGAACCCTTGATACCGCCTGGGGCGATAATGCCCGTGGCAAGTTAGAGAAAGGCCTTCTCTCGCGTGCCGGTTGGAGTATTATCGACGAGAGTCCCACTGCCACACGAGGCGACGGCAGCACCACCTTGCCTATGGCTCCCAATGCCGATGGTTACATGTGGTGGCAGAAGGCAGCCGATGCCACGGCTATCGACTGGTACTTCCTGGGCTATGGTCACCAGTACAAGGAGTGTATCCAGGATTTCACCAGGGTAGGGGGTCGTGTACCTTTGCCTCCCAAGTATATCTTTGGCTATTGGTACAGTCGTTATTGGGCTTATACCCAGAGCGATTTCCAGGGCATCATACGTGATGTCGAGAGCAACGACATCCCCATGGACGTCATCATCATGGATATGGACTGGCACCGCAGTGGCTGGACGGGCTGGAGCTGGAACACCAGTCGCATCCCCAATCCTACCTCCCTTATCTCTTTCATGCATAATCATGGCCTTCGTACGGCCCTCAATCTTCACCCCTCCGATGGTATAAGCAGTTCCGAGGACAAGTACAAGAATCTCCGCACTGCCATGGGATTCCCCTCTTCCTATACCGCGACAATTCCCTGGACCATACAGGATTACAGCTTTGCCCGTCCCTTCTTCGATAATATCATCCGTCCACTCGAGAAGCAGGGTGTCGACTTCTGGTGGCTCGATTGGCAGCAGGAGAAGACCGTTGGCGAGCATGCCAGTGCCAAGGGTTATTCCCTCGCGGATGGAGCCGATAAGCTGAGCGAGACCTTCTGGTGCAACCACACCTTCTTCGAGGATATGCAGAAGAACCGTCCCGAGCTTCGCCCCGTCATCTATCACCGATGGGGTGGGTTAGGTTCGCACCGTTATCCCATCTGTTTCAGTGGCGACACATGGGCGGCATGGTCCACCCTCGGCTACGAGATATTCTTCACCAGCAACGCCAGCAACGTCTGCTACGCCTATTGGGGCCACGATTTGGGTGGTCATCAGGGAGGCGACAACGACCCCGAGCTCCTGCTGCGCTGGTTGCAGTTCGGAGCCTTCACTCCCATCTTCCGTACCCATGCCACCAACGATTCCAAGTTAGAGCGTAAGATCTGGAAGTACAGCAACTTCGAGCAGCTTCGCGAGGCTGTCCGCCTGCGCTATCAGATGTTCCCCTATCTCTATACGGCAGCCCGCGAGACCTACGATACCGGTATTGGCATGAACCGTCCCCTCTATTACGAATGGCCCGAGGAGAATAATGCCTATGTCTATGAGGACGAGTACATGTTCGGCAACGATATGCTCGTGGCTCCCATCTATACCGCCTCCCACAATGGCATCAGCAACCGCAACGTCTGGCTGCCTGCTGGCTTGTGGTGGGATGTAACAGAGAACCGTCTGCGTCAGGGCGGCAGTGTCTTCCGTGGCAAATATACGTTGGACCAGTTCCCCGTCTTCTATCGCCCCGGCAGTGTCATCCCCTTCTATCCCGTCCAGCGTAGCGTTGTCACCAATCCTGCCGAGATTATCCTCAAGGTAGTCCCTGGAGCCGATGGCACAGGCTCGTTCTACGAGGATGGTGGAGCCAATCAGGACTACCTCACAGGTGGATATGCCCGCACGACCTTCTCTTATAGCAATCTCTCTGCTTCCAGCAAGCGTCTTACCATCCATCCCCGCGAGGGCAGCTTCACCGGCATGCCCACCACACGTACCTGGAGCGTTCAGTTCTTGGGCATTCAGAAGGCTCCTCAGGCTATCAGCGTCAGCAACGACATGCCTTTCGAGCAGAGTTACGATGCCGAGGCGAAGGTCCTGACCGTTAGTATCCCTACGTCAGCTCTCGACAAGGAGATTGTCATCCAGTTGGATGGGGTAGAGGCTGATTCCGCCCCCCAGGCCATTGCTCCTCAGGTGGTTAGCGAGGACGCTTCGCAGTCCGTCGGCTCTCCCAACAGGAACGTAGCCCGTGTTTCTGGTGTATCCCGACTCTATGTCCGTGGTTCAGCCATCCCCGGTGGCGTGCAGGAGCTCACCAGCTTCAACAGCCGCAATTGCTTCAAGTATCATGGCAAGTTGCTCCCTGGCACCTTCGTTATTTCTCCTTCCAAGACGGGCGGCACACGCTTCTACAAGCCTGCCCAGTTCAATGCCAATGTCGTTAACGATGGCATCAGCTATACCACCACTACGGATAGTACCGCTGCCGTCTGGACCGTTCTCTTCGAGGCCGATAACTATCGCTTTACCGTTACCCCCACCTCCACTTCGGCCGGCACCATGCAGGGCGAGCTGTTCACCTGGTGGTACGAGTCATGGATCTGTGGCGGTTGTGTCGAGGACAACCAGACCCCTGGCGCTGGCAACTGGCAGATTTCCAGTGGCAAGGCTATGGAGCAGTCGTCCCTGAATCCTTACGAATGGACTTGGACGGGCGAGCTGCGCAATTATACCAGCAACGACGAGCCTAAGCGCTTCAAGATCAATGGCCAGTATGGTTGGAGTCCCAAGGTGCTGCACCCCTTCAAGCAGGACGAGAGCATCCTCACGGCCAAGGAGGTTTGGTACAATGGCTCTTCCGACTATAAGTGGGCCATCTCTAAGGACGGCTTCTACCGTATCACCATCGATATCTTCCGCGAGACCATCTCGGGCGAGTACCTGGGCGATAATGTCGATATCGATGGGGTAGGGAGCATCCAGCCCGAGGCCAAGGTGCAGCTCTCTGTCCGCGACCATAGCATACAGGTTACCTCATCGCAGGTGATGGCTGTCTTCCTCTTTGGTGCCGAGGGTCAGTATCTCACCTCCGAGAGTGGCAGTCAGGTCACCCTGCAGGCTCCCCATGCCGGAACCTATATCCTGCATGCCACCAATGGCAAGGAGAACTTTACGCGTAAGATAACTATTCAGTAAAAGCAATATATCGATAACAAAATGAGAAAACTTAATCAACTATTATCCGCATTCCTGTTCTGCGTCAGCCTCTCTGCTGTTGCGCAGAAGAACTACATGGCAGCCCCCGGTGTGGCTGTCTTCTATCCCCAGAATTACGATGCCGCTGCGCACAGCCCATCACCTATCTTCGAGCAGGATTTGGCTCCTGTGGGCGATGTGCCTGCTTCGTGGAGGATTCGTCCCCTCTATAGTGTCGAGGACGGCAAGAACGTTGTCCGTATCCCCGTTGATGCCGATGCCGACCTCTATGGTGGTGGCGAGGTATGGGGCCCGCTGCGTCGCAATGGCAAGACCATAGAGTTCTTTAATATCGATACCCCCTGCTATGGCGTGGATGGCGGCTCTCACCTCTATCAGAGCCACCCCTGGGTCTTTGGCTTGCACAAGGACGGTTCTGCCTTCGGAATCATTGCCGATAACACCTGGAAGTCCACTATGACCACCGACTCCGAGGTCGTTTTCCGTTCCGAGGGTCCTGCCTTCCGTGTTGTCATCATCGAGAGGGAGAGCCCCGAGGCGCTCATGCAGGCCCTCGTGCAGCTTACCGGCACCATGCCCCTGCCTCCCCTGTGGTCGCTGGGCTATCAGCAGTGCCGCTACAGCTATCATCCCGATACGCGCGTCAAGGAGATTGCCGATACGCTCCGCCATTACCAGATTCCTTCTGATGTTATCTGGATGGATATCCATTATATGGATCAGTACAAGATTTTCACTTGGCACCCCCAGGAGTTCTCTAAGCCCAAGGAGCTGAACGACTATCTGCATAGCCTGAACTTCAAGAGCGTCTATATGATAGACCCCGGCGTTAAGGCGCAGGAGGGTTATTGGGTCGATGACCAGCTCATGCAGAACGACTATGCCGTGCTCGACGAGAATGGCAAGCCCTTCGTGGGCAATGTATGGCCTGGAGCCTGCCATTTCCCTGATTTCACCCGTCCCGAGGTGCGCTCATGGTGGAGCACGCTCTATCCTCCCTTCATGGCGCAGGGCGTGGATGGTATCTGGAACGATATGAACGAGCCCAGCGTCTTTGGTGGACCTGCAGGCACCATGCCGCTCACTAACCGTCATTTGGGCGGCGATGGCCTTCGTCCCGACTCGCACCTGCGTTATCATAATGTCTATGGACTGAATATGGTGCGTGCCAGCCGTCAGGGCCTCTTGTTGGCCAACCCCGACAAGCGTCCCTTCATCCTCAGCCGTAGCAACTTCCTGGGCGGTCACCGTTATGCCGCCACCTGGACGGGCGACAACCTCTCCAGCTGGGAGCAGTTCATGGCCAGCATCCCCATGACCATCACCCTTGGCCTCAGCGGTCAGCCCTTCAATGGTCCTGATATAGGTGGTTTCTGTGGCGATAGCAATGCCAAGCTGGTGGCCAACTGGACCGCCGTTGGTGTTTATTTCCCCTTCGTGCGTAACCATTGTATCGATGGCGGACGTGCGCAGGAGCCTTGGGCGTTCGACCAGCAGACCCTCGATGTCTGCCGCACAGCCATCAATCGTCGCTACCGCCTTATGCCCTATATCTATACCCTGTTCCAGGAGGCCAGTGTCAACGGAATGCCTGTTATGCGTCCTGTCTTCATGGCGGATGCCAAGGATGCCTCTCTGCGTGCCGAGCAGAAGGCCTTCCTCTTGGGTTCCGACCTGCTCGTCCTTCCCCGTTGGGCGGGCGATGCACAGCTTCCTCAGGGCGACTGGGACATCATCCCCTTCGAGTCCACCGACGATGGCTTCCAGCCCTACGTAGCCCTTCGTCCCGGTGCCATTGTCCCCATGGCCAACCTCTATCAGAACACCACCGAGATGCGCACCGACAGCCTCACCCTCCTCATCAACCCCGATGCCCAGGGACAGGCCTCTGGCCGCCTCTACGAGGATGCTGGCGATGGCTTCCAGTTCCGTCACGGCCAATATGCCCAGTATAGCATCCAGGCTCAGACGCAGGGCAAGAAGATTACTGTCAGCATCAGTAAGGAGGGTGGCAAGATGGATGAGAAGCCTCGCACCCTCCGTGTCGGAATCGTCGCTGACGGTAAGGTAACCTACAGTCCCTGGACCACAGGCAGCGAGGTAACCATGAAGGCCGTAGCGGACAAACAGCAGTTCATCGATAAGAATAAACTCACGTTCCCACAAAACCCCGAATAGCCTCCGGCCCTTCGGGTGAGTTTCAGGTTTCAGGTTTCAGGTTTCAGGTGGTAAGATATTTGATAATAATGATTTATAAAATATATAAGCAAACAGAAAAGTTGGAAAAAGTTCAGAGATTCGAGGATTTAATCATCTATCAGATGGCGCGTGACCTCTGTAAAGATGTTTATTCCATAACTAAATGTGATATATTCCAAAAGGATTCCAGATTTGTTCAGCAAATACATGCTTCAGCAGGTTCTGTCATGGATAATATTGCCGAAGGTTATGAACGAGATGGTAATAAGGAGTTTATAAACTTCTTGTATATAGCTAAAGGTTCATGTGGCGAGGTACGCAGCCAAATCATTCGAGCCTCTGATGTAGGTTTCATTGACTCTGACTGCGCTAAGAAACTTTATAACGACAGTCTAAAATTAAGTAAGGCTATCAGTAAGTTTATCAGTTCTCTGAAGTCCAGTCCTATAACTGGCAAAAAGTACATGCTCCCTGAAACCTGAAACCCAAACCTGAAACCTGAATCCTGAAACTTGAAACCCAAACTTGAAACTTGAAACTTGAAACTTGAAACCCAATAAAACAATGGAAATAACATCCGCCCAAAATCCCCGCATAAAGCATCTGCTGGCCCTCCAGCAGAAGTCATCCCTCCGCCGCGAAGAAGGCCTCTTCGTGGTAGAGGGACGCAGGGAGTTGGAACACTGCATCCATGCCGGCATGCAAGTAGAGTCTGTCTATTGCCTGGACGGCACAGACCTCTCTCAATTCTCATCTCTAAACTCTAAACTCTCAACTCTCAACTGGAATCTGACCCAGGTGTCAGATTCTGTTTACGAGCGCATAGCCTATCGCGGCAGTACAGAGGGCATTGTCGCCGTTATCCGTACCCCCCAGCCCCATACCCTGGAGTCCCTCCTCCAGCAGGAGGGTAGGGGAGTCAACGGCAAGCCCTTGTTCGTTGTTCTGGAGAGCGTAGAGAAGCCCGGCAACCTGGGCGCCATCCTTCGTAGTGCCGATGCAGCCAATGCCACGGGCGTCATCGTCTGCGACCCCCTTACAGACCTTTACAACCCCAATCTCATCCGCTCCTCCATTGGCGCCATCTTTACTGTCCCCACGGTCGCCTGCACCTCCCAGCAGTGCATCTCCTTCCTCAAGGAGCATGGCATACAGATACTCACGGCCCAGTTGCAGGATTCACATCTCTACTACGATACCCCCATGTCAGGCCCCACCGCCATTGTCATGGGCACCGAGAGCACAGGCCTCACCGATGTATGGCGACAGGCAGCCGATGCCCATATCCGCATTCCCATGCTTGGCCAACTGGATTCCCTCAACGTCTCCGTCTCTGCCGCCATCCTCCTCTTCGAAGCCGTAAGGCAACGCCAAGCGTAGTTAGCTTAATTCAAGGGTGACAAGGGACAGGTCCCTGAAACGTTAAAATTTCCTAGATTATCTAGATTTTCTAGATTTTCTAGATTTTCCAGATTATCTGGAATTTCTAGCGCCCTTTAACACCGCTATCTCGCGCTCAAGCGAGGCTATGCGAGCTTTCAGGGCAGCAATCTCTTGTTCTTGCCGGGCTATGATTTGCTTCTGCGTGCCTCGCATGTCCAGGCGGGCGGCCGTCATGCGTTCACGCACACCGCCCTCTTCCACGAATTCGCGGTCACGCTTTTCCATGAAAGTTGACATGGCCTTGTCCACCATATGGCAGAGGCTGATAGCGGTATTTGCCATTTCCTCATCGGTCCATTTGGTAAAGAATGGCTCATAGTCCCTTAGGTTATTGTGCGTGCGGCAATACGCCAAAAGCTTGTTATAGCGCCCGTGCAGCAGCTCCGTCTTCGACCATTCATTCAGTCCATGCTGCTTCAGATAGTCGTGGTAGTCTTCCAGCAGTTCCTGGTTGCTGCCTTTGGCTATGCCCAACAATTTTATTTCCGTCTCAAACGAGGTTTGTCCGTCGGTGAGACCTTCGGCTATGTTTTGTTTTATGCTGCGAGCAGCCTGCACCATCTGGTCAACGGTGCGGTCACCGTATTTGGGCAAAAAGCGCTCGCAGAATACCTTGGTGAGTTGCACCAGCACATCACTCTTGCGGTAGAAGTGCAGCTCGGTATATACCGTTGCTTTTCGCATGATGCTGGGCGTGCCGTCGTCATATCGTTTCAGATTGATATTCTTGGGGGTAAGCATGATCATATTTCATTAGCGAAGTGCAAAGTTACGATTAAGTGAGCGGAATACAAAATAAATTAGTTTATTTTTATTCCCGAACGAAAGTAATTTCGAGACGAAGTCTCAAAGTTACGAAAAAGTCGAGAGCAGAACAAAAAGAATAAATTCTTTTTTTATGCCGAGACGAAGTAACCAAAAAGAGGACCGACATTTCTGTCAATCCTCCTTTTGGTTTCAAGTTTCATAGGGTCTTCGACCCGGTCTCAGGTTTCAAGTAATTATGAATTATGAACGTCGAAGAGGTCGCGAGCGGAACGCGAGAACGAAGTGGCAATTGTGAATTATGAATTGACTAAAGTCTAATTCATGCAGCTGGTAACACCGAAGCTGGTTGCAATGGCTGTCAGTACAGCCAATATCGTCTGAATGACGAATTTCCAAGTCTCTTTTTTCATAATAGAAACCCCTTCCTAACCTCCCCGAGGGGAGGAACTGCAATAGGGTCGTGGGCAGTTGCATTGTTGATTTGAAATTTTAATTTTGAATTTTGAATTTAAATTGCGGGCTTTTACACCCGCAATTTACTAGTTTTGTCCGCCTCCGCCACCGGTGTTACCACCAGCGTTGCCGCCCTGGTTCTGACTCCCCTCGCCTTCGGGAGAGGGGTCGGGGGTGAGGCTAGTATCGGGGTCCTCCACCTCGCCGCCATCGTCGGAGGTAACACGCTTCAGGATGGTGCCGTCCTCGTCCAGGCAGGTGATCTGAATGCTGGTTTCTGCCAGCTCCTCCTTTACGTCTACGCTGGGGGTGAATACGATGCGGCGGGTGCTAATGAGCGAGGTCTTTACGTCCTCCAGATCCTCTACCGCCTTAGAGCGGACGCTGAAGCGCATGGTACCCAGTCCGGGCAGTGGCACGCTGTGACCTTCTGTTGCCCACGCCTTGATTACTTCGCCTGCTGCATCCCAAGCAGCCTTCATGGCGCCTACGCTGATGCCGCTTCTTACAGAGGCCTCCTTGAATACCTTCTTCTCCTGAATGGGAGTGTACAGCTCAGGACGCATCACAAACTTCTTCACTCCGGGGTTCTTGCCGATTTTAAGCACTCGGCGCTGTGCAATCACTTTTATTGCCATAATCTAATAATTGGTTGGTTAAGAGCCTTAAGAGGCTGTGGTTAATAAATCGGTTAATGGTTAATGAATTGGTTGTTTTGCCATCGGCTAAAGTCTAAAGCCTAAAGTCTAAAGCCTAAAGTCTAAAGTCTAATATCTAAAGCCTAAGGTCTAAAGTCTAATATCTGTTAAGATATTTTACTTCGCGTACAAGAGAGGCCTCGATGTTGGTTCTTAAGGTCGTTTTTGCAACTATTAATATTAATTATTGCGCGCATTAATACTTGCAAGTTTTACTCTTAATACCTTCCCTTGGTGGGGGCGTGAGGGTCTCTTATTTTGACACTACAAAGGTACGACAATATCTTTATATTGTAAAATAAATTCCTAAAATAAGCACGCAAAAAAACACACCCTTCTTTAACGAAGATAAACTTGGCAATGCGCACAGCGCACAGCGCACAGTTTATTTAGCGAGCAGAACACCCTTTATGGTAAAGTATATAGAAATATATACTTATTATATATAATAATATTATATATAATAAAATTTTTGTTCAGACATTTTGAGGTGCCACTGAGGAAACTGTGCGCTGTGCGCTGTGCGCTTTTGGGGTGTTTGTACTTCCCTAAAGATACTAAGACCACAATAATTCGGATGTGCTTGATAATCAGGCACATCTTTTTTTATGCTTTTAGGAGCTGAAAAATTGTTGAAAAATAATGGCCTCCGGATGCTTCAGGAGTCGGATTTTTAGTGTACTTTTGCAGAGAAATTCGCAGGCACAGAAAAGCACGGCGAAACCATTCCGCATCTTAAATAATAAAACACTAAACAAGCAGCATCTATGAGTATTGACAAACAGGATTTCGCTGATTGGGCAAGTGGTGCCCGACATGAGCTCGTGCATGAGCGCGAGCAACTGAAAGAGAGGGATAACCAGATTGAAAAATATCTGTACGCGATAGAGGTGGCTGATAACCTGATATCGGAGAACGAAAATCTAAAGGAGGAGAATGAAAAACTGAAGGAAGAACTGGAGGTGGCCCAGCAACAACTTTCCGAAGAGAAGAAACAGCGCTCTGAGTTGGAAATGAAAATGAACGAGATGAGCAAGCTGTCGGCTGGTATGGCCAAGAAAGCATCGCAGGATGACCTGAGCAAGGCGTTGCGCGGCTACCTGAATATATCCAAGAGAAAAACGCAAAGCAAGCGCGAGGCGGCCAAGACGGTATTCATGGAGATGCTGATAAGCGCCAAACTGGACCTGCCTGATGATATTATGAACCTGCTTGAACATCTTGACGACGAGCAGGAGGATAAGACCACAGAACTGCATAACCACTTCGAGGCTGGCAGCAGTGCACAGGTCTTCAATGACAAGGTGGAAGGTAAAATCACTTGGGAATGATGGAGGAGCAGAAAAATAAGGGGGTGGTAAACCACTTCGAGGCTGGCTCTAACTGCCAAGTTTTCAACGGTCCCGTCAGTGGCTGTGTGTTTGCTATGCCAGGGGCAAATGTTACCCAGCATACGGGCGAGCAGCCTCACAGTCGGGAAGAGGACGAACTGACCAATCTGCTCAAGCCTATGTTCTTTGGCTCGGAAGAGGAGGCAAAGGCGTTCTTGCAGAGTGTTCAGCGCATGAAGCCCACGCAGATAACGGCGAGGGTAAACCAACTGATAGGGGAGAAGAAGCTCTCCGAGTTGTCTAGCCACCGCGATCTGTGGAAGGTGCTGCACGACTGCGGCATATATACTCCAACGGAGTCCAACTGGAACCAACAGGTAAAATAACACTTTAGCTAAAAACCATTGCTAAGGGGGAATCGGTACAATCCGGTTCCCCCTTTTCTTGTACAAACTTGCACAAAACTTGTGCAGGACTTGTAATTTCTTGTAATTACTTGTATGCCAATGCGTTATATCTTCGTTTCTGAGGTATATACAGATATTGACAGTACCTTTGCATCGTCAAACAACAAACAGATGTTCTATTCATTAAATAAGGTTATTATGACAAGAAAAGTTTATGTAAGAAACCAATTTGATGTTCGCATCAAGAAGTGTTGCGCATCTTGCGCATTCAAGGACCTGACAAGGGCGGTAACGGAAAGATATTGTACGGAACATGCTAAGACCGTGAATGCCTGCGAGGTCTGCAATGGTTGGAGGATGAGCAGTCTGCTACAGTCTATGCAACTCTCGGACGGACAGGTAAAACGCCGTGAGTATCAGCTTTACCTTCTGAAAATCCGCACAGAAGAGCTGGAGAAGGAGGTAAAGAAACAGAAAAGCATAGAGATAGTCAGAGAAGAATTTGAAAGCCAATACGGCAGTGTTTTTATATAATCCATTTTTGATTCTGAGTTGAAGTGAGGAGGATGTCCCCGGGTAAATGCGCAAAGATTCCAACCTTCTTCTCGCAAAAACTCAAGAAAATGAAGAAACTTATTTTTATTATGAATGTCCTGGACATTATGGCAGGACTTAAGAAGGGAAAAAGAATCGAAGGTGCTCTTTATCTGGACAAGAACACGGGTATACCAACATTTAAGGCATACAACCGCACGCCGAAGCCCAGGCCTAAGGACAAAGTGTTGCGCTATCTGGAACATGGATGGGTAAAGGAGAGTTCGGCACGTATAAAGGTGTACGAGAGCATGCCTAAACGTCTGGGTGCCGCCCGCATGATTATGACCTTGGAGCGTGAGACAAAGGAGGCCAAAAACGTGATTATTGAACAGGAAATACTTGATTTGTAAATGAAGAATGAAGAATTAGACTTTAGGCCTTAGACTCTAGACTTTAGGCCTTAGACTCTAGACTTTAGGCCTTAGACTTTAGACCTTAGACTTTAGACTTTAGGCCTTAGACTTTAGACTTTAGGCCTTAGACTCTAGACTTTAGTCTATAACCTGAAACCAATTCTTCTTTTTTCTCTTTTAATTTTTAATTCAAAAAGACGATGAGCGTACATTTGATATATTATAAGGATGGGGCAAAGATGATGATGCCTGTCCTAAGCAAAGAAGAGTATATGGCCATCCGCAATGGTGGCGAACAAAGGGAGCGCGTAAAGCGTATCCGGGGTGGCGAGGAATCGCTGAAACATAAGCTGGTGCAAATGAACTACAGCTGCCTGCCCAACGAGGACGGGACGCTAAAGGGTTCCACCCGCATGAGCAACACGGTGGGCATGGATATCGACTGGACCCCTTCCCCGCTTCCCCGTGAAGGGGAAGAGCAGTTAGCTGCCCGTAAGGAGGAATGGCTGCAGAAGGTGCCTGAACTGGTGCTGAGTAAGAAGGATGAGCTGGGCCTGATGATGCTGGAAAGGTCTGCTACGAAGGGCTATCACCTGGTGTTCCGTCGCCGTCCTGAACTCAGCCAGGAAGAAAACCTCCGTTGGGCAAGTGATCTGTTAGGCGTAAAGTTTGATGAGAATGCTAAGGACATCACCCGCGTTTTCTTCACAACAACAGCAGCAGAGCTGTTGTTTCTCTCTCCTCAGCTCTTTGAGCTGAAAGAAGAGAAAAGTGAAGAGTTAAGAGTTAAGAGTGAAGAATTAAAGTTACCACCTGTCAACTCTCAACTTTCAACTGACTCTAAACTCTCAACTCTAAACTCTGAACTAACATTTCGCGGCATAAAATACAGCGAAATCATCGAAAAATGGTGGCAACAGAATGGCGGAGAGCCGCAGGAAGGTGAGAGGAATGTAAAGCTCTATCAATTGGCCGTGAACCTGCGTGCTATCTGCGACAACAAGAAAGAGGTGCTCCTGCAGATTATGCCTCGTTTGGGACTGGATGAACAGGAGTTCCGTAGCATCATAGAAAGTGCTTGCAAGGAAACACCCAAAGGTATCAGCAAGCAGATGCAGGCGGTCATAGATGGTAATGAAGATTCAAGAATAAAGAATGAAGAATCGGATATGCCGCCTGAAATGCCTAAGAAGTTGCCTCATTTGGTTCAGCTATTGACCTCTAAAACGCCCGTAGAATACAAGGCGGCTGTGTCCAACGCGATATTTCCGCCATTGGCGACTCATCTGTGCGAAGTACGCTTTACCTACACCGATAACATCGAGCACGAGGCTACGCTAATGAATTGTCTGATGGCTGGTACTGGCGCAGGAAAGGGATGCATAGACAAGCCTATAGAGCGTATCATGGCCGACATAGAACGACGCGACAAGGAGAACGAACGTCGCGAGGAAGAATGGAAAAAGGACTGCCAGAAGAAGGGCGCAAACAAGGATAAGTTGCTCAGACCAGAAGGGTTGGTTATACAAATCATCGACCCTGATATGACGAAACCTGCCTTGGTGACCCGAATGGACGAATCAGAAGGACACTTCGTATATGTAAAACTGAACGAACTGGATCTGTTCGAGCAACTGAAAGGAGCCACGGGCAAACAGCACTTCCAATTGATGTGTTTGGCTTTCGACTCGGATGCTACATACGGACAGACACGTATTGGTACGTCAAGTGTGACGGCAAGACCTATGTGTCGCTTCAACTGGAATGCCTGTACCACCATCATGAAGGGACGACGCTTCTTTCGCAACGTGCTGACAGACGGTCCCGTCAGCCGTATCAACTTCTGCACCATCCCTGAGCAGGAAATCGGCGCTGAGCAGCCTGTATTCGGCCGTTATGATGCCGAGTTCGACGAGGCACTGAAACCTTACATAGATAATCTGGTAGCTGCAAGGGGGCTAATAGATTGTCCGCAGGCCTTCAAGCTGGCCAAGAAACTGCAGCACGAGTGTGCTGAGTTTGCAAGGCTTTCGCAATCGGGCGTGTATTGGAACCTCAGTCACAGAGCCTGTGTGATTGCCTGGCTAAAGGCTTGTGTGCTCTACGTAGCCAATGGTCTGAAGTGGGAGAAGAGCATAGAGGATTTTATCCGTTGGTCTTTGAACTACGACCTCTGGTGTAAGATGCAATTCTTCGGTGCTGACATAGAACGTGCCAATCGCGGCGATGATGCTCGAATAGGTACCAAGGGGCCCCGAAATCTACTGGAGTTATTGCCCGACATCTTTACCATAGATGATGCTAAGCGTGTGCGTCAGCAGCAGGGTAAAGACGCAAGCCGTAGTGCTACAACTCATATGATACGCACATGGATGAACCGTGACTATTGCGCACAGTGCACAGAGCACAGTTACCAGAAGAGCGAAAAGTACAAATCGTCAAAGTTGAAAAATTGATAGTTATGGAACCAAGAGGTATTAGAAACAACAATCCATTAAATATTAGATTAAGTAGTAGTAAATGGCAAGGGCAAGTACTCCCCCAAAGGGGGAGCGGAGAGGGGGCCTTTTGTCAGTTTAGTGAGATGAAATGGGGTTGGCGAGCAGCGTTCAGGCTGCTCTGCCACACCTACTACGGGAAGTACAAGTTGCGCACTATACGGGATATTATCTATCGCTGGGCACCGCCCAACGAGAACGGGACATCGGTCTATATCCGCAGTGTGGCAGAACGGACGGGCATCAATGCCGACAGCGTACTGGGCGACCCCGCCACGCACGCAGCCCAATGGCTGATGATAGGCATGGCCATGGCCATCGTAGAGAACGGCACCACGCAGCAGGATTACCTGAGTATGCTGAAAGGGTGGGAGATGGCAATGTCTTAGATTACGGAAGTGGTTGTTCGGAAATCCCGAACAACTGCTTTTTCCCTTCCTTTTCTAAAATAAATTTGAATTTATTTTGAACGGAAACCTCTTTTTTATACTTTTGTAGGGTAAAAGTAGAATATAATGAGTCTTTAACATCCTTACTCGACTGAGGAAGCAGAATTACGACCTCTAGAACCACATCAGTCAGGCAAGGCAACGGGTGTTTGCGCTCTACAATATGGGGCGTGGACTGATTGGTTGTTGTCTGATGTGGGCCGTCGTAAGCCTTGCTTCTTCTTCAATCTTCATCCATGCCCTTTTTCAAAAGAAATTAAAAGAGGGCATTTTTTTGTGCCCTGAACAATAAGGATGGGAGACAGTATCTTATACAAGTATTTGGATGCACAAGGTGGCGCAGGCATGCTATACAATAGAAGTCTGATGTTCACCAACGCAACGCAGTTGAACGACCCGTTCGACTGTCACCAAGATCTTGTAGATTATTCTAACGCACCATCAGAGGTATTTGCCCCTTGGGACCAAGAGACAATAGAGCGCCTTGAGGTTAATCGCACAGAACGATTAAGAAACGACACATGGATTTGTAGTCTCTCCAAGGTGTATAATTCCCTTCTGATGTGGACTTTTTATGCTAAAAACCATCAAGGTGTTTGCGTTGGCATCAACATGGACAAGGCCAAACAATATCTTGATCACTTAACAGGTACTTTTATCGAATGTCCCCAAATAGAGGTAAAGTATAAAAGCATTTCGGAGAAGCCAGATGGCTTTAAAGATAAAATAGACTCCTTTTCATATCAGCTAGGCACCAAAGCAAAAGAATGGGAATATGAGCAAGAGGTTCGTCTTATCTCTGTCAACCCTAATCCTATGTTTATGAAGTTGATGCCTGGGCAAAATGACGAAAAAGGTCCTATTGATTGGCGGGAAGTTCACGCTTTTGTTGATTTAGGAGGAGAGTGTTTCGATTCTCTGTATTTCGGAGCAAATATAGAGAGCTATAAGAGAGAGAAAATAATGGAGTTCGCTAAGAATGTGAACCCCAATATAAAAATATATCAAATGACACTAGACCCTGAAGCTTTTAAGCTGAAGGAAGAGGAGATAAAATAATGACTAAGAAGAAACCTATATATAAGATGATTGACCTGTTTGCTGGATGCGGAGGTCTTAGTTTAGGGTTGGAACAGGCAGGCTTCACGCCATGGTTTGTAAATGAGATTATTGAGCAATTTGCTAACACGTATAAATTTAATCATCAATTATCAGACCAACATTATTTCGTCGGTGATATAGCAGAATTAAACAAGCATATCGACGACTATAAAGAAATGTTTTCTGATATTACGTTGGTTTGCGGAGGGCCTCCATGTCAAGGGTTCTCCATGGCGAATCGCCAAAGGATTCTTGACGACCCTCGTAATGGACTGTACAAGCAGTATCTGATTTTCTTAAGTCACGTCCGTCCTAAGTTCTTCATAATGGAGAATGTGAAGGGCATGATGAATAAGAAGGATGAAATCATCCAAAACTTCCAAGAGTATCTTGGCGATGAATACGCTTATGACTATGCCGTTTTGAAAGCACAAGATTTTGGAGTTCCACAAAATAGGGAGCGATTCATTATGATAGGAAATCGCATGGGAATATCCCCAAAGGCCATTTTTGACGAGATCGACAAGAACAAGCGAGAAGCCTTCGTTTTGCGTGATGCTCTTTATGGACTTCCTCACTTAGAGTCCAAAAAGGAAAAGGGGCAAAGTGGAGTCGAAGATATTCTCTCTGGCTTGACAGAAAGGGATTTTGAATACCCTCAAACAGATTTTTATAAGTTCATCAATGGTGAAAGAGTAATAACAAAACTCTACAACCACAAAAATCGTTATAACAACGAGCGCGA
>ODAJ012150268.1_pt1 | contig 20994 bp, 12 predicted proteins | sample 1539241 | NCBI WGS metagenome assembly ODAJ01 (sample SAMN02144231, study PRJEB22623) | gut metagenome | biome: sheep rumen | host: Ovis aries | place: New Zealand | reverse complement strand
GAGGTCTCGAACGGCGTTCCGCAGAAGGGACAACCGTTGTAACGCTCCAGCGGGAAGGTCCCCTCGGGAATGAGGTGGCCGCAGGGCAGCTGCGTACCTTCCATCTTCACTTCGTCGCCGAAATAGTTGGCCACAAAGGTGACAATGTGGTCGATGAACGATTCGCCCGTAGGCACCTGCCAACCTTTCACCAGAGGGGTCCAGTTGAGCCCCACGCCCATCACTTCGTTGACCACACCGAGCAGCTCCTCCTGCTGTTCGGCAGAAAGGCTGTTGAGCTTGTGCAGCAGCGGCTCGTCCACAGCATAGCCTACGGAGCGTAGCAGGGATACGAATTGCAGGGTTTGTTGAGTGATGTTGTCGTTTGACTTTATTTCGTCGGGAATGTAAATGGCGTTCAGCCGCAACGAAACGCGAAGCAAATCTTTTTCCATGGCCTTGGGGTGTTTTTGGGGGTGGGGTGGGAAAAAAGGCAATTGGGGAACTGAAAGCATGTGTACCGAAGGCACACATAATGACATTGAAGTAAGTTCCCCTTGGCCTTTTTTTATTTCGTTAGAGTCTCCTTTCGGTGCAAAAATAAGTGTTTTTTGGCTTTCTGCAAAATTTTTCCCCACTTTTTTTGTCTTCAGCTGTTTGAAAACGAAAAAAGTGGGGAAAAACCGAAGCGTCCCTGCCGTTTGTCACTTCGCCATGCGGTAGATGGCCTCCATGTCGGCGGTGGCTATCTTCTCGATGGAGCCGAGCACCACGGTGTTGTTGCGGCTGCACTTGCGCACCATTGTGGCAATCTCGTCGTCGGTGATGTCGCGTCCCAGCAACTCGTGGATGCTGGTGGGCATGCCTATCTGTCGGTAGAACGTCTCGATGGCCTCAATGCCGCGCAGGGCGGTGGCTTCGGGGTCGCTGAAGTCGTTGGTGACTCCCATCACGTTGACGGCAAACTGCACAAACCGGCTCACGTGCTTGGGCATGACGTAGCGCGCCCACGACCCCCAGATGGCGGCCAAGCCAGCACCATGGGTGACGCCGAAGAGGGCGCTCAGCTCGTGCTCCAGGCGGTGGGTGGCAAAGTCTTTCTCGCCGCCGCACTCGGTCAGGTTGTTGTGCGAGAGCGAGCCTGCCCACATGATTTGTGCGCGGTTGCGGTAGTCCTCGGGGTTCTTCAGCACGGCCAGTGCGCTGTCCTTCACGGTGCGCATGAGTGCCTCGCTGATGGCGTCGGTGAGCGTCATGTCGTCGAAGCGGCAGAAGTAGCGCTCCATGGTGTGCATCATGATGTCGGTGGCTCCGGCTGCTGTCTGGTAGGGAGGCAGGGTGAAGGTGCGCTCGGGGTTCATGATGGCAAAGCGGCATCGGCACAGATTGCTGTTCACGCCGCGCTTGTTCAGGTCCTCGTCGCGGGTGATGACGCACGAGTCGCTCATCTCGCTGCCTGCGGCGGGAATGGTGAGGATGCAGCCTATGGGCAGGCAAGCCTGCGGCGCCTTGCCGCACCAGAAGTCCCACACGTCGCCCTCGTAGTGAACACCGTAGCCGATGGCCTTCGACGAGTCGATGACGCTGCCGCCGCCCACGGCCAGGATGAAGTCAACGCCCTCGGCACGGCACTGCCCGATGCCTTCTTTCACCTTCGAAAGCAGCGGATTGGGCACCACGCCGCCCAGTTCGACAAACGGGATGGAGGCATCGTTGAGCATCTTCTCCACTTTGTCGAGCAGTCCCGACCGGCGCGCGCTGCCGCCGCCATAGTGGACGAGCACCTTCGTGCCGCCGTATTTCTTTATCAACTGAGCCAGCTGTTCCTCCGACTGCCGGCCAAATACCACTTCGGTGGGGGAGTAAAAATTGAAGTCTTTCATAATTAATTTCAGTGTATTGCAAGATAATCTGCCACAAAGATAAAAAATAATTCGCTTTTTCCAACCGAGGAAAGAAAAAATAACGTAAATTTGCAGCAAAGAACCATTAGAAACCATTTGTTGGAGAACATGAACATAGGAGACAAGGCACCCGAAGTGCTCGGCAAGGACGAGCAGGGACGTGTAATAAAATTGAGTGACTTCAAAGGGCGCAAGCTCGTGTTGTATTTCTACCCCAAGGACTCCACCCCGGGTTGCACGAGCCAGGCTTGCAGCCTGCGCGACAACTACGAGCGGATGCTCAGCAAGGGCTATGCCGTGGTGGGCGTGAGTGTGCAGGACGAAAAGTCGCACCAGCGTTTCAAGGAGAAGTACCAGCTGCCCTTCCCGCTGATAGCCGACACGGAGAAGAAGCTTGTGCAGGAGTTTGGCGTGTGGGGCGAGAAGAAAATGGCGGGACGCACCTACATGGGAACGCTCCGCACCACTTTCATCATCGACGAGGAAGGCTGCATAGAGGAAATCATCACGCCCAAGCAGATAAAAACCAAGGAACACGCGGCGCAAATTCTGCGCGACTGACCATGGCGTTCGTAAAGCACGACGTTGCGTCGAAATTCTCTAGAAAATTTTTGCCCATCGTCGTGAGATAATTTTGCCGCGCCGTGAGATAGATTCTTCTTGCCGTGAGATAATTTTGCCGCGTCGCGAGTTGGTCTGTAATTCTCTAGAGGATTTATGGTTGAAACGCGTGAATGGAAATCGCTATCGATGAAAAAGTATTTTTTTGCCTTGGTCTGTATGGCTGGTGTGCTGACATTGTGTACCCTTGCGGGCTGTTGGCCTCGCCCGGGCGACGCAGCCCTTTCGGGGGCGCTGCCTGTCGAAGGCAATGCCATGTACTACTGGCGTACCACTCTGCAGCTGGACAGCACGGAACGTGCTTTCCTGCGTCAGCACCATGTCGGTCGGCTCTACGTCAAGTTCTTCGATGTGGTGAGCGACGAGCGGCGCGGACTGATGCCCGTGGCCACCCTTCGCTTCAAGGATGCGGTGCCCGAGGGCGTGGAAGTGGTGCCCACGGTGTTCATCGTTGAGAACTGCCTTCGCGACACGTTGGGGCGGCTTGCCGAACGGGTGGTGACCCGCGTGGTGAAGATGTGCCAGGTCAATGGCATCAAGGACGTGAAGGAGCTGCAAGTCGATTGCGACTGGACGTTGCGCTCGCGCGAGAAATACTTCACGCTGCTGAGCGACATGCGCCGCCTGCTGGAGAAACACGGCATGAGGCTCTCGGCCACCATCAGGCTGCACCAACTCAGCCAGCCCGCACCGCCCGTTGACTACGGTGCGCTGATGGTCTATAACACGGCCGACCCACGCAAGCTGACCGACCACAACCCCATTCTGGACATCCGCGACGTGCAGCCCTACATCGCCCGCCTGAAGGGCTACCCGCTGCCCCTGGCCACGGCCTATCCGCTGTTTGAGTGGCGGATGTTGTTCAACGGCACCCGCTTCAACCGCTTCCTCTACGGCGAGCGTCCCACGCTGAGGCTCCTCACCGACACCATCGTCTGCTGGCGGAGCGAAGTGAGTGAGATTCTCAGGGCCAAGGCCGCCATCGAGAAACGACGTGCCGACGCGTCACACCTTATTATATTATATCATCTGGACAAACAATTCATTTCAAACTATTCATCCGAGGACTATGAAAAGATTCTTAACCGTTAGCCTGCTTTTGGCTGTCAGCGCGGCAGCCATGGCCTGTGCTTATCCCAGCACTCACAACTACTACGTGTTCAGTGTGTTCAACCGCAACCTGATGAGCGACCGTTTCGGCGACATCACCAACAAGAACTGGGAAGCCTACACCGAGGGAGCCGTCAAAGAGTACAATGCCGACAAAGTGATGAACTACGCCCGAAGCAAGGGCGACACCGAAATGATGGCCTATCTGCGGCTGCTCAACCAGTATCTGAGCATCTGCGGCTGGGACAGCGACGCGTGGGAATATCCCTCGCGCGAACAGATTATGGCGCAGAGTGCCAAGCTGCGCACCATACGCACCCAGGCTCAGGCCAAGGTGCGCTCGAAGCTGCGCTCGCAGAACGCCCTGCTCGTGATGCGCTGCAACATGCAGTTGGAAAACCATCAGGGCAACATCAAATTCTGGAACGAGACGGGCCAGAACATGCGCGAGTCGGTTTACCGCGACATGATGAAGGACATCTACGCCCACGCGCTGCTCAAAACCGGACGCAAGAACGAGGCGCTCGAAGTGTATGCCGAATTGCAGGACATGGTGAGCATCAAGTGGTGTCTCGAGGGCGACATCAGCCTGGAGGCCATCCGAAACCTCTATGCCCAGGCTCCCAATTCGGCCGGTCTGCCTTTCTTGGTGCAGCGCTTCGTCAACGATGCGCAGGACTTGGTGGATGTGAGCCCGTGGACGGGTGAAAGCCAGGAAATCTCACCCGATTTCGAGCGCGAAGTGAAGCAGTTCATCGCCTTCGGCCAGCAGGTGGCCACCGATGGGAAGACCCAGAGCCCGGTGCTCTGGCAGTCGGCTGCCGCCTGGATGGAGTATCTCTTCGGCCAGGCGAGCACCGCCAAGAAAATAGCCGACAAGAGCGAGGGCATGGAGGGCACACAGCGCATGATGGACAATGCCCGCGTCATCAGGCTCATTGTGAACATGGCCACGGCCAAGAACTCGAAGGCCACCGACCGTTTCGTGACCCAGGAACTGCAATGGCTCGAAGACGTGGCCGCCACCGACCGCGACGACCCCGACGATTATGGCAACCATTACACCGAGATGCTCGACCGACTGGTCTATTGCCACTTGGCCAAACGCTACGACCAGTGGGGCCGCGGCGAGGTGGCTACGGCTCTCTTCGGCGTTCTCAGCGAGGGTCCCGTCGCCTTCAGTCCGTGGAACTTCCGTTCGCCCAAGAGACAACCGGACGCCACCTACAACAGCGACTACAACAACGATTTCTTCGTTCGCATAAATGAGCTCCGGGCTAAAGACCTGGTGGCCTATGTCGAGTATATCAACAGCAACACCGACAATCCGCTGCAGCAGTGGCTCAGTCGGCACAACTACCGCAACGCCGACTATCTGAACGACCTCATCGGCACCAAGTATCTGGCTGAAGGCGACTTGGCCAAGGCCATCGAATACGAGGAGAAAGTGACGTTGAAGTTCCTTGCCACGCAAAACATCAGCCAGTACATGGACCAGCGTTCCTATGTGGCCGAACCGTGGCTCAAGAATCAGCGTTGCGACCTCGACGGCGCTTTCCTGGCCGAACCCAAGGTGAACAAGAAACTGCAGTTTGCCAAGGACATGAACCAGCTGCTCACGCAGTTCTCCATCGGCAAGGAGAGCGTACGCCAGGAGGCGGCCTACAAGTTGGCCATCATGAGCTACCAGGCCAGTTACCTGGGCGACTGCTGGTTCATCACCCATTACGGCAAGAGCGTCAGCGACACGGCCCGTGTGGGCGAGCTCGACTATGTCAGCGAGGCCGTGAAATACCTCAACGTGGCCAAGCAGACCAAGGACGTCAAACTGAAGGAAAAGGCCCTCTTCGGCCTGGCCTTCATTCCGCTGGAGCCGTGGAGCGAGTCGAAGTGGAGCGACAAGGCGTCTGACTTCGTGACGGTGATCAACCGTACCAACCGCCAATATCGTGCCTTCGAGGAACTGCTGGATTTCTACAAGAAGAATCCAAAGAGTCCGTTCGCCTCGAAGTGCGACATTCTGAAACAGTTCGAGAAAAACGTTTGAAACAAAAAAAAGTATAAATCAACCTTAAAGCAAAAACAGCAACAACTACTATGATCAACCAACAGTTACTGCAACCCCAGAGCATCGTCGTCATCGGCGGCTCTAACAACGTACACAAACCCGGCGGAGCCATCGTGCGAAACATTCTTAGCGGCGGGTACAAGGGCACACTGCGCATTGTCAACCCGAAGGAGGACGAGGTGCAGGGCATCAAGGCTTTCCACGATGTGAAGGAGGTGCCGCCCACCGAACTGGCCGTGCTGGTGGTGGCTGCCCGTTTCTGTCCCGACTACGTGGATTATTTGGCCGCCGAGAAGGAGGTCAGGGCGTTCATCATCATTTCGGCCGGCTTTGGAGAGGAGACTGCTGCCGGAGCAGCGCTCGAAAAGCGCATCCTCGACACGTGCGAACGCTACGGAGCCGCCCTCATCGGCCCCAACTGCATCGGACTGCTCAACCGCCACCATCACAGCGTGTTCACCAAGCCCATCCCCAACCTCAACCCGCAGGGCGTCGATTTCATCAGCGGTTCGGGAGCCACGGCCGTGTTCATTCTGGAGTCTGCCGTCATCAAGGGACTCCAGTTCAACAGCGTGTGGTCCATCGGCAACGGCAAGCAGATTGGCATTGAAGATGTGTTGCAGTACATGGACGAGCACTTCGACCCCGAGACCGACTCGCACGTCAAGCTGCTCTACATCGAAAACATCAGCAATCCCGACAAACTGCTCTTCCACGCCGGAAGCCTCATTCGCAAGGGATGCCGCATAGCCGCCATCAAGGCTGGCAGCAGCGAGAGCGGCAGTAGGGCTGCCAGCAGCCACACCGGAGCCATCGCCTCGAGCGACAGTGCCGTGGAGGCGCTGTTCCGCAAGGCGGGCATCGTGCGCTGCTTCTCGCGCGAAGAACTCACCACCGTGGGTTGCATCTTCACACTGCCGCCGCTCAAAGGCAAGAACTTTGCCATTGTCACCCATGCCGGAGGTCCGGGCGTGATGCTCACCGACGCTCTCTCGAAGGGTGGGCTCATGGTGCCCAGCCTGTCGAATGCGCCTGCCGCCGAAGAACTCAAGGAAAAACTCTTCCCCGGCTCGTCGGTGGCCAACCCCATTGACATCCTGGCTACGGGCACCCCCGAGCAGTTGGGCATTGCCATCGACTATTGCGAGAACCACTTCCCCGATGTCGATGCCATCGCCGTCATCTTCGGAACGCCCGGTCTGGTGCAGCTTTACGAGGCTTACGACGTGTTGCACAAGAAGATACTTGAGTGCAAGAAACCTGTGTTCCCCGTGTTGCCCAGCCTGCACACGGCAGGTCCCGAGGTGGCCGAGTTCCTGAAGAAAGGCCACGTGAACTTCAGCGACGAGGTGACGCTGGCCACCGCCCTGTCGCAAATCATGCGCACTCCCAAGCCGGCAGCTCCCGAACTGGAACTCTATGGCGTCGATGTGCCACGCATCCGCGAAATCATCGGCGGAATCAAGAGCAATGGCTACATCGAACCCAATCTGGTGCGTCAGCTGCTCTCGTGCGCCGGCATTCCGCTCGTGCCCGAAATGGTGAGCACGTCGAAGGAGGAACTGGCAGCCTTCGCCCAAAAGGTAGGCTATCCGGTGGTGGCAAAGGTGGTTGGCCCCATCCACAAGAGCGACGTTGGCGGAGTGGCGCTCAACATCCGCACCGAGAAACACCTCATGCTGGAGTTCGACCGCATGATGGCCATTCCCGACGCCAAGGGAGTGATGGTGCAGAAAATGCTGAAAGGCACCGAACTGTTCATCGGCGCCAAATACGAACAGCGCTTCGGCCATGTGGTGCTCTGCGGTTTGGGCGGCATCTTCGTTGAGGTGCTCAAGGATGTTTCCAGCGGCCTGGCGCCGTTGTCTTATGCCGAGGCTTACTCGATGATCCACTCGCTGCGTGGTTACAAAATCATCAAGGGAACACGCGGCCAGCGTGGCATCAACGAGCAGAAGTACGCCGAAATCATTGTGCGGCTTTCCACGCTGCTGCGCTTTGCCACCGAAATCAAGGAGATGGACATCAATCCGCTGCTCGCCGACGACAAGGATGTGGTGGCTGTAGATGCCCGCATACTGATAGAGAAGTAAGCGCAAAGCATCGGCAGACAAGCCTTACTCTTTGACAATCGAAACATGGCGAAACAAAAAAACAGCCCCGATATCACATCGGGGCTGCTTTTTATATGTACATACCTTGAATGTTTTAGCAGTTTGCGTTTATGTAGCATGTAAATCTTGGAAATCTTTGTTTTTCTTTTCGGGTGCAAAGATACGCACAGAATTGACATAAATCAAAAAAATGATGTTTTTTTTTGAAAAAAAATACGTAAACGTTTTCAAGTGGTTTGGGCGTTTTTTGCCCTGAAATGCAACAAATGGAAAAGAAAATGATACATTTTGAAAAGCCCCTTGGCTCTTTAGGAAAGCCTTGGAGCGGGGCGGTTGGCGAGCGCTTTTGCATAAAAAACCTGAAGTGGGAAAAGAAAACATGAGTTTTATCGTGTGCTTACTCAAAATTTTTCTTTATCTTTGCAAATTGAAATACTAGTATTACGAAAAATGAAAGAATTTGTGCTTTCTGAGGTGAAGGCCGAGACTGCTGTTTTGGTGGGGCTGATCACCCCTCAGCAGAACGAGGCCAAGACCAAAGAATATCTTGACGAACTGGAGTTTCTGGCCGACACGGCTGGGGCGGTCACCGTGAAGCGTTTCACGCAGCGGGTGAACGGCCCGAGCCAGGTGACCTATGTGGGCAAGGGAAAGCTGCAGGAAATCAAGCAATACATCCAGGCCGAGGAAGATGCCGAGCGCGAAATAGGCATGGTGATTTTTGACGACGAACTGACGGCCAAGCAGATTCGCAACATTGAGCAGGAGCTCAAAGTGAAGATTCTGGACCGCACCAGCCTGATTCTGGACATCTTCGCCATGCGCGCCCAAACGGCCAACGCCAAGACTCAGGTGGAGCTGGCGCAGTATTGCTACATGCTGCCCCGTCTGCAGCGGCTGTGGACCCACCTTGAGCGTCAGGGCGGTGGTTCCGGTTCGGGCGGTGGCAAAGGCAGTGTAGGGCTTCGTGGCCCTGGCGAGACGCAGTTGGAAATGGACCAGCGCATCATCCGCCAGCGCATCACGCTGCTCAAAGAGCGGCTCGTGGAGATTGACAAGCAGAAAACCACCCAGCGCAAAAATCGCGGGCGGCTCATCCGTGTGGCCCTGGTGGGCTACACCAACGTGGGCAAATCCACCATCATGAACCTTCTGGCCAAGAGCGACGTGTTTGCAGAGAACAAACTGTTTGCCACGCTCGACACAACGGTCAGAAAGGTGGTCATTGAGAATCTGCCCTTCCTGCTGGCCGACACCGTGGGATTCATACGCAAACTGCCCACCGACTTGGTGGATTCGTTCAAGAGCACGCTCGACGAGACACGCGAAGCAGACTTGCTGCTGCATGTCGTTGACATTTCGCATCCCGACTTCGAGGAGCAGATACAGGTGGTGGAGAAAACCCTTGCTGAACTGGGGTGTGCCGACAAACCATCGATGATTGTGTTCAACAAGATTGACGCCTACATTTGGGTGGAAAAAGAAGCCGACGACTTGACACCGGCCACCCGGGAAAATGTCACCCTCGACGAACTGAAGCGCACATGGATGGCACGGCTCAACGAGAATTGCCTGTTCATCTCGGCCAAAGAGAAGCAGAACATCGACGAGTTCCGCGAAGTCATCTACAAGAAAGTGCGCGAACTGCATGTGCAGAAATATCCCTATAACGATTTCCTTTACGATGTAGTGGAGGAGTAGGGGCTTCACGCAGTAAGAACAGGAAAACGAGAGAGTCCGGATGATTCCGGATGTTTGGGAGTTCCCGGCGAATCCTCGAATATTTGAAACAGACAGAATAAGAGAAACAACCAAACACATAAACCCATTCTAAAAACAAGAAAAAAAGATTATGGACAACTACAGAGCATTGACCCTCGACGAGATTGACGTCCTGGAGAGAAACAACTGTTGGGCAGAAGATTGGACCCGTATCAGAGTGGCAGAAACGTTCAAACCCTATTCGTTCCACCGTGTGATGTTCTATGGCGACATCCGTTTGGGTTCGTTTGACAAGCAGGTGGAGGTGAGCAAGGGCTTCTTCAAGCACTCGGGCATCAACGATGCCACGCTGCGCAACGTCACAGTGGGCAACGACTGTCTCATAGAGAAAGTGGGCAATTACATCAACAACTACACCATAGGCAACGACTGCTACATTTCGAACATCTGCACCCTGGAAACCACTGACGACGCTACTTACGGCGAAGGGTCGGTCATCAGTGTGCTCAACGAAATGGGCGACGGCAACGTGACGCTCTTCCGTGAACTCAACTCCCAGGTGGCCTCCTTCATGGTGAAGCACTATCAGGACAAGGCTCTGCGGCAGACCCTGCAGCAACTCATCGAGGACGAGCTGCGCGTGACGCGTCCCGAGCGCGGACTCATTGGCAACAACGTGAAAATCATTAACGCCAAGGACATCACCAATACCATCATCAAGGGCGACTGTGAAATCAGCGGTGCCGCCAGACTGAGCGAGTGTACGGTGATGAGCTCGAAGGACGCATCGGTGTTCATCGGCACGGGTGTCATCTGCGAGAACTCCATCATCTGCGACGGCTGCAGCATCAACAACTCTGTGAAGATGCAGGACTGCTTCGTGGGCGAGGCCTGTCAGATTACCAACGGATTCACGGCTGAGGCCAGCCTCTTCTTCGCCAACTCGTTCATGGCCAACGGCGAGGCCTGCGCCGCTTTCTGCGGTCCCTTCTCGGCCAGCCATCACAAGTCGAGCCTGCTCATTGGCGGCGAGTTCTCGTTCTACAATGCAGGTTCGAACACCAACTTCTCAAACCATGCCTACAAGATGGGGCCACTGCACTACGGTACGCTCGAGCGAGGCACAAAGACGGCCAGCGGCGCCTATGTGTTGATGCCTGCCACCATCGGCGCTTTCTCGGTATGTTTCGGCAAACTGATGCACCATCCCGACACGCGCAACCTGCCCTTCAGCTATCTGATGGCCTACGGCGAGACCATGTACATCGTGCCTGGACGTAACATCACCACCGTGGGACTCTATCGTGACATCAAGAAGTGGCCCAAGCGCGACAAACGCTCCAAGCAGTCGCGCAAGTCGATCATCAACTTCGACTGGCTGTCGCCCTTCACCGTGGGCGAAATCATGGAAGGCCGAAAGATTCTGGAAGCATTGCGCCGCGCCAGTGGCGACAATGTCTCCACCTACAATTTCCATGAGTATGTCATCAATGCCTCATCGCTGCGCAAAGGACTGAAATACTATGACATCGCCCTGCGCATCTATATGGGAGCCGTGCTCAAACGCGCTCAGAAAGAAGGCTTCTTCGGCAAGCCCGAGAGCACCGTGGGCGAAGGCAAGTGGAACGACCTGTCGGGACTGTTGCTGCCTGAGAGCGAGGAACTGCGAATCATCGACGACATCAAGGACGGAACCATCGACAACATCCAGCAGCTGCTCGACCGCTTCTCTGAAATCAACGACAATTACAGCCAGTATCGCTGGGCATGGTCCTACCAGATGATTCTCGACTACTACGGGCTCGAGGAAATCGCCGAGGCCGACGCCGAGCGCATTCATCTGGACTATGTTCGTGCGCGGCGCGCATGGATAGCCGAAATACGCAAGGATGCCGAGAAAGAGTATGCCATGGGCGACGTGGAACAGAAAGTCTATGAGGATTTCCTGGGCAAACTCGACCACGAAATCGACTACGAGAACTGACAAAGTAAACACGTAGAACTACAATATGGTTGAGAATAAATGAAACTTAAATAACAATAACATTATCACTATGACGAAACTCAAAACAGTACTGACTGCATGTCTGGCGTTTGTTGCATTGGGCATGCAGGCCAAAGATTACAAGTACCAAACAGTGCCGGGCGACTTGCTGCAGACCCGCATCTACACCCTCGACAACGGGTTGAAAGTCTATCTGTCGGTCAACAAGGAGAAACCGCGTATTCAGACTTACATCGCTGTGCGCACCGGCTCGAAGAACGACCCCGCCGAAACTACCGGCCTTGCACACTATCTGGAGCACCTCATGTTCAAAGGCACCGACAAGTTCGGCACCAACAACATGCAGGCCGAAACACCCCTGCTCAACGACATAGAGCAGCGTTACGAGGCCTACCGCCGTCTGACCGACCCGGCAGCCCGCAAGCAGGCTTACCACGAGATTGACAGCGTGAGCCAGCTGGCCGCCCAGTATTTCATTCCCAACGAGTACGACAAGCTGATGGCCGCCATCGGCGCACAGGGCACCAACGCCTTCACCTCGAACGACGTGACGTGCTACACCGAGGACATTCCCTCCAACGAAATTGAGAACTGGGCGAAGATACAAGCCGACCGCTTCCAGAACATGGTCATCCGCGGTTTCCACACTGAGCTGGAAGCCGTCTATGAGGAGTACAACCTCTATCTGACCGACGACGGCGACAAGCTGTGGCAGGCCCTGGGCAAGAAACTCACGCCCACCCATCCCTATGGCACGCAGACCACCATCGGAACCCAGGAGCACCTGAAGAATCCCAGCATCACGAACATCAAGAACTACTTCAAGCGGTGGTACGTGCCCAACAACGTGGCCATCTGCATGGCGGGCGACTTCGACCCCGACAAGACCATCGCCATCATCGACAAGTATTTCAGCTCGTGGAAGCCTGGAGCCGACGTGCGCCAGCCCGTGTTCCCCGCCCAGCGCAAGCTCACCGCCCCTAGCGACACTACCGTCATTGGTCAGCAGGCAGAGAACGTGCTGGTGGGATGGCTCGCCAAGAAAGCCAGCGACCTGCAGTGCGACACCCTCGACGTCATCAGCGACATGCTGAGCAACGGCCGCGCCGGCATCTTCGACCTCAACCTCAACCAGGCCATGCGTGTGCAGGTGGCACAAGCCGGCATCCAGGCCCAGCAGGACCACTCGGCATTCATCCTCATTGGCATGCCCAAGCCCGACCAGTCGCTCCAGGAAGTGAAAGACCTGATGATTGGCGAGATTGAGAACCTGAAGAAAGGCAACTTCTCGGACGACCTGCTGCCCTCGGTGGTCAACAACATGAAACTGCAATACCAACAGGCGCTCGACAACAACCAGTGGCGAGTGCGCCAGCACATGAACTCGTTCATCAATGGCGACTCATGGGAGCAGCACGTGGGCAAGATGAATCGTGTGGCCGGCATGACCAAGCAGCAGATTGTCGATTTCGCCAACCGCTTCTTCACCAATGGCTACGCTGTGGTCTATAAGACGCAGGGCGTGGACACCCTCCAGAAGAAAATAGACAAGCCTGCCATCACGGCCATCCCCACCAACCGCGACCAAGTGAGCCAGTTTGTCAAGGATATTCAGAACTCGCACGTGGAGCCCATCCAGCCCGTGTTTGTTGACTTCAGCAAAGACCTCGCCGTTGGGCAGACCAAGAACAAACTGCCGCTCATTTACAAGCAAAACACCAGCAACGACCTTGCCAATCTGGTGTTCCGCTACGAGTTCGGCCAGGAAGACGACAACCGCTACGACATTGCTGCCGACTATCTGGACTATGTGGGCACCGACAAACTTTCGGCTGCCGACATCAAGCAGCAGTTCTACAAGCTGGCTTGCAACTACAGTGTAAACGTGGGTGCCGACAATCTCAACATTACGTTGTATGGACTTAGCGAGAACATGCCCGCAGCCCTCAGCCTGTTGGAGAATGTTCTGGCAAACGCCAAGGCCGATAAGCAGTCCTACAACGAGTATGTAGGGCTGGTGCTCAAGAACAGGGACGATGCCAAGAAAGACCAGCGCACCTGCTTCGACTATCTCTACCGCTATGGTGTCTATGGCCCGCACAACTCCTATCGTAATGCGATGACGGCTCAGCAACTGAAAGATGCCGACCCGCAGCAGCTGCTCGGACTTCTGAAAGGTCTCAACAACTTGCAGCACTCCGTGCTCTACTATGGCCCTATGAGCGAAAAGGAACTGAACGCCCTGCTCGCCAAGGAGCACAAGACGGCCAAGAAACTGCTGCCCGTTCCCGAGGGCAAGCCCTTCGAAATGACGCTGACGCCGAAGACCGAAATTCTGCTCGCTCCGTTCGATGCCAAGAACATCTATATGCGCATGTACCACAACGAAGGCCGCCCGTTCAACATCAACGAGGCTGGAACCGTCAGCGTGTTCAACGAGTACTATGGCGGTGGCATGAACGGCATCGTGTTCCAGGAACTGCGCGAAGCCCGCGGACTGGCCTACAATGCCTTCGCACTCTACCAGCGTCCCGAAAAGAAAGAGCAGACCGAAAGCTACTTCACCCACATCATCTCGCAGAACGACAAGATGATGGACTGCGTGCGCCAGTTCCACGAGATTCTCGACAACATGCCGCAGAGCGAGGCTGCCTTCAACATTGCCAAGGAAGGCGTGATGAAACAGTTGGCCAGCCAGCGCACCACCAAGTTTGGCGTCATCAACGCTTACCTCACGGCCAAGCGCCGCGGAATGGACTACGACCTGAACCAAAAGATATACGAGCAACTGCCCAACCTCAAACTGGCCGACATCGTCAACTTCGAGAAACAGAACATGGCCAAGAAAGCCTACCGCTACATGATTCTCGGTGACGAGAAAGAACTCGACATGAAGTCGCTCGAGAAGATCGCACCCATCAAGCGACTCACGCTCGAGGAAGTCTTTGGATATTAAAGTCAAGGAGTTCAAGGAGTTCAAGGAGTTCAAGGAGTTCAAGGAGTTCAAGGAGTTCATGGAGTTCAAGGAGTTCAAGACAAATGATTGAAAAAATGGAAAAACAAGCCTTTTCTTTTCAAGACCTTTACGCATGGCAAAAAGCTCATGCTTTTGTACTCCTTGTCTATCATGTCACCAAACATTACCCGAAAGAAGAGATCTTTGGACTCACTTCACAATTCCGTCGTGCTGCTGTTTCCATCGAAGCAAACATTGCAGAAGGCTTCAAAAAGCTAAGCAAAAATGATAAACTTCGATTTATGAACATTTCACAAGGAAGCATCGAAGAATGCAGAGATTACATCATACTCTCGAGAGACCTTGGCTACATATCGGCACAGGAATTTAGTGATTTGTGTACTTCTATAGAGGAATCCAGCAAAATGCTTTATCTCTATTGCAAAGGAATAATTAATAATAAGGGAATAAAAGAAACAGTTTAACCAGGAGTTTCTTGATATTCATGGAGTAGGATGAGACTATTGTCTTGAACTCCTTGAACTCCTTGAACTTCTTGAACTCCCCAAAATGAAAAAACATCATGGCAAAAACACCCGAATTTAAGTACGCCCCCATGTTTCAACTGGGCGAGGACAAGACCGAGTACCGCCTGCTGACTAAGGAAGGCGTGACCGTTAGCGAATTTGAAGGAAAAGAAATTGTTAAAGTGTCGCCCGAGGCACTCACGCTGCTGGCCCAGGAGGCTTTCCACGACGTGGAGTTCATGCTGCGCCGCGAACACAACGAGCAGGTGGCTCAGGTGCTCACCGACCCCGAGGCCTCGGAGAACGACAAATACGTAGCCCTGCAGTTCCTGCGCAACGCCGAGGTGGCCTGCAAGGGCATCCTGCCCTTCTGTCAGGACACCGGTACGGCCATCATCCACGGCGAAAAAGGCCAGCAGGTGTGGACTGGCTTCGAGGACGAGGAGGCGCTCTCTCGCGGTGTCTATAACACCTTCACTCAGGACAACCTGCGCTATTCGCAGAACGCCCCGCTCACCATGTACGACGAGGTGAACACCCGCTGCAACCTGCCCGCGCAGATTGACATCGAGGCCACTGAAGGCGCAGAATACCGCTTCGTGATGGTGGCCAAGGGTGGTGGCTCGGCCAACAAGACCTACTTCTACCCCATGACCAAGGCCACCATTCAAAACGAAGGTACGCTCATCCCGTTCCTCGTCGAGAAGATGAAGAGCCTGGGTACGGCAGCCTGCCCACCTTACCACATCGCGTTCGTCATTGGCGGCACTTCGGCCGAGAAGAACCTGCTCACCGTGAAGCTCGCTTCCATCAAGTACTACGACTCGCTGCCCACCACCGGCGACGAGACAGGCCGCGCCTTCCGCGACATTGACCTCGAGCGGAAATTGTTGCTCGAAGCCCACAAGATTGGCCTCGGCGCACAGTTTGGCGGCAAATACATGGCCCACGACATTCGTGTCGTCCGTCTGCCCCGCCACGGTGCCAGCTGCCCCATCGGCATGGGCGTGAGCTGCTCGGCCGACCGCAACATCAAGGCCAAGATCAATCGCGATGGCGTTTGGTTGGAGAAGATGGACGCCAACCCCACCGAACTCATTCCTGCAGAATACGCCAAGGCTGGCGAAGGTACCAACCAAATAGTCATCGACCTTAACCAGGGCATCGATGCCGTGCGCGCCGAACTGACCAAGTATCCTGTGAGCACACGTGTCAATCTGAAGGGCACCATCATTGTCGCCCGCGACATCGCCCACGCCAAACTGAAGGCTCGTCTGGACGCTGGCGAAGACCTGCCACAGTACTTCAAGGACTACCCCGTGCTCTATGCCGGACCCGCCAAGACTCCCGAAGGCTATCCTTGTGGCTCAATGGGTCCCACCACGGCCAACCGTATGGATCCCTACGTAGATGAGTTCCAGGATCATGGCGGCTCGCTCGTCATGATTGCCAAAGGCAACCGCTCGCAGGTGGTGACTGATGCCTGCAAGAAACACGGTGGTTTCTATCTCGGCAGCATCGGCGGCGTGGCAGCCGTGCTCAGCCAGTCGAGCATCAAGAGCATTGAGTGCGTGGAATATCCCGAACTTGGCATGGAAGCCATCTGGAAGATTGACGTTGAAGACTTCCCCGCCTTCATCCTCGTTGACGACAAGGGCAACGACTTCTTCAAAACACTCAAACCCTGGCCAGCCACCTGCTAAAGACAGCAGCACCGCACCAACCCTAAAAGTGCTGGCAAGACTTCAATCCTCCTCTCAGTCTCCCCTTCGATGGGGAACTGGAGGGGGATTTTTTTACAAAGTTAATCGGTAAACGGTCAATCGCCCTTAACTCTTAACTCCTAACTCTTAACTCCTAACTCAAAACTCCTAACTCAAAACTCCCTCCCCTTACATGAATCCTTGTTTTCTGAGGGCCTCGAGCAGTCGGGCGGAGGCGGATTCGTTGTCAGCGCGGGTGTAGCGGCAGTCGGTGAACACCTGTGCGAGGGTCTTTTTGTGGTTGACGCTGACGAAATGGCGGTTGTCGGGGCGCTGCTCCTTCTCGGCGTAGAGGGCGTCGATGGCATCAGGGGTGTAATCGTTGTAAGTTTCGTGGTGGACGATTGCCTTGAGGGGCAGACGGTCGGTGAGCGGTGGCTGTTCGTCGGGCCACCCCAGGGTGATGGTTGCCACGGGCATGACGAGCTGGGGCAGCTTGAGGGCGTCGATGATGGGTTGGGGCGAATAGAGGGTGGTGCCGAGGAAGCAAAGTCCGAGGCCCTCGGCTTCGGCCAGATCGCAGAAGGTCTGGCAGTAGAGCAGTGCGTCGGTGGCGGCGTTGACAAAGGATAGGAAGTTGTCGTAGCCGGGGTGGGCCTGGCGCTGCTGGCACCAACGGGTGGTGCGGCGGAAGTCGGCGCAGAAAGTGAGCACCACGGGGGCCTGGGTCACCATGGGCTGATTGAAGTGAGCGGGTGCGAGGCGGGCTTTCATCTCGGGCGAACGGGTCACCACGACGCTGTAGAGTTGCAGGTTGCCCATGGTTTGAGTGCGCAGGGCATCGCTGAGCAGACGGTCGAGCAGCTGGTGGCTCACTTCGGTGGCGGAGTAGCGGCGTATGGTGCGGCGTGTGGCCATGTGGGGATTGGGTTGGTCTTTGAACATTGGGATTGGGCTTTGTATGGTTTACAGTTTAATGTTGATAGCTCCTAACTCTTGTCTTCTATCTCCGTGCAAAGATAGCAAACTTTTTTCTTTTCGAATCATTAATAAGTCTTTATATTTGCACTTAATCTTCAAAATTTTTTGCGCTACGGGATATTTTCATTATCTTTGCCACAAAACGAATGCTCTCCACGAGAATTTTCGGGAGTCTGTGGGAGCTGTCGGAAGTTAACGGGCCTCAGGCTCGTGGAGCTAACGGATAATACCCTTCTAATGGGTACAAATGTCCGCTAACTCTCGTTAACTTTCGCTTGCTTCCGAGAATTGGAACGCGGGGGGCTATATTAAAAATGAAGACAATGAAAAAGATGATGTTGGCAATGCTTACTTTGGCTGCGTTGTGGCCCCTCGGCATGAGAGGCGACTCGCTGCAGAAACTGTGGAGGGAACTGGAGGAGGCCACGAAAAACGACCTGCCCAAGACCGAACTGAAAATATTGGACAAGATAGTGGCTGAGGCCCAAACCCAGAAGGCTTACGGCCATCTGCTGAAAGCGCACTTGCTGAAAGCGCAAACGAGTGTGCTGCTGTCCGACGACTCGCTGAAGAGTGCCATCGGGGCCTTAGAGGACGAATACAGACAGGCTCAGGGCGACAACCCCGTGCTGAGCATGGTGTATGCCTCGGTGCTGGGCCGACTGTACAAGGACAGCTATCGGCTGTCAAAGGACAACCCGGGCCTCGCAGAGAAATATTTCGATGCATCGCTGGCACAGCCCGACCTGCTGGCGGCCGAGCAGGCTCCGGCTTTCGAGCCGGTGGTGGTGAAGGGACGCGATGCGGCGGTGTTCAACAACGACCTGCTGAGCGTGGTGGGCTACGAGGCCGACCGTTTGGCGTTGCTCCATGACTACTACGACCGGCACGGCAATCGGCGAGCAGCGCTGGCCACTGCCCTGCAACTGCTGGCGGACAAATACAAGTATTACTATGCCAGCGACATCAACAAGTCGGAGTATGCCGCCAAGCTGGACTCGCTCATCGACCGCTACGGCGACTTGCAGATGGCGGGCGACGTAGCCGTGAAACGCTACCACCACATGGAGCACTGCGATGTGGATGACAAGGATCTCTACAACTACCTGAACTATGCATTGGGCCGTTGGGGCGCATGGCACGGCATGAACGAGCTGCGCAACGCGCTGAAGGAACTCACCCAGCCGCAGGTGGCCGTCGATATGGGCAACCTGGTGTGGCGGCCGGGAACGGAACGCAACATCCGGATGGAAGACATCCGCAATGTGGACAAAGTGACCATCAACATTGCGCGGCTCAACTGGAACCGAGTGGATAACAGCAGTTTTTCCATGCGCGATGAGAAAGCCATGAAGGCCGTGAGGAAACTCATAGTGAAGGGCACACAGGAAACCATCTCACGCCGATACCCGGGCTTTGCCCCCTACGCCGAACACGACGACACGGTGGCGCTGAGGGCGCGCGAACCTGGTGTCTATCTGGTTGAGGTGATCACCGACAACAAGAAGATTGCTCCTGTGCGCGAGTTGGTACACGTGAGCGACATGATGGTGGTTTGCCAGGAGCAGCCCGGCAAGCAGTTGCGCTACGCTGTGGTGAGCGCCACCACGGGGCAGCCCATTGCCAACGCCAAGATGAGGTTCTACTTCTTTGAACGCTACAAGCGGCCTGCCCGCGAAGAGACGCTCCAAGTGAACGAACTTGGCGAAACCCTGTATTCCTACGCCAAGAGCGACGAACTGCCCGACCGCATCATTCCGTTCACCGATGGCGACAAGTTCTATCCGCTGGCCTCGCTGAGCCATAACTACTACTACACGGGCGAACCTGACAACCTTCTTCACATGGAGATCTATACCGACCGCAAAATTTATCGGCCGGGGCAGACGGTCTATGTGTCGGCCATCGGCTATATAAACAACAAGGGCATCGACCCACAGACTTTGGAGAAGGGGAGGGAGGTGTCCATAAGCCTCATTGACGCCAACGGCGAGAGAGTGGCCTCCAACAGTGTCGCCACCAACGAGTTTGGCGTGGCAAGCACCGAATTCCAGCTGCCCGAAAGGGGGCTTAATGGTACCTACAAAGTGGAGACCATGATGGGGCGCCGTGCCTATGCCTTCATTCAGGTGGAGGAGTACAAGCGGCCAACATTCCTCGTGGAGTTTCCCAAGGTGAACGAGAAATACCAGCCTGGCGACACCATCATCGTAAAGGGCACGGCTCGCAGCTATGCCGGTGTGCCCGTGCAGGGGGCAAAGGTGAGCTACGAAGTGAAGCGCAGCTATGCCTGGTGGTGGCGCAGCGGTGGAGGTACTTCGCTCAAGACGGGCGAGGCCGTGACCGATGCCAACGGACAGTTTGAGGTGGTAATGCCTATGCTCGTGCCCGAAGACGACATCCGCTACAAACGTAGCGCCTTCTACAACATTGTAGCGGAGGCCAAGGTGACCGACCTGGCGGGAGAAACCCATGAGAACAGTCTCGCACTGCCCATCGGAACGCGTCCCACGCTGTTCAGCTGCAATCTGCCCGACAAGAGCGAAACCGAGAAATTGCCACCCGTCGTGTTCACCCTGAAAAACGGTTCGGGCATAGAGATTGACGGTGTCGTGAACTATACTTTCGACGGAAAGGACATGGGGCAAGCAGCGACCAACAAACCTGTCACACTGGCTCTCGACGAGCGGCAGCGCATGTCGGGCAAGCACCATCTGGTGGCCATCTGTGAAGGCGACACGCTGGAGCACGACATCGTGCTTTTCAGCCTGAACGACAAGCAGCCGTGCGTGGAAACTCACGACTGGTTCTACACCACAGCCGAGAGTTTCTCCGCCGACGGCTCGCCGGTCACGGTGCAGGTGGGCAGCAGCGATGTTGACACTCACATCTTCTACTCAATCATGGCAGAGGACAAACTGCTCGAGAGTGGAGTCATCGACCAGAGCAATGCCATCTGCACCCGGCAGTTCACCTACAGGGAGGAGTATGGCAGTGGGCTGCGGCTGACCTATGCGTGGGTGAAAAACAGTGTGCTTTACACCCACACCACCTGCATTGAGCGTGCCTTGCCCGACAAACAGCTGGTGGTGACGTGGAAAACGTTCCGCGACAGGCTCACTCCGGGGCAGACTGAGGAGTGGACGGCCCATATCGCCCATGCCGACGGCAGACCGGCCAAGGCGCATCTCATCGCTACGCTCTACGACAAATCGCTCGACCAAATAATGGAAAACAACTGGACCTCGGGGCTCAGACTGACGCAGAACCTGCCTTATGCCCGGTGGGATGCCACCAGCTTCGG
>ODAJ014792171.1_pt1 | contig 21015 bp, 16 predicted proteins | sample 1539241 | NCBI WGS metagenome assembly ODAJ01 (sample SAMN02144231, study PRJEB22623) | gut metagenome | biome: sheep rumen | host: Ovis aries | place: New Zealand | reverse complement strand
TTTAAAGACAAAATTTCCTTTTCTTTCAAGTGCTGAACATAATGCATTTCATAAATCTCTTTCATCTCATTGATGCGATTGGCGTCTTTCACATAGCGGCTTTCTTTTGGTTGTTTCACCATACTTTTTCAAACTTTTGGTGTCAACCTTATTTAAAATAAGACAAGGTCGAAGATTATTGTCACCCCCAGACTTCACTTATTTAGCTCCATTTTGCCCCAATAATGAACATATTTTTATGTTTTGGGGCAAAAATATGTCGAACAATGGAGTGTTCTCAATAATTGTATTGCCAATCACATCGGCATTGTCCCTTATCTTCTTTTATCTACCTTTAATAACTAATAAAATATGTTAAATATCGCATCTTCGGCAAAAAAACTTTTCTTTTATTCTCTCTTACTAAAAAGTTAGTTTTACCTTTGCCATGTACAACTAAAACTTTAGTAATATGAAAAGCAAAGGCGAATACACGTTGACGAGAAGCGAGATGGCCGTCATGAACATACTCTGGAGTGCCGGCAAGGCCCTGGACGTGCACGAAGTGGTAGCAAGGTACGACGAACCCCGGCCGGCCTACACCACAGTCAGCACCTTCCTGAAGATACTTTCTACTAAAGGTTTCGTAGATTACAAGAAGGGGAACGGCAAGCAGTATCTCTACTTTCCCGTCGTCTCCCGGGCGGAATACACCAGCCGCGTGATGCGAGACGTGAAGGACAACTTCTTCGGCGGCAGCGCCTCCAGGTTTGTCCAGTTCTTTGTGGAGAACGAGGAACTGAGCGACACGGAGATACAGGAACTGCTGAATCTGATTGAAACGGCGAATTAAGCGAATTTAACGAATTTATGATAATGAGACTAAACATGCGGAGCAATTCGCTCAATTAGCGAAATTCGCCGATAAAAGAAAGACATCATAGTCAATTCGTTTAATTCGTGAAATTCGTAGTTAAAAAGAAAGAATATATTCGTAGTTAAAAAGAAAGAATTATAGTCATGGGAAGTCTGACAATTTACGCCATCAAGAGTAGCCTGACGCTGGCACTGCTCTATCTGCCCTACACTTTGCTGTTGCGCAGGGACACTTCGTTCCGTCTGAACCGCGCCGTGCTGATTGCCATAGTCCTCGCGGCGTTCGTCGTGCCCCTGCTCAACGTGCCCGTTTGGCAGATTAGCCTGGCCACCGTGTTCGAACCGCAAGAGGAGGCGCTGAGGCAGGTCACCCTGCCCACCCTCGTGGTGGGAGCGGAACCATCGCTGCCGGCCATCGGCGGAGAGGAGCACGCCCTGCTTTCGGGCAAGGGCTGGGGGCGGTCGCTCGTCCTGCTGTATATCTTAGGCATGCTCGTCTGCCTCGTCTGGAAGGCCGTCGGACTGCTGCGCCTCATGCGCTTCATTCCGCGCGGATGCCTGTGGACCGACCGCACGGAGGACGGCATCACCGTCTATTGCCACGCCGGGCGGGTGGCTCCCTTCTCGTGGGTGCGCTGCATCGTAGTCGGCGAGCAGGATAGCCGGGAGGACAGTCCCGTCATGCTGCACGAAATGGCCCATGTCCGCCTGCACCATGCGTGGGACACGCTCCTGGTGGCCCTGGCGGAGGCCCTGCAGTGGTTCAACCCTTGCGTGTGGATGCTTGACGCCTCGCTGCGTGAAGTGCACGAATATGAAGCCGACGACGCCGTACTGCGCAGAGGCATCTCGGCCCGCGATTATCAACTTCTATTAATCGAGACGGCCGTCGGGCGAAGTCGCTATGCTCTGGTCAACGCCTTCAACCACAGCCTGCTCAAAAACCGTATCACTATGATGACAAAACACAGAACCAGCCCGTGGGCACGCCTGAAAGTCCTCTACGCAGTGCCCCTGACCCTGCTGACCCTTGGCGCATTCGCCAGCCAGCAGTTTACACAGAAAGTGGAGAAGTCCATCGCTCCATCCACAGAACAACCGAAGCCCGTGGCCCAAGCCGCCGAGGAGGCGAAGGCCAGCGGCAAAAAACTCATCCGCCTGAGGCCCGGCACCCTGCGCATCGTGGTCGACGGCAAGGAGATGACGGAGAAGGAGGTCATCGAGGCCGTGCAGGGCAAGGAGATAAAGAACGAAGTCAGCGTTCAGCCCGACGGCGCGACGGAACTCACCGTCACAACCTCCGCCCCCGACGACCAGGTGGTGGAGAAGCCCGAAGTGATGCCCGAATTCCCCGGCGGCAGCCGCGAACTGTGGCTGTGGCTTGGCAGAAGTATCAAGTACCCCAAAGAGGCCATGGAATATGGCGTCACTGGCCGCGTCTTGGTAGAGTTCATCGTGGAGAAGGACGGAACGGTGGGGGAACCCAAAATCATTCATAATGCGGACGAGGGGGAAAAAACCATAATGGTCGTAGGCAAGTATAAGGCCAAGGACGACTTGTCCGAGGAACTGAGGAAAGAGATTGAGAGCAAGGGACGCCTGGCCCTGGAGGAAGAGGGACTGCGCACAGTGAAGTCCATGCCCCGGTGGAAGCCCGGCACCGTCAGCGGGAAACCCGTACGCACGAAGTTCGTCCTGCCCATCGTGTTCAAAGTGGGCAGCCCCAAAGAAAAATCGGCCCAGACCGAGGCCCAGGCCGAGAGTTGATTCATAACTCTTAGGATTTAAGTTAATAAGGGCCCACCCCGGCCGGCCGCTCGCGATGAGTAGCCGGCCGGGGGGTAATATCGCCGACTCTTCGCCCGGCTGCACGATGTCTCGATACATTCTTGATAGAAAACATTGACCGGAAGGAATAAAATCTGACACCGAAGTGCCTTTGTTACGTTTTTTTTGCCTAATTTTGTGGCGGAATTAATAATGGCAAAAGGTAAACGGTAAATGGTAAACGGAAAATCGGGCTGGCTGGCCCTGTCGCCCCTGTTTGTGTTTCTGGCCTTCTATCTGGTGTTCAGCCTGTTGGCGCACGACTTCTACTCGGTGCCCATCACGGTGGCATTCATGGTGGCCTCGGCATACTCCGTGCTGCTGATGCGGGGCATGACGCTGGACGAACGCATCAAGGTGTATTCGCGCGGGGCGGCCCAGTCGAATCTGCTGATGATGGTGTGGATATTCATCCTGGCCGGGGCTTTTGCCTATTCGGCCAAACAGATGGGGGCCATACAGGCTACGGTGGACCTGTGCCTGATGGCAGTGCCGCCGCAGCTGTTGCTGGCCGGTCTGTTCGTGGCCGCCTGCTTCATCTCCCTGTCCGTCGGTACGAGCGTGGGCACCATCGTGGCCCTCGTGCCCATAGCCACAGGCATAGCATCGACAATTGACCATTCGCTGATTTCCACTCCCTTCATCGTGGCCGTGGTGGTGGGCGGAGCCTATTTCGGCGACAATCTGTCGTTCATCTCCGACACCACCATTGTGGCCACGCAGACTCAGGGTTGCCGACTGGGCGACAAGTTCCGCATGAATGCCCGCATCGTGGTGCCGGCCGCCGTGCTGGTGCTGCTGTTGTATGCGGTCATGGGGCAGGGCATAGAGGTGGAGCGAGAGGTGACGGAGGTGGACTGGCTGTTGGTGGTGCCCTACCTGGTGGTGCTGGCGACGGCCCTGATGGGCATCAACGTGCTGATGGTGCTGGTGATGGGCATCCTCTCTACGGGTGTCATCGGCATGGCGCGCGGCACCTATCGGTTCTACGAGTGGCTGACGGCGATGGGCGAGGGCATACTGTCGATGGGCGAACTCATCATCGTCACGCTGATGGCTGCCGGCATGGTGGGCGTCATCCGCCATCTGGGTGGCATCGACTTCATTCTGCACGGTCTGACGCGTCGCATTCGTGGCCGCAGGGGTGCCGAACTGAGCATTGCCGCTCTGGTGGTGTTCACCAACTTCTGCACGGCCAACAACACCATTGCCATACTCACTGTGGGCAACCTGGCCAAGGAGATTTCCGAGCGCTTCGGTGTGGATCCGCGGCGGTCGGCATCCATACTGGACACGTTCTCGTGCTTCGCCCAGGGCATCATTCCCTATGGGGCGCAGATGCTGATGGCCAGCAGCCTGGCCCTTGTGAATCCGATAGAGATTATACCTTATCTGTATTATCCCTTCGTCATGGGTCTGTTCATGCTGGGGAGCATATTGGTGCGATACCCGAAGGGGAAAATGAGAGAAAAGTTAAAGGTTAAAGGGTTCTTGCTCCGCGGTGCTACGCAAGCGAACAAGTTCGAGCGAAAAGGTTAAAAAGTTAAAAGGTTAAAGCGTTAAAAAGGTTATATCGATGGAACTGATAAAGAAGTATTTTGCTGACCTGAGCGAAGCGCAATTGGCGCAGTATGCCCAACTGGACGCTCTGTATCACGACTGGAACGCTAAGATCAATGTCATCTCGCGCAAGGATATTGACAACCTCTACCTCCACCATGTGCTGCACTCGCTGGGCATTGCCGAGGTCATCCGATTCCGCCCTGGCACCACGGTGATGGACCTGGGTACGGGAGGTGGCTTCCCAGGCATACCTCTGGCCATTATGTTTCCGGAGGTGAAGTTTCACCTGGTGGACAGCACCCGGAAGAAGATATTGGTATGCAACGAGGTGACAGGGGCGCTGGGCCTGAAGAACGTCACCACCCAGTGGGCGCGCGCCGAGGAGGTGAAAGCAAAGTTCGACTTCGTGGTGTCGCGGGCTGTCATGCCCCTGGCCGACCTGGTGAAGCTCTGCCGGAAGAACATCGCCAAGGAGCAGCACAATGCCCTGCCCAACGGACTGATTTGTCTGAAAGGAGGGGAACTGACGGAGCAGCGAGAGACATCGGGCTTGCACGAATGTCCGAGTCGTGACGGAGGAAGGCGGAGCCAATTGGAGCATGAGACCCTGCCCATGAAGAACAGCGTGGACATCACGCCGCTGAGCGACTATTTCAAAGAAGAGTTTTTCGAGACCAAGAAGGTCGTATACCTGCCCCTATGAATATCAAACGCTTTGTTACGAATGCCATCGGCGAGAATTGCTATCTCGTGTGGGACGATTCGCGCGAAATGGCCATCATCGACTGCGGTGTGTGGGACAAAATGAAAGAGGAGAAGATAGCCCGATACATCGAGGAGAATGGCCTCCATCCCTGCATGGCCTTGCAGACCCACATGCACTTCGACCACATCATGGGCCTGCCTTTCCTGCATCGCCGATATGGTCTGCTGCCCCAGTGCCATGCCTTGGAACAGCCCATCTATGAGGCTGCCCCCGACATGGTGAGCAGTTGGTTCGGACAGGAGATGGAGCCCCTGGTGCCTGTGGGCGAATATCTGGTCGACCAGCAACAGTTGCAGCTGGGCCATACCGCCATCCGCGTACTCCACACCCCAGGTCACACCCCCGGCGGATTGTGTTTCTATCTGCCCAGCGAGAAGTTGCTCTTCTCCGGCGATACCTTGTTCCAGGGCAGTGTGGGGCGTAGCGACCTGCCCGGCGGCAACGTGCAGGACCTGCTGCGCGGCATCTGGAAGCAGATTCTCTCGCTGCCTGACGAAGTCGTCGTGTTCCCTGGTCACGGCCCCGAGACCACCGTCGGCGACGAGCGCCGCACGAATCCCTATCTTGCCGCATACGGCACCATGTGATGGAAATATCTGCAAATAGATTTGCGTTTTCGCTCGCTTATTCGTATCTTTGAACTGCGTTCTTAGATACTTTCGCTCGGAAAACTGCAAATAGATTTGCGTTTTCGCTTGCTTATTCGTATCTTTGTGCGCTCAATTATATTTTTGTTGTACATAGATGAGTGTTAAAGACCTCAACCAGATGCTCGGAGCAACGATAGCAGAACTGTCGGATGTCACCACCATGGGCGGTATGTTCCACGAGCATCGCGATGGTGCACCATTGCCCTCGGGACGGGCATTGGAAGAGATTGTTGACCTGTGCCGGGCCATCTTGTTTCCTGGATTTTATGGTAATTCGAACCTGAACTCGCAGACACTGGAGTTCCATATCGGTGTGGGCGTAGAGCGGCTGTGCCAGTTGTTGTCGGAACAGATCATGGCTGGCCTCTGCTTCTGCCAGGACCCTAAGGACCCTAAAGACCCTAACGGCCTTAAGGCCCCTAATGCCCTCACTGCAACATGCCCCACTGAGCGGGCCCAGCAGTTGGCGGCGGAATTCATTGTCAAGCTGCCCGAACTGCGGCGCATACTGGCTACAGACGTGGAGGCAGCCTACAACGGCGACCCGGCGGCCACGAGCCGAGGGGAGATAATCAGTTGCTACCCCGTCATCAAGGCCATCTCGAACTACCGCATTGCCCACGAATTGTACCTGCAGGGAGTGCCCCTCATCCCGCGCATCATCACGGAGATGGCGCATAGCGAGACTGGCATCGACATACATCCCGAGGCCCAGATAGGGCACCATTTCACCATCGACCACGGAACGGGCGTAGTGATAGGGGCAACGTGCATCATCGGCAACAATGTGAAACTATATCAGGGCGTTACGCTGGGTGCCAAGAGTTTTCCGCTGGACGAGAACGGGAACCCCATCAAGGGCATCCCCCGGCACCCCATCCTGGAGGACAACGTCATTGTCTACAGCAACGCCACCATACTGGGACGCATCACCATCGGGCGCGGAACCGTCATCGGCGGTAACCTGTGGGTGACGGAGAGCACGAAGCCTGGCGAACATCTGGTGCAGGCCAAAAAGCGGAAGAACCATGACGTGAGGCCCGAAGACTGGGGCGGACTGTGAGGGTTAAAAAGTTAAAAGGTTAAAAGGTTAAAAGGTTAAAAAGTTAAAAGGTTAAAGAATTAAAGGGTTAAAAGTGAAAAATTAAGCTTTAATATATGGAATTTGAAATGATTGCCAAGACCTTTCAGGGCTTGGAGAATGTGTTGGCAGAGGAACTCACGCAGTTGGGGGCCAATGACATACAGGTGGGACGCCGAATGGTGTCGTACAAGGGTGACCTGGAGATGCTGTATCGCAGTAACTTCCAGTTGCGCACGGCCATTCGTGTGCTGAAGCCCATCCGGCACTTCCGTGCCACCAGTGCCGACGAGGTCTACGAGGCCGTGAAGGCGATAGACTGGACCGAATATCTGTCGAACGATACCACGTTTGCCGTGGACAGCGTGGTGTACTCCACTGAGTTCCGCCACTCGAAGTTCGTGGCCTACAAGGTGAAGGATGCCATTGTGGACCAGTTCAGGGAGAAAACGGGAAACCGTCCCAACATCAGGGTGACGAATCCGGACATACAACTGAACATACACATTGCCGAGTACGACTGCACCCTGAGTCTGGACTCGTCGGGCGAAAGCCTGCATCGCCGTGGCTATCGGCAGGAGGCCGTCGAGGCCCCGCTGAACGAGGTGCTGGCCGCTGGCATCATCCTGATGACAGGTTGGCGTGGCGAGACGGACTTCATCGACCCCATGTGCGGCAGCGGCACACTGCCCATAGAGGCTGCACTGATAGCCAAGAACATGGCACCGGGACTGTTCCGACAGGGCTATGCCTTCGAGAAGTGGCCCGACTTCGACGCCGAACTGTTTGAACAGATATACAACGACGACTCGCAGGAACGCGAGTTCGCTCACCACGTCTATGGCTACGACAACAATCGCCAAGCCATAGCCATCGCCGAGCGCAACGTGAAGGCTGCCGGACTGGCCAACGACGTGAGCATTCAGTTCCAGGACTTTGCCGACTTCGTGAAGCCCGAGGAGAAGAGCATCATCGTGACCAATCCGCCCTATGGCGAACGCCTGAAACCGGAGGACCTGCTGGGGCTGTACAAGATGATAGGGTCGCAGTTCAAGAAGCAGTTCTCGGACAATGAGGCCTGGGTGCTCAGCTATCGGGAGGAGTGCTTCGATGCCATCGGACTGAAGCCTTCGCTGAAGGTGCCCCTGTACAACGGGTCGCTGGAGTGCGAACTGAGGAAGTATCAGATGTTTACAGGCCGATACAACGATGTGCGTTCGGAGGGCCGACAGATAAAGAGCGACGACGAACGCCGACAGATGGCCCAGAAACGGAGATTCAAGGAACACCGAAGCTTCAAGCAGGGACTGAACGAAACCGACGAGGAATTTGAACAGCGCTTCGAACGCATGAAGGAAGAGCGCCGCGAACGTCGCGAGCGTTTCGACAGGGGCGGTGACCGTCCACGCCGCTTCGATCGTGACGAGGAAGACCGTCCACGCCGCTTCGACCGCAAGGATGACCGCCGTTCGGGCGGATTCAAGAAAGGCGGCCGCGACTTTAAGGGCGGCGACCGGAGTTTCAAGAGAGGCGGTGGCCGGGATTTTAAGAAAGGAAAGGACAATAGATATGAAGATTGAAGGATTAAGGGCATTTCTGTTCGCAGTTATCATGTTCTCAGTTAATACAGTGATGGGACAGACAAAAGCCTCCCCCGCGGAAGGAGGGCTCCTGCTGACGCTGGAAGATGTGATGTCTGGCGGCTCGAACTGGTACAACCTGCAGCCCGAGAACCGATACACACAGTGGTGGGGCAATACGCCTGTGGAGACAACGGCCGACGAGGTGAAAGAACTGCTGACGGGCAAGACACTTTTCACTGTGGAACGCCTGAATGAGATTGCCGGTGAGAAGGTGGCCACGAGCGGACACAATGTACTGTTGCCTTACAATAAGGAAACGATAGCGCAGGTGCGCACGGGCAAGAAACGCGTGCAGATAGACTGGAAGGAGGGACGCGTTCTGTGGAGCCAGGACATACCGGAAGGTGCCGGAAATCAGGACTTCTGCCTTCAGTCGAAACATTTGGCTTATACCATACAGGGAAATCTGTATGTCAGGACGGCTGAAGGCGAGACCCTGCAGGTGAGCAAGGACGGCAATACGGACGGAACCTCCGACATTGTCTACGGACAGAGCGTGCATCGCGACGAGTTCGGCATATCGAAGGGCACCTTCTGGAGTCCCGACGGACAGCAACTGGCCTTCTACCGCATGGACCAGAGCATGGTGGCTGGATATCCACAAGTGGATATCTCTCAGCGCATTGCTGCTGTCACAATGGACAAATACCCGATGGCCGGTGAGACCAGTCACCAGGTGAAAGTGGGCATCTACAATGTGAAGACGAAGAAAACCACTTGGATGAAACTGATAGGAGAAGCCGACGACTACCATACCAACCTCTCCTGGGCGCCCGACGGCAAACTGCTCTACGTCTTTGAACTGAATCGCGACCAGAACCACATGCGACTGGTGGCATACAATACCGAGACGGGGAAACTGGTGAAACAGATCCTGGAGGAACGTCACGACAAGTATGTGGAGCCGATGCACGGGCTGAAGTTCCTGCCTTGGGATGCATCGAAGGCCATCATGCAAAGTCGCTGCGACGGATGGAATCATCTCTACCTCCTGGATGTAGCCACGGGCGAGAAGGAACAACTGACCGCGGGCGAATTTGAGGTGCAGCAGTTCGTGGGCTTCAACCGTAAGTCGCAGGGCATCCTGTATCTGGCCAACGAGAGCGACCCACGCCGCAGTTGCCTGTACAGTCTGAACCTGAAGACACGACGTACGAATCTGCTCGGTGCAGACGACGGCGTTCACAGTGCTTCGCTCAGCGAGGACGGTACGATGGTGATAGACCGCTACTCGTCGCCCACCGTTCCGCGCAGCATCAACCTCATCAGCACACAACCTACCCGTGGACGCAGACCCAACCTGTTGGCTAACATCTTGACGGCCAGCGACCCCTGGCAGGAAAAGGGTTATAAGATACCTGAGATAACGAGCGGCAGCATCAAGGCCGCCGACGGTGTGACCGACCTCTACTACCGCATGGTGAAGCCCATCGACTTTGACCCTGCGAAGAAATATCCCACTGTGGTCTATGTCTACGGCGGGCCGCACGCCCACAATGTGGATGCCCGCTGGCACTGGTGCATGCGCGGATGGGAGGCCTACATGGCCACCCGGGGCTACCTGCTCTTCATCCTCGACAACCGAGGCAGCGAATGGCGCGGCAGGGAATTCGAGCAGGCCACCTTCCGCCACCTGGGCGAAGTGGAGATGCAGGACCAGATGGAGGGCGTGAAGTTCTTGAAGTCGCTGCCCTATGTCGACGGCGACCGCATGGGAGTGCACGGATGGTCGTACGGTGGATTCATGACCACCAACCTGATGTGCTCCTATCCCGATGTCTTCAAGGTGGGCGTGGCCGGTGGACCGGTCATCGACTGGAAGTATTACGAAGTGATGTACGGCGAGCGCTACATGGACACTCCGCAGCAGAATCCCGAAGGCTACGAACGATGCAGCCTCTTGGGCAAAGCCAAGAACCTGAAGGGTAGGCTGCAGATAATCTTCGGCTACAACGACCCCACCTGTGTGCCGCAGCACACTTTGTCGTTCCTGCGCGCCTGTGAGGACGCCGGCACGCAGCCCGACCTCTTCACCTATCCCGGTGACGGACACAATATGTTTGGTAGAGATCAGGTGCATCTGCACGAGAGGATAACGAGGTACTTTGAGGACTTCCTGCCCCCTCTGCGATAACGTTAAATGATAATAAATGAAGAACCGATGAAGATATTATTGTTAGGCAGTGGCGGTCGTGAGCACGCCTTAGCTTGGAAAATAGCTCAGAGTGAGAAGTGCGAGAAACTGTTCGTTGCCCCGGGAAATGCCGGAACCGGTGAGGTGGGCACTAATGTGTCGCTGAAGGCCGACGACTTCGAGGGCATTCGGGATTTTGTGCTCAGCGAAGCCATCGACATGGTGGTCGTAGGCCCCGAAGGCCCTCTGGTGAAGGGCATCTACGACTATTTCAAGCAGGATGCCGAACTGCAGTCGGTGCCGGTGATAGGTCCGTCTAAGCAAGGCGCCGTGCTGGAAGGCTCAAAGGACTTCGCCAAGGCCTTCATGCAGCGCCACGACATTCCCACGGCTCGCTATCAGACCTTCGACGGTGAACATGTGGCTGAGGCACTGGACTATCTGGAGACCCTGCAGCCCCCTTATGTGCTGAAGGCCGACGGACTGTGTGCCGGCAAGGGAGTGCTCATTGTGCCCACACTGGATGAGGCCAAGCGCGAGCTGAAGGAAATGCTTGGTGGCATGTTCGGTCAGGCTTCGGCCCGTGTGGTCATCGAGGAGTTCCTGAGTGGCATCGAATGTTCGGTGTTTGTGCTGACAGACGGCAAGGACTATAAGATATTGCCCGAAGCCAAGGACTACAAGCGCATCGGCGAGGGCGACACGGGCCTGAATACAGGTGGCATGGGTAGCGTTTCGCCAGTTTCGTTTGCCACCAAGGATTGGATGCAGAAGGTGGAGGACCGCATTATCCGTCCCACTGTGGACGGACTGGCTCAGGAGGGCATCGACTACAAAGGCTTCATCTTCTTTGGTCTGATTAATGTGGATGGCGACCCGAAGGTGATTGAATACAACTGCCGGATGGGAGATCCTGAGACGGAGACCGTGATGCTGCGCCTGAAGAGCGACCTTGTGGACCTGCTGGAAGGCGTGGCCACCCAGACGCTGGGCAAGCGGACGGTGGAGTTTGACCAACGCAGTGCCGTCTGCGTGATGTTGGTCAGCGGCGGCTATCCGGAGAAGTACGAAAAAGGATTTGCAATGACGGGCATGGATAAAGTGCAGGACAGTGTGCTCTTCCATGCTGGTACGGCCCTGAAGGACGGCGTGGTTGTGACCAACGGCGGGCGTGTGCTGGCTGTCAGCAGTTACGGCGCCAACAAAGACGAGGCACTGGCCCGCAGTATGCGGGGAGCCGAGCAGATACAGTTCGAAGGCAAATACTACCGGCACGATATCGGTCAGGACCTGTAACCCCCAAAAACTCTGGAAACTGAAAAGACTAAGACTGCATAATCGCGTAAGCCGCAGCATCTATACATTCCCTGCGTGCATACTGTTGGTCGCCCTGCTCTGGTGGTGGCCACAGATGGGCTATAGCCATGACCATGCAGTGAGTCTGGCATTGACGCTGGTCATATCGTTCTTGATGACCGAGATAGGCAGCCGGTACCAACTTTATCGTGTGCAGACTCGCATGTTGCCTTCGGTGTGGCTGTTTGCAGCAGCGTGTCTGCCAGCCTTTCATCCTTTCCACTATTCGCTGTTGGGGACATTCTTCTTGGCAGCCAGCTACTTCATGTTGTTCCGTTCCTATCAGGTGGTTCAGCCTGTGTTCATTGCCTTCTACACGTTCCTGATGCTTTCGCTGGGCAGTCTGTTTGTGCCCCACATGCTCCTGCTGGCCCCTTTCTATGTGTGGTATCAGATTGCTTTCATGCGATCCATCTCCCTGCGCTCGATGTTTGCAGCCATCATGGGACTGATACTTCCCTTCTGGTTCTGGCTGGGGTGGATATTGGTGCGCGAGGATTCGACGGCCCTGATTCGTTGGTGGACCAGACTTGTGAACATAAACATGGGAGGAGTGGATGCTTTCTTGCATCCCGCTCCTCCCATGTTTGCTTTTTATCTGTTGGTCGTGCTGACGGTGTGGATGTCAGTTTATTACGTGCGCCACAGCTTCGACGACAAGATACAGATTCGCATGTACTTCTATGTATTCATTCTCCAGTCCTTGCTGCTGATGGCTTATGGCATCGTGGTGGATGCATCAACGGCTCTTCCCATGCTTCTGCTGAGCATTAGTCCATTGGTGGCGCACTACTTCTTGTTGCGCACTACATGGACCTCGCTCGTCGTCTTCATTCTTACACTTTTGTCTTTCGTGGCCGTCAATCTATGATGCGCACACCACCCTTGTCGGCCGAACTTACGCTCTGGGCATAGGCTCGCAGCGCCTTCGACACCTGACGGTTGCGGCGCAGTGGCTGCTGTGGGCGTGCGGCCAGTTCTTCGTTGCTGAGTTTGACGTTGATGCTGCGGCTGGGTATGTCGATGACAATGATGTCGCCATCCTTAATCTTACCAATGTTGCCGCCGTTGGCAGCCTCGGGCGAAATGTGCCCGATGGAGAGTCCGCTGGTACCTCCCGAGAATCGGCCGTCGGTGATGAGTGCGCACTCCTTGCCCATGTGCATCGACTTGATGTACGAGGTGGGGTAGAGCATCTCCTGCATGCCGGGGCCGCCCTTCGGGCCTTCGTGGGTGATGACTACGCAGTCGCCCTTCTTCACCCGACCGCCCAGAATGCCCTCGCAGGCGTCTTCCTGACTGTCGAATACCACAGCCGGACCTTCGAAGTGCCAAAGTTCGGGAGCCACGCCGGCGGTCTTCACTACGCAACCGTCCTGAGCGATGTTGCCGAAGAGGACGGCCATGCCGCCATCCTTCGTGTAGGCATGTTCGATGTCGCGGATGCAACCGTTCTCGCGGTCGGCGTCGAGCGTTTCCCAATGTGTGTCCTGCGAGCCCATGACATTGCTGAACTTGCCGCCGGGAGCGCAACTGTAGATGTCCCACGGCGACAGTCCGCCATCGACTTTCTCCTTTAACTTATCATTATTAATAATAGAATAGCGCTTGATGTCCTCGCCAAGCGTGGCTCCGTTGACGCGCTTGCAGGAGAGGTCGAGCAGGTTGCCCTTGGCCAGTTCGCCGAGTATGCCGAGAATGCCGCCAGCGCGGTTTTCCTCCTGGATGCTATACTTTTGCCAGTTGGGTGCCAGTTTGCAGAGGAAGGGAACCTTGCGGCTCAGCATGTCGATGTCCTGCATCTTGAAGTCCACTCCGCCCTCCTGAGCTACGGCCAGGAGGTGCAGCACCGTATTTGTGCTGGCTCCCATGGCAATGTCCAGGGTCATGGCATTGAGGAAGGCTTGGCGCGTGGCGATGCTGCGAGGCAGCACGCTCTCGTCGCCGTCCTCGTAGTAGGCGAGCGCATTCTTGACGATAAGCCGGGCAGCCTGCTTGAAGAGTTGGATACGATTTTTGTGCGTAGCCAGGATGCTTCCGTTGCCAGGCAGTGAGAGACCGATGGCCTCAGTCAGGGAGTTCATGGAGTTGGCCGTGAACATGCCGGAGCATGCACCGCATCCCGGGCAAGCCATCTGTTCCACTCGTGCCAGTTCCTCGTCGCTGACGGTGGGGTCTCCGCCTTTCACCATGGCGGTGATGAGGTCGGCATTCTCTCCGTTCAGTTTGTGCGACTCCATGGGACCGCCGCTGACGAATACGGCCGGTATGTTCAGTCGCATGGCGGCCATCAGCATGCCCGGCGTCACTTTGTCGCAGTTGGATATGCACACCATGGCATCGGCCTTGTGTGCATTGACCATGTACTCTACCGAGTCGGCAATGATGTCGCGCGAAGGTAGCGAATAGAGCATACCGTCGTGTCCCATGGCGATGCCGTCGTCGATGGCAATGGTGTTGAACTCTGCGGCATAGCAGCCGAGCTGTTCAATCTCCTGCTTCACTGTCTGGCCTATCTCGTGCAGATGGGTATGTCCGGGAACAAATTGGGTGAATGAATTGACAATTGCGATAATCGGCTTGCCAAATTGTTCACGTTTCATGCCATTGGCCACCCACAGGGCACGTGCCCCTGCCATTCTTCTTCCTTCAGTGCAAACAGCACTACGTAACTGGTGTTTCATACGTTTTTCGAGGTTAATTATCTTTAATTTCGCCACAAAGTTACAAAATAATCCCTAATCCCTAATCCCTAATCCCCATTTTATTCGTATCTTTGCAAGCGTATTGCGTAAATTTGTAAAGATATGAAGCATTTTAGACTGATAGACAATGCGCTGGGATGGGTCACCTTCCTTGTTGCGGCATTTGTCTATTGCAGTACCATCGAGCCCACTGCGAGCTTCTGGGACTGCCCCGAGTTCATCACCACAGCCTATAAACTGGAAGTCGGTCACCCACCAGGCGCACCCTTCTTCATGCTGACGGGTAATCTCTTTACCCAACTGACCAGCGACCCCACGAAGGTGGCCTACATGGTCAACATGATGTCGGCACTGTTTAGTGCCCTGTGCATCCTGTTCCTCTTCTGGAGCATCACCCACCTGACGCGCAAACTCGTTGGCACCAAAGGGCAAGTGTCTACGTTGGGCCAGCTCATCACCGTTGAGGCCAGCGGTCTGGTCGGAGCATTGGTGTACACCTTCTCCGACACCTTCTGGTTCTCGGCAGTAGAGGGCGAAGTATATGCTTACAGTAGTCTGTTCACGGCACTGGTCTTCTGGCTGATGCTGAAGTGGGAGGACCACGCCGACGAGCCTCACAGCGACCGTTGGCTGGTGCTCATAGCCTATCTGACGGGCCTTTCCATCGGCGTTCACCTCCTGAACCTGCTCTGCTTGCCCGCCATCGTGCTGGTGTTCTACTATCGTAAGTTCCAGAATGCCAACCTCAAGGGCTCGCTCATTGCCCTCATGTGCTCTTTTGCCTTGATAGCCGTAGTGCTCTATGGCATTGTGCCGGGCATCGTGAAGGTGGGCGGCTGGTTCGAACTCTTCTTCGTCAACACCCTCAGCATGCCCTTCAATACGGGCTTGATTGTCTACATCCTGGTAGTCATCACGGCCGTACTGTGGGCCATCCGCGAGACTCATCGCGACGTGCCCAACCGCCTGCGCATGGTCATCTCCTATGTGCTCAGCGTAGGTCTCCTCGGCATACCCTTCTACGGTTATGGCTGGAGCAGCCTCTTCATCGGCGTCATCGCCCTGGCAGCACTCGTCTTTGCCCTCAACTACAAGCAGGAAGAGAAGTATCTGGTCAGTGCCCGCCTCATGAACACGTCGCTCCTGTGCATGCTCATGATCATGGTCGGCTACTCTTCGTATGCCGTCATCGTCATCCGCTCTACGGCCAATACGCCCATGGACCAGAACTCACCCGAGGACATCTTCACCCTGGGCTCCTACCTCAGCCGCGAGCAATACGGCGACCGTCCCTTGCTCTACGGACCTGCCTACAACTCGCAGGTGAAGATGAAGGTGGAGGGCGACTACTGGGTGCCCGAGTCCACCAAGAAGTCGCCGGTCTACCAGCGTAAGGAGAAGGCTTCGCCCGATGAACCCGACCGCTACGAACTGCTGCGCTATAACCTGGATTACAAGTACGGACAGAACATGTTCTTCCCCCGTATGTACAGTGACCGCCCAGAGCATAAGCAGGCCTACGAGGACTGGATGGGCGGCGTGAAGGGCCGCATCGTCGAGGCCGACGTGGCAGGCCGTACGCAGCAAATCAAGATGCCCACGATGGCCGAGAACCTCTATTTCTTCCTGTCCTATCAGATGAACTTCATGTACTGGCGCTACTTTATGTGGAACTTCGCCGGTCGTCAGAACGACATCCAGGGCAATGGCGAACTGGAGCATGGCAACTGGATTACGGGTATCACATGGTTTGATAACTGGCGACTGGGCGACCAGAGCAAATTGCCCACCGAACTGCGCGAGAATAAGGGCCGCAATGTCTTCTACGCCCTGCCGCTGTTGCTGGGCCTGCTGGGCCTCTTCTGGCAAGTCTATAAGAACAACGACGGTCTGTCCGATGGCGTCAAGCAGTTCTGGGTAGTCTTCTTCCTGTTCTTCATGACGGGTATAGCCATCGTCGTCTACCTTAATCAGACGCCTATGCAGCCGCGCGAGCGCGACTACGCCTATGCAGGTTCGTTCTATGCCTTTGCCATTTGGGTGGGTCTGGGCGTTGCAGCCCTGGCCGACTACCTGAATCGCGTCTTGAAGCAGGAAACCCTCACGGCACTCATAGCCAGTCTGTGCATACTGGTGCCCGTGCAGATGGCCAGCCAGACGTGGGACGACCACGACCGCTCCGGCCGCTACACCTGCCGCGACTTTGGTCACAACTATCTGGAAACCCTGCAGGCAGAGAACAATCCCATCATCTTCACCAATGGCGACAACGACACCTTCCCCCTTTGGTACGCCCAGGAGACCGAAGGCTTCCGCACCGACGCCCGTGTCTGCAATCTTTCGTACCTGCAGACCGACTGGTACATCGACCAGATGCGCCGTCCGGCCTACGACAGTCCCTCGCTGCCCATATCGTGGAAGCGCATACAGTACGTAGCCGGCACACGCGAGGGTATCCGTGTCTATCCCGATGCCATCCAGCAGGTGATGGAGTACTATAAGGACGACCCCGAGGCCATGAAGGAGGCCCTTGGCGAGAATCCCTACGAGCTGCGCAACATCATCGACCGCTGGATACTGAACGACAATCCCGAACTGCAGATTATCCCCACCGACTCCATCGTCGTCACCATCGACAAGGAGGCCGTGCGCCGCTCGGGCATGATGATGGCCGACGATTCCATCCCCGATGTCATGCACCTTTCCCTGAAGGGACGCGGCACCGTATATAAGAGTGAACTGATGATGTACGAGATGCTGGCCCGTTCGAACTGGGAACGTCCCCTCTACGTGGCCATCACCGTCGGGCAGAGCAACTATGGCGACCTGGGCAAGAACTTCGTCCGCGAGGGCCTGGCCGACCGCATCACTCCCTTCGACACGCAGAAGAGCGGCCACAACGTGGATGCCGAGAAGATGTACGACAACCTGATGAACAAGTTCCGCTACGGCGGACTCGACACACCGGGCCTGTATCTCGACGAGACCGTCCTGCGCATGTGCTACACCCATCGCCGCATCTTTGCACAGGCCGGCTTGCAGCTCTTGCGCGAAGGCAAGACCGACAAGGCCCTGAAGCTGATGGAGAAGGCCGAGAAGGCCATACCCGCTTCGGCAGTGCCCCATGGCTGGCAGGGCGGTTCGCTCGACATTGCCCGCATCTGGATAACCCTGGGCAAGAACAAGAAGGGCGAGGAGATAGCCCAGTATGTGGCCCAGACCTCGTGCGAGTATCTCGACTGGTACTTCATGCAGTCGGCCCGTTATGCCAAGTCGTCGAGCTACGACATCCGTTCCAACTTCCTGATGCTGCAAGAGGCTACCGAACTGCTCCATGCCGCCGGCTCTAAGCAGGCCGACCGCTACGAACAGATGCTTCAGAAGTACTATACCGGTTTGACATACATTACCGATAAGTAATGCTGATTGAACAACCCGCGCGTTTCCTCCGATGGCTCTATCCCCACGCTTTGTGGCGGATGGACCATCGCGAGCGTGCTGTCTACCTGACCTTCGACGACGGGCCCATACCCGAGGCCACGCCCTTCGTGCTCGATGTGCTCGACCGCTTCGGTGCCAAGGCCACCTTCTTCATGGTGGGCGACAATGCCCATCGCTATCCCGAGCTCTTGGAGGAAGTGCGCCGCCGGGGCCATGCCATCGGCAATCACACCTACAACCACATCGGCGGCCTGCGCTGGAGCAGTTGGAAGTATCTCTACAACGTCCACAAGGCTGGCAACGTGCTCGGCCATCCGCGGCTCTTCCGTCCGCCCCATGGCTGGATGCGCATTCCGCAATACCGCACCATGCGCATCTTTGGTTATAAGGTGGTCATGTGGGACCTCGTGACTCGCGACTATAGCCGCAAGCTCACTGCCCAGGATGTGCTGGCCAATGTCAAGCGCTACGCCCGTCCGGGTTCCATCATCACCTTCCACGATTCGCTGAAGAGCATCGACAAACTCCACGAGATACTGCCCGATGCTCTTCAATGGCTCAAGGACCAAGGCTATGAGTTCCGACGAATTGAAGAGTGAGGCCCTGCGTCTCGGTTTCTCGCATATAGGTTTTGCACCGGCCGAGCCCGTGCCCGCCGACGTTATGGACGAGTACGAGCAATGGCTGCGCAAGGGGTGTCATGGCGACATGCAGTATCTGGAGAATCATCTCGCACTGCGCCGCGACCCCCGACTCTTGTTGCCAGGTGCCCGCACGGTCGTCTCCCTGGCCATGAGCTACAATCCGGGCGATGGCCCCGTGCAGCCCGCTTTGGCCCTCTATGCACAGGGCCGCGACTATCACGATGTCCTGCGCCAGAAATGCCAAGCCCTGCTCTGCTCCGTCCTTTCGAGGGCGGAGCAGGGTGGGGCTTTTCGCATTTGTGTCGATACGGCTCCCGTCATGGAGCGGTATTGGGCCTGGCGTTGCGGTTTGGGATGGATAGGGCGCAACAGGCAATTGGTGATTCCGGGCGAGGGCAGTGCCTTCTTTCTGGCCGAGATACTGCTTACTGCCGAGGCAGATTCCTATGACACTCCCATAGGCGTGAATGGTAATTCTCAATTTTCAATTCTCAATTTTCAATGGTGTAAAGCATGCCGCCGCTGCCTCGATGCCTGTCCCACGGGTGCCCTCACCGAAGAGGGACTGGACGCGCGCCGCTGCCTTTCGTACCTCACCATAGAGCATCGTGGCCCGCTGCCCGATGGGGTGGGGCGCCATCTTTCGGAATGCTTCTACGGTTGCGACCGCTGCCTGCGCGCCTGTCCCCACTACCATCCCTTGGCCACGCCCATTTCCGAGTTCCGTCCGTCGCCCGAGTTGCTGGCCATGACGCCCGCCGATTGGCGCCACCTGACCGTCGAGCAGTATCGCGAACTCTTCCGTGGTTCGGCCGTCAAGCGGGCGAAATACGAGGGGCTGATGAGGAATATCATCGAAGGTCACCACGAATAGTCCGATACTATAAGCCTCTTGCTGCGAAACCTCGTATGCTTTGGCCTCCAACGGCTCGTCGCTTATGTGAATTTTAAAAATGCGAAAAATCGGCTGAATGGGCTGATAGGCATATCTAACGCACATTGTCTTAACATGTTACCATGCAGCCGATTTGCTGAAAAATGGGCTGCAAATCGGCTGATTCGGCCCCCAAAACCCTCCCAGACAGTTGCAAAACCGATGTTTTGCCCGTAATTTTGCAACTGGCCGGCGTTCCGAAATCTCAGGCTCCTACCCCTAAAGATACCCGAACCTACGCCCGAAGATACCCGAACCTATGCCCGAAGGTACGCGAACCTAAGCCCGAAGGTTCCCGAACCTCCGGCCTGTCCCACGTATGGGACACGCTCCATCGACGTATTGTCTCGTCTCCATCGACGTATTGTCTCGGCCCACTCCTTAGTAATCTTAGATTTGAAAGGTAAGTTGAGAAGAACCTACTTGTTAGCATATCACGTTAAACTCTCCAGATCTTATCGTTAATTGAAAAAAAAGTTGTACCTTTGCGGCGTGAACGCCGCTAAAGCGATAAGACAGGAGGCATGGAGCAAACGCTGTTCTCCTTTCGCAAAATCGGTCAACATTTAATTGGTAATACGAAAGATTATATAACTATGGCAACAGCAATAAAAGCAATACCGACGCTTTATGGTAAAGAAGTTCGCCGTTTCCGTGACTTGGCAGACGAGGCCGAGCGCAGGTATGCCCTGCGCCCCAAGCGCGACATCACGAAAGACCCGGAATACGTCGCTATGCGCGAGATGTTGAAACGTTCAGGCTTTTAACATCCTATGGATTTTTCTTGGCTCCTTACTAACTGCGACCTCTCGCTACTCACCAGGGAGGTTATAGAGTCATGCCATCCCTTTACATGCGGAACAGACGGGGATATGGACGAGTTCTTCCGTCAGGATGCCCTCGACTATACCCATTTCCTTATGGGCAAGTCTTATTGTTTTCGCCTGAAAGACGACTTGACTACCATTGTTGCCTGTTTCACGGTTTCCAACGACAGCATACGCATCTATGACCTGCCCAGCAGTCGGCGTAATGCAATGTGGAAGATTACAAACCGTGAAAAGATGCTCACTCGCTATCCGGGCGTACTCATAGGCCGTCTGGCCGTGGCAGAAGAGTTTGGCGGAAAAGGCATCGGGTCTGCAGTGCTTTTTAACCTATTTATCCATTTACCCATTTACCTATTTTAGCCGCTTGAGCGGCAGTAGATACCACAAGGAGGGCGGCCCCGAAAGCCACGGCAAGCGGATGGCCTCCCTCCCTTTCTCTCTCCCTCCCAGCCTCGCAACGCTAAAATTTCCGCAGAAACCGCAGGAATGTCGGGAAAAAAAGTGTATCTTTGCACCATCGAAACCAATTAACATAAAGGAAATGTTATGAGTACAGCGACACTAACAAGTCTTCTTGACTATCTCT
>ODAJ012095134.1_pt1 | contig 21027 bp, 21 predicted proteins | sample 1539241 | NCBI WGS metagenome assembly ODAJ01 (sample SAMN02144231, study PRJEB22623) | gut metagenome | biome: sheep rumen | host: Ovis aries | place: New Zealand | reverse complement strand
CATTGTCGCTAAAATTTTAAAGTGAAATTCTGCGGCAAAGGTACGAACATTATCTTATACGGCAATGACGGGATTCACCGAACAGTTACGCACCAATCACAAATCTGTCTGAGGCCAATCCCACCTCTAAAAAAATGCTGTAAAATATGACTAAAAATGAATATGATATCATTATCTACTCCAGGTAAACTAACAATAACACCATCATTGTTCCATTCCCTTATATTCTGATTTACAATAGTATCTTTCTGAATGGAGTCCAGTGCTTTATCAATTTTTGAAGTTAAACCTGAATGCAGTGAACCATGAAGTTCTACAATCCAGTTTTTTACCGTATATGCTATATGCTTTGCTTTCTTGTCTTCAATATCATTTGACGAAGATAAAGGAGCAAGCAACACTTTTGATTCTTCATAGTCGCTATCAGTAAACAACAAATCAATATCACCACACGCCCTCCAATAGGGTCTTTCATAACACTGTGCAACACCTTGTCCTTTCACCAGCACAGTATATATATCAGCCTTCCGCAACTTATCAACAAGGTCTGCAATAAAAGCATTCATTGCCTTGTTCCGCTGCTCTATCATCTGCACCTCACCAATCCACTGAAGCAACAGAACCTGCGGAATATTGAGCTTTGAACCTTGAACCTTGAACCAATCAATCCCTTGTAGCACAAGTCCAAGAACAGATTGTTCGGTAGCAAGTCGATAAACTTCCTGCCAGTCCATAGTCCCTTCAATAAGAATATCAGGATTCCCGATACCCCACATCCCTTCTCGTAACAAAGCGAGAAATACTTTCTGGTTTATATTTAGATCCATTTATTCAGGGAGAATTTCCAAATATAGTTCATTGTGCGGTAATTCCTGCACAACCTTCACGTTGCTTGCAGACAAAGCTGAACGGTATGAGGCCACATTGTCCTTAGAAACTGATTCGAAGAGTCTTAGGCCTATTCCGAAACCAACTTCGTTAAGAATCTTATTCATGGCCGTTCCCAAGCCTTTTCCTCGGTTATCAATATCCACCATCCTACCACGGAACCCTTTTCCTTGGAAAAAACACCTATTGAAACAATATCCTGCAATCTGACCATTAGCTTTATCAATAAGTAAATATGCCAAATATGATTTATTCTTCTGAAGCCTTTTAATGCTTTTCTCATCAAATCCGTGTGGTTTGAAGAATGTATACGCATCAGCTGGCTGGTGTTCGAAGAACTTCACTATCTGAGCCTTCTCAACATCTTTCATGGCAACTAATTCATATCCTTCTGGCACACAATTGACAACAATGTTCTTCACCTTCTTTCCAAACCTGAGTACAAAGAGCCATTCATTCACCCTTTCAATAGCATCCCAGATAAATGGTAGTTTGTCTTTCAAAGTATGTGCTATACTGTATAAATTCATCTGCCGTTATACTTTATTAATCCGTTCAATTTCATTTAAATATGCATCAATCACTATTTGCCTATCAAACTCTTTTTCTACTTTTTTGCGAGCATTTTGCCCCATCTGCTTTTTCTGTTCATAAGGCAATTTGATAAATCTTTCTATCTTCTCCACAAGATCATCAGCATCTTGCTGTTTTACGACAAACCCATTAATACCATCATTTACTACTTCACCACAACCAGGCCTATCAGTTGTTATGATAGGTCTTCCCGCTGCACAGCTCTCTAACAGGACATTTGACATGCCTTCTGGATAGAAAGATGGGTGTACAGTACAATTAGCCATACCAATCATTGGTCTCACGTCACCTACAGGGCCATGATACACAATAACACCTTCACCTTGTAGTTCCTTAAGTTTTTCTGAGTAAGCATCCTCACACCATCCAACAATATGGAACTCTGTAGTAGAATACTTCGCTCTAATCACTTCTGCTGCAGCAAAATACTCTTCAATCCCTTTCTCTTTTAAAAGTCTGCTTATAAACACGAACTTGATGGGGTCTTTCTCCGCAGGATAATTTTGCATAGAATGATATTGCAGGTTAACGCCAGAACCAGGGAGAAGAACATTATGCCCTTTAACCATTCCATTCTTTAAGCAAAACTCACGGTTAGCATTATTCTGAAAGAATACAGTATGTGTCTTCCTTAGTCCAATTTTATATAGCAATATCGTAAGCTTCTGAAGCCAACCGGGTGTTTCTACAGCGCTCCCAAGTCCTGTTATATTAGCAATCTGCGGAACACCACATAGCTGACATGCCATGCCACCATACAAGTTTGGTTTTATCGTATAGCTCAAAACAACATCTGGTTTAACCTGCTTCAAAAGTAGCCTATAGCGAAGCATTAAGCCAAAGTCTTTAATCGGATTTGTGCCTTTTCTATTAAACTGAGTATCAATCAAACAGCAGCCAATCTCTTCGAAATAGGCTTTCTTTTCATCAAAGGGGGCAGAAATCACTATCTCATTTCTATTGTCGAGAAGGGCCTTCACCACCTCTTTGCGGAAACTATGTAGCCCCACAAAATTATTCGTTAATATAAGTATTTTCATTACAGCAACTTATAAGTTCATACACGAATATACAGGTTAAACCATGTATTCAAATCAACCACATCACATGCAATCTTTACTAGTAGGCTTTAAATTATCTGGCGACATCTTGCTTATAACTCAAACTTTGCCACTATCGGATTGTGATCTGAAAAATCTTGCCTTACCACTTTTACGCTTTTGCATTTCAAGGCATCAGAATACATAATATGGTCTAATCTGAATTTCATCCATTGGTGCCCATAATAGGTAAAGCCAAAACCAAGTCCTTTTTCCCACCATGCATCCTTTAGTCCTGCTGATTTCAAGATACGTAGAGGTTTACTACCTCCAACATCATTCATATCTCCACAAACGACAACCGGAATTCCCTTAGATAAACAAGACTTTACTCTCTTCTTTATCTTTTCAACTTCATCCACTCTTTTCTCCCCAGCCTTATTAATACCATCCATATAACTACCAAACCTTTCATACCACATGGCACGACCCTCCAGTTCCTTGTTAATGCTATCAAAACGATTTGAAGCCAGATGACATACAATTAGTTTTATTATTCCCCCTTTTCTATTAATTGTCATTTCCATCACTAAGTCGCCAGGTATCTGTTTAACATCTTCAATGGGATATTTGCTAAAAACAGCACTTTCTTTTGGCATCTCAGGCATTTGAACGAAATAAGGATAATTCACCGACAACGCCTTCTTCAGATAGTCGCAATACCATCTTTCATATTCCTGTAAACAAACGATGTCTGCAGCCTGTTTCATAATCAGTTCAGACATTCCCATGGGATTCTCCCTATTCTGAGTCATATATACACTTGAGGTTGACTGCGTGTTATATGTCATTATTGTAAGACTTTCACAATTAATGTTTTCGGGAACACTGACTGCAAAAGTTTCCGTCATAGCATTCAATAGAACACCAACAGACAGAAGCATTAGACCATACTTATAATTTCTGGAAATAAAAAATATAATAGCTACTAAAAGAAGTAAGCTTAAAAAAATCGGGGCAGTAAGTTCCCACACATGCGGGGGAAAAAAGAAATGTATTAGACCAAACATCTGTAATCAACCACCTCATACCCTCCTGCCTGCGAATAGGTATGTGTTAGAACTACCTTACCTCCTGTTGACAATTTAATATTACTTCCGTCAAAGAGGTTAATTGCGGTGTCGTTCTTATATTTGCCGTCTTGGTTTATTTCATACACAAACATTGCCTCTCCATAGGCTCTATTACATTTCTGCGAAACCCTGTATGCTTTACCGTTTGCCTTAAAACAGGGGCCTGCGGGCCTGTTTACCTTCTTCTTATCTATAAACTCATATACTTTTATCAGTTCTTTTGCTTCTATGTCCAAAGAAAAGACAGTAAAGGTATTCTTTTGGTTAAACCTGTTTGTTCCTTCTTGCTTATAAGACAAAAGGGTTAGTTTTCCATCTCCATTATTGATTACTGTCGTATCACGATATACACTTCCTTCCAAGAGTATTGTATCTATTTCCCAATCGTAAGGGAAGTTCTTTGCCTTGTATAGGGCAATGTGGCCAGCCGCTCCAGTCTCCGGTATCATATAATACTCGTCTTGATGCTTAAACACAAAGGGATAGGACATATGAGTAGGCGTTTGAATGAGGATATGAAAGTTTTGCGCCTTCCCATTCATTATATCAAAAACCCCAATTTCTCCTTTATTTGCTTTTTTATTGAAAGCCTCCACAAAAAGCCACACATTCCCTCCATCTGCAAACAACAAGGGGTCAGCAAACCAATACTCGTCCGTATTGCCAATAACCTCAAAAGAAATATTCTTCTCTCCTTTCAGAATGGTGTCATAGCCCCCGGTCACTTTCCTTAACGCACACCCCCATGCTGTGGTCTTTGCGAGTCCTAATTTCCGGGCTATAGGTGAATAATATAAACTGTACATATTATTTATTTTTGTTTTCTTGTATTTTCAATAGCACTACAGAAGAATTTGCTCCTCCTTTTTTCCAGTATCTCCGGATTATAGCCCTTTGATTTCTCAAAGTTTACTTGAGCCTGATTCTTCATCTTCTGGCTATCCATCTTGATGATAAGATTTACTAAATCAGTTACTTCATTACCATTATATTCAAAAAGCCACTCTTCGCTAATAAGTTCAGGAACACCTCCAACTCTCGTACAAATACAAGGTGTTGCCTTTGTCATGGCCTCTAAGATAGTCCTTGGAAGTCCTTCGGAATGACTAGGGTGAATGTATATGTCAATATTCTCAAACCATTTTAAAACGTCATCATGGCTAAACGCTCCCCTGAAATCCACCAAATCGGCTACTCCCAATTGTTTTGCCAAATGCTGAAGTCTTTCCGGATTACCTGTGCCTACAAGCTCATATCGATACTTATTAATGCCTTTCTTTTTTAAATCTGCCAATGCTTTTATCACCGTATCCTGCCCTTTTAAAAGTGCTGACACAGAACCCACAGAGCCAAGTATTATTTCATCTCCTGTATTTTTAATTCTGCTGATACGGTTTTCCAATGATTGCCCATTGATGTCCAAAAACTCAATATCTGAACAGCCGCACACAAGTCCCTTACATGGATATCTGCCCTGAAGATAATCTTGAGTGACATAGCAAGCATAGTCGGCTTTCTTAACCATATCATGAACCATCCACGAAATCGGATATGCAAACAGTTTGAAGATCTTATTCGGATGCAACCATAAGTTTTTAAAAACATCCTCGTTCAGAATTGCCATATACGGCACACCGTACTTCCGACAGTAGTAACCTGCTATTGAGGATGCAATACCACTTCGCAAATAGCAGAAATCTGCGTCCTTAACCACATCCTTCATCTGACGATGTATTGAAAACAGGTTTTTTATTTTCCTAAATTCAGGGATGCTCTCAAACCTGATTCGTGGATGGCTGACCTTCTTGCATTTTTTAATTCTCTCTTCGTCGGTAACTTCAATGACACCGCAATACACTGTCAAGGTATCTTCTTCATTCAACCCTGCCAGATATCGTTCAAAGAAATGCTCCGACTTTGAATGATAATAATCTCCTTTAAAACACTCCGTCTCTTGGTCTTGAATATAAACGATATTCATATTATTAAACGCCTATCAAGATACCTACTTTTGGCATCTTCTTTATTATAAATATAATCAATGTTTCAATAACTGCACAAAGTACAAATACTGTCAAGACTACTGCTGGTCCGAAAGTCACACCCATAATTGTTACGACCAACACTCTAACCAATACCAGTACATATCCATTCAGCCAGTAATATCCCAATGAATTCTTACCAACATAACTCAAAACCTTGACCGCTTTCTCGTATCTACAGAGTCGTGCTCCTAACGACCACACAAACCAGCAACCAATGAAACATAGAATCGGCCAACCTAATAACAGTTGTTGAACCTGTTTCGTTAGAACGACACATAGCAGAACAAAAAGAATTGATGAAATGATAAAATTCTTATCACTCTTGATAAAACCCCTAAAGGATGGTATATCTCTCAACACAAATCCAACAAGAAAGAAAACTGAGAAATGAATCAATCGTGGCCAAAGAAAAATGCCACCCTCTGCATCACGACCGTCCACAATCTGGTCAATTACAAACAATACTATCGCTATCCATATCACCTTGTTTTTGGGCACATAGGGTAACACGACCATCCATATAAGGAATATGAGGAACAAGACGTAGAGGAACCATAATTCACCCCCCCACTACGACCTTATAGGCGTATTCAGAGAAAGAACCTACCTGTTTGTTGACTAAAGAAGGGGCAATCACCTTCATCAAATAATTCAGTAATGAAAAACTTAAGAAAGGTATCAGAAGTCTCTTCAACTTCTTAACAAGAGTTGAAAAATTGGGCTTTTTCAGTGATGAGGAATTAAACAGGTATCCAGAAACAAGAAAAAACACACAGACAAAGAATGTCGCATTTATGTCTTGCAACCATATACTCCACCATCTCTCATGAATATTAATAGGTACTAATATAAAACTATGGTTCCATAGAACTGTCAACATAGCCAGCCCCTTCACCATATCTACATCTGTTAGTCTTTCCTTCATATCTAGCTACTATTAATCAGTGAACACTAAATAATTCATTGTTTGCCGGTTAATTAAGCATATTCCTTATCAACTCAATAGATTTTATCCTAATATCTTCCAGAGCCTTGTTTACCTTAACGCAATCGTAGTTCTCTACAAACATTTCTGACAGTGCAGAGATTGGAATATAATATTTCTTCAGGGAGAATTTTGCCAGAAGTTCACTTCTACGCGTGTCCGTACTATTAGGGTTGTTATTGATAGAGTAGAATGGTCTATTCAACAATATAGAGAACACTGTTCCATGGAATGAATCAGTCAACACACAAGAGGCACCTCCAATATACTGAAGGAATTCTTGTGGCCCTACAGAAATTACACCTTTGTATTTGATAGAGGTTTTGCTCACTCGCATGTCCAGTAATATCATATCCAAACCATTCCTGTCAGAAAACGCCTTTGCTGATGCTAGGTTTTGTTCATACTTTTCTTTATTTAAAAAAAAGGCTATCGAATATGGTTTGCCTGAGTGCTTATTATTAGTACTTAATTCCATCCAATGGCTATTTGACAAAAGGAAAGTCGGATCCATTGCTATTAGAACATTCCCATCGTATAGTTTTCTAATAATAGTTGCCGCACTTTCTTCACGGACGGATACGATGTCAAAGGTTTTAATGGAGCCTTCATAAGGGAGCAAATCACTATAGCCTGCTTCACCAAGACTAACCGCATATCCTATCTTCTTTGTATTCTTAATTCCCTTCAAGAAGAAAATGTCATTGAAATCCTTAATACGAGGGTTCCATACCTGATCGCTGCCCACAAAAATAGCATCAAACCTTTCTTCTTCTTGCAACTTGATGAATTCACCATAATTTGTCACTCGTTTTGTAGCATTCATCTTCTCTTGGACAAATGATTCAAATAAGTTATTCCGCTTCCTTCTTTGCCTATGAAAAGGCAATAAGAGTACATTCTTAAGGACACTCTTCAAATTGTTATTCTTCCTATATAAAGCAATATTGTCTGCTTGCTCCTCTGATACAAAATTAATAACATAGGCATCATGCCCCTGCATTTGCAATGCTTCCCGTAGTGCATAGCACTGAAGGACAGCACCCCAGTTAATTGAAAAATGATATGTTAAGACTCCTATCTTCATTGAACGTATAATTACAAAAGTTTCTTTAGCTTATAAATATATTTATATGGGATAAAACTTGTTATTTTGTTTTTAATGACCGGTATTTGAAATCGCATGAGTTTTTTGTTTCTTACCAATTCATTCTGCAATGCTATACTTGCAGCTCGCTCAAAATCGCTGGTTGACTCATAATTTACTAAGAATTCTTGCCGTTTCAAATGTGGAATTGACGGGTGATTGAGTTGACCCTCGTTTTCAAACGCTTCGCGAGGATCCCTTTCTTCAAGAGAAAGATTGAGTTTTTTCAAAAATGCCCCCCCCACATCAGTATTTTGCAGGACACAATTAATGTTGAATCTTTCACCGGCATATTCACTAAACGACCCGACACCACTAAAATCGCCAATCGTTAAATCGCCCAGTCTTTCTCGCTTGGCATAAGAGCAATTATAGCAGTTCTCGCGATATATCAACGCTCTGTGATATCCTATCTGATACACATCATCTTCATCCACATATCGTTTATAAAAGGGGTTGGTCGCGCTTTGATTGTATAATGTGAAACGGTACCTGTTAGTAACGTACTTTGGATCCCTGAAAAGTAGACGGTCTGCACGCTTTCCTTTTCTTCCTTCTACATGCTCCAAATGCTGGTTCAAATATGCCGTAGGAGCGACACCATGACAAATAATGTCCACCGTCAGCAAGTTAGAATAATCTTTAGCAAGATAGCTATAGAGCCCTGCGACCTGACATGGCAGTCCAATAAACACGACCTGTTCACCCAACTTTAGTTGCTCCTTAATGCTTTTATAGATGCCATCTGTATCGCTATAAACGTATTTCGAATTTATTACACGCTTGATGTCAGCAACATTACGCACCTCAATATATTTACAACCATATTCGCGATTCCAAGTTACACCATATACTTTAATGTTATTGTTCAAGCAATAATCATATATAGCGCTGGCTACACCTCCACTGGCTCCATTCTTTCTTGAGGCCGTGTCGTTGTTCCATGCAACATATACGGTTTTATTCTTCTTGAAATCTAATTCTTGGTTATTCGGACAATGCTTCACACAAGCCCCGCAATCCACACACTGTTCTTGGTTTATAATGGGATAGATAGAACCAGTAGCATCCTCTTTAAAATCAATAGCTTGACGTGAGCACACCTCTTGACATGCTTTACAGGCTGTGCATTTGTTTTTGGCGCATATTTTTTCCATACTATTTCAGGTTTTCTTGAATGATAGTATTCATAATCTCCACGAGGTCTGTTGACTCGTAGAAAGCTCGAGAAGCTTGGGCCATCGCGTCATAATTCGAACTAATGTATTCGACACCCTTCACAATATTATCCACTGTCAAGTTTGTACAAAAAGCAGCGCCTCGCAAACCAACAGTATTCTTGAGGCCTGGAATGTTATTTGCCAACATCGGCATTCCGAATGCACTATACTCATAAATCTTGTTGGGAGCGCAATACGCTCTGTTTAGTGTAATATCTTCTTTATAATAGACAATTCCAATATAAGCATTCCCTGTTACCTGTAAATGATTAGGGGCGGCAATATATCCAGAGTGTATAACCTTAGGACTAATTTTCAAAATCTCAGGTACGATATTTTCGAAATCAGGTCCCATCAGTAGGAAAACATAATCATCAAGAAGCCGTTTCATTGCTTCAGCTATGTTTTTAAGGATATTGGCTTCTTTAATGATACCCTGATAAATAATGATTTTCTTATCCCCTATCCTTGACAACAAGTTTTCTGCTTCCTTAGAATGAAGATTCTTAAGGGTGGCAGGATTGTCATACGGTTTGTTTGGCATTACGTATGGGAGTTTATCAAGCCTCCACCAATTTCTCATAATATAGGCACGGGTCTCCTCACATGCCAAATTAAAACGAGCATTTTGGGCTAAGGGTTTCAGCATCTTCAACCTAAATGGTTTATCATCTAGCAATTCCAAAAAAGTAATGGCGTACTCATATTTTTTTAATGCTCCTTTCATAGTAAGAAGCGTCTCTGCGTTACCAAACCAAAGAATTGTGTTGCTCAGGTCTCGACTACGCAGTTCTTTCTTCAGATTGAAGCGGAAGGTCAAATAATTATTGAGTTTATCCAAGCGACCAGAGAATTTCCCCCTGACGTCACTGATTTTCTTACTCGGAATTTCCTCGTCATTAAGAATGTTAACTACATTTTCCGTGCATGAGCCATATAGTACCTCTATATCAACACCTGCTTTCTTTAACAGTCGAATTTGAGTTACACACGGTGGATAGAAATTAAGTTGTGATTTTACAATATAAAGTACTTTTTTCATAATGTTTTTTATATTCCAGTTTGCAATTTTATAATCTTATCAATTTGAATCTTTAATATAACTGATAACACAAGTTCACCTAATAGTAGGGCTAAAACAGAGCCATATTCTCCCATAAAAGGTATTAGCACATAATACAAGCCAATAGTAATTATCGTCGAGATAGTAAACATTGACCTGTATTTCGAGCTATATCCACCAGCCACCAGCATCTGGAAACCAAGGAAATTGTTGAGGAAGCTAAGGAACAACCACCCGGCTCCTATAACAACCACCATATAATAAGGCCAATAAACCTCATCATAAATCAGAGTAAATATCAATTTAGAAGATGCACTTAACAGAAGGCAGGATATACCTATTAGCAGCATTACAGGCTTCATAATTTTATATACATAACGCTTACCTTCTGTAAAAGAGGTCTTAAACTTTGAACACGAAAATGGATATAAGGCCTGTGTTATAGCTGAGAACACAAGGCTTAATGCCTGAACAATTTTATAACCGGCCGAAAAAAAGCCAACAGCTTCTTCACCTTTTAATGCCCCAAGCACTACCGTACTTAAATTAGTGGTTAAACTGCCACACAAACCCGCCACAAACATATGCCAGCCTTCTTTATAAGAATGTATCAAGTTAGTAAAACGGATTTTTACAATTCTTAAATTAAAACGCTTACTAAAAGCCACCACAGTTCCTGAAATTCCTATCGCTATTGAGACTGAAGCATAAAGAATTGCATACACCAACATATCTTGAGGACTACGTATCAACAGTATAATAAGAAAACTATAAATAATTTTGCAGACAGAAGTAATCCATGTAATGTATTGCATTTGTTTTAGCCCTTGGAAAAGCCAGTACATAGACAAGGCTGTTCCTATCAGCTCTGATGACACAATAAGACCAACTGCTAAATTAGCAGTCCTTGAGAAAACAAAATATAAAGTTGTTCCTATTATTACCAAAAAAGCATTAATTAATTTACATGCGAGAATCTCTGAAAAAATCACATTTCGCTCAACAACATTCTCAGTTAATGACAATTTTCTGGTACCAACGAAATTGAATCCATAATCTACAAATTTTTGAAAAATTGCATAAAGAGAAATGTATATATTTACAATACCATATGCCGCAGCACCTAAATTGTTTAGCAGTATAGGTATCGTAATGAGAGGTAAAACAAAATTAAAAAAATTAAGGATTGTAAGCGCAATGGTGTTATTAGCTAAATCCTTATTATCTTTATTATTTAACTTTGCTTTAAACACCTCTATCAATTGCTTTACTCCTACCATATTTATCCCTTATTAGTAGCTTGGTTTTATTCTTTATCCAATGCTTTTTCGTTAATACTAGAAATATAAAAATGTAGAACAATATAAGTATAACATCCAGACTTTGTGTCAACAATTGAATTAACACTATCAAAGTGAGAAGTCGTAAATTGGGATTATTAAGTCTATCGCCAAAACGAATTATTGCAATTAATAAGAGGATTGCTATTATCATCCCTATATATCCAAAATTTGCTACCATCATTTCGAATATTGATGGTGTCATTCCTGAATTAAGTTCATCAATATCTACGCCATACAATTCACTTGTCAGATAACGATAATGAGGAAAGGGTTTGGCTGGCCAAATAACTCTTGGAACAATCATTAATAGAAGTGACAAAACAGACTCTCCTCTATATTCCAAAATTGGGTGACCTTCCATCTCTCGCATTAATACAAACTTTGTTACATCTTCTCTTCCAAAATCAATCCTAAGCTGCGAATAAATATATCCTGAGAAATCACCCATAACCTTAATATTTGTTATGTAGTAAACAATAAATACCATAAACAATCCACCGACAACTAGCAAAATTGGTGTCATGCTAACTTTATGTTTCCCTTGCCATCTTGAACTGATAAATGAAAAAAAATAACACATCAGCACGACGGCCACAATGAATCTTTTTCCACTAATCATTGTTAGCATAATAAGAAAGAAAACTAAAGCAAATATCGTTAGGACATTCTTCTGTCTTCCAAAATATCTTATACAGATAAAATATAAACTTATAAATAATAAATTATTGATCAAACCTAACGCATTTGTTTCTGCTTTTCTATCCAATAAACTATTGAGCAGGAGGTCTTGTATATCACCAATGAAAATAAAATAGGTAATAAGAGGAGAAAATATCAATAGCAGTTGAATAATATTAAATTTGGAGGAGTATGAGAAAGTCCCTTGCAATTCATCGACAGGATTTTTTACATAATATACATATAAAACAAGCATTGCTACTAGCATATATATATCATATATTATAGACACACTATCGTTATTTGCGGCTCTTTCAAACTCTCCAAAATAAACCATATAATTAGGAGTCCCCATAAAAATGTCTAACGCTATAGGAAGACAATTGAAAACGAAGCACATAAAGATAACATATGCTGCGAGCGATACATTCTTGAAAGAATGTAGGTTATTATAGGTCTTTACTACAATAACAAGCGAAACAACAACTAAAAGAGTATCAAATAATAATCGCATCTTTCTCTTCTTTCCTTGACTGTCTATTTATCGCTAATCTTATCCCACACTAAATCAACCGCATTCTCCGTTCCGTGACCAAATACTGGCGCATATTTTTGCTGAAACTTCAAGACTGCATCCTTTTGACTATCTTTATAACCATTTTTAATCAGTTGAAGCAAATCTTCCTCTTTTTCTGCATAAGGCAAAACCTTTCTAATATCAAAATATAAACCACGTGCTTTTTCATATTGGTCATAATCATATGTCCACAGATATATCGGTTTATGCATTATACTATAATCAGGTATCAATCCTGAATAATCAGAAACGAGCATATCTGATGCTATCATTAATGGCTCAATTCTATTATAGTTAGTTGCATCAACAAACCATCTTTCCGTTTCCTTTTGTTTTGAAATTGAGATTGGGTGCGCTCTATATAATATTACATAATCATCTCCTAGGAATCTATGCCACTTTTCAAAATCAACAATCTTAGTTTCAAAAGTTCCTATACTATTATATTCTCGGAATGTTGGCGCATATAAAATAGCTTTCTTTGATTGTGGAATACTTAATTCCTTTCTAATTTTGTTTCTATCTTCTATTGTGTAGCACGTGAGAATATCATTTGTTGGAGTTCCAGTCATATATACTTTCGGCAAAGAAAGATTAAATGCCCTACTCCTAACATCACGTTCCAGTTCGCTTTGTGCCAAGCTAGCATTATAATGAAACTTTCCCAAATAAATAAACCGATTTGGGTTTTTATAATCCGGTCCATCCTTTTTTATAGGGCTTCCATGTCCTGTATACAAATAAAAAGTATTTTTACCTTTAAAGCCAAGCGCCCTTTCAATCATAACATTGGATATCCAGCACCTCGATTTAATTGCTGTTACAAAATAAGACAAAGTATCAATTTTAACAGTATATCTTAATTCTGGATATTCAGCAGGATTAATAACCCCCCATACTAACTTATAGTCTTTAAACCTAGGATCATTCAGCATATAATCATATATTGCCCTAGGGCTATCTGTACACTTTCTCCCTCCAAAACTCACAAATAAAATGAGTTTGTTATCGGTTTTAAGAAAAATCTTCAAAACATTTATGCCAAAAGACATAATATAGAAATAGATCCTGTATATGAATCTATTTCTTTTTAAAAATGCCTTACTTTGAGATATAAAGCCACTATTCTTCATTTCTATATTGTTATAATGTCTCTATTATTAAAACATTCAATCAAGTTAACTATCTTTGATGTTACAAGCATGGCTATATTTGATTTGTCTTTTGCTAATGTTCCAATAGATCTTGCAAAAGAAACAATCTCATATCTAATCCCTTCGCCATCTAACTGATAAAAATATCTTTTGTTTTCACTAGGGTTCTCATATCTAATTTCAAAATAGTCCGTCTTCCACCAAGGTGCCGGTACATAGATATAGCCTTTCGTTCCGGAAATGATTAATTCACCTTCAGATTTAACACCTTTACCTACTTTCAGAGAAGCTACTGCATGAGGATATATAAAAGCTATTTTTGTAAAAGTATCAAAATTATCAGCTATTAAATGGGATGTTATCTGCTTACTCACGTAATCAGTACCAAGCAATTGAAATATTGGCAACATTGCTGTTGGTCCCCATGCGCATATACTATTCCAGACCTCATCTAAGCTTGTACCCCTCTTTGTTTTCTTTTCCAAATCAGACAAACTTGTGCAAATAGAATCCACCGAGACTATATCTCCTATTTTTCCCCCTTTTGCTAAAACCAGCATTCTGTTGTAGGCTGTTGAGTAAGCAGTTTTAATGGAATCCATTAAGACTAAACTGCGCTCTTCTGCTAGTTTCCGTAGCTCTTCAAATTCAGCGGTTTTTATAGCTATCGGAGACTCGCAGAGTACATGTTTTCCCGCCTCTAAGGCATACTTTACCTGCTCATAATGCTTGGTTGGATGCGAAACGATATAAACTGCATCAGATACGTTTAATAATTCATTAAGATTGTCTGTAACGAAATAATTGTCCTTTATCTCGTCTAACAAATCAGTATCATCCGTTGTAAAAACTCCACTTATAGATATGCCGTTAACGTAATGCGATTCTTTCTCGAACTTATTAAGTAATGCAGAGTTACCAACAAGTCCAATTTTCAATTCACGTTTTTCTGCTCGTATTTCAGAACTTGAGACGCCCTCGGTGCGGTCAAGATAGACAACTTTACAATATTCATTAAGATAGTCGAACTTACCTTTCCAGTCGGAGCCAACAGTAAAAATATCAACCCCATAACGTTTAATATCATCTATCTTTTGGCCCTCATATTCTTCAACTATTATTTCATCTGCCAAACCTGTTGCTCTAACAGACTCTATACGTTCCATTAAGGATTGCTGAGCGTTGATTTTTCCTCTTGTTAAATCAAAACTATCAGAGGTCACTCCAACAATCAAATAATCGCCCAAAGACTTAGCTCTTTCGAGCAGTCGTAGGTGTCCATAATGGAACAAATCATATGTACCATAAGTTATTACTTTAACCATATTTAGATGAATTTCTTTTCCCGTAAATCAAGGAATGCATCAATCAATTTATCATAGTCCGCTTCCGTCAAACATCCAATATGTCCAACACGGAACACGGTATCCTTCATATCTCCACCATTGGGGCAAATCCACATACCATACTTATCTTTAATCTTAAGGAAGATCTCATAAGCAGACTGTGTTGTGGGATGCAGTGGAGTTACAGCATTACTCAGGCTTTCGCTGATAATCTCAAATGGCAGGTTATGCTCTTTGAGTTTGTTACGAAAATAACTTGCCAACCCTGCAGTACGCCTGATTTCAGCTTCAGCACCACCCATAGCATCAATCTCCTTCAGACGGACATTAATCTGACGTAGAACACCAACCGCTGGTGTCCAAGGAGTTTGGCCTCGTTCTTGGTTTTTCAATGCCAACTTCAAATCCAAATACTGGCAGCAGCATTTGGTCTTTTCAATACGCGAAAGTGCAGAAGGGGCCAATATCATCAATGCTATACCCGGAGGGCAAGCCAATGCCTTCTGACTGCCGGTAATCATCACACCAGCATCAAGTGCTGCCATATCAAAGGGGTCACACAGGAAAGTACTGATAGTGTCAACTATCATAAAGCAGCCATTGCGTTTGCAGAAGTCACTTACCAGATTGATGTCGTAATGGACACCTGTTGAAGTCTCATGCTTTTGCAAAAGGAATGCAGTATATCCTTTACCCTCGTAAGGAGCAAGGTGCTCTGGTTTCAATGCTTTGCCATGTTCCAACTTAATCTCCGTGAAAGGAATCTCATGGAGTGTCAGAAGTTCTACAAAACGCTCACCAAAACTACCGCCATTAATAACAAGAGCTTTATCTTCCTTGGTCAAGCAGTTCATAATGGCTGTTTCCATGCCACCAGAGCCAGAACATGTCATAAAGACAGCCTTACTATCCTCTGTAGCATTTGCGAATTTCTTAAGTAACTGCTCATTTTCAAGCATCAAAGCAGAAAACTCTGCTGTTCTGAAATAAGGCACCTGTTCAGCGCCAATAGCCCGTACAGCATCACTTGACTGAACAGGACCAACTGTAAAGTTTATCATATTATAAATTAATTTCTTCTAACTTATTACTCAATCCACATATTTCACTAATGGGTGTATTGCGATAACGAAGGTAAGAATTATACTCTTCCTCAGTGTTAAATTCATCAGGAGAAGCCATTCCACCTGTTAATATATCTTGGTATGCTTCATACTGCCAGTCAATCTTCAGAAATCCTCGGTTATTATCTAAGAAATCAGACAGGCACTCACTTAGACCAACTCGCATATCCTTGTTAAAAACATTTCCTTTACTATTAGTCAGTATCTCAATGAAAGTACTGTCAAAGTGCCTATTATAGACTCTGTCATAAATAGTATTATACCCCCCTTCGTATAGTTCATCAATAGCCTGCATATGGTCACTCAAATAGATTCTTGGGGTAAGATTCTTTTTCTCTTTTAAAATAACCAAATACAACTTAAGAATTTCCCTCCAAGTCATATTTTCGCTTGAAGCAATCTGAATAATCTTTCCAAAAGCATCTTGATTACCTACTAACTTGGAAATAGCCAAGGACACATCATAGCCATAAGTAAGAGTAGTTTGCTTATCAATGATGTTTTTATTGATGACTAAATCGCGTCCTTTCAAAATACGATAAAGCCATTGCTCCTTTTCGTAGATACCTAGCTGTAATCGTTCATTACTATATGTAATGTAAGGCCTTATTATCGTATAGTTGTTAAATCCGGACTTGGTTATTAAATCTTCTTGCCTAGCTTTTCGTAAAGCATATCTATTAGTAGCAAGAAAGTCTTTATCTAGTGAAACCTCCAGTAACCTTGGAGAGTTTTCAGTTATAGGTGTTTCAGAGTCAGCATAAACACGACTTGACGAAAACCACACATACTGCCCACATGATGACAACAGATAATTACATCTATCTGCAAATTCATCAAGATTATAGTTCATAAAATCAATAATCACATCATAATGTTCAGACAATAATGAATTCATGAAATCATTATCACGTGCATTTCCCTTGATGTATTTAAGGTAAGGATGAGTGGATTCACGATTTGAACGAGATGTGACATCAATCTCATACAATCCTGTCTTTGAGAGAATATCAACAAGATAAATTCCCATTGCCCCGGTTCCGCCAAATACCAATATCTTTTTCATCTGCTAATCCCTGTTTTGTACAACATTTAATGCCGTAGACTCATCTTCCGGAGTAACAAAGCACTCGAACACCAAAGGCTTCTCTGTTATCTCAGGAGATACAAAACGCTGATAGACTTTCTCAAATTCTTCTTTATTTGATGCTGCCAAATATTCAAATCCCGAATCCTCTGCATAATGACGGACTAAAGTATTGGAACGTTTTCCAAAGTGTCCTGCAGCTGCAACGTAAGGTTCTACTTCATCTTCAAGCAAGCGATAAGCCATAGCATAACACTTCTTAAACTCAAACCCCAGACCATTGTTGACAAGAAGGATTCTCAGATTTCTACCGATATGTCTATTACCTAAAGAGTTCAAATCGTAGAAAAAGGCCAAATCACCTGTAATTCCAAAATACAATTTTTGAGTATCAACAAGAGATGCCCCCACGGTCAGAGAGGAAGCTCCATCAATACCAAAACCACCCAATGGGCAATATACGTTTACCGAGGGGTCAAACTCAGCATAATTCCAAACACGTAAAGTGTTAAGGATACTTAGAACCACTGTTGAGCCTTCAGGAACCCGTGGAGCTATCCTTTGAGCAATCCACGTATTTGAGAAAGGCATTTCATTAATTCTTTTTTCTTTAAGACAGGCATAGTCTTTATAAACTTTTATACACTCGTCATAATACAATGTTTGTTGGCGTTCTTTTTTCGCATAATGAGAAAAGAAAACCATTTCGGGCATTTCAAAGACATTGCTCATATTTTTGAAAAAATCCCTTATTTCCCCATCCTCTGATACACGCCAAGTTTCTTTGCTCCTTATCATTCTTGGGGCCCCCTCTTCTCCAGTCACTTCACCTATATGTACGAGAATATCAACATTATATGCTGGTGTATTGGCTTTATTTAAAGATGCCTGATTAATGACCAATGCGAAAGGTATCCCATATTTTCCATTATAGTTGCTTGTATGATCACATAGAACCACTGCATTATTAACCTCGCAGAATCTATCAACATATTCCGTTAATTCTGGTGTCCATCTCTTATGTGAGCCAACAAATACTGCATTTTGCTTACCAGTCAAATCAGGAAAAGATCCTGTCATTGTAACCCTATTTATCATCCTAGCAGATGGAATCTCCAAGGCGGTCAAAGCAGTCTTTTCATTATATGAATACGTAGTTATCAAATTCAAATGAACCGGACCGCCTCCATGTCTTTTAAGTTCTGTAAGTGCTTTATTTACTTGTATTTCACAATACCACTCATCTGTCTTGTCATTACAAGTTGGGAGCTCTATACTAATCTTGCATGTATCATTTGGTGGTGAAGTCCTGTCGGTTACCTGAGGTGTAAGATGTCCTATCGTTCGATTTGGCTGCGAAGAAGTCAAGATGAGAATTGGCAGTTTGCTATAATATGCCTCAGTCGCTCCTGACATATAGTTTCTCGCTGCTGTTGCACCCGTGCAACTGATTATCACAGGTTCACCAGATTCATAAGATAGACCGCAAGCCATATAAGCAGCGGACCTTTCATCGACACATGAATATAGTGTAAAAAATGGGTCATTCTGAATACTACCTATGAAAACCGAATTGGTTGTACCCGGCGATGCTACTACTTTATTTATTTTATGCGCTTTCAACAATGAAATAAGAATTTGATGATTGCGCTCGTTTGTATAATGATGCTTCATCTATATATGATTTTAAAGAAGGCTAAGTGCATATCTCAAATATTCTTCTGCCGGCTTTCTCGCCTCAGCAATTCTTTCATGAACATTATCAAAATTAATATAAGAAGGTATTTGCTCATTCCCGTTTACCATTATGCGGTCATTCAATCCAAATAAATCTAATATCGCACCAATTTTTGTATCTCCCTGTTCACGAGAAAAACAATAGAAGGGTGTTCTCAACTGAACCGCAAAGATAACTCCATGGAAAGAGTTTGTTATAACGCATTCTGCATTCTTTACCAATGACAAGAACTCTTCAACACCAGCATCGTAACGCATAATATGGCCTTTCTCTACGTTGGTGGCTCGTATACTTATTTCAACTATAGGTAGCCCTGTATCGTGAGACATTTTCTCTGCATACTGTTCCATTTCCCTATTGTAGCGACGTGAGTATAGTAATATATACTTTTCTTGTATCTGGGACTCTGCTATTATAGTATCATATAAGGAGGAGTCTGCAAGTAAAGTCGGATCAATAGTTCTTTCTGCCCTCACTTTAACATGCTCTTTTACATAAGGGAGCATATCAAACTCTCGTATGCCTAGAGCCTTGAAATTTTGTAGGCGCTTATTGAGGGTTAAATAATCTACTTCAGTAAAGGTGGGATCTCCAAAACTAGCGGCATATGAGACACTTCTCCCCCTCATACAATCAAAGTTTGCATAATATCCCTCCACGAATCCTTTGAATTCATTGATGCAAAATATTGTATCACTCCCACATACAAAACCCTCGATACTCTCGTCTCTCACAACATCGTTGAAGTTGTCATCTGTGTATTTCTTCTTTGTCCTGCGGAAACGGTTAGTATAAAAGTCCTCAAATTTCCGATAGTTTTCTTTTATTGCAGGCATCATCATATCAATTTGCCTACGAGCCTCGTAATCAGTATCCCACATCTTTTTTGCAGGGTTGAGGCAATCGGAATCCTCCAGAACACGAGGACAATAATCTATCAATTTAGATTGGATGCCATATTCGGCACCTATTCTATCAATCATCTGGCTCAACGCCCACGATTGAAGAGCGGAGCCGTAATTGGTAAAATTGCAGTTTATATTATAACTAACCTGGCCAATGTATTTCATATTATATATATTTTTTCTTTGTTTCTTCTATATAAGCTTCAGAGTTCATTAATGTGCTACTGTAGCTTTTTTATTGTCTTCTGGGAAATCTGCCACCTGCTTAGTCTATCTGTCTACCGAAACCAAAAGGTCAGCCAGTGATTTCACTTTCTGGTTATGGGCTTCTTGCAGTTCCTTAACGAGTTCTTTTAGCTGTTCGTTCTCCTTTTTACCCTCCTCATCACGTTTCTCAAGATAGTGAATCATGGAGATGAGTTGGGGCTTGTCCTTTGAAGAGTATAAGGTATTGTCTTCGGACTTCATTTATGGGATAAATCTCTTCTGGGAAATCTCACCTACTACCATAATGGTTTCATATTAAGCGAGAAGTCCTTAAATCTTGGGTTTCTTAAAGTATAATCATCTCCAGCATCAATCAATAATAAGGATAAGCCTTCTGGCTCTTCTTCAACATTATCTCCAAAGAAAGGATTATTACCATTACCTGCGTGTTCGATATCTGAGAATGCATCATCAGCGTGCGTAATTAAGTTACAAAGATTGAAGAAATCGCCTCCTATTCTTGGTTGATTACGATGATTAATTCTCTTAAGCCTATATACACTCTGCCAACTTATATCTAATAAATACCACACAAGGCGAGACCATTCGTCTTTCTCTTTATCAGCTCTTGGTGTTATTACACAGCCTCTCTGATTTATTATAAAGTTGTACTAATTTTCACTGCGGTGAAAAAGCTAAAGCCATGCGGCTCCAACCTATCACCATTTATACTATTCTCTATCTATTCTACGT
>ODAJ012183192.1_pt1 | contig 21035 bp, 18 predicted proteins | sample 1539241 | NCBI WGS metagenome assembly ODAJ01 (sample SAMN02144231, study PRJEB22623) | gut metagenome | biome: sheep rumen | host: Ovis aries | place: New Zealand | reverse complement strand
ACGGCCACCTAACGTTCTCCGAGCGGCCAGTGATCCGGCAGCCAGCGGTTACTTATGGGAATAATTTTGCGCAAGAATCTTGACAGTATCCTAAAGGACTCAAGGCGTAGTCAGCAGGTATGGCATTTATAGCTGGCGGCAGAATTGGCTTTATTATGTCTTTTTTTATACCATATGAGGAAGAAAGGCGCTCTTCAGGAGTTCCTAAATTCAAAATCAATAGGTTCTTCATGTGTAAAAAAGAACAACAAGTTTCAATGTTTTGAGGAACAGGAAAGTTTGCGCAAATATATTTAAGACGAGCATCAAGTGTTTCAATAGAGTTGATATCTGAAAATTTTACTTGTTTGCAGATAAAAATTAAAGATAAATAGTTTAAATGAGCGGGAGTTAACGATTTGGCTGTTTCAACAGCCTGATCTAGTAAAATTTTCATGTACTGATCGTTGTTGTATTCAATACGATTTGTTAATAGATCACTTAATAGAGCTAATAAATCTTGGGTTCCAAAGCGCGCATATTCTTGCTGAGATTTGTTCAGAATAAATTGCATGTCAGGATCTGAAAACTCTGTAAAATCAGTTTTTCCTTTGACAATTAATCTGTTGATTACCTCATTACATAATTCTTCAGCTCTCTTCATAGCTACATCAGCGGCTTCTTTTTGCAACTTTGGGAAATTATCCTGAAATAGCTGCAATGTTAACTGACTTGCTTCCACAGGTGATAACCCATAATAATTATTCTGTTCTCCAATTTGAGTTGTTTCTGAGGCGACACCAGACTTTTGTATTATTTGTATATCTTCACTCATTGTCCTTTTCCTCCGCACCCTTATAGTAATTATTTTGGATAGCTATTTGAGTGTTGTTTTCTCCTTTGTTAATTTGTTTGATTTTAGTTTTATCATCTTGGCTTTTGCATATAAATTTTCTATAGACCATTGTTGCGATTGTGGATACGATGGCTAAACCAATTCCACTGAATAACCACTCTTTATTATTGAATAACCAGTCCATAAAATCTGAAATAAAAGATATCCCCACTATGTAAAACCTCATTTTTAAAAGCAAGTACTTGTCCTATGAATGTCAACATATCACAGAACATATGTTTTTGTCAATGGCTATAAAAGTGATTTGGCGTATTTGAGAAATTAACTCAAACTTAAAATTCAAAAGGTGCATAGTTTCGCTCGGATATTATAAATTTAGGGAAATATTCCAAGAAAACGCTTTCTTGTCGGAGACAGGCGACAGCATGAATTTGACTTTCGTTCGTAAAAGAGTTATAATATAAGCTGGTTTTTTATCTCGCTGAAGGATAATTTACTGACACTGCAGACGTTCTCGCGCACTTACGGGAGAGGTCAAAAGATGAAAGTTATCAACAACATCACGGAGACCGTCCGTGACGATATGCAGTCAACCGTCAAAAGAAACAGTAAAGTGTCCATCGCGGCCGCCTGCTTCTCCATGTACACCTATAAAGTCCTTAAGAAACAGCTGGAAACGATTGATGAGTTCCGGTTCATTTTCACAGCCCCCACATTCATAACTGAAAAGACAACGAAGCAGAAACGCGAATTTTACATTCCGCGTTTGGATCGTGAGCGCAGCCTCTACGGGACGGAGTTTGAAATTAAGCTCCGCAATGAAATGACCCAGAAAGCTATCGCCCAGGAATGTGCGGACTGGATCCGGAGAAAAGCCAAATTCCGTTCGAATACGACCGGAGAAAATATGCCGGGCTTCGCAGTTGTCGAAAACTCAGAGGACAAGTATACATATATGCCGATGGCTGGATTTACCACTGTCGATCTCGGATGTGACCGCGGCAACAATGCTTACAGCATGATAACACGTTTAGAGTCTCCGATGACGGAACAGTTTCTGGGAACATTTAACACGATTTGGAATGATGCCCAGAAGCTTGAAGACGTAACGGATATCATTATTGAGAACATTACGTCCGTCTATAATGACAATTCTCCTGAGTTCCTCTATTTCATGATTCTTTATAACGTGTTCAGCGAGTTTCTGGAGGACATTTCCGAAGATGATCTGCCAAATGAAGCGACCGGCTTCAAGCAGAGCAAAATCTGGAGTATGCTCTATGATTTTCAGAGAGACGCGGTGCTGGCAATCATCAACAAGCTGGAAAAATACAACGGCTGCATACTGGCAGACAGTGTCGGTCTCGGTAAAACATTTACCGCACTGGCGGTTATAAAATATTACGAGGTATTATGAAAGAACTGACAGAAGATATAGATGAGCTCGCAAAGTCAACGCCGGTACTCATTCTCCAGTTCGGTGAAGATATCTGCGGACCCTGTCACGCAATCCGGGCTAAACTCGACAAATGGCTGGAAACGCATGATAAGGTATCAGCCCGCTATGTGGACATAGAAGACCATCTTGAACTTTGTTCTCAGATGGGGATTTTCTCTGCTCCGACTGTTATCGCGTACGTGGATGGCCTGGTCGCCGCAAAAGAAAGCGGGTACTTTAGTCTGGATGTGTTTCTGGAACGTATCGAGCGGTATCTTGATTTGCTCAGTCGAGGAGGTGAGTTGGCCGGCGACCTACCAGATTGAGCTGATCCACGGGTACAATCGGGGCACGAGTCTTCGCTCCATGATCTACGACTGGTACAGGTACGAACCCAGGGTGAAGCGGATCATTCCCGGAGATAATACGGGGATCACGATGCTGGTGTTGAAGTAGCTGTATTAGGCGTGCAATGGCGAATGAAAGAGGGGGACAGGCAAATCTTGCCTAAAGAAGTGTAGACTGCAGCAGGATGGATCTACAAGGAGATAAAAATATTTGTGGGCTTGACATGATAGAAAGGACAATTGTATGAAAAACCAATACGTCGGAGACATCGGTGATTACGGAAAATATGGCCTGCTCCGCTTTATAGCAAGCCGCGGAATCAAGATCGGTGTCAACTGGTACCTGACAGAGAACGATGAATCTTCTGATGGAAAGTTCACGGACTACTTAAAACGTCCGGAAGAAAGACTTTACGATGAGAAACTGTTTGATGCTCTGCAGGGAATCGCCGATCGAACGGATAAAACAGTCAATATGATCGAGCAGTCCGGGCTCATCCCCGGGGCTGTATTTTACAGTGAGACCCTGAAAAGCAGTTCCTTGAAAGTAAATGAGAGGGAAGAGAGTCGAAAAACATGGTTCGACAACACCTCGGAACTTTTTAATTCAGTGGACCTGCTGTTTGCAGACCCGGATAACGGCATCAGCTACAAGAAGTCTGCGAGGACAAAGGATAGCGAGAAGTTCATTTTACCGGAAGAGATCGTCAAGTATTACAACGACGGACGAAATGTTGTATTCTACTGTCATAAAGGCAGGAGAAGTCAGGAGGACTGGGACAAGGCGAAGGTGCAGATAAAGGAATATATTCGAGATGCGCAAGTCCTGGCTGTGACATGTCACAGGGGGACCCAGCGCTCGTATATATTCGTGCTTCACCCGGATTGTCTTCTGAAATATAAACAGATCCTCACGGATTTCCTTAAGTCGCCCTGGGGAAAGATGTTCACATGGGAGTCTGTTGAAGAAAACAGTCTGCCGGCAGGCAAGCATACTGCGCCCGGATGCGGCATCAAACTCCAACCCCTCCCACCCCGATTCTCCGTCTGCAAAGTGACGGACTACGCTCACATCGACCTGACGCAGCCCTTCTGCTTCGCAGCCACAACGGACGAGGAGCGCTCGCTGGTCTGCCCGGAGGCCCTGGTCCCGGACAACACGACCGAGCGGGACGACGGCTGGAGAGGGTTTCGCGTTATGGGACAGCTGGATTTCTCGCTGATCGGGATCCTGGCGAGGATCTCAACGATTCTGGCTGAGAATGGGATCAGTATATTTGCGATATCTACGTTTAACACGGATTACATTCTGGTGAAGGAAGAGAAGTTTGAGCAGGCACTCAGTGTCTTAAAAGATAATGGGTATGAGATGCTGGGTGCGTGAATTTCATTTTTAAGAGAAGCATGAAGGTGGTGCAGGTTTGGATTTTAAGACATTGGTAAACACAACAGAATACGACTTCCTTCGAACCAATCCGCGCCTCGGCTCCCGCATTATGCTGCTCGGCGTGAGCGGCAGCTATGGTTACGGAACCAGCAGGGAGGGCAGCGATATTGATTTTCGAGGCGTCACCCTGAATCTTCCGTCGGACCTGATCGGGCTGACATCATTTGACCAGTATGAGGATGCGGGGACGGATACGGTCATCTATTCGTTCAATAAGCTGATCAATCTGCTCCTCAATTGCAACCCGAATACGATCGAGATTCTGGGGCTGGATGATGACCAGTATGTGATAAAGACGGACATCGGCAGGGAATTGTTGGAGCATCGCAGGCTGTTCCTGTCGAAACGTGCAGCGGATTCTTTCGGACATTATGCGGATGCCCAGCTTCGAAGGCTCCAGAACGCGATAGCGAGGGACAAGCTTCCGCAGCCGTCCCGGGAAGAGCATATCCTGAGATCGGTGAATCATGCGCTGAATGATTTTAACCGCAGACAGGCGGATGAATATAAAACAAATGCAAAGCTTTATATTGATACGGCTGAAACGGAGGGGCTTGAGACGGAAATTTTTCTGGACGCGGATTTCAGGCACTACCCGCTTCGCAGGTATAACGATATGATGAACAGCCTGCACTCAGTCGTCCGGGAGTATGATAAAATCGGCAAGCGGAACCACAAGAAGGATGACAATCACCTGAACAAGCACGCGATGCATCTGATAAGGCTCTTTATGATGGGACTTGACATCCTTAAGGAGGGAGAGATCCGCACGCACAGGCCGGAAGAAGATCTGGTACTGCTGCGCAGCATCCGGAACGGAGAGTATATGCGGGACAGCGTTCTTGTACCGGCATTTTACGAGATCGTTGCGGACTATGAACGGCGTTTTCATGATGCGGAAATGAACAGTTCGCTTCCCGACATTCCGGATATGAGGGCAATTGAGGAGTTTGTGGAAAGCATCAATCGGCGAGTCGTGACTGGAGAGATCGGATGAGAGATATTCAAAATGAAATTCAGGAAAACCTGGATGCAATCGAGAAAACATATCAGGTAAAGATATTGCTCGCGGTCGAATCCGGCAGCCGGGCCTGGGGATTTGCGTCTCCTGACAGTGACTATGATGTCCGCTTTATCTATGTGCATCGGCCTGAGGAATATCTTCGGGTCGACACGCTGAAAGATGTGATTGAGTGGCAGCTTGACGAGGTGCTGGATATCAATGGATGGGATGTCAGGAAGGTACTGCTGGCGTTCGGGAAAGGCAACCCGAATGTGATGGAGTGGGCGAACTCCGGCATCATTTACCGTAAAGCAGAGGAATGGGACGCTCTGAAGGAGATGGGAGCTCATTATTTTTCAGAAAAGTCTTCCCTGTGCCACTATTACGGGACAGCCAACAGCACCCTGCAAAAGTTTCTGACAGGCAGCGAGATTCGCTACAAGAAGTATTTTTATGCGCTTCGTCCGCTCCTTTGCTGCCGCTGGATCGAAAAATATCATTCCGCGCCGCCGATGGAGTTCGAAAAACTGCTGAGTCTGTTCGCTGAGCCGGATGATGTACTGACGCGGGAGCTGTATGAGGAGGTCCGTGAGCTGCTGGTGCGGAAGGCCGAGACGGAAGAGAAGGATTTGAATCCGCAGATACCGGTCATTATTGATTTCATACGGAATGAGTGCCAGAGGCAGAAGCGGCTGTCGGAGGAGTTGCCGGATGATCACAGGTATGATTTTACGGGGTTGAATGAGGCGTTTAGGGGGCTGCTTGCAGCTTATGACGGAGTTGGATGAGCGTCTGGGGATTCATTGACTGTTGCTTGACCGGATCGAGCGGTATCTGGATCTGCTCAGCCTGGGAGGTGAGTCGATTTGAGTGAGGCATTTGTAAAGATCAACCTGCACGGTCTGCGGCAGGAGGAGGCAATGCGGGTCATCGATAAAGCCATTGCATCCGCAGGGCCGGCGACTTACCAGCTTCAGCTAATTCATGGGTATAATCGGGGCACGAGTCTTCGCTCCATGATCTACGACTGGTACAGGTACGAACCCAAGGTGAAGCGGATCATCCCCGGCGATAATCCGGGGATCACTGTGCTGGTGTTGAAGGAATTGTATTAGGAGTGTGTCGGCGAATGCCGGATATAATGAGAGACTAAAGAAAGGAATAGGGTGGCGGTAAAAGTAACAAAGATGCATGCTTGTAAAGAAAATAGTATAATTTTATTTACAAATAAACTTGTACTTTCGTAAAGAAAAATATATAATTTAATTTACGAAAGGAGGGGGACAATGGCGAATGAAAGACCGAGATATCAGGCACAGATTGAAGAACGCATAACAAGTTATCCGTTTGGCACAGCGTTTTCTGCGGCCGACTTTCTGGACATTGCCGATGCGAATTCTGTAAGCCAAGCCCTGTTCCGTATTGAAAAAGAAGGTAGGATTCGGCGTGTTATAAATGGGGTTTATGATAAGCCGGCTTTTAGCGAGCTGATTCAAGAGTACGGTGTTCCGAGGGTTGACAAGGTCGCAGAAGCTCTGGCGCGGCGGTTCAACTGGAATATCGCCCCATCAGGAGACACTGCTTTAAACATTCTGCATATTTCTACCCAAGTGCCAAATACATGGGAATACGTGAGTGATGGGCCTTATCGCAGTTATATGATTGGAAAGGTGCCGCTAAAATTCAAGCATGTCATGCCGAGGGAAATCAATGGCTACGCTCCAATAACGGTAATGGTGATTCAAGGAATCCGAGCTCTCGGAAAAGGGAATATGACGCAGAAGCAGGCTGTTCGATTTTCTTCTGTGCTTACGGCGGAGGACAAGCAAATCTTGCTTAAAGAAGCGAAGACTGCAACAGGATGGATCTACAAGGAGATAAGAAAGATTTGTGAGGGAACAATGTTATGATTACAGTTGCAAAATCGGGTGATATCGAGCGGGAAGTGCTGTTTGGAAATGCCGCAGATAGAGCCGGGATAAATAATCCTGCAATAGTAGAAAAGGACTTCTGGGTCTGTTTTGCATTAGATTATCTGTTCCATAAGTCACCTTGGTCACAATCATTCATCTTTAAAGGCGGTACAAGCCTAAGCAAGGCATATCATGTAATTGAACGCTTTTCAGAGGATATCCTGACCGGCGTCCGGAAGGCGATGCGGTATCAGAATATCGAAGTCGAATACTATGACAGCAGCTGGAGGAAACACCGGGAGGCATATTCCGGGTGGACGGCGCAGATCATCCAGCATGAATGCGATCATCTTGAGGGGATCATCATATGAGTGCCCGGGAATCCTGGAAAGCTGCCTATCGGGACCTCATTGAAACCATCGTTCACATGGGTTACCCCGAGGAATTCGGCAAGGCGATCGCAAAGAACCTGGGGTCAGAGAAGACCATGCGCCGGATGACGGCCTACCTCCATGCCGCGAAGCCGCGGTCTGCCGAGGAGATCGCCGATGAGATGCTGGCGATCATGAGCGACCGGGAGCGCTGGATCGCGAAAAAAGAGGCGGAGAAGGCGAATGCCAGGTATAATGAGATCCTGAATGAGGGGCTGGAGTGACGAGTCGAAGATGGCTGCAAAGCGAGGTGGTAATACAATGGCAAACGAAGGCGGTGCATGGATCATGAAGGGACTCGCCTGGGACGACCCCTGGCGGATCCGCTCCTGGCGCGAGCTCATAAACTGGATAAACGAGGTGGGATTTCTCCCGCTCTTTGCAAATGAAGTGCCGGGATTCTCCGCGGAGGAGCACGTTTCGCCTCTCTTCTGGTGGACCGGAGACCCGGAGCAGGACCCATGGGAGTGGCGCGAGATCATCCCCGCGACCGGAGAGGTGGCTTACGGGAAGTTCTTCAACAATAAGACGGGTTTCATTTCCAGAGAGTGGTTTCCGTATTTCGCAAATGCCCGGCGGGACGGCTACGACTTCGACGCTGCGTGGGACGACGGACTGGTCCAACGCAGGTGCAAGGCAATCATGGATATCTGCGAGGACGGAGGCGTGCACCCGGGCTATGAACTGAAGCCGGCCGCGGGCTTCGGCAAAGGCGGATATAAGAACTTTGAGGGCTGCATGACCCAGCTTGAGATGCAGACCTACCTGATCATCCGCAAGTTTGAGAGGCGGAAGAACAAAAGGGGAGAGAGCTACGGCATGGCGGTATCTTTTTACCAGAAGCCGGAGGAGCTCTGGGGGTATGAGCACGTAACGAGCGCCTACAGGGAGGAGCCGGCGATGTCCGCGGAGCGCATTTTGAGGAGAGCGAAGGAGCTGTTCCCGGGCGGGGACGATGCGGCTCTTAAGAAAGTACTGAGATAAAGGAACGGATTTCAAGCGGAGGGGACTATGAACCTGTCAGAATACAACGGAAAGTATGTCTGCATCAAAGATAAATACGGAGAAACTTTCTCGGGACTTGCAAGTTATGGGAACTCAGATTTTCTTGAGTGTGAGTGGGGCGGAGATGAGGACGGCATTTTTATTGAGGACTGTCTGATTTACAGGTCTCAGATTGAATCGATTGAGGAGATTGTGCCGCACGGCTCGGCCGAATTGTGGACGGAGCATCTTGTGCTGCGAAGGTATCGTGAGGACGACGCCGAGCAGCTGCACGAGTATTTTGGGAAAGACCCGGAGATGTACAGGTACTCAGGATGGAACCCGTATGCGACTCCCGGGATGACAAAGGAGAGTGTGCGGCGCTTTATTGAAAGCTATACAGACGAACGTTCCTATTCCTGGGTGATAGATGCAAACGGAGACGATGTTGTCGCCGGGACGATCGGGGCTTATGACTATGCGGATGACCGGATTGAAGTGGGATTTAGTGTGGCGCGCGGATGGCAGGGACGAGGCTTTGCGACAGAGGCGCTAACGAAAGTGCTTGCGTATCTTACGGAAAATGAAGGGATCCCCTGTGTGACAGCCTGGTGTGCTGCGGAGAACACCGCCTCGAAAAAGGTGCTGGAGAAATCCGGCATGAAGCTTGTGGGGACTGAAAAGAGAGGTCTTACCGTTGACGGCAGAGTATTTGATAAGCTGATATACGAGTATCGGGTCAGGGAGGCCTGAAAGGCCTGCAGCTCGACAAGGGATTGAGGACTGTATCTTAAAATGCTTACAATGATTGACGGACTTTGATTGACGCATCATGTGAGCCAGAATATAATAGAATTTGATATATATATTAAAACAGAAAGGAGCAGAACAATGCAGTTTTTAGTCAGAGCGTATGATGGTGAAGGAAAACTCGAGAAGCGCATGGAGGTGCGGCCGCGCCACCTCGCGGGGATGCAGAAGCTGAGCGACCATATCATCACGGCGGGCGGTCTCCTGGATGAGGAGGGGAAAATGAAAGGCTCCGCTCTCGTCATGGATTTTGAGACCCGCGAGGGGCTGGATGAGTATCTTGCCAATGAGCCCTATGTGCTGGAGCAGGTCTGGGAGAAGATCGAGGTTGAGCGGCTCAATGTCGTGATTGCCAACGGGCGGAACTGAACGGAGTAAGAAAATGGAACCCCTGTGTTATGGTCGGCTTAAAGGACGCTCTGCATTTTAGAGGTGAGAAATGAAGAACTATATTTTTGTCAGCTACTCCCACAGGGACAAACAGCTGATTCGGAGCCTCATCGACCGTCTTGAGCGCAAGGGACTCAGCATCTGGTATGACAAGGATATCGAGCCCGGCACCCTTTGGGACGATGTGATCAAGGGCAGTCTGAAAGATGCCGCCGTGGTTCTTATGTTCATTTCCTCATCCTTCATAAAGTCCGAGTACTGCCGTCTGGAACTCAGGTTATCTCTGGAGCAAAAGAAACATATCATACCGGTGTATCTTGAGAATGCAAGGTTTGAACCCGCGCTGCAGGAACAGATTGACCGGATCCAGCAGACGACCGTGTCGCCGGTTTCGGAGGATGAGTTTGTTCAGAGCCTGATAAAGATGCCCGTCGTGGAGAAGTGTCAGGCCAGGTACCGGTCGAGCGGATCGGGTCCCGACAGGGAGCTTTTCTCAAAAGACGCCTCCATCGACCATGTCACGTTCAACTCCGTCAAGGATCATCCTCTCTATGGGAACGAGAAGAAGTTTCTTCGCGTAAAGCTGCCCGGAGAGACGGACTTTCACCCGTACGTGTCTGTGAAAATACGTCCGGGAAAGGTTTATGAATTTGAACTGCTGCTTCACAATAACGCGGATCCGTCGCTGAATCCGAAGGGAACCGGCCTGGCGATGGATACGCGTATTGCGGTTCACATGCCGGACTATGTTCGTCCGAGCAGACCGGATGAGATCATGGCAGTCCTCTCAAGCTCAAACGCGGCGCCTGCTCAGATCTGGGACTCCGTTGAGTTCCACAGTGAAAAGACCCTGTTCCTCAAATATGTGGATGCGTCCGGTTTTTATCACAACAGGGGAAAATGTGACGGCCAGATGATCTCAAGCCTGTATCTGCTTTCCGACCACGGGTTTTATATCGGCGTCAACAAATTCAACGGGTACCTGCCCGGAGGCGACGACTATATAAGCAGGATCACTTTCAAAATGCTTGCCTTTGAGGAAAGCTCGGAGATCGGCTACTCCAAGGAGATCGTTAAGGAGAATGACCTGCCGGCGGATCATGTCCGCATCGGAGAGGTATTCACCGTTCGGACGGAGTTCCACCACCTCGGGACGATCGATTTCAGGAACGTCTGTTTTCGCGAGACATTCCCTGATGGGCTGGAGCTGATTCCCGGCACTACGGTTCTGAGAAACAACGCCAACCCGGACGGAGTCCTCATGAAGGATCTCATTTATAAGAACGGTTTCAATACGGGCACCTACGGGCCCCACAGCAATGCGGTCATTACCTATCAGGCAAAGTTTACTTCCGGTTCCGGAAAAATGAAAATAGGCGGGCAGATCAAACATGATTCCGGCCAGTACAATTACTTTAAACCGGTTATTGTTGAAGCTTTATCAGAGAGCGCCGGGAGGCGGCGAGCTGGAAGGTGAAGTGAAACAAGGGGAGCGCTTTTACAGCGTTCCCCTTGTCTGTTAACCGATCTTTTTTAAGTTCCATTTCTGGGCCATTGTACCGTTCGGTGTGTAAATCTGTATGTTCGCGCGGTTCTTGTTAGATGCGCCGCTGACGTCGAGCGCCATCCCGGAGCAGATGCTGAAGATCGTGCAGGACCCGGATTTCAGGTCCTCCATCAGTACCCATTTCTGTGCATTGTTGTCTTTACTGTAAGGGTACTGCCATACGTTTGTGCCCGCACGGGTTCCGGCACCGGAGACATCGAGGGCCATTCCGGAATAACCGCTCCGGATGTTCCATGTTTTGTTCATGTCATTGTTCTTCGTGAGAACCCACTCGGCTGACATGGAATTCGCCGCGTCCCACAAAAAGACGTTGGCTTTGGCTTTACGGCTTGTCCCCTTGACGGAAACGGCTTTATCTGCCTTTCCGAGGCAGCTTACGATCTTGCAGGACCCGGAAACTGACGGCCGCTTTCCGGCAGCTTCGATGTACCAGCGCTGGGCACGTGTGCTGTTCGGCGTATAGATCCGTACATTCGTGCCGTCGGCAGTTTTGCCGCCTGCGACATCAACGGCCTTCTGGCTGTTCACGCTGATGATTTCATATGTCTCGTCCGAGTGTTTGTCAATGAAGAACCTCTGGGCGTTTGTCCCGTTCTGCGCATACTGCTGAATATTCGTACAGTTCCGTGTCGAGCCGCCGTTTACGTCGACGACCATGCCGGAGCGGGCATTGCGGATAAAATACGTACCGTCCGGCTGTTTCTCAAGGAACCAGTAATCTTCGAGCATGCCGGAAAATGATTCGATCTGCACATTTCCTTGTCTTGCAAGGCTTCCGCCTTTGACCGTGAGGACTTTTTTTCGGTCCAGTTTGGAACCGATCCTGTAGAAGACACTGCTGTCAAATCCGTCGTCATGCGCAATCCTGACGGTGATCTCAGTCTTGCCGCTGTAAGAGCCGGTCCCCGTGACAGTGAAGCGGACAGAACGGTCGGAAACATCTTTCGTTATTGTATAATCCGAGCCTTCCTTCAAAACCGTTCCGTACGCCTTCAGGACAGGGGCTGCGGCGGTTTCGGCATTTGCAACGATCGTCTGGGCGCTCTTTTCAGCAGAGGCGATATCCGGATATGCCTTTTGAAATGTGAACGTCTGGGCGGCAGAAGGTTTTCCGCCGGAGAGCGATGCGCGGCTGATATAGAGTCCGCCGCCCTGTCTCTGTGTCAGAATAAAGCCGGTTTCCTTGGAAATGAGGGCTCCGTTTTTTAAGGGCAGCCACTTCTGGGCATCGGATCCGTTGTAAGAGTACCATTGCACGCCGGTGCCTTCTGCTTTCTTTGCCCCGGCGACATCGAGGACGGCACCGCTCCTGTTTGACAGGGTATAATAGCCATCCGAATGCCTTGACACCCGGACAGTCTCATTGGCGTAGGCGCCCTTCATGCTGAAGATGCCGTCCATGGAAGCCGGTTCCCCGTACAGGAAGTCGAAATAGTTGATGCGTTCCGTGAGATATTTCCTGACATTTGCCGCTTCCGCATCTCCGGAAACTCCGGGGTGCCATTTTGCAAGATCCTTTGTCCTTGCGGCGGAGATGGCTGAGGATCGTCCTTCGGCATAACTGACGATATCTGTAAGGGTATTCCTGACCGAGTTCCGGTAAACGCTTCTTACGAGGTCCCTGAATTCCGGGACATTCATCAGGTATTCATATAAAGGAGCCCATTTCTTGGGTGGTTCTGTTGAGTCCGGGCACTCTCTGACATCCATGTATGCCCAGGTACGGTAGGGATTTGTGGATTCCTTTGTAAGGAGAAGCGTCCTTCCCGCATAGGAAATATCAAAATCCCACATAGGGCCGGCGTGGATCACGTCACCGTCACCGTTTTTATGCATATAGCAGGAACTTCCGAACATGTCTTGACCACCGGAGAAATCCGAGAGAATAAAATGTTTTGCAAAGGACTCCATGTCAGCGCAGCGGCATGCGGTTTCCCAGTCTTTATTGATAACTGCTTTTTCAAACGTGTTATAGGATGCCATGAAGCTGTCGAAGACAACCTGCTGCTCATCCATGTTATCGGAATCGATCACCGTCTCCTTGGTGCCGAACCAGGAACCGCCGACAGAGCGCCCGCAGGGGTTGTCGGGAGTTCTGATATGCTCGAACTCAACGATAATACCTTTGTCATCCGTAAGCGGAACAGTCCCAACCTCTACCTTCCGTGTCAGGTAGTAGAGGCCTTCATAGACTCCGTTGAAATAAACCTCTACGTACTGCCCCGGCGGGAGTGCCCCCGGGATTCCGTTTCTGGAAGCGAGTGTAAGCCCGATGTCGTTCCTTATCTGAGAATAGTCCAGGTCATTTGCCAGAAGGATCCATTTTTTTGCCTTGCCCTGGCCGAAAAGGTCCTGCTTTTTGTCGAACTTGATCTGGAATGGTTTCTTCGATCTCGACCAGGTCGAGTTTCCGCGGCCTTTGATCTCAACGTTTGTCTGCTGGGAGACCTTTCCGTCTGTTGTCAGGTCTGTCGTGTTTCCTTTGTATTTCACGTCCTTTGCGCCGTTCTTGATCTGGCTCAGGGTCGTACCTGCAAGGATGATATTGAGAACCGGCGTACCGTTTGTTCCGATGATAACTTTTCCGGCCGATACAAGAGCCGCATCCTCTGATTCCGTTAAGAGCTCCTCGTCATTCTCGGCGAATTGGATCTCGCCGTCAATCGCTTCCGGATCCTCGCTCCCGGCACTTTCTGCCGCTGAGGTATCTTCCGGAAGGGATTCTTCCTGAGATTCTTCAGCCGGCAGGTCTGCCACATCCTCCGAAAGAGTTTCCTCCTGCGGTGTTTCGGCAGAGTCATCCGAAGCTTCTTCCGGGAGGGATTCTTCCCCGGATGTATCCGATGTCTCCTCCGGAAGGGATGTTTCCTGAGATGCGTCTTTGATCTCCTCCGCAGACGCTTCTTCCGAGGAGGCTGACGTGTCCGGCTCGACAGAGGGCACTTCGAAATCTGAATCCGCGCTATCCGTTAAGGCTGATTCCACTGTCAGCGATTCGTCGGTATACGCCTCTACGGCAGGGGCCTGACCGTCTGCCGTTACTTCATCCGCGGCTGCGGGGACTGCAGATGTGATGAAGAGCAGGATGGCTAAAAAGAGTGCGGGGATCCTCTTTCTTCGCAGGAATCTGTGCGTGCGTGTGTGTTTTTTGTTCATGATTTCTCCTCCCTGATATTTGCAAGTAGACTTGTTGTGAGAACAAGGATTATTATATTTAGGAGGAGAGGATCACAGTAAAAACGGTTTTTCTCTCAGTCCGTGTATGCCGCTTCCCAGACATCTGAAAATACACCCATCGGGTAATCCGCCAGAAGACACATCACAAGAAATGCCTCATAGGGATTGGTAATGTTTAATGACCCCATGTGGCAGGACGTCAGAAGATCATCTGTTTCGATCAGGAATCGGCGATAGCGGACATCAGCCGGAAGATCACCATACTTTGTGGCATACAGATAGAATTCCAGAGTGATTAAATCAGATCGATCGACAGCTGTCTTGCCTCTCAAGATAGATGAGATTCGCTGGCGGCTGAGGCGCTTAGAAGAGAAGTTCTTCCTGAGTCTGGATGCGGAGGCGCCTGTCAGGTTGCCTCTTCTGTCGATCGGTACACCGTTATAAAGGATGCGTTCAAAATCAGCATCCGTGATGTCATCCGACATTTTGCAGGTTTCATTTTCTCCGAAAGCCTGCATCTCTTTCAGAACTTCTTTTTTAGCCTCTCGAAGTAAAGTGGAAAAGGCTTTAAGAGCAGTATTATTGATTGACACATTCAGGTTCGAGGCTTTGAGGCTGCCCAAAAGAGCAAAGAGCTCCTTCTCGTCAACGATTCTGCAGACTCGTCGCCTCAAAGCAATCGTGTTGTCCAGTGTATTCTGGGAAAACTGTTTCGGGTCAAGTTTTTCGTACTGTTTCAGAAAATGAAGTGCATGGGCAGCACCGAGATGATTTTTAAGACAATACCAGAAGATTACTTCACGCGGATCCTTGAAATTGAAATCCTGTTCACGGATTGCCTTCGTGAGGAATTCAGTCACATCCTCTACCGGCATATTCAGACCGAACCCAAGCAGAAATACAGTGTCGCGGCTTACGGAGTCCTGTGTGAGCCAGTTTCGAACCATCGCCGAAAATTTTGTGGAGGTTTCCCGGAAAGATTTCGGCGTGCCTGTGTCGCGGAAGGAGCCGATGATAATGTCACGGTAGTCGGATAAGGGGATTTCGCTATAAACGCCGGAGAGTTCCGCTTTTTCAAAAATATAGCGTTTTAAATAATCGGCAAAAGAAATCGGTGTGATCTTGTTGCAAAGATAATCGTAGATCACAGCTGAATCACTGTCAGCAAACTCTTCCAGCCACACTGCATCATGTATCTGTGCAGCGGCGTTTCTTGTAAACTCAAGCGGATCACCGGCTGTCAAGGTAAAATCTGTGATTCGGTCTGCCCAGGTTCTGTCCATGAATTGACCTCCTGAGAGGGTGGATTGCTTAGTAGAACTTGTACAGCATAACATAAGCTGAAAGTGACCTTGTAAAATCAGTTTTACCGGGTGTGCCGCACGAAAATATATAATAATCGGGAGATAGAAGTGTATTTTGCTGCAGGATCAAATGGAGGTACTATATTAGTGAAAAGTTGTGTGAACAGTGTTTGACAAGCAATAACGTGTATGGAATAATACACATGGTGTATAAAAGCTCAGACAGCTGAGTCTTTAGCACAAAAATAAAGTAGTAATAAACGTTTTTAGAGAAGTATAGGAATACTGTGAGAGGTCGGAGCAATGAGAAACATCACAATGAGGGCAGCGGCGTTATTTTTGGCTTTTACAATGAGTATCAGTTTGCCTGTTCGGGAGGTACTGGCATTTCATGATGCCGAACCGGGCCTGATAGAGAGCATAAGCGATAATTCCGCTGAGGACGTTGCGGAAGCTGCGGAAGCTGAGGAAGTTGAGAAAGCTGAGAAGGTTGAAGAGGCTGAGAAGGTTGAGGAAGCTGAGGCCGTTGAGGAGGCTGAGAAGATTGAGGAAGCTGCGGCCGCTGAGGAAGCAACGGAAGCGAACCTTCAGGAAACGCTTCTCTTTGACGATGGTGACGGTGTGGTAGTGGGGGATTCGTCTGAAAGAGATAACTGGGGCGGAGAACTGATGGGGCTCACGAAGGCAAAAGCAAACGCTGAGTCCTTTATGGCTGCCGGAGCGAAAATCCCGGAGGTCCGCGTCGCCGTCATCGATACCGGCATCAACACATCACATGAATTGTTTGCCGGCAGACTTGCGGGTGATGTATCCGGTATAGAAGACGACAATGGGCACGGTACGGCCGTTGCCGGAATCATTGCTCAGAATACGCCGTCCAATGTTAAAATCATTCCTCTGAAGGCGCTGGATGCAGATAAAAAAGGAACGAGCGGATCCCTGACAGAGGCCATCAATACAGCTGTCTCTGAAGGAGCGCATATCATCAATATGAGTCTGGGGATCTCAAGACAGGACGAGGATGTCGACGAGGCGGAATATGAGCGATATATAAACGAACTCGGATACGCAATACAAAAAGCCAGAGAAGCGGGCTGTATCATCGTTGTCTCCGCCGGGAACCGCGGGACAGATATTGCGTCATCAGGGGAGTTCCCGGCCTGTCTTGACAATGTCATCACCGTGGGTGCGATCGATAAAAATGAAGGACTTTATAAGTCTTCCAACTATGGTGATGCCGTTGATTTCTGCGCACCGGGCGAGAAGATTTGCAGCGCATCCAAAGATGGAAGCGTATCCTATGATTCTCTGAGCGGAACGTCCATGGCGGCTCCGTTTATTTCCTCTGCGCTTGCATATCTTAAGATGTACAACAGTGATATGTCGGCAGACGACCTGACAGAATTTTTGAAGGGTTATGTGAAAGAGATCGACGATGAGAATCTTAAAACAGGTCAGGGGATACCTGCATTTCGCGACGGAAGAGTTTTCGGTGATGTGGATGTACTGGGAACAGATGAGATGTATGTAAGGCCTGTGATAAAGAAGGCTTATTTTTTCGTCTCAGATATTTATCTTTATATTGAACTTCCCTATGGAGAAGTTTTTGATGTTTTTCGAATTGAAGAAGGAGAGAACTCGCGTGTTAAAATAGCTGAAAACCAGGTGTCGAAGAGTGAGTATCAATATGCATTCATAATTGACAAAGATGTTGAGATTGGGAAAACGTATAAATATTATGTTGAGGCCAAAAGAATAATAGACAGTGGAAAAAATTACTCCGGTATTTTTGAAGTGGAAGCGAAGGCTGCGAAGGGTGGAGTAGAGTATTTTATCATTTGTCGAGACTGGAGTGAAGAAAGTTCCGGCCACCCGAAGTATGAATGGTTGACAGCAGCCGGATTGGTTCTAAATAAAGGTGATCAGGAGCAGTTGTTTACAGAGTACAATCCCGGAGCAGACACTAACGGCGAGGTGATGTGGTTTTCTTCCGATAAAAATGTAGTTACGGTTGACGAAAGTGGGCTGGTAACCGGAATTTCAGAGGGAGAAGCTGATGTAACGGCAAGGCTGATCGATGCAGATATTACGGCATCGATACATATTATCTGTTCATCTGTGGAAAGCAAAAACGGAGGAAAGTGCGGGAAAAACATCACATGGAGTCTTAGCGGGGACACACTTGTTATAAACGGAAGCGGTTCCCTGTATAGCAGCAGGCGATATCCGTGGGAACAATATAAGGCGAGTATCAAAAAAATTGTGATAGGCGATGGTGTGGAGGAATTACCGGAAGGAATCTTTAGGGGTTATGGGAGACTGGAAACTGTAGTATTTGGGAGTGGACTTAAGACGATCAGCGCATATGCTTTTTATGAATGCAGCAGCCTTAAGGAAATCGTTCTCCCCCAAAATCTTTTAACAATAAAAGAAAGAGCGTTCTATGGGTGCAGATCTCTTCAATCTGTTGTTTTCCCGGATACGCTGACCACTATTGAAGACTATGCTTTTTTGGGGTGCGAGAAGCTGAAGGTATTTAAGCTTCCCGACTCTGTTGAAAGTATTGGGGAAGCGGTGATAAGCGGACCGTTAGAGGAGCTCAGGATCCCTGAAGGTATGACTTCGGTTGGTCATATATTTTCGGGAAAAATTAACAATTTGATTCTGTCAAAAAATGTAGAAAAGTATGCGGAATTAGGATCAGATAATGTTCGTCCTGTCTGGGATGCTTGGCCGGCAGAAGCAGCTGTTTCAAATTATATAGTCGAAGAGGGCAACCCTTATTTCAGCGTTGTTGACGGTGTATTATTTAACCATGACCAAACAGTATTAATTAATTATCCCAGAGAGAGGAGAGGCAGTTATCGTATACCGGATGGGGTTATTTCAATAGCAGATTCGGCATTTGAGTCCTGTATGAATTTAACAGAGCTGACAATGAATGATTCGTTAAAGGAGATAGGAGACAGGGCTTTTTATAATTGTCAGAATCTAAGCAATATACAATTACCGGATTCGGTAGAAAAGATAGGCTGGGATGCATTTTCTATGTGTTCGCAGTTTACAGAATTTGTCTATCCCCCTTCTGTAGAAGTCTGTAATCGCTGTTTATATGGGACAAAAGTGGCCAAAGTTACACTGCCGTCAGCTGTAAAAAGAATGGACAGCACTTTTCAGGGGTGTCGTGATCTGGAAGAAGTAAATCTTCCGGAGGGGCTTGAAGAGATGGCTGGGGGTGTTTTTTCAAACTGCGTATTGCTTAAAGAGATAAAGCTGCCGACATCTTTAAAAGTTATCGATACATCATGCCCAAATATTGATTCAGCTCCATTTATAAATTGCGAATCACTAAAGAGTATTACAATTCCTAAAGGAATAAAAATCATAGGTGAGCCGGAATTCTCAATATCACCTATTGAGAAGGTTATTTATAAGTCATTTACCAAAGATTGGTGTGAGGTTGACCACTATTCTGATGAAATACCTGCGGAAACTCTTTATATCGATGCCACCGGCTCATTCGGCAACGGCTTCGGCTGGCACGCCGAAGGCCCCTCCGAAAATCTTACGCTTACTATAAGCGGAGAAGGAAAGATGCCGGATTTTGCATCTCGCGACAAGGTGCCATGGTATAACGGCCTTCCGGAGATCAGGCATGTTGTAATTGAAGACGGCATCACTCATGTCGGAGAGCTGGCTTTCTACAACGCAGAGGTACTGGAAGACGTTACAATAGGACGGGGTGTCGATTTTGGTGAAAATGCTCTTGGACGATGCAAAAACCTGGATACTTTTATTTTCAAATCCGGAGAAGCTGACAACTATCAGATTGAGGTTCAGTATCTCTTATCTGAGCGTACAGGAAAAGAGATTAAACCCGGTGTTTATGTGACGAAAGGTAATCATGAGCTTAGAGCGGGAATTGATTATACGGTAGGTTACGAGAATAACATTGCATCGGGACAGGCATCGATTGTTATTTCATTTTCGGGAGATGATGCAGCTAAAAAGAATATCCGTATTCCATTTATAATAGAGTCAAGGGTTTTCGAGGGAGATAATATCAAGTCATTTTCTAAAGTCCTGCTTTCCGCCCCGAACTTTATTTACAACGGAAAAGAACAAACTCCTCTGGTGACCGTGATGAGCGGGCGATGGATACTTCGTGAGGGAGTCGATTATTTTCTGACGCTGAGCTCGGGAAGAATCAATAAAGGGACCTATAGTGTTACGGCGAAAGGCGCAGGCGCTTATAAGGGAGCGGAGATATCCGAACTGTATGAAATCCAGGCGAGAGATATTGCGGATCTAGAGGCGTCTGTGAGTCCGGCTTCATTTGTCTATGATGGAAATGAAAAAACACCTGCGTTAACGGTCGCCGGGCTGGTGAACGGAACGGATTATTCGGTGACTTACTCGAATAACGTAGAGCCCGGAAATGCGGCTGCAGTGGCATCCGGTATCGGGAATTATACAGGTACGCTGGCGAGAACATTTACGATCGCAGAAGAAAGCAGGGAGCCGGAGAATGCAACAAATGAGGGAAGCGATGGTGTAAAGAAGGATAACAGGGAGGACTCTGCCGAAAAAAATGACAGCACTGTATCCATACCGGAAAGCGCTGCAGACAGTGCAGAGGATCCTGTAGAAAAAGCAGAGACGGAAATCCGAATGGAGGAAGGAAGTCCGATACAGGATGGCAGCGCAGCGCATCCCAAGGATACTGAAGAGAATGATATGGACTCTTCGCTTAAAGGACTCGCGGTGGCTCTTGTTCTGCTTACTGCAGCGGTGATTGCTTATTATTTTATATTATTGATGAAGAGAAGAAAAGGCGACAAGGAAAATAACGGTTAATGGAGGGAAAGATGAGCCAGTGGAAAAGGTGGATATCAGGCATATTGACAGTTGTGATGATTTCGGTGTCATGCCCTGCTCCCGTGCAGGCTGCTGCTGTTGACGATGCCGAAAGTCAGATTGATGTCTCTGAAAACCAGAACGATGATAAGCAGTTTGCTGTCGGAGAAAACGTGACTGCGACATATGATGCAGAGACAGGGACGGTTACCCTTCATTCTCACGGGGGAACCCTATGGGCCGGATGGCTTGATAAGCTATGTGGAGAAGAGAATGCTGTAAAACGTGAAGAAATTCAGTACATCAGGGTATCAGAAGACTCCGACACAATATATCTGCCGGAAAATTCAAGCAATCTTTTTTCAGGATGTTCCGGATTAAAAGAAGTGAACTTGAGCATCTTTGCCTCATCGAACGTGACAAATATGAGAGAGATGTTTAGCGGCTGCAGCAGCCTGAGCAATTTGGATGTAAGCAACTTTGACACGTCAAACGTGACAAATATGAGAGAGATGTTTAGTGATTGCAGTCG
>ODAJ012142808.1_pt1 | contig 21043 bp, 14 predicted proteins | sample 1539241 | NCBI WGS metagenome assembly ODAJ01 (sample SAMN02144231, study PRJEB22623) | gut metagenome | biome: sheep rumen | host: Ovis aries | place: New Zealand | reverse complement strand
CCGGCTGGGCCTGTACGGCATCAAGTCCGAATTGGAAAACATCTGGCTCCGCTACAAGGAACCGGAGGCCTATGCCGAGATCGACGCCAAGATCCGCCGGAACATCGAGGAACGCGGGAAGGAGATGAACGCTTTCGTCGAGCCCATCGAGACCGCCCTCACCAAGGCCGGTTTCAAGTTCGAGATCAAGCAGCGGGTCAAGACCCCGTATTCCGCCTGGCACAAGATGCAGGTCAAGCAGATCTCCTTCGAACAGGTGTACGACTTGTTCGCCATCCGGATCATCTTCGACCCGGATCCGAATTCGGCCGAGACCGAGCGCGATCAGTGCTACCACGTATTCTCCACGATTACGGGTATTTACCGGTATATGCCGGAGAGGATCCGCGACTGGGTCCGCCATCCCAAGTCCAACGGCTACGAGGCGCTGCACTGCACTCTCCTGAGCCCGTCGGGCATCTGGGTCGAGGTCCAGATCCGGACCCGGCGCATGGACGACATCGCCGAAAAGGGTATCGCCGCGCACTGGACATACAAGCAGAACGGTTACATCGGCGACAGCGAGATGGACCTCTGGCTGTCCCGGATCAAGGAGATCCTCGTGAATCCGGACGTGAATGCCCTGGAACTGCTGGATATCATCCACAATGACCTGACCAGCACGGAGATCTATGTCTTTACGCCCAAGGGCGAGCAGCGCTCCATCGAAAAGGGCGCCACGGTGTTGGATTTCGCCTACCTGATCCATACTGAGATTGGCAACAAGGCCATCGCGGCCAAGGTGAACCAGCGGCTTGTTTCCCTGAGCCATGTCGTCAAGACCGGCGACCAGGTGGAAATCATCACGGCCGAGGAGGAACATCCCAAGCGGGAATGGCTCCAGTTCCTGAAGACGCGGAAAGCCCGTTCCCTGGTGATGGACTATTTCAAGAACGAGCGGAAGCAGACCATCGAATTCGGCAAGTCGGTCCTGGAGGACCAGGTCCAGGCCCTGGGGTACAAGCCCTCCGAAGATCTCCTGCAGCGTATCGAAGCGGCCTATGACGCCCCGGACCGGGAAGAACTCTACTACCGGGTAGGCATGGGCCAGATCAAGTTGGACAAACTCTCCGACATCCTGAAATCCAAGCAGAAGGTCTCCCTCCTCCGGAAGATTTTCCACCGGGAGGAAAAGACTCCGAAAAAGCAGGAGGAGGTGTATGTCATCGGCGGCAAGGACGACGACGGCCACCAGTTCGTCATCGCCACCTGCTGCAACCCCATACCGGGCGATCCGGTGGTGGGATTCAAGTCTCCGGACGGAAAGATCATCGTCCACAAGAAATCCTGCGCCGTCGCCGAGGAAATCGCGGCGACGCACGGCGACTGGGTCGTGGTACCCAAGTGGCTGGAGGAGCAGGGCTCGAAGTCCTTCCTGGTACGGATTTCGCTGAAAGGCCTGGACCGGGTGGGCCTGCTGAACGAGATTTCCCGGTTCCTTTCTCTGGTGATGGGCGCCAACATGCGGCGGCTGAACCTGAGCGCCGACGAAGGAATCTTCTCCGGCTACATCGACCTGTACGTGAACAGCAAGGATGTCCTGGAGCAGATCCTCCGAAAACTCTCCCACATCGACGGCATCGAGTCCGTCTCCCGGAGCGAACTGTAAAATGCGTATGAACAAGAAGTTGTCAAAATTCCTACCCCTCATTCCGGCGGCTCTCGTCCTCGGGGCGATGATGTTCCCGTCGGGATGCGCCAATACCACCACGCCGCCCACCGGCGGGCCCAAGGACACCATTCCCCCGGTGCTCCTGAAGACGGCTCCCCTCCCCGGAACGGTGAACGTGCCTACGCACAAGACGCAGATCAAGTTCACCTTCGACGAATACGTGGTCGTGAAGGATCCGAACAATATCTTCCTGTCTCCTCCGTTGGAAAAGAAGCCCAAGTACAAGATGCAGGGAAAGTCCCTTGTCGTTTCCTTCGAATCCGACCTGGACAGCAACACGACTTACACGCTGGACATCACCGGCGCGGTGGCCGACAACAACGAAGGTAACTTTTTCGAAGGATTCACCCTGGTTTTCTCCACGGGCGATCAGATCGATTCGATGGGCATGACCGGCCTGGTGCAGGACTGCAACACGCTCAAGCCCATCAAGGGCGCTACCGTCCTCCTGTATAAGGACCATGCCGATTCGGCCGTGTTCCTGCATCGGCCGAACGCGGCGGCGAAAACCGACGAATGGGGCTTCTTCAGTCTTCGGAACATCCAGGACACCGTGTACCGGGTGTATGCGATCCGGGATGCCAACAACAACAACATCTATGAGCCGGACCAGGAAAGCATCGCCTTCCTGGATGAGCCTTACCGTCCGGTGACCGTCTTCAACGACTCCCTCTACGAGTTCAAGAAGTTCAACATGAAGGACACTGCCTTGTGCCTGGCGCGAAAGAACGACGTCGAACTGAACGTGTTCCGGGAGAAACCCTCCAAGCAGTTCATCGTCAAGAAGGAACGGGTGGGCCTCAGGACGGCCTTCCTGACCTTCATGGCACCGGGGGTCAACATCCATTCGATGAAGGTCAAGGGGCTTCCTGCCGAGAAACTCATCTCCCAGATCAATCCGCAGAAGGACAGTCTCGAACTCTGGGTGAACGACCAGCGGAAAATGCCGGACACCCTTTTCCTGGACATCAACTATGACAAGACCGATACCTTGGGTGAACTTGTGCCCACGGACGAGACGGTGAAACTGGCCCTCAGCAAGGAGATGCGGGCCGAACTCCAGAAGAGTTCCCAGCGGAATGTCAAGCATGAGGACACGATTGCCGTATTCAAAAGCGTAGCCGATCCGACGACCGTCGAACAGTATGGTTTCCGCCTGGAGTTCAAGTACCCGCTCATCCAGGAGGCCTGGGATTCCCTGACCTTCTGGTCCGTGAATCCGCGCCAACAGGAGAAGAAGGAGAAATTCAAGGTCAGCCGGGATCCGGACAACCTCCGTCTCTATACGGTCATGCCCACGGAAAAACTCATGCAGGGATTCGACTACCACCTGAAGATCCCCTACCGGAAATTCCGGGACGTGAACGGCTACTACAACGACAGTACGGAACTCAAGGTCACCCTGCCGAACGACGAGAAACTGAGTTCCATATCGATGGAACTCTCCCATGTGGGGAAGAACCGCTACATCGTCGACCTGCTGACGGAAAAGCGCGACAAGGTGATCCGGAGTTTCATCGTGGAATCCGACCAGACGGTCCTCTTCCCTTATGTGAAGGCCGGCAAGTACTGCGTCCGCATCACCGAAGACCGCAATTCCAACGGCCTGGTGGACACCGGTAATGTCTTGGAACACAGGCAGCCGGAGAAGGTGCGTTTCTTCAAGATCAAGGATCAGTTCCTGATCGATATTCCCGAACGGACGGAGTACGTCCAGCAAATCGATTTGGAGGAACTGTTCCGATGAGAAAGACGGCGACCATCCTCCTGGCTCTTTGCCTCGGCATCCTCTCCGCCGGTGCGCAGGACCAGACGAAGAAACAATCATCCATCGACCTGGAGAAGGAATTCTTCCAACTTCCTGACTCCGTCACGAACGAGTACCTGGATGCGACGGCCATCCCCAAGGCCTCCCGGATCAACGATTACTGGATTGTCGGTGTCCATGGCGGCGTATCCGTGGAACACGGTTTTTTCAATCCGCCCCGGCAGGTGAGTTTTTATGTGAACAAGCCGGTGTACGGATTCTCCGTCACCCGGTATGCCACCATGATGAACACCTTCCCGATCGTGGGTATGGAATTCGGATTCCAGCACAACTACGAAGGATACAATTTCAAGGAATTCAAATCGGAGGGACATGTATACCGCCAGACCATCGACGGTGCCTACGAGGCCTATATGGAAGTCCCGGAAGTGTTCCTCCTGACGCATGCGCACCTGGACATGGGTACGTTCGCGAAAATCCTGATCAAGGCCGGCATGTACGGTGGGTATCGGACGAACATCACCCGTATCGGCCCCTATGTCGTGGAAGGAACCGAACATAGTTTCCTGGACACGGATTACCGATGGACTTACGGTGTGCAAGGCGGCCTCGGACTGGGTTTCATGGTCGATCCCTTCGAAATCCATCTCGGTGTCCAGATCAAATGGGGCTGGTCTTCCTTCTACCATCCCGATGTGGCAAGTCCCTATTATTACCGTTTCGCGTATCCGTTGGACGGAGCGGTCACGCTGGGTCTGTACTACCAGTTGACGCCCCGCCGGGGGCATACCCGGGCGCAACTCCGCAAGATGGCCCGCCAGATGGTGGCGGAAGAAAGAGAAGCACAACAGCAGCAACAGCAACAGCAAAAATGATGGAAACCCGTATCGTCAAGGTCGGTGACGTCCTCATCGGCGGAAACAACCCCATCGTCGTGCAGACGATGTGCAACACCCATACGTATGATGTCGAAGCGACGGTGGCCCAGTGCCTGCGCCTGGCGGCGGCCGGTTCGCAACTCATCCGGATCACCGTGCCCGGCTTGCAGGACGTTCCGCATATGCGGGAAATCAAATCGCGCCTGAGGGCCGCCGGATGCCATGTCCCGCTGGTTGCCGACATCCATTTCTCTTCGGAGACGGCCATCGCCGTCGCCTCCGTCGTGGAAAAGGTCCGGATCAACCCGGGCAACTTCCACAAGGACCACGGGGAGGCACGGCGCCAGTTCGCCCGTTTCCTGGAGGAATGCAAGCGGTGCGGGACGGCCATCCGCATTGGCCTGAACCACGGTTCTCTGGGTTCCTATATCGTCGAACGATACGGGAATACGCCCCGGGCGATGGCCCTGGCCGCCATGGAATGGATCGACATGTGCATCGAAGCGGAATTCTACGAGGTGGTCGTGTCCCTCAAGGCCAGCAATACGGTCGTGATGATCGAGGCCTACCGGGAACTTGCCCGGATGATGCAGGAGCGCGGTGTCGTCTTCCCGCTCCATGTGGGAGTTACGGAAGCCGGCAACGGAGATTCCGGCCGCATCAAGTCCTGCGTCGCCATCTCCACCCTCCTTTCCGAGGGCATCGGCAATACGGTCCGGGTGTCCCTGACCGAGGATCCGGAGAACGAACTGCCGGTGGCGCGGTATCTTTCCGAGCGGTATTCCTGCGGAGGAACAGATTCCTTCGCTCCGCTCGGAATGACAGAGGTACGACCCGGAATGACAAAGGAATATTCCGGAATGACAGAGCGGGAGCGGATCATCCTCAAAGCGGCGTGCGATTACGGGAAACCGTTGCTGGACCGGGAGATCGACACGGTCTCGTTCCCGGACCTGGAGCCGGAATTCGCGGCTTATCTGACCGATGAACTCCTGCAGGCCTGCCGGCGGAGATTCTACCGTCCCGAGTATATCGCCTGCCCCGGCTGCGGACGGACGATGTACAACCTCCAGGAGGCCTTCGAGGCCGTGAAGGCCCGGACCGGTCACCTGAAGGACGTGGTCATCGCCGTGATGGGCTGTATCGTGAACGGCCCCGGCGAGATGGCCGATGCGGACTACGGCTATGTGGGCGAAGGCGGCGGAAAGGTGACCATTTACCGCGGAAAGACTCCGGTACTCCGGCATATCCCCGATGCCGAAGCCGTGGACAAACTGGTTGAACTTATCGAATCGGAACGATGAAACGGACTTTACTCACCTTTGCGCTGCTTCTCTGCGGCGCGCTCCTGTGCAGCGCACAGAAAACCACTTACAAGGTCGCTCAGCGGGACACTTGCGACCTTTTCATGGACGTATATGATCCGGTCGCCATCCCCGGCGACACCCTGCAGCGTCCCACGATCCTCTTCGTCTTCGGCGGCGGCTTCATCACCGGCCGACGCGACGACCCGTATGTACTCCCCTGGTTCAAACTCCTGAACGAGAACGGTTACCGGGTGGTGTCCGTGGACTACCGGTTGGGGCTCAAGGGCGTGGAAATGAAGTTCGACCTGGGCCATCTGATCCAGAGCGCCCGATACACGAAAAAGGCCGTAGACATGGGCGTGGAAGATGTTTTCGCTTCCGTCCGATACCTGTGCGACCATGCCGGGGAACTGGGCGTGGATCCGTCCAACATCGTCATTGCCGGCAGTTCGGCCGGCGCGATGATTTCCCTCTCCTGCGAACTGGAAGCCTGCAACCGCACGGTCCGGGCGGAAATCCTGCCGGAAGGGTTCCACTTTGCCGGTGTGATGTCCTTCGCCGGTGCGATCATGTCCGATTCCGGCAAACCGCAATATGCCCGTACGCCTTGTCCGCAACTGCTGATCCATGGCACGAAGGACGGGGCTGTCATGTATGACAAGATGGGCTTTGGCCGCTGGGGCATGTTCGGCAGCAGTTACCTGGTGGAAAAGGTCCTGCAGCCGGCCGGCTACGAGTACCAGATCTACCGGTATGTAGGCCATTCGCACGATATGGCGGCCAATATGATGGCCAACTGGCCGGAAGAGAAGCGTTTCCTGGAAGTGTCGGTCATGGGCGGGAAACGCCTGGTGATGGACTGCACGCTGGAAGACCCGATGATGCCTGCCTGGCAGTCGGTTTCGCTGGACGATATCTATTGATCCTTATTTCTCCGGAAGAACCGCAATTACGGATTCCACGGCCTTGAGTTTGTCGCCGACTTTCACTCGGATGTCGGCGTCAAGCGGCAGGAACATGTCGATGCGGGACCCGAACTTGATGACGCCGCACTGGTCGCCGCGGTTTTCCATGTTGCCCGGCTTGGAGTAGCAGACGATCCGCCGGGCGAACGTTCCGGCGATCTGCTTGAAGAATACCTCGCCATATGCGTTCTGCAGGCAACTGGAGGAATGTTCGTTCAGTTCCGAGGACTTGGGATGGAAGGCGAGCAGGTACTTGCCGGGATGATACTGGTAATAGGTGACCTTTCCGTTGACGGGCCAGAAATTGCAGTGTACGTCGAAAAAGTCCATGTACACGGACACCTGGATACAATCCCGCTTCAGGTATTCCTTCTCGAAGGCTTTCTCCACGATGACCACCTTGCCGTCGGCGACGGAGGTGACGAGCCGGTCGTTCTCATAGTCCGGAGCGGTCCGCTCCGGTACCCGGAAGAACCAGGTGATGAACACCATGAAGATCACGAAGATGGCCGACAGCGGAATGGAAATCCACGGATTGTGGATGAAATGCGCAGTCAGCCAGATAAGGACAGCGCAGATGCACCACGATATCAGGATGGTTTCATAGGAATCCTTGTCGATCCGAATGCTCTGGAAAAACCGTTTCATACTTGGGGAATTAGAATAAACCGGTGATTGTCAAATAAATGATGCCCGTAGGAATGGCAAACAGGGCACTGTCGAAGCGGTCCAGCATCCCGCCGTGCCCGGGCATGATGCTGCCGGAATCCTTCACGCCGCACACCCGCTTCCACTGGGATTCGAACAGGTCGCCGAATACCCCGGCGACATGCATCAGCAGGGCCATGACGAGGACATGGACCATCGGGAACTGCAGGAATCCGGTCCATACCAGGATGGCTCCCGCGAGGACGGCGAACAGAAGGCCGCCCCAGTAGCCGGCCCAGGATTTGTTCGGGGAGATGGCCGGTGCAAGTTTGCCCGTGTATTTGCCCAGGAGCATGCCCACGCAATAGGCACCCACATCCGAAGCCCAGATGACGATCAGGAAGGCGAGCATCAGGCGCCCGCTGAAGTTCCCCTCACCGTCCAGCACGACATAGCGTGAAAGGATCAGCGGGAGCGCAATGTACAGGATACCCGTGAACAGGAAGGCCAGTTGCTTGAAATCCGCCTTGTCCTTGACGAAAAGCGAAGCGCTCATCAGGCCGGGGACGAACAGGAGGGTTGCCGGGACGGCCGGCGACAGGACCGGGAACAGGGCGGAGAAGAAGACCAGCCCGAAGGCGATGCAACTCAAGACGATGGCCGCGAGTTGCAAGCACCGGAACTTCTCCCCCATCGTCATGCGGTAGAATTCGTACAGCATCGTGGCCGTCAGGAACAGCATCAGGGCGGCGAACAGGAACTTGCTCACCAGCAGCGAACTGATGACGATGACGAGGAAACAGATGCCGGACAAAGTCCGTACAACGGTATTATTCATGGTTCTCCTGCTCTTCCTGCGGTTGCGGCTCGGTTTGTTCCGGTACGGCCTCCTCCTCTTCCGGTTTCACCTTGGGGCCGAGGATCCGCTCGATATCCTCCGCAAAGATAACTTCTTTTTCGAGAAGGAGTGCACCCATCTGCATGAAGGCGTCCTTGTGGTCCTCGATAAGCCGGTAGGTGCGGTCGTGGACCTGCTGGACGATTTCCTTCACTTCCTCGTCCATCAGTTCGGCCGTCTTCTCGGAATAGGGCTTCGTGAGATTGTAGCCGCGGGCACCGGTGGAGTCGTAGAAGGAGAGATTGCCCACCTTCTCGCTCATTCCGTAATACTGGACCATGCTGTAGGCGATGCCCGTCAGCCGCTCCAGGTCGTTCAGGGCGCCGGTGGAAGGTTCTCCATTGAGGATTTCCTCCGCGACGCGGCCGCCCAGGAGGGCGCACATCCGGTCGATCATCACGCTGCGGGACCAGTTCTTCCGCTCTTCCGGCAGGTACCAGGTCAGGCCCAGGGCGTTTCCGCGCGGGATGATGCTCACCTTGAACACCGGATCGGCATACGGGAGCAGCCAGCCCACCAGGGCGTGGCCGGCCTCATGGTAGGCCGTGGTCCGCTTCTCCGCCGGAGACATGATGGTGTTGCTCTTGCGTTCGAGACCGCCGATGATGCGGTCCACGGCATCCAGGAAGTCCTGCTGGGACACCAGGTCGTGGTTACGCCGGGCGGCGGTAAGGGCCGCCTCGTTGCATACATTGGCAATATCGGCTCCGGAAAAACCCGGTGTATGCTTGGCCATGAATTCCACGTTGAAATCCGGGGCGACCTTGATGCCGCGGAGGTGGACCTGGAAGATCTCCTCCCGTTCCTTCAGTTCCGGAAGTTCCACATGGATCTGCCGGTCAAAACGGCCGGCCCGCATGAGGGCCTGGTCCAGGATGTCCGCCCGGTTCGTGGCGGCGAGGACGATGACACCGGAGTTGGTGCCGAAACCGTCCATCTCGGTCAGGAGTTGGTTCAGCGTATTCTCCCGTTCGTCGTTGGAGGAGAAACCGCCGTTCTTGGCCCTGGCACGGCCCACGGCGTCGATTTCGTCGATGAACACGATGCAGGGGGCCTTCTCCTTGGCCTGGCGGAAGAGGTCGCGGACACGGGATGCGCCGACGCCCACGAACATTTCCACGAAGTCGGAACCGGAAATGGAGAAGAACGGAACGTTCGCTTCTCCGGCAACGGCCTTCGCCAGCAGCGTCTTACCGGTTCCGGGAGGCCCCACGAGCAGGGCACCCTTCGGGATTTTGCCGCCCAGGGCGGTGTATTTCTTGGGATTCTTCAGGAAATCCACGATTTCCATCACTTCCTCCTTGGCGCCGTACAGGCCGGCGACATCCTTGAAAGTGACTTTCACCTCGTCCTTGTCGGCGAGTTTGCCGGTGGACTTCCCCACATTGAAGGGATTGCCCATGCCGCCTCCGCCTCCCCCGACACCGCGGTTCATCCCGCGGAACATCCAGACCCAGAAGAGGATCAGGAGCAGGGTCGGGAAAATCCACTGGGCGAGTTCGGCCCAGGTATGGTCGGCGTTCTGGATGACCACCTTGAACTGTTCACCCACGGGAAGGGCATCATTGAGTTCGGCGAAACTCGCCTCCGGGTCGAACTTGGCGGATACCAGGAAATAGAAATGCGGCGCCCGGCGCGGGACGATGCCGCCCGGGAACTCATCGGCGTACTTGGCCAACCGCTCGGGACGGATCTTGACCTCGCCCCGGATGTCGTTCCGGACGAAGACGATCTCCTCGATGTCTCCGGACTGGGCCATCGTCTTCACCTGCTGCCACTCGATCTTCTGGGGGTCGGAGGTCTGCTGGTTGTTGAAGAGCAGCCAGCCGATGCCCAGGATCAGGAGCAAGTAAAGCCACGAAAAATTGAAGGAGAAACTGAAACCCTTGCCTCCCTTCGGATTCTTTTTCTGCTCGGCCATCTATTCTTCGGTCTTTTTCGCGGCAGGCTTCCTGCGCAGTTTGTACTCTTTCCGGGGAACATCGGCCCACAGGTCCTCCAGGCGGTAGAAATCGCGGTATTCCTTCAGGAACACGTGCACCACGATGTTCCCGTAGTCCTGGATGATCCAGAAATTGTTCTCTTCACCCTGGGAACGGTAGAGCTTGTGGCCCTCCTCCTGCATCTTTTCGGCGATATTGTCGGCAATCGCGCCCACCTGGGTGGTGTTGGAACCGTCGCAGACGACGAAATAGTCAGTGATGGCGCCATCCATTTTCCGAAGGTCCAGCGAGACCACGTTCTCGCCCTTCTTGTCTATGATCGCATCGGCGATGAGCCGAAGGTCATGTGTAATCATATGTATTTTATTAGTAAATTTGTATGCAAAGATACACAAAATCCGAACCAATGGAAAGCATGATCCAGATAAAGTGGTATGAGGAACTGGATTCCACCAATGACGAACTTCTGAGGCACATTCCGGCGTATGACAATCTGTCAGTGGTGGCGGCCGTCAGCCAGACAGCAGGCCGCGGGCAGCGGGGAAACCGCTGGCTGTCCGAGCCGGGGGACAACCTGACTTTTTCCCTCCTGCTCAAGCCCGTGGACTACCCGGCCCGGGACTTCATGGGCTTTACCTTCCTCTCCACGCTGGTTATCCGGGACTGGCTCCGGACCGAAGGGGTTCCGGCCGTCATCAAATGGCCCAACGACATTTACGTGGGCAAGAAGAAAATCTGCGGGATGCTCATCGAAAACGGGCTGGAAGGCGACCGGATCGTCTCGAGTGTCATCGGCATCGGCCTGAACCTGAACCAGACCGTCTTCCCGGGAGAACTCGTGAATCCGACGTCCCTGAAACGCCTTACCGGAAAAACCTATGACCCGAAACGGGTCTTGGAGCGGATCTGCGCCCTGTTCGAAGAGCGGCTTCCCCTTCTGGACGGCGACCGGGAGGCCCTCTTTACGGCTTACGGAACGGACCTTTTCCAGGCGGGACTTCCTTGCCGCTACCGAGACCTTGCATCCTGCGAAGAATTCACAGGGACAATAAAAGGCGTCACCCGGGAGGGACGCCTTCTGATGGAAAGGGACGGAGAACTCCGTACCTACGCTTTCAAGGAAGTGGGTTACATCCTCTGAGGGCGGCGACGGCTGCGCAAGGGTCTTCGGCCTTGAAGACGGCGCTCCCCGCCACGGCGACATCCACGCCGGCCGCTGCAACCTCCGCCGCATTCTGCACGGTGACTCCCCCGTCCACCTGGATGAGGGCCTTGTGGCCGATGCGGTCCAGTTCCTTCCGGACAGCCCGGACGCGGTCGAAGGTATCCGGGATGAATTTCTGTCCGCCGAATCCGGCGAATACACTCATGACCAGCACGTAGTCCAGTTTTCCCAGATACGGGAAGATTTTCTCCACCGGGCAGTCCGGGTTGATGGCGAGCCCCGCTTTCACGTTGAAGCCATGGATGAGGTCGATGACCGTATCCGTTTCATCCAGTGTCGCTTCGTAATGGAAACTGATGTAGGATGCACCCGTTTTTGCGAAGCGTTCGACATACTTTTGAGGGTTGACGATCATGAGGTGGACATCCATCGGTTTCTGTGCGATCTTCGCGACGGCGTCCACGACCGAGAAACCGAAGGAGATGTTGGGAACGAGGGATCCGTCCATGATGTCCAGGTGGATCCAGTCGCCGTACGCATTGATGGTTTCCACATCTTTGGCAAGATGCAGGAAATCGGCGGCGAGGATGGAGGGGGCGATGAGCATGGGACTATTCGAAATGGGTGACGACATCCACGAGATGGGCGACGAACTTGTCCAGGGAGGCGAGTTCGAGTTTCTCCCCCGGAGCGTGTACGCCGCGGAGCGTGGGACCGAAGGAAATCATGTCCAGGTCCGGGAACTTCTCCAGGAACAGGCCGCACTCGAGACCGGCATGGATGGCCTTGACTTCGGGCTCGGTATGGAACAGTTTCCTGTAGGATTCCACACTGACTTTCAGGATGTTGGAATCCAGGTTGGGCTTCCAGCCCGGGTATTCGCCGTGGTGCTCCACATCGAAGGAGCCCAGGAAGAAGGCGGCTTCCACGCGCTCGGCGAGGGCATGCAGTTCGGAAACGACGGAACTGCGCTGGCTGGTAATGACTTTCAGGACGTCACCCTCGATGTGCGCCGCGGCAAGGTTCGTGGACGTTTCCACGAGGCCCGGAATGTCCATGGACATCTTCTCCACACCGTGGGGAACGCTCAGGAGGGTCATGATGATATTGGCCGCATCCCCTTCCTCGACCGGCCGGATGGGACAGGCTTCCGGGGTGCAGAGGATGCCGATCTCCGGATCGCTGGCGCGGAATTCCGCCTTGATGAGGGCGTCGAAGGCCTTGGCATCGGCCTCCCATTCGGCGATGTCGTCGGCGGGGACGGCGATGAACGCTTCGGCCTCCCGGCAGATGGCGTTGGGCTTGTTGCCGCCGCCCAGGGTCAGGAGTTGGAAATCGTATTGGAGTTCGGTGTACAGGAAACGGACCAGGAGCCGGAGGGCATTGGCTCTTTCCTTGTTGATGTCGTCGCCGCTGTGGCCGCCCTGGCCGCCGGTGATCCGGATCCTCAGCGTCCGGTACCCTTTCCGGAGTGCTTCCCGCTTGAATTCGATGGTGGCGGTGGTGTCGATGCCGCCGGCACAGCCTACGAAGAGTTGTCCCTCATCCTCGGAATCGAGGTTGATGAGCGTCTTTCCCTCGAAGAAACCGGGCTCCAGGGCGAAGGCGCCGTCCATGCCCGTCTCTTCGGAGATCGTGAACAGACATTCCAACTTCCCCATGGGCAGGTCACTCTGGAGCAAGGCGAGGCAGGCGGCGACGCCGATGCCGTCATCGGCCCCGAGTGTCGTATGCCTGGCCACCATCCAGCCGTCCTCGATGGTATAGGGAATCGGATCGGTTTTGAAATCGAAGGGGAAATCGGCGTCCTTCTCGCAGACCATGTCCTGGTGCGCCTGGAGGACCAGCGTGGGGACCTGCTCCTTGCCCGGAGCGGCTTCCTTGACGATGACGACGTTGCCGGTCTTGTCCGTGCGGCATTCCAGCTGATGCCGCGAAGCGAAGTCCTGGAGGAAGGTGGTCATCGGTTCCTCATGGCCGGATTCGCGGGGTATCTTCGTGATATCGCGGAAGATATCGAGTACGGTTTCTGCGTTCATGATTTACACAAATTGAATGTTTGTGTAAAAATAAGGAAAAAAAACCGAAGATGGAAATCTTACCGCTCGACGGGGACGGAAATCATGCCCTCGATGTCGGACACATACTGGCGGAAGGCCTTGTCCGTGGCCATCAGGTCCTGGACTGTCGTGCAGGCATGCAGGACAGTGGCGTGGTCTTTACCGCCGAGTTCGGCGCCGATCGTGGACAGGGAGCAGTTCGGGATCAGGTTCCGGCACTCGAACATGGCAATCTGGCGGGCCTGGACGATCTGACGCTTGCGGGACTTGGAAAGCAGGATGTCGCGGGTGATGTTGAAATACTCGCACACGGTGTCCACGATCAGGTCGATGGAGACGTCGCTCTGCTTCTCCCCTACGATCTTGCCGGTGATGCTTTCCGCCAGGGAGACGGTAATCTCCTTGTGGCAGAGCGTGGCATTGGCGATCAGCGAGATCAGGGAACCTTCCAGTTCGCGGAAATTGGACTTGATCCGGGAGGCGAGGAAACTCAGGACATCGTCCCCCACCTGGACGCCTTCCCGGAAAGCACGGGCACGGAGCATGGACAGACGGGTCTCATACTCGGGGCGGGACAGTTCCACGGAGAGTCCCCACTTGAAGCGGGAAAGGAGTCGCTCCTCGAAGTTCTGCAGGTCCACGGGGGCGCGGTCGGAGGTGAACACGAGTTGTTTCCCGCTCTGGTGCAGGTGGTTGAACACGTTGAAGAACGCATTCTGGGAACCAAGCCCCTGCAGGTCCTGGATGTCGTCCACCAGCAGGACGTCGATCTTCATGTAGAAGGCCATGAAATCCACCAGGCGGTTCCCCTTGATGGCGTCCATGTACTGGGTCTTGAACTCGTTGCCCGTCACATAGAGGACCACGAGGTCCGGATAACGCTCCTTGATGGCGATGCCGGTCGCCTGGATGAGGTGGGTCTTGCCGAGTCCCGGGCCGCCGAAGATGAACAGCGGATTGAACGGGGTCTTGCCCGGAGAGAGGGAAATGTTCTCACCGGCGGTGACACCCATCCGGTTGCACTCGCCCTCGATGAGGTTCGCGAAGCAGTAGACCGGATTCAGCCTCGGGTCGATCTTGACCCGCTGGACACCCGGGAACACGAAGGGACTCGGGCTGCCGGAAGGCTGGTAGGTGCTGATGGGTACAGTCTTGTTGGTCGGCTTGAGGCCGTGGGAGGCAGGATACACCATGGGCTTTTCTACCTGGACGGGACGCACCATGTAATGCAGTTGCGCACCCGTACCGATGGCCCGCTTGAGCGTGAGTTTCAGCAGGTCCAGGTAGGCGCCCTCGATATAATCCCGGAAGAAATCCGACGGAACTTCGACCGTCAGGGTCGAGTCCACCAGGGAGACGGGCCGGATGGGTTTGAACCACGTGTCGAACTTCTGCGGATCGATGTTGCTGGCAATGATCTGCAGACAGTTATTCCATACGGCGATATGTCTGTCGGTTCCGGTCACGGGGTAGTTTGGGTTGTATCTGAATGCAAATTTGGGGGAAAAATAAGTGATAACAAATTGAATTTGCTATTGCATATTAAAAATATTTTGTTTTATTTATTACTCCGGAAGGGCGTCAAGGCCATCATTTCCAAAATACTGATAATTAGCGCTTTATTTTGTCAAAATTGCGGCAAAAGACGTGCAGCAGGATTTCTTGTTTTGAATAATTCAAAATTAGTCAAAAACGGGAAAATCCCTTTTGAAAAGCATTTTAGACCGAAAAATCATGGGATTCGGGTGAGCGTCTCCCCTTCCCGGAGGACGATGAAGCATCCCGGAAATTTTTTCTGGACATCCTTCCATTTTTTTCTCGTCGCAGAAAGGTCCGCATCCGGAAGGATGAGATATTTGTACAGTTTCCCCGCCCGGATTTCCGTCGGTTCGTAACCGCGGAAAAAGGCGTCGGATGATTTCATCTTCTTGGACGTCGCCAGGATCTGGATGGCATACTGCCCGCCGGGGGCATCCTGCACGGGCGCCGGCTTCGTCTCTTCTGTCTTCTCGGGTTCATCGGCAACCTTTGTCTCCTTGTTCTCCTTCGTTTCCGGAGCCGGCTGGCGGGAAACGGAGGCGGAACCGTCATAACGGGACTTGAAGGACTTGAAAGCCTTCAGGAGGTTGTCGGCAATCTTCTCGCGCCCCTGCGGGGAGCGCATGGCCTGAAGGTCGGCCGCATTGGAGATAAAGCCCACTTCCACCAGCACGGCCGGCATGGCCGTCCGCCAGAGGACCCAGAACGGATCCTGGGAAACGCCCCGGTTCCGGGTGATGGGGCCGCCCTTCATCGCCTCGGCGATGTCCTCGGCAAAGATCAGGCTATGTTCCAGATGGGCGTTCTGCATCAGGGAGAAGAAGATGTAGGACTGCGGGTCGGAAGGGTCGAAACCCTGGTATTTGGTCTGGTAGTCGTCCTCGAGGAGGATGACGGAGTTCTCCCGCTGCACCAGGTCCAGGTTCTTGCCGAAGAGGTCGTTGCCCTGCCGGGAAGACTGCCCCAGGCAGTGGATGGAGTAGCCCGAAGCGGAATTGCCCTTGGCCTGGGCGTTGATGTGGATGGACACGAAAAGGTCCGCCCCGGCATTGTTCGCGATGTCCGCCCGGCCGCTGAGGGTGACATAGCGGTCGTCGTTCCGGGTCATGATCACTTTGACGTCGGGATAGGCGCTGCGGATCTTTTCGGCGAAGAGTTTGGATATGGACAGGGTGAGGTTCTTCTCATAAGTCTTCTTGTCCGGGCTGATGCAGCCGGAATCATGGCCGCCGTGGCCCGGGTCGATGACGACGGTTTTCAGCGACAGTTTGTCCTGGCCGACGGCCGGGACAGGCACAATGCTTGCAGAAAACAGGATGCCCGCAAGGAACGGGAGCATGCCGGACGGAATCTTCATCGTGCGCTCTGTTTTGAATTGATTGAAAAATATCGTACTTTTGTCGATTGCAAATATAAGCAATTTGGATAGAATTTGGAAATACTTCGCGGTGGGACTTCTCGCCCTCGTGCTGGGCCAGGAAGTCTGTTCCGCCCAGTTGTTCCGTCGGAACCGGGGCCGAAACCGCGTGGAAGCGGCGGACACTACCGCCGCCGTCGCCCTTCCCGATTCTGTCATCGCGTACCGGGATTCCGTGCACCGGGCCGATTCGGTGGCCCGCCGCGATTCCCTGGACATGCTGGGAAAGAGTTCCCTGGACCGTCCCGCCTTCTCCACCGCCAAGGATTCCATCATCACGGAATTCACCGGCGGGGAACGCAAGATCTATTATTATGGCGGTGCTACGGTTACCTACCAGGACATGAAACTGACGGCCGACTACATCGAGTACGACATGAAGACGAACACCGTCTTCGCCCGCGGCCGGAAGGACGAAACCACCGGTGAATGGGTGGGCCAGCCCGAAATGACCCAGGGCAAGGCCACGTACAAGATGGAGGAACTCTACTACAACTTCGACTCCAAGAAAGCCCGCATCTCCAACATGATCACCCAGGAGTCGGAGGGACTGCTCCAGGGCAAGAAGATCAAGATGATGCCGGACCAGTCCGTCAACCTCCGGGACGGCATGTACACCGTCTGCGATCTGGAGCATCCCCATTATTATATGAAGATGACGATGGCGAAGGTGGTCACCCAGCCTTCCCAGAAGACCGTTTTCGGCCCGGCCTACCCCGTGATTGCCGACGTTCCCATCCCCATCGGCCTCCCCTTCGGTTTCGTCCCGTCCAAACCCACCCGTGCCACCGGTCTCCTGATGCCTACCTTCGGTGAAGAGGTCGCCCGTGGCTTCTTCGTGCGGGACGCCGGCATGTATTTCGTCCTGGGCGACTATTTCGACCTGTCCCTGACCGGCAGTTACTATACCCTGGGGTCCTATGCCATCGACATCAATTCCCGGTACAAGGTGAATTATAAGTTCAACGGCAACTTCTCCCTCACCTACTCCAACGACCAGACCGGCGAAAAAGGAAGCGCCGATTTCAGGCAGAGCACGAACTTCGGCCTCAAGTGGTCCCATACGCAGGATGCCAAGGCGCACCCCGGTTCCACCTTCAGCGCTTCGGTGAATTTCTCGAGCCCTTCCAACAGCAAGTACAATTCGTCCTCCGTGACGGAAGCACTTCAGAACCAGGTCTCCTCTTCCATTTCCTATTCGCATAACTGGAACGGCAAGTTCAGCCTTTCGGTGAACGCCCTCCACAGCCAGAACTCCCGCGACTCCAGTTATTCCTTCACCCTCCCGAACGTGACCTTCTCCGTCACGCGGTTCTATCCTTTCAAGCAGAAGAACCGGGTGGGCAAGGAAAAGTTCTATGAGAAGATATCGTTCGGCTACAATACGTCCTTCCAGAACCGCTTGAATTTCAAGATGCGGGACATGCAGGACTATGTGTACGACAGTGACGGGTCTTTTGAGATCGACCCTGTGACCGGATTCCGGAAGAAGGCTTTCGGCGATTCCCTCGCCACCAAGGCCCTGGACCGTCTCACCAACGGCATGGGGCACAACTTTCAGATCGGCCTTCCCAACTTCACGCTCCTGAAGTATATAAATGTCACTCCCAGCGTGTCCTACGGAATGAACTGGATGTTCAACAAAGGACGGCAGTACCTGGAGGCCGAATACGATGCCGACAACAACCCGGTCATGGTGACCGACAAGGAAGGCAACCTCGTCCAGGCGCAGCGCGTGGTGACGGATCCCGGACGGGCCTTCAATTCGTTCGGGGCCACGCACACCTATTCCGGCAGCATGTCCCTGAGCACCCGAATCTACGGCATGTTCAATTTCGGAAAGCACCGGAAGGTGCAGGCCATCCGGCATGTCATCACGCCCTCCATGAGCATGTCCTTCAGCCCGGAGAAGGGCACGGAATTCAACGGCTGGCGGACGCTGGACGGCTACTATGACAGACGGGGCAGTTATCACAAGGAGTCCTATTACAACATCTACAGCGTCACCGGCCATCACAATTCGGTTTCCCCGCCCGGACGCGGAAAGACGGGAAGCATGAGTTTTTCCGTGGGCAACAACCTGGAAGCGAAGGTGCGCGACCTGCGGGATACGACCGGCACCGGCTCCAAGAAAGTCAAGCTCATCGACCAACTTTCCTTCAACGGCAGTTACAACTTCCTGGCGGACTCCCTCAAGATGTCCAATATCGGCGTCAGCGCATCGACCAACCTGTTCAACAAGTTGAATATCAGCGGAAACATGAACTTCGACCCTTATGCCGTCAATGAGCGGGGACAGAGGATCAACAAATTCAACCTGATTGCCACGGGCATTCCGCTGCGGCTGACCAACGCCAGTCTCTCCATGTCCATCTCCTTCAACGGTAAGGGCTCGATCAACGGGAATGACGGAAGCAAGAGCGCTTCCGGCGGAGAGAGTTCCGGGTCCGGCGATGCCAATTCCTACCGGCGCATCTATTACCATCCCATTACCGGTGAGTATATTCCGGGCGGTTACGTGTATTACATGAACCCGAACGCACCCTGGTCGGTGAATTTCAGTTACAGTTTCTCCTATTCCAAGAACTTCCAGTACACGAACAACCAACTCATCGAGAACAAGCGCTTCACCCAGACGATCAATGCTTCCGGCAACATCAAGCTGACACCCCGGATGAGCATCCAGGCCACGTCCGGCTTCGATGTCATGGCCATGAAGATCACCACGACGCAAATCAGTGCCACCTACGACCTGCACTGCTTCAACATCGCCGTGAGTTGGGTGCCGACGGGCCAGTGGAAATCCTACAGTTTCCGTATCGCAGCGAACGCCTCGGCCCTGGCGGACTTGCTCCGCTTCAAGAAGAGTTCCAGTTACATGGACAATATGCTCCGATAAACGGGGCATATTTTGTTAGTCGGATTTTTTTGCTTACCTTTGCATACCATATCCTTCCGGTCGGAAGGAATCTTAGAATCCATCGAATCTGCATTTATTTTTATGCCCCACAGCCTGTTAGAATTGAACGGAATGAGCGAAGCCGAGCTCAGGTCCCTGGGAGAAGAACTGAACATCAAGAACGCGAAGAAACTGGAGCTCGAAGCGCTTGGGTACGCCATCCTGGACGCCGAGGCCGTCATCGAGTCTCAGAAACCCGTCGAGAACAAACCCAAGAAGCGCGGCCGTCCCCGCAAGGAGGAGGTCAAGAAGAAAGAGGATAAGCCAGTGGCTGAGCCCATGGCCGCCGAAGAAAAACCGGCCGAAGAGAAGCCGAAGGAAGAAAAGGCCGCCGCTCCCAAGAAGAGCGGCCGGGGCCGGAAATCCAAACAGGCCGATCCTGCGCAGGAGACTTCCGCAAAGCCGGCGGTCGATAATCCGGCTGAAGCGCCGGCTGCCAAGCCCGAGGAAGCGGCCCCCGCGGCAGAAGTTCCCCAGGAACAGCCCAAACAGTCCCGCCAGAAGCGTAATCGCGTCAAGAAGGAGGCCGAGCCCGTCAAACCCGAGGAAACGGCTCCTGTGGCCCCGCAGGAGACTTCCGTGGATGGAAAGCAGTTCATCCACGACCTGTTCACCGAACTTAACGAGGACCAGGCCCAGAAGGAAGAGAAGGCGCAGGAGCGCCAGCAGCGCAAGGAACGGAAAGAACAGCAGCGCCAGCAGAATCAGGGTCAGCAGCAGACACAGCAGCCGCAGAAGCCCCAGCGCATCGAATTCGAGGGTTCCGTCGAGGCAACGGGTGTTCTGGAAATCATGCCGGACGGTTACGGGTTCCTCCGCTCATCGGACTACAACTACCTGAACTCCCCTGACGACATCTACGTTTCCCAGCAGCAGATCAAGCAGAATGCCCTGAAGAACGGCGATACCGTCACCGGTGAGATCCGTCCTCCGCGCGAAGGCGACAAGTATTTCCCGCTGGTCAAGATCAAGTACATCAACGGCCGCTCTCCGGAATTCGTCCGCGACCGCGTCCCGTTCGACTTCCTCACTCCCCTCTTCCCGACGGAGAAATTCAATCTCCTCGGCCACGGTTTCGAAAAGGATCCTTCCTGCCGGATTGTGGATATGTTCACCCCCATCGGCAAGGGTCAGCGCGGCTTGATCGTCGCCCAGCCGAAGACCGGTAAGACGATGCTCCTCAAGTCCATCGCCAATGCCATCGCCGAGAATCATCCCGAGGTCTATGAGATTGTCCTCCTGATTGACGAACGTCCGGAAGAAGTCACCGACATGCAGCGCAGCGTCAAGGCCGAGGTTGTTGCCTCTACTTTCGACGAGCCCGCCGAGCGCCATGTCAAAGTCGCGAATATGGTCCTGGATAAGGCCCGCCGCCTGGTCGAATGCGGCCACGACGTGGTGATCCTCCTGGATTCCATCACCCGCCTCGCCCGCGCCTACAACACCGTCCAGCCGGCCTCCGGCAAGGTCCTGACCGGCGGTGTCGATGCCAACGCCCTCCAGAAGCCCAAACGGTTCTTCGGTGCGGCCCGCAACATCGAGAACGGCGGCTCCCTGACGATCCTCGCCACCGCCCTGACCGAAACCGGCTCCAAGATGGACGACGTGATCTTCGAGGAATTCAAGGGTACCGGCAACATGGAACTCCAGTTGGACCGCAACCTTTCGAACAAGCGCATCTTCCCGGCCGTGAACCTCGTGCTTTCCTCCACGCGTCGTGACGACCTGCTGTACGATCCTTATACCATCAACCGGATTTGGATCCTCCGCAAACTCCTGGCCGAC
>ODAJ011971700.1_pt1 | contig 21046 bp, 19 predicted proteins | sample 1539241 | NCBI WGS metagenome assembly ODAJ01 (sample SAMN02144231, study PRJEB22623) | gut metagenome | biome: sheep rumen | host: Ovis aries | place: New Zealand | reverse complement strand
TGTTTATTGCCAACTCGTACCCAACATGTGGCTACAGTTCTTCGGAGGCGGCATCATAGGCATCCTCTCCTATGCCCTCTTCTGCCACATTTTCAAAGTTATTGACCTCAAGTCTATTTACGAGAAATTAAAAGACGGAAAACTTTCATTAAGCCAGATAGAATAACAACCTCTGGGACTTGTCTTTCGACAAAAGATATACCACCGTCTGCGGCATTTCAGCTGAAGAGCTACATCAGTATTTCGACGATAGCGTAAATGCATTGGCTGAAGCCAACAATCTGAAGAAGGAACAGTGCTACGAACAGCTGAAGAAGGATCCCCGTCGCAGAACATCCTTGATGACATCCTCAACAGCATCGACCACCAAATCCTGTTCCGTAGCCATTCAGCTAACTGAAGACAAAGCGCAATATAAGCCCACCACAATAATAGAACGAAAGCTTCAAAAAGCAAAACGAGAATAAAGTTTTCATAAATTATTAATGGCGAAAAATATTGTTAATAATAAGAGAATAGCAAAGAACACACTGATGCTGTACGGAAGAACAGCATTTTCTTTGTTTGTTTCATTATTGACCAGTCGTGTTACCCTGCAAGCCCTTGGCGTTAACAACTACGGCATAAACAGCGCTGTAGCTGGAGTAATTGCCATGTTCAGCGTTGTATCAGGATCCTTATCCAGCTCTATCAGCCGTTTCATCACTTTTGAATTAGGGCATGGCGATAAGAAAAAACTCCAAAAAATATTCTCTACAGCTATCAACATCCAATTATGCATTGGTCTTGTTATACTTCTTTTAGGCGAAACCCTTGGTGTATGGTTTCTGAATACTCATATGAATATACCAGAAGGAAGATTGACAGCTGCCAACTGGGTTTTGCAATGCGCCATTTTCTCCTTTTTTATTAGTTTAACACAAACACCATATACAGCCTGTATCATCGGTCACGAGAAGATGTCAGTTTTTGCATGGTTCAGTATAACAGAATCTTGTTTTCGTCTATTTATCGTCTATCTACTATATATTTCCCCATACGACAAACTGATTACACTGTCGGTACTGGGCTTAGTAGTCAGTATAGGAATACGCATGGTGCAACGTGTTTATTGTACAAAGAAATTTGCAGAGTGCCATTATACGTACGTTTTTGACAAAGGACTTTTAAAAGAAATGACGGGTTTTGCAAGTTGGAGTTTCCTTACCAATACAGCCTGGATTTTTAACACCCAAGGTATTAACGTACTTATTAACATTTTCTTTGGCGTTGCTGTTAATGCAGCCCGAGGCATTTCTGCATCCATTGAAGGAATTATCAAGAAGTTTTGCCATGATTTTATGGTGGCAATGAACCCACAAATCACTAAAAGTTATGCTGCAGGAGAAATAAAAGATATGAACAGATTAATCTGTCGCGGGGCCCGCCTTGCCTATCTCCTCATGTTTACTTTCTCTTTACCATTGATGTTCGAAGCACACACAGTTCTCCATTTATGGCTTGGCTTAGTACCAGATCATACTGTAACCTTTTTCCGACTGTCAATGATAGCAGTTTTAATTACTCTTCTTGGACAAACTGGAGTAACAGCCTGTATGGCAACAGGACGTATCAAGTGGTATACTATCATTATCACAGCGGTGGGATGTTTAGTTTTTCCCTTCACATGGATAGCATTTCAAATAGGCATGCCTGTAGAAAGCACTTATGTCATATATATAGCCATTTATCTTATTTTAGACGTTATACGTTTATTTATCATGCGGTACTTATGGCATTTTCCTATTACAATGTACATTAGAAAAACTATTCTCCCTATCCTTTTTGTCACAGGTTTAGCTCTTGTTATACCATGGCTGATGTATATTCATATACCCAATTCCATTTCCAAAACACTTGCCGTCATGCTTATCAGTTTTATTTGTGCAGCATCGTCATCAATATGGGTAGGTTTGAGTCGTCACGAGCGACAGGTAATAACAAATAAAATAAAATGTGCCATTTCTAATAAAATACACAAACACCATTAACAATGTCTATAAATAAATTCTTTAAACGGGGAATCCGTTACATCTTACACGGACAACCGACAATAAACACAACAGCTAATATTACTACACTTGGTCCAAGCCATCTGCTTCAAGGAAGAGTTGCCCTTGTCACTGGAGGAACAAGCGGTATTGGATATGAAATAGCCAAAGCTTATATTCATGCAGGTGCTAAAGTTGTTATAACGGGCAGAAATACTGATAGAGTAAACGCCACTGTTAAAGAACTTGCTAAGACATTACAGACATCTGAAATTGCAGGTATAGAGATGGACTTAAGGAATGTTTCATCTTTAGAACAGCAGTTTAAGAAAGCAACAGAGAGATTTGGAAGAATCGATTGCTTAGTAAATAATGGGGGAATTATTGGCGGAGTTATTTCTAAATGCACAGAAGAAGAATTCAGTGACGTAATCAATACCAATTTAAAAGGCGTATTTTTCTTATCTAGAATTGTCGGTAGGTATTTCATCCAGAACGACATTCACGGTAATATCTTGAATATTGCCTCATCGTCAAGTCTCAGACCTGCAACATCAGCCTACACACTGAGCAAATGGGGACTTCGAGGATTAACTTTAGGATTAGCACGCATGCTTGCACCACATAACATCGTTGTCAACGGGGTTGCTCCAGGTCCCACTGCAACTCCTATGCTCATGCGAAGCGGAGTCAGAGAAAATATTTCATTTCCAAAATCATTAACAGGACGCTATGCCACAGCCGAAGAAATTGCAAATATGGCAGTTATTCTAGTTTCCGATATGTCCAGAATGATTATTGGTGACATCGTATATATGACAGGCGGTGCCGGTATATTGACCAACGAAGATATGAACTATAACTTTACCTAAAAAAGGCATAATAACGGGAAATAAATTATGGAGGAAAAATACTATACGAATGAACGCAATGTACAAATACTCATTGCATTGCTTAAAGCACATGGAGTAAAAAAAGTCATTGTTTCTCCAGGAACTACAAATTTAACTTTAGTGGCAAGTTTGATGCACGATAAAGATTTCACTCTTTATTCGAGCGTAGATGAACGTAGTGCCGCCTATTTAGCATGCGGGATGGCATCAGAATGCGGCGAACCTGTAGCTCTTTCATGCACTGGTGCAACAGCATCGCGAAACTACATGTCAGGTCTTACAGAAGCATATTATAGAAAGCTTCCTGTAGTTGCTATAACATCACATCAAGGTGAGCATCGCATAGGACACCTAATAGCTCAGAATATAGATCGTCGGACAATTCCTAACGATATTGCTGTTCGAAGCGTAACATTACCTGTTGTCAAAGACAAAAATGACGAAAGATATTGCGAAATAGAAGCAAATAAAGCTCTTTTGGATTTAAATAGAAACGGAGGAGGGCCTGTCCATATCAACTTGTTCACCACATACAGTAAAGACTACAGCGTTAAGACATTGCCACAGGTAAATGTTATCCGGAGATATTTCTATCATGACAATTTTCCAGATATTCCAAAAGGTGGTGGCCATATAGCCATTTTCGTTGGCTCACATAAAGAGTTTACAGCGGAAGAAACTGTAGCTCTCGATAATTTTTGCGCAACGCATGATGCAGTAGTTTTTTGCGATCACACAAGTGGATATCATGGAAGATATGCTGTTCATTCTGCATTATTTTTCAAACAAAAATATTACCAAGGCAAATTAAAAAAGATAGATACGCTCATTCATATTGGTGAAGTATCGGGCTATTATGACGGTATGCGTTTCTCTGCTCAAAATGTGTGGCGTGTGAGTGAAGATGGAGAATTGCGAGATACCTTTGGAAAACTGACCAATGTATTCCAAATGAGAGAATTGGATTTCTTCAAACATTATAGCAGTTCAAAAGAACAACATTCTGAGTATCTCGCAATGTGCAACGAACAATATGAAGAAATCTTCTCTCAAATCCCAGAACTCCCATTCACCAATATTTGGGTAGCCCTTCAATTGCACCAACGCGTGCCCTGTGGGAGTCAAATACATTTAGGAATTCTCAACACATTACGTTCTTGGAACATGTTCTATCTTCCCAAAGATACGACTTCCCGTAGTAATGTTGGAGGATTCGGTATAGATGGAAATCTGTCTTCACTCATAGGTGCTTCTTTAGTGCATCCCGACAAACTCTATTTTGGCATATTTGGCGATCTGTCATTTTTTTACGACATGAATGCCCTCGGCAACAGACATGTTGGGAAGAATCTTCGCATACTCCTTATTAACAATGGGCGCGGAACAGAATTCCGAAATTACGACCATCCAGGTGCACGTTTCGGAAAAGAAGCAGATGCATATATAGCTGCTGCAGGACACTATGGAAATCATTCCATAGATTTAGTTAAGCATTACGCAAAAGATTTGGGATTCAGATATTTCTCCGCTTCTAACAAAGAAGAATTTCAAGCCGTGATGAAAAAATTCGTTTCTTCGGAAATGACTGAACAACCAATCCTATTTGAGTGTTTTACTGACAGCCAAGACGAAAGCGATGCTCTTTTTTCTATTCGCAACATTATCAAACTATCAGCAAAACAAACCGCCATTCAAAAAGCAAAGAACGCCGTCACTTCTGTTTGGGGCACAAAAGGCATACAAGTCATCAATAAGATTCGAAAAGGGAAATGACTTATACCACAAAATATCTCCAGCGAGACTCCAATATGGAATTGCTACGTATCCTAGCTATGCTCGGAATACTTGTAGTACATACTGATTTCTTTGCTCTTGGAGCGCCAACTAAAGAAGATTGTATTGAATCACCATTTCTATCTATATGGCGTTTTGCTATCGAATCAGCCACAATCATTTGTGTGAACCTTTTCGTAATGCTTAGTGGATGGTACGGTATTCGACCTAAGAAAAAACGCTTTTTGGAATTTATTTTTCAAATACTTTTTTATAATCTGCTGTTCTTTTCTATATTCACACTGCTTACTTCAGTCAATACTTTTACTCGTAGTGGCATTGGTTCGATACTATTGTTAGATAGAAAATTTTGGTTTGTGAAAGCGTATCTTTTACTCTACATCATATCCCCTATCCTTAATGCATTTACGGAAAAGGCTTCCAAACAACAATACTCATATATTTTATTAGGATTTTTCTTATTTCAGACAATATACGGATGGTTGTTTCAGAGTGTTTCATGGTTTCATAGTGGTTATACAACTATTTCTTTTATAGGCATATACCTCTTGGCAGATTATCTACATAGACACACACAAACGGGGGCGGGGAAGTTCACCTTCCTTTCTGTTTTCTTATTATTTGTCATCATTAATACGTTTACAGCATATTGCAGTGCATATTACTTCAACGGAAGTTTCAACCAGCGCCTATACGCCTACAACTCTCCACTTGTAATTATTGCTTCTGTCGCAATATTCCTTCTCTTTACCAAGATAAAGTTCAAAAGTGCATTTGTGAATTTTGTTGCAGCATCAAGTTTTGCGGCTTTTTTATTTCACGGGAATCACTTTTTTGCGGATGAAGTATATGTTTTTTATATCAAAAAATGGTTCACAGAAGATTCTATCGACATTTTTTCACTCAAAACGACTCTTTTTGTCCTTACCATTTTCATTATAGCAATTATCATTGATAAAGTGCGTATTAAAATTTGGGGTTTTATTTCGAACAAATCCAAATTACTAAACAATTAAAAATGAGAATAGGCATATATACTCAACCTTTACGATACAACTATGGCGGCTTGCTACAAGCGTGGGCTTTGCAAACCATTTTAAAACGGTTAGGGCATCAGGTAGTAACTTTTGATCCAAATCCATATAAGAACTTACCTTGGTATAAAAAGCCATTCTCTTACTGCAAGCGATTCATCAACAAATGTCTTGGCAAGACTTCAATAATTAGAATTGAGACAAAGTTCAACAAGGAGCATGATATTAAAATAAAGAATCTCAAACCCTTTATTGATGCCAATATTAACAGAAAAGAGTTCTGCTCCCCACAAGAACTTCGCTCACAAGACTACGATGTTTTAATAGCAGGCAGCGATCAGGTATGGAGACCAAAATATAACCGTTCATACGGACGTAAGATAGAACATGCTTTTTTTGACTTTGCTAAAGATTGGAATGTTCGTCGTATTGCTTATGCTGCATCTTTCGGTACAAACACATGGGAATACAATGCAGAGCAGACTGCCGTTTGCTCAGCATTAGCACAGAAGTTTGCTGCAATTAGTGTTCGGGAGGAGTACGCCGTCAATCTTTGTAAGATACATTTAAGAGTATCTTCAACGTGGGTATTGGATCCAACTTTACTACTTTGTCGTAAGGACTATGAAGAATTGATTCGTACTGGACAACCAACTCATTCACCAAAAGGAAATCTACTCTGTTACATTTTGGATGAAACCACAGAGGCGAAATCTTTAATTCAGAAAGTTTCAAAAACAAAAGGCCTTCTGCCCTTCAGAGCAAATTCACACATAGAAAATAAAGATGCAACTATCGAAGAAAAAATTCAGCCGCCTGTAGAACAATGGCTTAGAAACTTTCAAGAAGCAAAATTCGTTGTCACCGACTCTTTTCATGCTTGTGTTTTCTCCATCATATTCAACAAGCCATTTGTGGTGTTAGGTAATATTATCCGTGGCACATCGAGATATGAGTCACTGTTTAATTTATTATCACTAAATAATCATTTGCTTTTCACTACGCAAGATTTCGATTCTCACAAATCCTATGAGATTGGTAAAGAAACATATCTTCATCTCAAAAACATGCAAGACAAATCATTGCAATTTATAACAGAATCTTTAACCAACGAGAAGTGAAATGAAGAATCCAAAAATCTCCATTATCGTTCCTGTTTTCAATGTTGAGAAGTATCTTCGTCCATGTTTGAATAGTATTCTATCCCAAACTTATAGCAATTTTGAAGCTGTATTAGTTGATGATGGTAGTACTGATACAAGCGGAACAATATGTGATGAATATGCAGAAAGAGACAATCGCTTTGTTGTTATACATAAGAAAAATGAAGGAGTCGCCAAAGCACGTATCATTGCATTTGAGCATAGCACAGGAGAACTGATTACCTTTATTGATGCAGACGACCATGTAAATATTCAATATATTGAAAAACTAGCAAAACCTATTATAGAAGAAAATGCGGATATGGTTTCTTGTAATTTTTATAATGTAATTGATGGGAAATACAAAGAAGCTCCTGCAAGACTTTATGGAACGTATGAAAAAGAACAATTAACAGATTTTATTGCAAACCACTATTTCTATGATAAAAGTATAAGAAGAGAAGGTATGACCCGCTTTTTATGCACAAAAATGGTTAAAAGGAAATATGTAAGAGAGGCCTTGGAAAGAGGTTCGGGCTTGTGGTTCGGAGAAGACCAAGTTGCAACATTTTCAATATTATATCGCATTGAAAAATTATCCCTCATTGCCGATAAATTGTACTATTATGTTCGCTATAACCAACAAACAACAAAAAAATACAATTTATCTCTTTGGAATTCTATTATCTCAATGCTACAACGTTATAGTGAAATAGACCAAAAAGGTATTGCAAAATATGGAATACGCAGAAGGACATGGTATTATATTAATGTTACTATATTTACCAAGATGATGAAAACTATACATACTTATGGAGAATTCAAACACCACATGAGTATTGTAAGAGAGAATCCTTATATAAATGATTTTTTCAAACAACAAAGTATTTTTCTTAATGTAAAAGAAAATTTAAAATATTGGTTATTGAAACTTCGGCTTTTTAACATATTCTATTTCTTTATCAAAATTCTCCCTCAAAAATAAAAATATGCGTAAGGTCATTACATACGGGACGTATGACTTGCTACACCAAGGGCATATTAACTTGCTGCGACGGGCCAAGGCTTTAGGCGACTATCTGATTGTGGGTGTCACCAATGACAATTTTGACCGCGAGCGCGGAAAACTCAACGTCCATAACAACGTACTGGAGCGTGTAGAAGCTGTCAAGGAAACGGGTTTAGCTGACCAAATCATCATTGAAGACTATGTTGGTCAGAAGATTGACGACATTCAGAAATATGATGTCGATATCTTCGCCATCGGCTCCGACTGGGAAGGTAAGTTTGACTACCTGAACGAATACTGTCAGGTAGTCTATCTGCCACGCACCGAAGGTATCAGTTCCACCATGTTGCGCGAAGACCTACAAGATGAGATTAAGATTGGCATTGTAGGGACCGGGCGCATTGCTGAACGCTTTGTTCCTGAATCAGATGTCGTGAACTACGTCCACGTCTCAGGTGTCTATGACATAGACCGTGGAAAGGCATGTCTCTTTGCTGAGAATCACCAGATTGCCAACGTCTATGAAAGTTACGATGACATGCTGGAAAAGGTTGATGCCGTATATATCGCTACCCCTCACTTGTGCCATTACGAACAATGCCGGCAAGCCCTACAGCATAAGAAGCACGTACTCTGCGAGACTCCGCTGGTGCTGAATGGTGACGAGGCACGTGAATTGTTCAATCTGGCAGAAAAGAACGGAGTAGTGTTGATGGAAGCCAACAAGACGGCACACGCCCCTGCCTTCAACCACCTGATTACCATGATCAAGAGTGGTGTCATCGGCGAGGTGGTCGACATCAACGTCTCTGAGTCAAAGCTATGGGGCGAACGATTTACGCGTGAGTTGGATCCCGCACAAGCCGGTGGCTCGATGTACGAAATGGGATCATACCCTCTCCTGCCGATTATCAGATTAATGGGAATAGATTATATAAATTTGAACATCTATTCTAAGATGGAAAATGGAGTTGACCTCTATACCAAAGGAGTTATGCGCTATCCTCATGGTGTCTGCTCTTTCCAGTTAGGATTAGGCGTAAAGACTGAAGGCAACCTCGTTATCTCTGGAACCAAAGGCTATGCTTATGTTCCTTCTCCATGGTGGTTAACGGACTATTATGAGTTCCGTTTCGAAGACCAGAACCAGAACAAAAAGTTCTTCTACCAATGGGACGGTGCCGGTTTGCGGTATGAAATACAAGAGTTTATATCTTGTATTTTTAATCACCGCTATAGCACAGCCCGACTGCGCCGTAAAGAAAGCATCGCTATGGCAAATATCATGGAACAGTTTGGAGAACGTAAAAACGTAATGGAAATATGAAAAGAATACTCATTGTTGGAGGAGCTAACGGTATTGGGCTGTCCATTGCCAAAACTCTGGCAGCTCGGAATACAACAGAGAAGATCTTTATTGTAGATAAATCCCCCTTGGCAGAGGAATATCAGGAAGAAAAAATCACAAGCATACAATTCGATTTGACGAATCCGGATTATTCCCTGTTTGACCAGTTCTCAGATATAGACAGTCTTATTATCACAGCAGGATTTGGCAGATTGGCTCTGTTCAAGGACATTCCTGAAGAAATGATCTCTACATATTTCAATGTAAATACCATTCCTGTAATCCGCATCATCAAGCACTTCTATGAGCAACTTGCAGGAAAAGAAGATTTCTATTGTGGCGTTATGGTGAGTATTGCAGGATTTATGTCATCCCCTTTCTTCTCACTCTATGGTGCGACAAAGGCAGCATTGAAGGTTTTTATCGAGAGCGTAAATATAGAATTAGAGAAAGGTGGCTCAAGCAACCGCATTTTAAACGTCTCGCCAGGTTCCATCAAAGGTACAAGCTTCAATGGAGGTGCTACCAACCTGTCTGAAACAGAAACGTTAGCACAAGAAATCATTCAGCACATAGAAGTCAAAGACGACTTGTTCATTCCCAAATATGATGAGGTTTTCCATGAGGTCTTAGAACGTTATCATACAGACTTTAGAAAAGAGGGTGCCCATAGTTATGACTATAAAATCCAAAGTGGACGAATGCCTAAACGTTCCGACTGATCCAACTTGCGTTTCCCGTCCGTATTATATATTAACATTAATAGAAAATTACACACAATGAAAGAAATGACTGTAGAGGATATTCAACAGGTAAGTCTTGATATTCTGCGGGATATTCACTCTTTCTGTATGCAGAATCAAATTAAATATACTCTTCAGGGAGGAACACTGCTTGGAGCTGTTCGCCATAAGGGATTCATCCCATGGGATGATGATTTAGACATCGCTATGCCACGCCCTGATTACGACCGTTTTATCCAGACCTATCATTCCCCAAAAGGATATCAAGTTTTTTCTCGAGAACTTCCCCAATACAAAGACAATGTATATATTGCCTATGCGCGCGTGTGCGACATACAACAAACGTGGGTTGATGATAGTTATTATCCTTGGACAAGTGTCCCTAAAGGTATATGGATTGATCTTTTCCCATTAGATGGTGACTATGAGTCTGTAGAAAATTCTAAGAAAAGACTAAAAATAATGACAAGGCTTTATAATCGAGCACTGAGAATACGGACATCCAAAAAACATTATTACGAAGTTCAAGGTGTTGTTAACAAGCTTCATCTATTTTTAAAAAAAGCATATTCATTATTTGACACTTACAAAGTCTTGGATAAGACCATATCCATGTGTAGGGAACTTGACTACTCTTCTTCCACTCACTATTGCAACTTGGCTTTCTTAAGATATGGGATACATGAACGGCACAGAACTGCAGTAATGGAGAAAACTATAGTCGCACCTTTTGGGAAAGATGAGTTTTGTATTATGAGCGGATACGATGAAGCCTTGAAAGAGAAATACGGCAACTACATGACATGGCCACCTATTGAGAAACAAGTACGTGCACACAGTTGCTACAAATATTACTGGAGAGAATAAAAAATATCACTATAACACAACAAACACAATACAAAACACTTACAAATAGAACATATGCAAAAAGAGCGATTGTCATATATTGATGTAGCTAAAGGTGTACTCATTCTATTTTTATTGATGGGTCATGCACTACTGTTCATTCGCAACGAGGGGGTGAATGACTCTTTTATCAACGGTTTTCAGAACATACGCATATTTCTTTGGACACCCTATTACATGCCTGCGTTTTTCGTAATTACAGGATTTTGCAGTCATTTCAACAAACCGTTTTTACCATTTTTATGGAAAAATTTCAAGATACTGAAGATACCAGCCATAATTTTTGGAACAGTCCTCGTTGTGCTCACTATGATGAGTCATCATACGCTATCTGTATCAGGATTACTGCACCATGCTATCCTTTGTTGGATTAATAGTGGACTATGGTTCCTTGATGCACTGTTTATATCAAAATTATTGTATTGGGGAATTCACCTCTTCTGTAAGAGTGAGATTGTACAATTCATTAGCTGCCTCTCTCTGTTTTGTATCGGATTTATTTTATACCGATACTTGATGCCTGGGAAAGATTTTGGCAGCATACAACATGCGCTGATGATGACCCAGTTCCTATTTGTTGGTCAGTGGATGAAACACCACCAACAGAGTGTACTATGCTATAAGGTAACAGTCTTGTCGGTGGTACTTTATATTATCACAGCATTCTCTGTTTTCTATATGGAAACATCCATACCTTTTATCACAAACAAGATAAAGCTCGACGAGTTTTCAATTATTCCATTTCTATTGTTGGCTACATGTGGTTCTCAAGTAATTATTTACCTCTGTAAGGTATTGCCAAACAACATATATATAGAATATATTGGGCGAAACTCATTGGTGTATTACATATTCAACACGCTGGCTCTCAACATCGCGGTTAAATTACTTTCTCCCCACATGAATAGTCATTTAATGTGCATTGTCCTCTACGTCATCGTCATGATATTCACCTGTGCAATTCTGACATTTATTAATTGGATTGTGAGCAACAAATATCTTCAATTCACACTGGGGAAATTCTAACAAAGAGTCACTTAACATGAATACACCAAAATTATTTAAGCGAGTAGTATATCAGATTATGCAATGCTGTTTCTCTCTATTTCCCGTGAAACGCAATCGTATATTTTTTATCAGTTTCTATGGCAAGTCATATTCCGATAATCCCAAAGCTATATCTCATGCATTATATAAAAGATACGGCTCCAAATTTCAATATATATGGGTATTAAATCATCACGATGAGAGCGTACCAAACTATATTAAAACATGTAAATATAACACGTTAAAGATGCTCTATTACATGAGCACGTCGCATGTTTGGGTCTCAAACTTTGGTCTCTCGAAAGGCACTATAAAGCGCCGAAGACAATACTATATTCATACGTGGCATGGAGATAAAGCATTCAAAAAAGTACTTCACGATGTTCCGAGTAGGGATGGTTCCAAGAAATACTTTTTTGAAACTGACAATGCCGATTTTATGCTTGCAGGTTCTTCATATGGAGAAAGGCAAATAAGAACAGCTTTTTTGTACCAAGGAAATATCCTTAAAGAAGGAACTCCACGCAATGACATATTCTTCACCGATACTACATATGTTAGAAAAAAGATTCTAACTAGATACAATCTCACTGATTGCGAGAATTTTATACTATATGCACCAACTTTCAGACGCAATCAAAAAAGCAGTCCCTTCAAGATTCCTTTCCATTATAATAAATTAATAGAATTGTTGGAACAACAGACTAACAAAAAATGGAAAATGCTTATTCGGACACACAATGCAGACAAAAACAGAAAGATTGAAGATATTGACAATAAGTATATTGTATCCGTATCTGACTATCCTGATACAAATGAGATATTAACAATACCAGACATTTTGATTACAGATTATTCTTCAATCGCTGGTGATTATGCATTGACCGGGAAACTAATCATTCTATATCTATCGGATATAGAACAATATATAGAACAGGATCGAGATATGTATTTTGATATCAAACAGAGCCCCTATTTTCAATGCTATAACGAAGAAAGTCTTTTGAACTTTATTAAGAACTATAACAGTATTGATTCTATTCAAAATTGCAAAAAGATCCTTGACTTTTATGGTAATTTTGAAACAGGAAATGCATCAGACAAAATCTCGAATATCATTAACTCTTTATACGAAAAGAAATAACTATGACATTAGCTTGGATTATCTTTTTCGCTTTCCTCATATTTGCGATATATGATATAAAAAAGGCTATCCTTGTATGGATTCCTGCACACGTACTAACTAATTCTCAAGTAGCCTTACGATATGCCTCCCCAGGAATTGCAGTAAGTGTTGCTATTTCTGCCATGCTAGTTATTTTATACTATTTAAAATATTCAGGAAGAAAGTCCAAACAAATAAATCCGACGTCCTTTGTATTGAAACCTGTATTGATAGCAATGATAATATCATATTTGTTGTCATACATTTTTTCAATTGTTTCAATTACTGCCCAATATAGCTTCACTATAAAATATTTCTTAGAGGGATTTCTATTGTTATACGTTTTTCAACGTTGTCTTAATGACAAAAATGATATGAAATTATTCATTAAGACAACTTTTGTTGTGATCATCTTAATTACTGGATTAGGTATTTATGAATTATTGACTTTAGAAAATCCTGTGCTTGACTATATTTATTACAACTCACCGCATAATGAATCTACCATAGGTCGCTTAGCCTATTACCCGGGATTTCATCGCATACGCTATGGCCTTCCAAGATGTTTGTCCTTTTTCCCAATCCATTTGAGATTTGGTGCTGCATGCGTTTTCTTTATGTTCTTCATGGGTGTACTCCTTAAAAGAAAATCATCATATTTAAGCGAACAACATATTTTCATTGCTATTTGCTTACTGATAATTGGAGTTTTTGCCTCAAACTCCAAGCAGGGATTGGTTGGAATGGTAGTTCTTTCATGTTCCCTTATACATTTTAAGAAATTAATAAATTTCAAATACCTATTATTGATACTTTTTATTGTCTTTTTATGGTGGCAATTCCCTACCATTTTTAACAATTTGTACTCATTATTTGACGATGAATTAGCTGAAGAAGGTGGAGGAAGTACCATTGCCTTAAGAACCGAACAATACCGAGTAGCTTGGAATATGTTTACACAAAATCCTATTTTTGGAAATGGACCTGGCTCATTATCATATATGAAGACATTCGGAGACAATGCTGAGATTCGTGGAGCTGAAAGTATATTCTTATCTATATTACCAGAAAGAGGCTTATTGGGTGCTTTTGTCTATATATTCATGTTTATATACCTTTTCTTTGCATTGAAAACGACTATACCATCGAAGGTTCTATTTTTCTATCTTCTAACCATTTTTGTCATTGAAGTGGCAGGAGGAAGAAAAGATATAACGTTGTATTTCGGTATGTTGATAGGTGCATATCGGTATTACCAATTACATAATCAAACACAATGAAGATCATGAAATTAAAAGCTATTCTTTTGAAGTTAATGCATCCTTATGAAGTTGCAGAAAGATTGTTACGCGCACTCTCTCCTGCAATAAAAAATGATGAGTTGTATTTGAAAATGCGTTATTTTCTATGTACACATCAGAAACTACATTTAGACAGTCCATTAACTTTTTCAGAAAAAATACAATGGCTAAAGTTGTACAATAGGAACCCTGAGTTTACTAAAATGGTGGATAAATTTGAAGCGAAAGAATTTATCAAAGAATTGAATATACCTAATTTAAAAATTATTCCCACATTAGGCGTTTGGAATAAATTTGAAGATATCGATTTCGAGAAACTTCCTAATCAGTTTGTATTAAAGTGTACCCATGACAGTGGAGGACTTGTTATCTGTAAGGACAAATCCACTTTCAATCTTAAAACTGCAAGAAAAAAAATAAATCATTCTTTACAGCGAAACTATTATCAATGGACAAGAGAATGGCCATATAAAGATGTTATTCCCAGAATTATTGCAGAATTGTATATGGAAGAACCAGATAATCCAGAATTAAAGGATTACAAATTTTTCTGCTTTAATGGCATGGCAAAATATTGTCAAGTCATTGCAGATAGACATTCTGATGAGACTATTGATTTTTATGATAGAGACTGGAAACATCAGTCTTTTATTGGTCTTCGGCCTACTGCACACCATGCATTAAAAGCACACGAGGCACCAGTCAAATATGATCAGATGTTAAACATAGCAGACACACTTGCAAAACGTATATGCTCTCCATTTGTACGTATAGATCTATACAACATCAACGAGACTATATATTTTGGAGAAATAACATTTTTTCCTTTTGGTGGACATGGGACATTTAAACCACAAAAATGGAATAATATTTTAGGAGACCTTATTTCAATTCCTAACAATGGTTAATCAACTATATATTTTTGCCAATATGGGCCACTTAGGTGAGTTGCCCAAAAGTGGGGGACAGTCATCAGCAAGAAGGGTGATGAAAGGTTTACAAAAATATGGTTTCACTGTTGTACCTATTCGCAGACATAGGGCAGAAATGGAAGGCAAATGGAAGCATCAACTGGAAATTATGACATTCGCCGTAATCGATTTATTAAAGATTATTGCCAAAATTGTATTCGGAAACCGAAAGAATTCTGCATTTCTCCATTTGACCTATGCCGGTCCTTTAGTTCCTTATGAATTTATAATTACTCGTGTCGTGAGATTATTGGGCTACAAAAGTCTTATTTATTTAAAAGGAGGACAGATTCTTGATTATTACGAAAATGGGACAGAGCGACATCGCAGAATATTCAAGAAAACTATGGACCTTCAATCAAAAGTTTTTTTTGAAGGAATGAAGAGTTTGCAATTAGTTAAAGAAATTTCAAAAACTCCAGTAGTTTATTTCCCTAATTTTGTTTTCGAAGACCAAATACCCAATATTTTGCCAAATAAGCCAAAAGACAAGATTGGTTTACTATATTTCGGACGTGTTGCTCCAAATAAAAACATTGATGTCATTTTAGATACTTTTGAACTGTTATGCCAACGACATGACAATATTTTCTTAACTATAATTGGCGGCATAGGACAGAGCAAAGAATATACAAAAATGATAGATCAACGGATAGCAAATTCTAAATATACTAACAAAATAATTCGTATGGGTATTACTCCTTTTGAAACAATCAAGGAGATTATGCAAACGCAACATTTTTTTATTTTCCCCTCTAAAGAAAGGGCTGAAGGGCACAGCAATTCACTCAATGAAGCCATGAGTCAAGGTGTTATACCTATTGTAAGTGACTATCATTTCAATAGATCAGTTGTTGGTGATGAAAGATTAGTTATTGATGGGTATGATGCTACAAATTATGCTGAAAGAATAGATACGATAATAGCTACAGAAGATCTTAAAAGTATATCTATTCAAATGATGGAACGTGTAAAAAATCTATACGTGGAAAGTAAAGTTATGCAAAGTATTACTCAAGAACTTAAAACCATTTAATTCTAAATGAAAACAATAAATTGGAAAGATCCTAGAAAAAAATCGTTTTTGAAAAATATCATCATGTTCAATTGGGACAAGTTAATTCAAAAACGCAATAAAAACATATGGGTATTTGGTGGCAGAGAAGGGCATCAATTTGATGACAATGCACGCTATTTTTTTGAGTGGATGAATTTAAATCATCCTGAAATAAAATCGGTTTGGCTTTGTTTAGATGAAAAACTTGCAGAACTAATCCGAAGCAATGGCTATACAGCATTTACTTTTAAAAGCTATGAAGGTATTAAGTTTGCAAAAAAAGCCGGTGTGGCTATATATTCACATGGTTTAATAGACTTTGGCATTAGTCCACGTGTAGGAGGTGCCTTTATTGTATCACTATGGCATGGCGCTGGATTTAAGAGAATATATAATAGTACATACAAGGGGGTCACGCATACCTTGAAAGTTATACTTGACAAACTATTTTCATGGACATACCGCAATCTTACTACTACAACATCAGTATTTTGCAACAAAGAATTTGCTGATTGTTTTGGCCTAAACCCCCAAAAGGACAAAATGATTATTACAGGACAACCAAGAAATGACATTTTTAAGAAAGGACTAAAAAAAGAATACGTACTATCAAAACTTGATATTGATTATAATAAAAATATAATACTTTACATGCCTACTTATCGTATGCCGTCACTCGGCAAAGAACATATGGCAGATATTGTAAAATCATTATATTATAATAAAGTATTGGACGAGACTCTAACAAAAACCAACAGCCTTTTTATTGCAAAATTACACCCTTTAACTCCACATATAGACATAAAAAATCGTGACAACTTCATAATACTTGATTACGAATCTGTTAAAGATAATCAAGCATTAATGGCTATAGGGGATATGATGATAACGGACTACTCAAGCACTGTGGTAGATTTCGCCCTTTTAAATCGGCCTATAGTTTTCTTCATGCCAGACCATAACGACTTTATCAGCAAGTCTGAGCCTTTATATGATGAATTCTTTGAAATAAGCAAATACTCCAACTGCACGACTCCAGAGGAGTTATCTGATTATATTCTCAATCCCTCAACTGACGCTGTTGAGGCAATTAATGATTTATTTGAGGATAAAAATATTCGAAACACTTGCTATTGTAACAACGTTTATGATGCTATAATCAATACAATTTAACCACATGTATAATGATATTTATGCCGTAATACTTGCGGGAGGTAGTGGCACCCGTTTTGGAGGAAATGTAAAAAAACAATTCCTTGAGTTTCATGGAAAAGCGCTTTGGAAACATCTTTACGATACTGTAACAGAATTGCTTCCAACAGAAAACATTGTAGTTGTTGGGATTGACATTCCTGGAGGAGCTACAAGATCGGGCTCTGTCAAAAATGGTCTTGACTGGATACAGGCAAAGGGAAATTGCAAAAAGGTTGTCATTATGGAAGCTGCACGTGCGTTGGTAACAAAAAAACAGATTGAAGAAATCATTACATTTGACTCTCCATCTTGCTGCTTTGTAACTCCTGTCGTGGATACTGTCATTCTAACCGACAAAACATATTTAACTCGTTCCGAATGCAGACATCTTGTTTCCCCTCAAGCTTTTGACTTTAAATTACTCTATAAGGCTTATACCGATTGTGATTTGAGTGAAATTCGTACAGATGAAACACGTTTAATCAATGACAAATACGGCATTAAACCTGATTTCATTGATGGAGGTGACAATCTTTATAAAGTAACATATCCTAAGGACATTGCTGTCATCGAAGAAATTTGGAGAATTATGAAAAATGAGGAGTGATATATTATATATTCTTCTGAACAAAAGAAATTAAAATGAGTTTGAAAAAAGAACGTGATTACGCTGTTGACATTGTCAAGTTTTTGGCTGTACTATTAATCATCAATAGTCATGCCGACATTATGTATCCACATTGTAAAATTCTTGCTACAGGTGGTGCTATTGGAGATTGTTTATTTCTTTTTTGCTCTGGTTTTACATTATTTTGGGGAGGCGTAAAATCATTCGACAATTTTTACAAACGAAGAATTAACAGAATATATCCTTCTGTTTTTATGTCTGTTGCGTTTATACACATTATCAGTGGAGAACCAGACATTAGATTCACAGAAATAATATGTACAAAACCATTCATCGTAGCAATCATGGTTTATTACATATTCTTATACTTCATCCAACGCTATGCGCTAAATAAAATTAGTTGGATATTATTGGGGGTGACCATTATATCTATTGTTATATATGTTATTTGGTTCCCTTACAAATACGAAGTGAGTAGCAAAGGACTTTATGGGGTAACAACTTATTATCGATGGATACCATATTTTGCAGCAATGTTAATCGGTGCTTATATTGGATTAAAAAGAAAAGAATTGAAGTATAATGGATGGTGGGATTTTTCCAAGTTGCTATTATGTGTTGTTTTATTCTATTCTGTCCAATTCGCGGCAAAAATTTATAGACCTATTGCTCCATGGCAAATAATCACATTATTCCCCCTAATGGGCATAGTTGTCTATTTCTATAAATGGTGCAACAATGACTTTATGAAAAGAATCTATCTGAATAAATGGGGAAATGCTATCATTATGATTATCGGTGGACTCTGTTTGGAATCTTATCTGATACAATACTCTCTATTTACAGACAAATTGAACGGAATCTGGCCATTGAATTTGATTTTCATTGTTTTAATCATTCTATTCTGCTCCTACATGGTAAGATGTGCGGCAAGATTTTTTGCTCAAACATTTCGAACAGAAGATTACGAGTGGAAAAAGTTATTTAGCGTATATTAATGAAACAGAAATATACAATCGTGAATTTTCTTCGTGGGTGGAGCATCTTTACAATTGTATTGATGCATCTGACACAAAGTAATTTGACTGGTGTTATACACAAGGCTGCTGCTTTTGGTGGAGCAGGAGTACACGTTTTTATTCTTTGTTCTGGATTTGGACTCTATCTATCCTATTTACACAATCCCACGAATTATGGAACTTTTCTAAAACGCAGATTTGGAAAGGTTTGGGTACCATATGCTATTGCCGTATTGTTTTGGGCAATATGGTTTCTTTTTTCAAGAGGATATTTCCCTCTTCGAGAAGTGGCAAGTCACTTGCTGCTTTACAAAATGTTTTCTATAGAACTTGACACCTCATTATGTTACCCATATTGGTTCATCTCAACAATTGTTCAATTTTACTTATTTTGGTCTATAATAGTAAAGATTTTCAAACTACGTGGTGGCTTGTTTTTCTTACTTTCTATCAGCCTTTTATGGAGTACTATTGTAGGACTATTAGGATTAGAAGAAGAACGACCTTGGGGAAGTTTCTTTTTACAATATTTGTGGGAATTTGGGTTAGGTATGTGGGTAGCTGAAAGATGTATGAAGCAGGAAAACAAAAGAACAACTATAATGGACATAAAAAACTATTCCTGGTGGTGGCTATTAACAGGAGCAATTTGTGGGATGGGACTGTCTGCTTTTATGGCATGGAATGGTGGAATTCTTAAACTCTACAATGATATTCCTTCACTCATTGGATATCTGTGTGTTGCACTGCTAATTTACAAGTTTAGCATCAAAGCGATAAATAAAGTTTTTGAATGGGCAAACGGTTTTTCGTATGAGTTGTATCTGGTACATTCGCTAGTGTTTGTTATAACAGCCCATTTACTAACTTCGTACATACCTACATCAGTATTACTTATTGTGAAATTTGCAATAGCATATATATTAGCTTACGGTTATAAATTGTTTCTTAGAAAAAGTAAATTGATAAAATGAATCGAAAAAGAATTCTTAATGTAGAGATTGATAGTATCTCACAAAAAAATCTATTGAAGCAATTGAAAAAGGGAGTGTTGGTTACCCCTAATGTAGATCAGATTGTAAAAATGCAATCTGACATAGAGTATTATCAGATTGTTCAAAAAGCAGAATGGATAATTTGTGATTCAAAAATTCTATATCTATGCTCAAAACTATTAAGGACACCGTTACCGGAAGCTATTCCTGGAAGTAGTTTTTTTCCTGCATTTTATGAATATCATAAAAATGATAACAACTGCAAGATTTTTCTTTTAGGAGCTATGGATGGAGTTGCACAGAAAGCCATGGAGGAAATAAACAAAAAAGTTGGAAGACGTATGGTTGTTGGTGCATATTCCCCTTCTTATGGATTTGAAAAAAGAAACGAAGAAAATGAACAAATTTATCAAATGATAAATAATTCAGAAGCGAATGTTGTTTTAGTAGGTGTCGGATGTCCCAAACAAGAGAAATGGATTGACAAGCACAAATCTCTCATGCCAAAAGTGGATATATGGATGGCCCTCGGAGCAACCATTGATTTTGAAGCTGGTAACGTTAAACGTGCACCACTCATTTGGCGAAAAATCTACATGGAATGGTTCTACCGCTTTCTGCAGGAGCCGCGACGTCTCTTCAAACGCTACTTCATCGACGACATGCGGTTCTTCTGGTACTTTGGCAAACAGCTGATGGGTATCTATAAGAATCCGTTTGAACCTGCGAAAAGAATATAGGTAACGAAAAATTTAGAATTGGTCTCATAT